>Ga0247609_10000434_pt1 | contig 58583 bp, 36 predicted proteins | sample 172DNAGHGlowgp2_FD_193487 | JGI IMG/M metagenome (GOLD analysis project Ga0247609, IMG submission 193487) | Sheep rumen microbial communities from Palmerston North, Manawatu-Wanganui, New Zealand - 1728 DNA GHGlow gp2 | ecosystem: Host-associated > Mammals > Digestive system > Stomach > Rumen ... | reverse complement strand
TAAATCTGAATACAAAAGTAGGAGAGTGGATTTTGACGATGCGGATTTCGTGGAAGTGGTGAAATAGAACTTAAAAAATGAGAAAATAAAAAGCTGTCCGAAAGGGTAGCTTTTTTATGATTTTGCCTTTTTCTATTTGATTTTTATTAATAATATAATACAATTTAATTGTCATAGCCAGTTTGGTGGCAGAAGTTAGTAAAAGAAAATCATAAAGAAATTTATGAGATATTTAATTATCAGATATAATTATATGATATTGGTTGATTTAAATAAAAGATTAGAAAATTTAATTCAGACTGATTCGGATTTTTGTTTCTGTTGAAGTTGAAAACTATATAAAGATTGCTGTAAAAATAAGGATAAACCTAATTGGGTAAATGACGATATCATAAAAAGTATTGATAAATATGATAAAAAACCAGATTTTGCTATATTTAATGATTTTCAGAGAGAGTTTTGGTTTTGATCACAATGTATTGTATCATGATGCGATAATGATGCTATAGATTCTCATATAATTTCATTACATAAGTTAAAAGAAACTTCAGAATGAGACTTTTTGTTCAATCCTTCTTTGAGAAAGAACGGAATTATTTATAAAAGAACTTGAAAAAAAAGTATTTCTGAGAAAATTTGGTGTAATAGACATGATACAAAATTCTTTAACGAGATTGATAATTATTATTTTGATTTTGATCGAGATGAATCTCAAATTGAAAAATTTACATGAGAGTATGTTTATAGGGTTTTATGACACGCAAAAAGGCAACTTGATTCATTTGTTAAATATACTTATCTTCTACAATTAACACAGAAGGATAAGTTAATAAAAACCATTCGGCCAGACTGAGAAATTAAAAATTATCCTGAATATAATTTGATTAATAAAGTTTATAAAAAACTTGAAAATGAAATACTTTTATGAATTTATGATACAAGAAATATTTATGTTTTAAAAGTAGAGTCTAGCGAATGATGATTAGTAAACTCTTTTTATTATGATTCTAGTAATTGAGTTGTGATAATACTTGAGGCAGAGAGATCTGCGCAATATCTATATATAATTAGTTATGATGGATTTGTAAACGAAAGATTTCGAACAAAAATGTCTGAGTTGTACAACAAAAAAGAATTAACTTTAGATTCTCTTGCTAATTTAATAAATTGATGATATAAAGACGAGTGGATTAATTCTATGAAAATAAATATGAAAACGTGAAAATCTTCTTGCTTTTTATATGCTTAAAGTGATTACATTTTAATATATTGTTTCAGTTTAAGTTTAGATTTGATTTTTTATTGTAGATTCATAGTTATTACCTTGTATAATTTATTTCAAATTATTAAAAATGACTAAAAAAGATAAAATAAAAGAAGAAGTAATAGAAAAAACGTGATCTCTTATGATAAATTTATCTGACAGAGCTTATGATATGTGAAAGCAACATGAATATAATTTTTTAACTTTAGTTTGATTTTTGATAGCTACGGCTGCAGTTATTGTTACTTCAGATGGTGTTTTGGATAATGTGAAAACAATTTTGACATTATCAATTATTTGTTTATCTATTTGATTATTTTTATCGAATAATCTAACTTGAGCTCAAATAATAAAATATACAAAAAGTATATTTGCTCTTAGTAAAACAGCAGATTCATTAAATTTAGACGAAATAACTTCAGTCCAAGAGAATGCAGAAGAATATCTTAAAACAAAAGCAGTAGATATAATATTTACATTAATATCTTCTTTATGTTTAAATGTTTGATTCCTTTTATTTTTAATTTGATTATTTAAATTTTTATAAGTTATATTTTTATCTAATAATATTATAGAATATTTAAAATGTTAGAAGAAATATACAATTATTTATATGAACGAGCAGAAAAAAAATGATGAGATTGGGCTAAAATGCTTATAAATTTTATAATAGAGGAGAAAAAAGAATTGAATGATAATAAAATAAAAGAAGTATTTGATTTTTATTTAATAGAAAAATGAATTGAACAATGAAATAATAAAAAGATAGACCCTATTTTTTCAAATATTCAAAGGGAAGGTAATATAAAAATTAAAAAAATATCCGATATAAAATGAGTTAATAAACTTATATGAGATCAAGAACTAGAGTTTTCAGATAATTTAACAGTTATTTATTGAGAAAATGCAAGTTGAAAAACTTGATACAGTAGAATATTAAAATCACTTTGAAAAAGTTATGATAAAGAAAATATCATTTTATGAAATGTTCTGGAGAAAAAATGAAAGGAAAAACAATATTGTAAAATTTTTATACAAGATATAAAAGGTAAAGATAAAGAAATTGAGTGGACATGAGTTTGAAGCGTGTATTTACCTATAAGTTTATTTAATAGTTCGTGTGTAAATATTTGAATAGATAAGAATAGAGATTTAACGTTTATGCCTTTTTGATTTTCGCTATTTGAAATTGTAAAAATAGAGTTATTGAAACTTTTAGAACTTATTAATGGCAAAAAGGATTTATTGAAAAACTCAATTGAAAATAAGATTGTTTTTAAAGATTCTTTAAAATCAAATAAGTATAAAGATACTGTCTCATCAATAAATTCAAAAACAAATAAAAAATTTATTGATGATATTGTAAAAGATTCTGACAAAGAGCTTCTAGAAAAAAAACAGAGAATAGAAAAGAATATTAAAAGTTTAAATAAAGAGAACATAGAATCTAAAAATGCTAGAATAGAAGAAATGTTGTCAGAATTAGGTGAGCTAAAATTGAAAATTTATAAATATAAAGCTGTATTTTCAGAGGATAATCGAAAAAACTTTATCAGCTTGAATATAAAATTGGAAGAATTAAAAAAATCTCCAAGAATGACTATTTCTGATATAGCGAAAAAGAATTGAATGGAATATTATGAATCGGAAGAATTTGAAAACTTTATTAAAGCAGCAGATTTATATTTAAAGAAACTATCAAAATCTAATTTTAAAAAATGAGATGTTTGTCCTTATTGTAAACAAAAATTATCAGAAAGTGCTATGCAACTTTTAGAATCATATAAAGGAATATTAAATAGTGAAATACAAAAGGAAATTAATGTAATTCAGTTAAAATTAGATAGTATTAAGGGAAATATCAATAATTTAGATGATTTAATATCATTTCATTATTTTCCATTTTGAAAAGATGATGACTGAAAATCTATTATACCAGAAGAAATAAAAAATATTTTTAATTTAAAAAGAGAATATGTTGATAATGTAACGGATGAAAAATTTATTAATGATAAAACGTTTGATAATTGTATTAGTATAATAAATTCAAAAGAATTGGAATTGAATGATGAATTAAGAAAAAATAGAAAATTGCTTTCTTCAATTGATGAAAATGAAAAAAAGTTGAAAGAATCTTTATATGAAGTTGAAGATAAAATAATAATTAATACGAAGAAAAAAATATTAGAAGAATATGTAAATGAATTAATATTGTATGAAAAATTACAAGATTGCAGTCAAGATTTTCGTTTAAATGATTTATCTACGGTTTTAAAGAAAGCTCAGAAGGAACTTTTAACAGCATCTTTTGATAATATTTATCTAGAAGAAAAAGATTTATTGAATTGTCCAGATTATATAAATTTGAAATTAAAAGTAAGTGAATGAAAGACAGCAATAAATCAATCTATAGAGGATTACGATTTAAAAAATATACTTAGTGAGTGAGAACAAAAATCTATTGCTATTGCTGAATTTATAACTGAGTTAAGAATAAGTAATGATAATAATCCTGTAATTTTTGATGATCCTGTAAATAGTCTAGATCATCATAGATTAGAACGTGTAGCAAGAAGACTTTTTAAACTGTCCTTAGAGAGACAGGTGATTGTATTTACACATAATATTATTTTATTCTATACGTTTGAACAAATAAAAGATGAATATAAATTAATGAATAAAAAGATTGATTCCATAATTTATTCTGTTGAAAAACAGGGAAATAAGTGTTGAAAACTTAATAAGGATAAATGACCATCAAATACAACTTTTGAGTCGTATGTTTCGAAAACGGAAAAATTGATTAAGAAGTCCATAAATACTAATGAAAGTGAAATAGTAGAAAAATGATATTGATATTTAAGAGCCATGATTGAATTATTAATTGAAGATTGAATATTTAAGAAAACAGTGAAAAGATATAAAAAAAATGTATCAACCACTAATCTTTTGCGTGTTAGATGAGATTTGCTAGATTGAAATAAAGAAAAAATTATAGAAATATTCTGCAGATGTAGCTGATATATGTGATGACATAGTTGACCTGAAGAAATTAATAATACACCAAATTTGTCAGAATTAAAAGCTGATTTCCAAAACATAAAATCTATATGGAATGATTTTAATAAAAAAGAATAAATTAATTATTTGATTTCATATTATTAATTTTTATATATAACAGTACATTTAATAATAATATTATTATGAAGAAAAAGTTAAGAGTTGTAGATATGTTTTGTTGATGTTGATGACTATCATATGGTTTTGAAATGGCTTGATTTGATGTCGTCGCTTGAGTTGATAATTTTCAAGAAGCATTATCCGTTTTCGAAAAAAATCATAAAGGTTCTAAATGACTAAATTTAGATTTATTTGATGATAAAAGTTTAGATACAATTGTTGAAGAATGTTGACCTGAGAAAATAGATGTTATAATATGATGACCCCCTTGTCAGTGATTTTCATTGACTTGAACTAGAGATGAAAATGATAAAAGGAATAAATTATTTTATTCTATGTTTAATCTTGCTAAAAAATTAAATCCTTCTGTAATCTTGATTGAAAATGTTCCATGATTAGCCACATTATATGATTGAAAAGCAAAAGACGCAATTATTGAACAGTTTGAATCTCTTTGATATAACTATAAATATCAGGTACTATACGCTCCAGATTACTGAGTGCCACAAATAAGGAAAAGACTAATTTTTGTGTGATATAAAAAATGAATGGGAGAATTCGAATTTCCCAAACCAATATACAACGAAGAATCATATGTTTCATGTAGTGATGCCATATCAGATTTACATGATTTTGATTGAGATGATTTATGATCAGATGTATCAGAATATAAGAGTAAGCCTCTAACTCCATACCAAGAAATGATGCGTAAATGATCTGAACATTTGTATAATCATGTTTGAACAAAACACACTGAAAATGTTATTAATGTTATATCTCAAGTTCCTGATTGATGAAATTATAAAGACCTACCTGAATGAGTATGATGATCAAGAATCTTCCATGAAGCTTGGACGAGATATAACAGTAAAAAACCATCAAAGACAATTGATACATGACATAGAAATCATTTTCATTATAAATACAACAGGATTCCGACAGTAAGAGAAAATGCTAGGCTACAATCTTTCCCAGATACTTTTGTTTTTGAATGAAATAAGACAAAACAATATAAAATGGTATGAAACGCAGTTCCTCCTTTATTGGGTTATAATTTAGCGAAACAGATTAAAAAATTATTTAAATAAATTCTTATCATATGTTATATTCAATTGATTTATTTGCATGATGTGGATGATTGACTGATTGATTTCGACAAACAGGTTATTTTTCTACATTAGCAGCAATTGAATGGGATAAAAGTGCATGTGAAACACTATGAAAAAGGATGATTAGTAAATGATTTTGAAATAAAGTTTATAGATACGATATTCAAAAAGTTGATAATTTGATAAAATGATGGGATGACGAATATGGTAAATGCGAATGATTAGATAAAATAATATGAAACAAAAGGCTTGATGTTATAATATGATGACCCCCTTGCCAGGCTTATTCTTTAGCATGAAGAATTAGAGATGAGAACGGTATGGAAGATGATTATAGAAATTATTTATTTAGGCACTATCTTGAAATAGTTGACCACTATAAGCCAAAACTTTTTGTATTTGAAAATGTTCCATGATTATTCTCTGCCAAACCAAAATGAGTTCCAATAATTGAAGAAATAAGGAATAATTGTAAAGAAATATGATATACTATATACAGCAAAATAAAGGAAGAATGAATTTTTAATGCAGTGGATTACTGAGTGCCACAAATAAGGAAAAGAGTGGTAATTATATGAGTAAACAATAATCTCATAAAATGAGATCCTGATGAAGCATTGGAGAATTTTTACAGTGTTATTATGAAAAAATATAGAATCGAAAAAATAAAAACAGTAAAAAATGCACTATCTGATATGACAAAATTTTCTCCTGTTAATTCTGCTGATCACATTGAATATAGACCAATATGAAAAAATAATTTCTTGAACAATATTCCTAGAAATCATAATAACAGGGATTATGAAATTTTTAAAGACCTCGCTATTGATGCAATCAATTGACACATCAAATATAAATCAACTGATGATTTGATAAATTTATATTATGAAAAAACTTGAAAAAAAACAAATGTTCATAAATATCACGTCTTAGAACGAGATTCTCCAAGTACAACTATACCTGCACATTTATATAAAGATTGACTTAGACATATTCATCCAGATCCAGAACAATGAAGAAGTATAACAGTTAGAGAAGCGGCAAGATTGCAATCATTCGATGATGATTTTGAATTTATATGAAGTATGTGAGACCAATTTAAAATGATTTGAAATGCTGTTCCTCCTAAATTTGCAAAAGCAATTTGACTTGCAGTAAATGATTTTATAAAAAAATATTTCTAGAATGTTATTTACACAAAATCTAGACCAACTTATATTTAATCGTCATGAAAATCTTGATATAAATCATTTGACGGTACTTTCGGGATATGTTTGACCGAATCCTGTTTTAGAATTGAATAATTTACCATTTAATTCTACAGTAATTTATGGTATGTATTGAGCTGAATGAATAAGAAGGCAAATGCATGAATCGTTAAAAAGAATACAAGAAGAAAGTGATTGAAAAATAACAATTCTTTATTCTCAAATTCCAGTCCATTCTAAATGTTATTTATGGAAAAATAACAATAATGTTTGTAGTGCATTGATTGGATCTGCAAATTTTTCAACAAATTGACTTACTACACCATACCGTGAAGTGTTAGCGGAGCCAAAAGAAGAAAGTTTCTGATTGTTAGATTCATATATTGAATATGTATTAAATCATTCTATTAACTGTAATGATGATAATGTATGAATAAGAGGGGCTATTAGAATGTCAACAGAAGTTAATTCAATTAATATTTCACCAAGCGGTAATTGTTTGTTAAGTTTACTTTGAAGAGATTGAGAAGTTCAAAATGCAGCTTGATTAAATCGATGACAAAACCCTAGCAACCATACTACGTCGGATGATGCTTACATAAAAATTAGAACAATAGATGTTCATAATTTTCCTGATTTATTCCCTCCTAAACAAGAAAATCCAAATAATTTTGATTGACAAGGTAGAAGTCAAAGACACAATGATGCTATTGATATTGTTTGGGATGATTGAACATCAATGAGATGATTACTTGAATGATCGCAAGCAATAAATTGAATCATGTATCCAAAACAAATTAGCTCATTCCCTCAAAAAAGTGAATTATGAAGATATATGAGAAGAAGATTGTGAGTACTACAATGAAATCCAGTTAGAAGATCAGATCTTGAAAGATATTGAAGGTTAGATATTGAGGTATCGTTAATATGAGAATGAATATATTATTTTGATTTTTCAGTATAAAATAACTACTATGACTTGATATAATAAAAATTTTTACTATTTTTATAAAACATAATTTTTCATAGAAATACAGAACGGTCCATTTGATGGACTGTTTTTTTTATCAATTTCAAATATAACTTGAATTTTTCAATGGATTACCTTAAATTATTTAAAATATATAGTTTAGTCAAAAAAAATATTAGACAATAATTCAGATTTTCTTATATATAAAAAATAAATTTTACCCCTAAAACCACAAACCAAAAATGAAAATCGCTATCGTTACATGAGCTAGTTCAGGATTATGAAAAATCTTTGTAGATAACCTTATCAAAGAAAAAGATTTAGATCAAATCCGAGTCCTAGCTAGAAGTAAAGATAAATTGAATGAACTCAAAACTCAGTACTGAGATAAAATAGTTCCATATACGATAGATCTTTCAGTTCATGATGAGATTATCAAATTCTCCAAAAAGCTGACTGAAGCTAAATGCACAATCAGATATCTAGTGAATAATGCCTGATATGGAAAATTCTGAGCGAGTGATGAAATTCCGCTTGAAGATTCTCTGAATATGATAGATCTGAATATCAAAGCCGTGGTGAGTATGTGCTATATCTGTACTCCTTTTATGCATAAATGAGACCATATTATCAATATCGCTTCTGTGGCTAGTTTTCAGCCTATCCCATATATGAATGATTATGCCGCAACCAAGGCATTTGTCAGAAGTTATTCCAGAGCTTTAAATCAAGAACTCAAAAAAAGCTGAATCTCCGTCACGGCTGTCTGTCCAATCTGGATGAAAACTAATTTCATGAAGGTAGGGGATATCTGACTCAAAAAAGCTCCTACAGTTTACGAACCAACTGTCCCTCCAGAGAAAGTAGTCGAAAAAGCTATTTCCGATGCTAAGAAATGAAAAGATATTTCACTTTATAGCGGTTATTCCAAGTGAATGAGATTCTTGTCTTGTATTTTACCAGATAGCTGGCTTATGAAAGCTCGACTAAAGATGCAAAAGTTGGATTAGAAAATCTCCCCCAACCCCTCTTTATCAAGAGGGGAGAAAATTTTCCTCCTATTTTCCCCTTGATAAAGGGGATACGGCTTTAGCCGAGAGGGATTTGAGGAGGGAGACCACGAAGTGGTGGAGGATTTCTTTTATTCCTCAAACAAAAAATCAATATCTACCCAATAAATATCAGGGTTGTTTGGATCTACATAAACATCTACACTATCTCCAACTGAAACCTTATTTCATTCTACTTCCCGGTATTGAGAAATATTTCACGATTCAATAATTCATTTTTCCTTAATTAGTTTATCCAAATCTTTATTTAATTTTAATCATTTTATGATTCATGAATTTTTGATATCATAGTCCATTTTGGATATTTCTCATTCTAACCAATTTAATAAATCTTTTTTCTGATATTGATTTTCATCATAAACAAATCAATGCTCACTGTAAATTTTTTTTAAATCTGATTCTGAAGTTCATGAGATCTTTCATTTCAGGTATGCAAGTGAATAATAAGATGTCGCTCAATCTTCAACTTTCACACAAATAACATTAAAGCTTCATCACCTATTACCAGAAACTTTTGCCTTGCATATCTCGGAAACCTTAAGTTTTTTTATTATTCACATTCAATTATGTTTCAGATTTTTTGCTTTTTTCAGTTTTAATCACGCTTTTAACATATAGATTCAGAATCATATAAGAACAATAATAAAAAACAAAATAGGAATAAATTCATAGATATAACCAGAGTTTTCAATAAGTTCAAAATAAATAGAAGCAGAAATGATAAGTGCCATAATAAAATATGCTATTCACAAAAATATTGATACTGCAGAGGCTGAGAGAGTTCAATCACCTTTTTCTTTTACCACATAACTGTACATATCAAATAGTTTACTAAACATATTTATTTATTACCCAATAAATTTTGTTTTTTATAACCAAAAGTAATTATATTTCAATTTTTAAAAGTAAAAAACTGACTCCAAACGAAGTCAGCCTTTTTAAACATAAATGCTATTCAGATAAGCTATTGGAATCATCATAAATCTCTTTCAAATCCAAGCTTTCCAAATTCAAATCCTTGCTATTTCAATCCTCATCTATCAAAGTTCATTTAGATTTTCCATCATGAATAGTTCAAGAATAAGAGAAATCTTTTCATTCGGTGTTAGTTCCACTCATAGTTATAGTTCATCCTTCTTCTCCATCATTCCATTTCCCATTTACATTATAAGAAGATTCTTCTCCATTTTTATTTGTGTTTGAATAATAGTGGAATGCTCATTGAGAAGTAGAATCTCAAGTCAATTCATCAAAAGATCCTGACCGATTATCCCAGAAATTTTTATCCAGATTTTTTTCTTCTTTATAAAAATCCTTTTCTAAATCATTGAACATATCTTCCATATGTCTTTCTCTAAGCTTAAAATCAGCCATCGGATCAAAAAACATAGAATCATAATAAGGTCTGTGTGGAAATCTTTCTTCTATTGCTCTTTTATGGAACTGGTGATTTGCCAAAAGGTATCATCAAATTCCGCCAATGATGAGTAATAGAACACATAGAGCCACTCGTTTTAGCGTTGATGATTTCATTTGCGTTACAATAAGAAATAAAAGAAAGTGCTAAAAATTTTAGCAAAGTGTATTATATCCAAATTAAAACATAAAGCAACATTGAAAAAGTTTAAATTCTGCTTGACAAACTTAAATACAAAAGTATATCAATTATATCTAAAACAAAATACTAACCAAAATCTATTTGCTTATGTTCGATTTTACTCAACCAAATTATTTGTATCAGAATTATGAAAACGATCTGATACTCAAAAATGCATTAAAGAAATGCAAGACTGAAGAAGAGAAAGAAAATGTAATCAGAAGTTACCAAGGTGCAAATTTATTCGCAATGCTAGTAAGTTTCGTACTTGCGGTAGCGGTCTGCGGAGTCCTATCTCTTTTCACTTAGTATTTCAAGTGACCAACAAATTAAAAAAAGGTAGCTGAACCAGCTACCTTCTTTTTCTAATGGGTTTATCCTATATATTTCTTTATCCAGTCATCGGTGTATTTATGTTCTCTTAGGTAGGCAATAAAAGATGTTATTGCAATTGAACTACATGCTACAATCTCGACTTCTTTAAATCTGGGCTCGAAGCACAATAAGATTAGTAGAACAATTGCTAAAATCATGGTAACTCTGAAGATAGGAAAATGGTATTCTGACCAAGATGCAGGCCATGTACCGGCTGGTTTCTTCCATGTTTTAGTAACTCTTCTATGGATAATGAGAACTACTGTGCATATGAAAGATACACAGAATACAAAAGCTAGATTCTCGGGTGTTCCGAAATTAGAATACAGGATTCCATTTGCAATTCCACAACCAATAGTTGCAATCCAAATAAAAAAAATTTTCATAAACTATTAAATTTTTGTTTTGTATGTTATGTTAACAATCTTTTGCTATGTTATACTAATGATTTATGAATTCAAGTAAAAAATAATAAGATTGGTTGTTTGTTGAAATTTTGGTGGTTATTTTACTTGCTTTTAAAAAAAGGAACTGTATTTTAAATCAGTGTTTTTATTTTTTTATAAATTTAGTAATGGCTTATCAAATTACGAAATTACACGCGAGAGAAGTCCTTGATTCTAGAGGAAATCCAACAGTGGAAGCTGAAATCACTTTGTCAGATGGTACATTTGCTCGTGCTATGGTTCCTTCTGGAGCTTCAACTTGAGTACATGAAGCATTAGAATTGCGTGATGGAGATAAATCTCGTTATATGGGAAAGGGTACTTTAACTGCAGTAAATAATGTAAATACTACTATAAAATCTGCTATTGAAGGACAGAGTTTTGAGAATTGGAGAGAATTAGACAAGAAGTTATTAGAATTAGATGGAACAGCTAATAAATCAAAATTATGAGCAAATGCTATTTTATCAGTTAGTATGGCTTTTGTTGTAGCTTGCGCTAAGGCTGAAAACAAACCACTTTATAAATTCATTAATGATGGAAAAGGACATGTTCTTCCTTATCCAATGATGAATATTCTGAATGGTGGAGCTCATGCTGACAATACTGTAGATATCCAAGAATTCATGGTTGTACCTACAGGTGCTACAAATTTCAGAGAAGGACTTAGAATGGGGGCTGAAGTATTTCATAATTTAAAAGCTATCCTTAAAGCTAGAGGATTGGCTACTTCAGTTGGAGATGAATGAGGATTCGCTCCAAATTTAGGAAGTAATGAAGAAGCTTTACAAGTAATTGTTGAAGCTATCGAAAAAGCTGGACATACTTGAAAGGTTCAATTAGCTCTTGATGTTGCTGCTTCAGAATTCTTTAAAGATTGAAAATATGATCTTGAATGAGAAGGAAAAGTATTAGATCAAGATGGATTGGTTGCTTTGTTTACAGATTGGTGTAATAAATATCCTATTATTTCCATCGAAGATGGAATGGCTGAAGATGATTTCGATGGATGGAAAAAATTAACAGATGCATTAGGAAATAAAATTATGCTCGTTGGAGATGATTTGTTCGTTACAAATATTCAGAGACTTCAGATGTGAATTGATAAAGGAATTGCAAACTCTATTCTTATCAAATTAAACCAAATTTGATCAGTTTCAGAAACTATCGATGCTATCAATCTAGCTCATGAACATGGAATGAAAGCTATCGTTTCTCATAGATCTGGAGAAACTGAAGATACTTTCATTGCAGATTTGGCTGTAGCTATGAATTCAGGATTCATTAAAACATGATCAGCTAGTAGAACTGATAGAATCTGTAAATATAATCAATTAATGAGAATTGAGGAAGCTCTTTGAAATGAAGCGAGTTATTGAAAATAAATTGATTAGATTAAAATATAGAATCGGTTTCCGTTTATTCGGAGACCGTTTTTTTGTTTTTAGGTATATAGATTGATATTTAATATAATATACATACAATTAATGTTGTCAAACAAATACACAATAATTATGGAAAAGTCTAAAAAAGAAAAACTTTTAAAGTTGTTAGCCAATGTTTTCACAATAGCATTTGGCCTTTTTATCTTGGGATGTGTACTATTTGTACTCTACAAATCATTCAATTTTTAAAAGGATAATCTAGGAATCCTGAGTTGTTTCTAGAACAGCATAGCGATCGAATTTGGTCGCTTTTCTTTTGTCTTCGATATTGAATAATTTTCATAAATATTTATAACTCATTTAGTTTAAAAACCAGGATATAAAATATGTCAGAGATATCAGATTCAATTATTACAGAATATAATAGAAATCCTGTTCATTTCTATGAAATGAAAGATTTTGATGTTTCTTATCATGAATGAAATTTCATATGTTGAGACGATATTACAGTTTATTTAAAAATAAAAAACGATAAAATTGAAGAATTTAGCTTTTCTTGAAATCCAGGTCAGGTAAGTACGGCTTCATGTAGTTTATTAGCCGAAATGATAGAATGAAAAACTATGGATGAAGTAATGACTCGAGGATATGAAACTTTTGTAGATCAGTGATTAGAAGTTTTACCAAGGAGGAGAAGGGCAGTAGTGATTTGACTCCTTTGAGTTAGAAATGCGATTCATCAATGGAGAAAAGATAAAAAATCGGATTCTGATGAAATTTTAGTTGAAGAATTTGAAGATATTTTGGATGATTAATTTTAATTATTTAAATAAAAATGGCTAGATACTCAGTTTCTCAAATCCAAGTTTATTTACAATGTCCGTTAAAATATCGTTATCGTTATATCGATAAAATTCCCATTCCTGAATTTGTAGAAACTACGGATACTTTACTTTGAACTTTAGTTCATGAATCACTACAAAATTTATACAACAACATCAATATTTTCAAAATTCCCACAAAGGAAGAATTTATTGCAGATTATTACAATCTACGAGCAAAAAAAGAAAAAGAAATAGCAGAAAACTGATGAGAAATTATGAATCATCATGCAGATTTAACCATTGAGGATTTTAAGCGTAGAGGAGAATTTTATTTATCCAGATATTATGATAAACATACACCTTTCAAAGATTTACAAGTCATCAGTACAGAAAAACAAATTTCTTTTCAGTTAGATGAATGAATAAATTTTTTATGATTTATAGATAGATTAGATAAAATTTGAGATACTTTTGTAATTAATGATTATAAAACCAATAAAAATTTGCCAACAGAAGAAAAAGATCAATACATTGAACAACTTACATTATATTGATTATGAATTCAACAAAAATATGCTAAATATTTCAAGAATTTGAAAGCTAAACTATATTTTTTACATTTTGACATTGAAGATGAACGAGATATTACACAAGAAAAATTAGATGAAATTAAGAATAAATATTTAAACATAATCAGAGAAATAGAACAAAATAAAGTGCAGTATGCTATGTGAAGTAAAAAAATATTTGAAGCGAATCAATCTTCTCTATGTACTTGGTGTGATTATCAATCTATTTGTCCACTATTCACAGCGATAAATACTGACGATGAAGTAGAATGAGAATTGTCAGATAAAAGTATTACGGCTTTAGTGGATGAATTTGTAGAACTTTGTGATAAAATTTCAGAATTAGAAAAAGAAAAAGATTGAATTAAATTAATATTCCAAAAATATGTAATGAGAAAAGATCCAAACGATGAAAAATCAGATTATATTTTAAGCTGAACGGAAAAAGATGTAAAGGTTACAAAAACTCCTAAAATGAATATAGTAGATAAAGAAAAATTTCTACAAAAAATTAAAGATTTATGACTATTTGAGGAATATGCAGACATATCACGACAGAATGTGAACAATTTATTTTTAAAGTTATGAAAGGTTAAATTAAGTGATTTTATGTGAGCTGTAGAACAAGATGTCACTTTTTCTATAAGAAAGCAAAATAAAAAATAAATATTATCATAAATATCCCTTGAAAAAGGTAGACAAAAAAATATAAGATGTCTACTTTTTATACTATTATAGCAATCTATGAAAATCATAAAAAATCTGATTGCAAATATTGTTGTTTGTTGAATATTGTTGTATGTGTTTAACTATTTTTCATTGGGAATAAAATTTGTTTTTTCAAATCCAGATGTTGAGAGTTCTGTAATAAGCCTAGTTTGAATATTTCTTATGCTTTGATTTGTTTTTCGAGTTTTTAATTCTCCTATAAAATGGATTTTAAAGACAGTGTCATGTCCTGTCAACTTCTTGACGTTATGATTGGCTTCAATTGTGATTAATGTGTTGATATTCTACTTATTTGCATATGTTGTGAATAATTATCTTGATCGAGGTGTTGTTGTTAAATTATGAGAAATTTGGCAAACATTAATATTATCATTTATAATGAGTATAGGTATTACTGTGCTAACAAAAATATTATAAAAATAGTTTTATTTTATTCTGAAACTTTTATTTAAATGAAACGTTATACTGTAACAAGAACACAAGCTGCATCTTTGTTGTGAGTATCTACAAGAACTATTGATAGATATGTTAAATCAGGGAAATTGTCATATAAAAAAATTGCGAATAAGGTGATTTTAAATGAAGAAGAATTAAGAATTTTGCAGAATGAATTTTCGTCTTTACGTCAAGATATCTCAACGGAGCTTATATGAGAAAAAAATGATTCATCGTTATCTGTTAAACCAGTTACAGATATGTCAACAATTGATGAAAAATTGGATAAATTTTATTTGATTTTTCAGGAAAAAGATAAACAAATTGATGAGAAAAATAAGATTATATTTATGTTGCAGCAGAGAATAGGAGAGTTAGAAGCAAAAATTCAGACAATGGTTGCTTTACCTGATTACAATAAAGAAAAACAACAAGCAATTGAGGAAAAAAGAGTATTGGAGGAAAAACTTGCAAAATTAAAGACGAAAGTTAAAGAGCAAGAAACTAAAAGTTATGTTGTGCTGATATTTGCGATTGTACTAATTATTATTGCTGGAATTTTCTATATGAAAGGAATGCATTAGTCTTTATTTAAAATGGATTTTCTATTTGTCATTGTTCTTCTTGTCTTTCTTTGGCGAAAATACTGCTGAAAATATCGGACAATTCTTTTCTTTGTTCATTAGTTTCAGGGGTTATTAGTCGATGTTCAAATTCAAGATTGCAAAAATTAACCATATATTGTAATCATTTTCTTTCTAAGCGGGGATATGATTCAATTGCTCATAATTTTAAAATATATACATCATCTTTATATAGATCTTCAATTCATTGGATGATTCTATGATATTTTTGTGGATAGAATTTTTTTATAGTAAAAACTAATCTATTATAGTAATCACCACTTATCCACTTATCGTTTTTTATATGTTTATTTGCTAATTGATAATATTTACCCAATTCTTTTGGTGTAAAAAATCAATAATCTACGGTATTATCTCGATCTCATATGAAGTAATTATCGATTCAAAATTTATTTAAAAATTTGTGTCGAGCTTTATATGATCATTTTCAATTAATATTTACTATTTCGTATGTTCATGTAATGAATTCTCGACCTGGTTGTTCTTGTAACCGTTTTAAATAATGGGAAAAGAAATATAAATCAGAATCTCATTCTACCATAATAATTTTGTTTACAAAAAAGATTTTTGAAAGGTTTTCAAACCTTAACAAGTGGACAAGTTTAGCATCATCTGGTGCTATTTTTATATATGGAGTAAATACTTTCGTTCATCAATTATTTTTCGAAAATCTATAAACATTTGTAATGTTGTCTTCATTGATAAATAGTGCAGAATAAGTGGATAAGAAAAATTGTGTTCCATTTTTTTCACTAATTTGGTTGAAAATTAATGCTAGTTCTTTTTGTAATTGTGGATGAATATGAAGTTCTGGTTCATCAATTATCATGAATCCGTTTTCAAGATCATTCCCTAATAGGGCAAAGATTATTAGTAACAATGATTGTTGTCCTGCTCACAAATCATCAAAATAACAAGGTTCTCAATCGGGATTCTTTAATTGTAAATTTATTCATCACTGAATATATTCAATTGTTAAGATTTTATGAATAAATTTCTCAACAAGCATTGTTAATTGTTTCCAAAAAATTGACTCATATAATCTATTTTCTCGAGATTCTTCGAGTAAAACGATATTTTCATCTTCCGATTCTTTTCATTTTTTAAATCATTCGATATCATTTTGTGTATTTTTTTTTATAATATTCCAAATTTTCCATAAGCATTTATAATATCATTCTAAATTCACATTGGTTTCTTCGCTTCTTTTAAAAACATAGTTGTCAAAATCTTGTAATTCATTTAGGTACTTTCGCTCTACTAAATCTCTTTGTGATGATAAAATTGTAAATGTATTTTTTAATGGGTACCGACTAGGTTCTTTTGTTTTTCTCTCAAATTTGTTGTAAATGTGCATACAAATATACAATAATTCTCTTTCTTGGATACAAACTAAGGAAAAGAATTCCATTGGGGTTAAAGCTGTTTTATTTATAATGAATTCTTGTTTTTTCTCGTCAAACTCAGCTTTTAAACGAATTTCTTTTATTTCATTTTTTATGTGATTTATATTAAAATGAGGGAATCTGTATGTTAATTCGCTATATTTTTCTATAATAGAATTAATTTTCTTAACATTTTTGCAAACAAAGCTGATATTATCAAAATCTGAATCAAAAAGTTCTATAACTATTTCTATTTTTGATGGCTTATCTTGAGATTTGTTGTGCTTGCTTAGTTTGTATGCTGTTTTTGAAACAAGTTTAATTGCATTTTTATATTCTGATTTTTTTTCTTCTTTTATGATAGATGGGTCAAATGTATAGTCAAATATTAAATTCCTACAAAACTGGTTAATTATTTCTATAAAGTTACTTTTTCATGAACCATTTGCACCGATTAAGATATTCATATCTGAATTATTTTCAACTTTTTCGAAATCCATTCAGTCAAAATCATCCAGATTCTCTACATATGGGAAACTCATAAGGTTAGATATTTTTACTTCTCTTATTTTCATGGAATTACATTTGACCTAAAAAGTTTATATTATTTATAGTATAACTCTTTTTCCATAAAATGCAAATTTTCACAGATAAAATTTATAATTTTTGTAAAAAATAAAACAAAGTTTTAAGTTAATTTTTTGCACTTCTCATAAGCATAATCATTACGTATCATCTTTTTTCTTTTATTTCTGGATTTGTATTCGTAATTATTCATTCTTTATATAATTTATTTATGTGTGTTGAATAATAGTTTTGGGATCAATCTGGAGTTTCGTATAACATTCTAGATAAAGCTGTGGTAAATTCAGCTCTTGTAACGGTATCATAAGGCCTAAATTTATTGATTCATTTTCACATGATTCATAATTTGTATGCAAGATTTACTCCATCATTATATTGAGCGTTTAATTCATTACTTACATCTGGAAATGACGGATTAACCATATTTTTAGGTGTTTTTCAAAGTATATTGATAGCATATTGGGATAACATTTTAGCCATAGCTATTCTGGTTAGATTTTCGTTCATCTTTGCGCTATCTATTGAGTCGGTCGTTGTAATTCAGGCTCTATGTGCAAATTCATATGCGTTATTTAATTCTACAGTGTATCAATTTGTTGATATAGATGAGGGGTTAGAATTGTTGAATCGAGAAAAATCAAAGTAATTATGTGAATTGTCTTTGTTATTTTCAAATAGTTCCAACATTCTTGGTTTTTCGAGCATCGTTTCTTGATTTGTTCATGTAATATTGGATCATGTATTAGTTATACTTTTTGTTTCTCAGCTCAGATTTTTTGTTCATGTAGTTGTATTTGTATTGTTCTTTGAAGTTCAACCTCCTCATCCACCTCAACCTCATCATCAATTAGTAATTGGTTTTGTAGTAGTATCAAACGAGTAAATAAAGTCTCATGTTAATTGATTTCATTCATCATCTTTAAATAATATTTCACATGTCTCAGATCATTTTTGATTTCATGGAATGGAAATTGTTATATTATTTGAGTTAAGAGTTGTATATCAGTTTGAACATGAGATTGAAACTATTGAAATTGTTGATACTCAGCAGTTTCAGTCTTTTACTCATAATAAAGAAACTATGTCTTTGATATTTTGTTGAGATGTTGAAGTTATTGTTGTTGGATAAGTGTAAGATTTTTTATCTATCGTAGGTAGACTATCAGTCCATGTGTAATTGGCATTTAAGTGATTAGATTCTTCTCAAAATCAATTTCTAATAAAAATTTCTTTATTTAATAATCATGGTCAATTTAGTATAAAATTTCATGTGTTGTCTTCTTGAGATATCTCATAGAAATTTGAACAATTGTCAGTAAAATTTAATGTTCATGATAAATTTGAACATTCATATCATGAAAAATTTCAGGTTAAATTATCCTTGGTTAGAGTGGGTACCGAGCATATATAACCAGTTGAAAAATCGGTTGTATTTCAAAATTTATCTATTCATAATACTCTTCGTGTATAATTTCATGTTAAATTAGTTCATGTTGTTGTATCATTTTCAATGAACCCGCTTTTTATTATATTATCTCAACTTAATACTTCAAAATAGTATTTATGTATCCCCGTTAATGAATCGTATTTGATGTTTCATGTTCGACTGGATTGTAGTCATGTTATGTTTTCAAAATCAGTTTTGTTGGTAACGGATTCTAATGTCTTTTTTATATCTATTATTTTTCAAGAAACTGTTAAATCGGTTAATTCAGGGCTTTCTTTTCAGTTATTTAATATTAGATTCTTTACTTCGGTGTATGTTAATTCTGGATCTAGTGTTCGGATTAATGATGCTAATCAAGCAACATGAGGAGTAGCCATTGAGGTTCAGTCCATGAAAGTATATCTTTCTGTATCACTTTCATAATATGGGTCTTGGTAAATTGTTAGGTCATCTATAACGCAGAAAGTGTTTGAAGTGCTTGTTTCTAATTTGAATGAAAAATTGTTGGTGTAATATTTATTGTCTATTGGTATTGTGTAATAATATCACATATTATAAACTCATTGGATAGTTTCTGAAGTGAGATAATTTTCTCCTGTAGAATATTGCAAAGATACATCAACATTATGAGATGCACATGCTAGAGAAAGACTGATGTAAACATTATTTTTTCAAATTAGACTTATGCTAGGTGATGTTAATTCTCAAGTAAATCCGTAGGCGTATGTGTTATTTCATCGATTGTAATATTTTCATCATGTCCATTCTCAGTTATCAGTTTCAAAATTATTTTTGTATATTCATGTTGATATGTTGGAATCTTCTATTGAGGTAGATAAGATTGCAGTTCATGGTGCTGCTATGTCAACACTTGTTTTTCAGAAATTTGAGAAAGAAGAAAGGTTTCAGCTGCTATTTATAGATGTAACACAGATAATATTATCAAAATCATACATGCATGGATATGTACTATACCTTGAAATGTTGTCAATATCTTTTTTATAATCATTTCAAGCAGCAGTTATGAATAGTCATCCAAAATCCATATATTGTTTTAATGCTTGATATTCGGCATTTCAAGAACCGTAAGCTCAGTAACTAGCGTTGATAATCTTTATTCAATTTTGTATTGCAAAATCTATAGCCTGTATTTCAGCATATGTTGTTAATGTATTTCAATTTCATACTTTAAGAGCAGCAATTTTGGCATGAGGATTAACTCATACGATTCATTTTCAATTATTGATTGTTGCTGCTATTATTCCAGCTACATGTGTTCAATGACTACTTAAATTTGGTAGAGGGGTCGGTGTATTGTGTAAAAAGTCGTATCAGTGTATGCAGTTTACGTATTCAATATTATTTCATGTTTTTATTTTGCATTTTCAATTTTCGGGATTCCACATGGAGTAATATAGGTCAGGGTGATTGTAATTAACTCAATTGTCTATTACTCATATAACCACTCATGTTCAATTGGCCAAAAATCCTGAGTATTGATCATATCATTCATTCCAATTAATGTAATCTAATCCTCGTTGTTCACTTTTTCTTGTGTCGTTTACATCATTGGAAAGAAAATAGCGGATATAGTTTGGTTCTGCGTATTCAATGTTGGGATTTCTGTTTAATATGTTAATTGCTTCTTCGACAGTTTTGTCGTCTTTTATTTCTACTAAAGCGATATTTCATAAGTTATTTAGTTGATTTTTGATTTCTAAATTATTTGATTCTAATTCTGAATTGAATGTGGATAAACTTCTGATTGATTTTAAGTTTTGATTTGAGGATGTGTTTGTGTCGCTATATTTTATTATTATTTCTCAAGGGATATATTCAGTATTATAAATTTTTGAAAGGTTGAGTTCTTCACTGTGTACATATCAAATAAGTCATATAAAAATAATGATAGTCAGAATTTTGTTTTTCATTATTTGAAAATTATAAAACACATAAAAACACTTATTAATTAGCTCATCAATACTAAAAATTGTATTATAAAAATCAATAAAATTTGAATTTAATTATGTTTTTTTATTTTATTAACTGGTATGTTATCGTATTGAAATATTATGAGACTTGATTATATAGTAATTGAGTTTTATTTTTTAACTTTTTTTATGAAAAAAATATTTATTATTGTATTGTGTTGATTTATATGTTTATCGGAGCTTTGTATATGAACCGAATATACGCCTGAAATAAAGCAGGCATATAATTGGGCATATAATAACAAAATAACTACTATGAGTCCGATTGAAAAAGCAAATTTAAATTGAAAAATTACCAGAGAAGAAATGGCTAAAATGATTAGTAATTATGCTATTAGTATATTGTGAAAAGAGCCAGATACTACAAAATCTTGTTTCTTTTTAGATTCAAATATTAATCCAGATTTAGTAGAATCTGTTATAAAAAGTTGTCAATTATGATTAATGGGGCAGTGAGTAATATCGTTTAGACCAAAAGATAATGTTACTAGAGCAGAGTTTTGAACTATTCTTTCAAGAGCAATGTGGTGAAATAAGAATGAATGATGAATAACGTATTATCAGAATCATCTAAAAGCTTTAAAATCTGAGTGAATTATGAATAATATTTCTTCTCCTATGAATAAAGAAATTAGAGGATATGTTATGTTAATGCTTATGAGAAGTGTGTTAAATGATACTTCTAAAGACATTGAAATTAAAGATGATCAGATTTTTGATGTGATAAAAATGTTAGATTAGTTCTGTGGTGAATGGCTTATTAATGATATTTAATTATAAGACGAAGCCATATTTTTTGATTAATTTTTTGATTTCTTCGGATAAAGATGGGTAATAAAGTTTTGTTAGAGAATATAGTCTATTTAATGAGGTATTGTGTTTTCATAATTTTATGATATATTCTATGTTTGTTAAGTTTAGTTGTTTTCAGTTTTTTTTAATGGCTTTCTTGATACATTCTTCTATATATCCACGATTACTTGTGTCGAAATTATAGAGACATTCAAGAATAGATAGTTCTAGGTTTGCAATAGTAAAATTTTTGCAGTTTGGCATATTTACTTCATTTGATTGTTTGATAAGTTGAGAAACTAGATTTTTTCATCTTGTCTCGTATTTTTTGAAAATGATTTGTTTTTCAAAGATTACCGTTTCTATCGCTTGTTTTTCTTTATTTATAATCATTGCAGCTTCGGGGATAGTTACTCAGTTTCAATGTAAGTGAATTTCTAGCGCAGTTAGTCCCCCTAGGTATCGTTGTTTGCAGACTAGATTACAGTGACCTTTGAGTAGTTTTCGGTATCGCTGTTCTTCAATTTCTTCCGCTGTGATTGGTTTTTCGGGGTTTGTGATATAAAATAAGTCTTTTCTTAGAGGAAATAAAAATCAACGATTCCTAAGTTGGAATGTGATTTTATAAATTTTATTAATTGGAGTAGATTCTCAAAATGATAAATAGATGAATTTTTTGAGATCATCTGAAGATAAAATCTTTTTCTTTTGTTTTTGTAAATTTTGGATTAAAATTTCTATAGGTTTTTCCATTATTGGTTATTTAAACTAAATTTTTTGTAAAATTTTTATATAGAATTTTCCTAAAAAATCAAGTAGATTTTTCCTAAAATTTTTTATCGACTTTTCCATTGAAAAAGAGCACGATAATCATAAAAGCAGTGTAGTTGAATTTGTCGGATTTTATTTTTGAATGTTTGGTGAATATGTTTCAATGAGCTTTGATAGATGCTGATATATGTGCTAGGAGAGATGTTGTGCGAAATTCAGTTAAGGCATCTTTTGTACAAATTCAGGATTATAGTTATGAAGTTTTGTTGGAAGTTAGTTCAAATAAGTTTTTGCTTAATATGGTTACTGATGCTACATGAATGATTCAGTGATTTGAGATTGTTGCGGTCAAAGGTTTTATGGAGTTATCAAAAAGAGTGATAGAGGTCGTTAAAAATGTCGTTTCTCATTTGTGGGAAATGTGTGATTAGTTGTGTGTTTTCATTTTGTTAAGTTTTTTTGAACCTTTTTATTTGATTATTATAATATCATGAAATTGACATATAAAGATTGATTGTTGGAATATGTTGTTGAATGAGATACGTTGTTTGTTTTGTCAATTTTTGTGGAAGAAAGAAGACAAGGGACGGCAACGCAGTTAATGAACATGTTGTTAGAAAAAGCTAGAGATGAAGAGATTAATGTAATTGAACTTCCAGTTATGTCGTTTGATTTGGAAGAGTGAATGGAAACTGATGAATTGAAAGATTGGTGTGAAAGATTGTGATTTGAAATAGTTGAGAAGTATTCGATATGAGAGAATAAATGATATGCTATGAGGATGGAGTTGTAAGATATGTAATTTTTTTGAATAAGGATTATATAAACTTGATTTTCCTACCAGTATTCTTATACTGCAATAATGTAAAAACAAAATTTTTAAAAGTATGGTAAATTTGGTAGATGTGTTTGCAGTAATTCGATCTGTGGAGTTTTTGAGTGAATACGAAACGGATGAAGAGAGAAAAAAAGCTCTAAAAAAAATTCAATCGGATGCTTTTTCGTTTTTTTCCACAGTTTTGTGGGCTGTTTTGGTGTGTTTGATTGTAACTTTTTTGAAAGTTGCGTTACTTATGAAAATTCTAGTGTTGGATTAAAAAGTGGCTGAATCGGTCACTTTTTATTTTACTTGAAAGAAATATTCTTTTCCCTAGAATACTTTTTGTGTATTATATATTATTAGTAATTAATTCTGTATGGTGATTAATGGTGATTGAGAATTAGATAAATCTGGTATTTGAAAGTTTTTTGGTGTAATTAAAAATTATACTAACGAAGCAATATACGATATATATAATGATAATGTATTGGATTATGCGGATTATGCCGATTATAAAATTATTAATAAAATAATTAAAAGGAGCTGATCAAATGACTTTTCTGGTTGTTCAAAGGAAGTTCAAGATACTATAAGAGTAATATATTGAATAGAGGAGTCTGAAAGATTCCTTATTCATAATGAACGAAAAAAATTGCTTAGATGTTTAAAAAAAATTAGGTTAATATGAGCAATTAAGTCTGTTTATTCAATTTTGTGTTTATTTTTTGCTAGAAAAAAAAGGTATAGAAGGCTTATGAATATATGAAAAAATATTGGTTATGAATGAATTGATAAGGATAAAAAATATTTGGAGACTATAATAAAACAGATTTGAACGCCAGAAAAAAAATCTGAAATGGCATATCTTTTGTGAAAGATAAAAGATAAGAAAGTGAAAAAGAAAATGAAAAAGTTTGGTAAAAAATTAGATCAGTTTGATCTTTTGTTGCAACAATGTAAAAGGTGAGAAATAATGTTGACGAATTGATTAAATTTGGATTGAAGTTCTTCTTTGTTTAAAGAATTGACTCAAGCGGTATCTGGTTCTAGGCGATGCCATGCTCTTATAATATCTGATGTCATAAAGGATAAACATTGAATGGTGAAAGATTTAAAGATTATTCAATCTACACTCAATTGATGAGTACATGAAATAACTTTTAGGAAATATATAAAGGAAAACTATTCAAAATCAGATTTTTTATTAGCGTCATTCCCTGAAGATAGGAGAGAATCAATAATTTTGAATGCAAAAAATCATATTTGACAAAAATATGATAGGATTTCTATGATTTTGGATATTGTTACATGATGAGATTTTAAATATTTATGAAAAGATATTCAAGATATAAATAAAACATATTGCTCAGCTCTAGTATTTGATGCGGTATGAAGATCAGGTTATGATATTCCAAAAGCACATTTAACACCATCGGATATTTTGTTGATTAAGGATTTAATTCCAGAATATGCATGTTATTGTGATAGGTTGTAAATTAAGAGTGATACGATAAATATTTTTATTTTGTAAAAATATACTTTTGCTTGAAAAAAATATATTTTTATATATATACCAATATTGTCAAACAAAAAAAGCAAAAAAATGAAAAATTTTATTATTCTATTTAAAAGGTGTTTAGCGGTAGTCTCTGGTGTATTTTTTACCATTGTTACTGTTGACTGGGTAATAGGCTTATTTGCCTTCTGTATCGATAGTCCCCGTAGGGGAGCTTTCTTCAAAGAGGTCTGGAGTATCACTCGGTACATATTCTTATGGATACCTGATCATACTTTGACAAGAACGATAGTGTGGTTTTTTACAGGCTGTCTGACTTTCTCTATTCCAGTGCTACTTTCGTATTTTTCTTTTGTATGGTTTGACCGTATGTTGCGTAAAAAATGAAAGTTCTTTTTAACAAGAAAGTAGGGTATTTTATCCTGCTTTTTGTTTAAATTTTTTCTATGGATATTGGGATATATACAATAATTTTGATGAAGTTTATAATTTAGTTAAACTATTTGTGGTAATTAAAATGCAATTTCTATTCAATTAGATAGGTAACATTTATCCCCAATGATTGTTCATCATACTGAGTCACAAGAAGGTTCACTTCAGATTGCTCATCATTTTAGTTTTGATTTATTTGAAGTTAAGTCTCCGCTATTATTAAACTGATTTTCGTAGTATTCATATAAAGTATCGATATCCATTTTATTTAAATCATCATCTGATAATTCTTCATTCAAATTTTCTTTATCCAAATATTCAATATTATTCATATCTTCTATTCGGCTACTTAAGTCGGTAGCTTCTTCATCATCACAAGTACTTCAATTTGAACAGTATAAACTTTCGTTTTCATCTTGCTCACTTGCAGATAGACATTCTCATCTAAAATATTTCATAATTTCACAAGATGATCCATCTTTAAAATTACACATTCCATATACATCTGATAATTCATTTACTTTTATATCTAATTCTCATCAATCATTTTTACAATATTGTGCAGCTGGGCTGTCATGTAAATTCTGTATTTCTGCTTGAACTTTTGCATTCAACTTTGCTTTTCCTACACATGGAATCAGAATTCATACTATAATTAAAACAATTACAAAAAGAACCAAAATAATAAATTTTTCATTCACTGCTCTCATTTTCAACATCTTTAAATAAAACTAACTGTATCTCAATATACTCAAAACCTGTTTATTTTCAAGATAAATTTGACTTTTATAATTTTTGATATAGAATTTAAGTAAATAGAAAATCAGATTTTATTTATTGATTTGAATTATCATCTAATAACATTATAAAACTAAACATGAATAAAAAAATCAATAAACAATTAAAATACGAAAAAGCTCTAGAATATGAAATTTTTATAAAAGAGGAATATGGCTTTGCAAAAGAAAAAATTCAAAAATCAGAATGTATTTTTGATGTCTGATGACATAAATGATTCTTTACAAAACGATGTAGGAATTTAAATCCAAACGCAAAAATCCATTACTTTGAACCAGTAGGAGAGTTTTATAATCAAGCAAAACAAACATTATGAAATGACAAGAACATTATCTTAAACAATTACTGAATAAGTTCAAAATACGGAGGATGAACAATATTATTAAATAATGAAAAGACTATGCAATCCAGCAAATATTCCTCATTTTTAAATCCAAATTGAATCGAAATTGATGTCAACTTTATCACTCTAAAAAACTATTTAAATCAAGAAAACATCGGTAGAATTAATGTTTTAAAAATGGATATAGAATGAATGGAATTTGAAGTTTTATCATCACGAACAGATTTTGAACGATGAAAAATAAGCAACCTAATAGTCGAAATCCATTTATTAAATGATGAAATAAAATCTGAATGGAATCAGATTTTTATAGAAATTAAAAACATTTTCTGAAATGTAGAAATTATAAACTCTGGATATTGTAGCGAAATATTTTTACTTCGAGCAGAAAAATAAGTATTGATAAATATTTTCTTATTTTTACATTATTCGAATAAATATTTTATTTCAAAATAATAAAAAATGGTTGAAAATCATATTAAAATCGAAACTAAACAATCACCTGAAAAATGAAGACCTTGAGATTTTAAATGATGAAACGATATCTCAATTACTCACAGTTCAGTCATCATTTTTTCGCAAGATACGATCTTAGAATGACAAACCTACAATTCATCCTGAAATAACGAACATGCCATACAAGTTACATGATGAAATGTAGATATTACAAATTCAAACATCACAAAAACTTGAAATTCAGATTGAGATTCTGCCGATTTTTACTGAACTAATGCAGCTGCGATATCCACGAATTGACAACTATGATTACATAATGTATCAATAAACACAAACTGAAAACATGCGAATGCCGTATTTGCTTATGGTAGCTGAAATGTATTTATAGCAGATAGTACCGTAACTACAAAAAATGATAATTCTGGATGAATTATGGTAACCTGATGATGAACTCTAAGTGCTGAGAATTTAACAATTACCACAGAATGAAATTCTTCTGCTGCCATTAGATCTGATAGGGGATGATGAGAAATTCAAGTAGAATGGTGAGAATACACAACCAATTGAATATGATCTCCAGTTATATATTCAACAGCTGATATTACAGTAAGTCATGCTAATTTAACAGCTAATAAATCTGAATGAGCAATTATTGAGTGAAAAAATAGCATTACAATTTCAAATTCCACGTTAACAGATTCTAATACTACACTCAATTGAAAATCTTCAACATATAAAAATATTTTCATATACCAATCGATGTCTGGAGATGCAGATGAATGAACAGGGAAATTTACTGCAATAGAAAGTAAAATTATTACAAATAATTGAGATACTATTTATGTAACAAATACTAATGCAGAAATAGTTTTACAAAATAATGAAATCATAAATAAAAATTGAGATTTTTTAAGAATCGAATGAGCATCACGATGAAAAGAGGGTAGTAATTGATGAGATGTAACACTAAATTTGATTAATCAAGAAATTAAATGAGACATCATAGTAGATGAGATTTCTTCATTGAATATGACATTAACAGAATGATCAAATTTTATTTGAACAATCAATTCATCAAACGAATCTCAAAATATTTCAGTAAAATTGGATAATAATTCTACATGGATTTTAACATCAGATTCTTATATTTCAGAAATTTCATCAGATTCAGAATGATATTCAAATATAAATCTGAATGGGTATACTTTGTATATTTGATGAAAAGCTGTGGAACTTTCAGATTTATCAACACAAAAAGAAGTTTGAACATATAAATTGGAATTGGTTAATGATGAGTGATTTTCTGTATCTAATATAGTGATATGATGAATGGGAATTATTGTTGTTTCGGCTATGATTTTTGTTTTTGTTAGAATTTGTAAAAAATAATAGCAGTATATTAAGCTTGCATTTTTGTCGTCAATATGTATAAGGATGTTTAGATAATTTTTATTATTTTGTGTCGTTGAATAATGAAAACAGCTCTTATTATTATCATGGTGGTGCTTTGATGTATATTTATGGGATGTGTTCTGATGATGTCTCCTAAATGATGAATTTGACTTGGAATTTGATGATTTTCTGCATGATGAAATGAATATGGAAGTAAAAAATCAATAGAGTGAAAACTTAAGATAGTAGCCATGCTTGCTTGAATCTTGTTTGTATGAGTTTGTGCATTTATGCCTTTTGTTGATTAGTTTTACCTTTTTGTGTTTTGATATGTGGTATACACCATACGAACTGAATGTATGGAAGAGAGTTTGAAAATATTTTTTGTGAATTGTGTTTCTTTTGTGGATAATGGTTAGCTTCATTTTTTGATATTTTTATTTACTATCTACAGGGTTTCAAGAAGAAAAAAAATGATGAACTTTTGTAGAGTGAATTTTTGATGAAGTTTCTTATTTGCCTTATTTAAAAACGGATGATCAGAGTTTGTTTTATCAAAAATTTTTGTTTAGAGCGTGTTTAGATTTATATAATATGGATGTTGTTACTACAGAAGAATGATGAAGGTATGTTGAATGACTTTGTAAGGTTTATACAGAAGATGATCAGAATTATGTGGTGAAGATATTGGATGAAAATGCTATTTGGTCGGATTGAAGTAAGGTAAATATTGATGATGTGTTTTTTACATATGATGAGATTATCCGTAAAAATCGTCGAGAAATACAATCTTTGAATATTTGGGATTCTATAGTCGTTGCATTAGAGGATGGTAAAATCAAAGTAACATTCCCGACTATTAGTTCAGATAATATGAATTTTTTCACTAATGCAATATTACCTAAACATGTAGTTGATTCTATGGATTTAGATGCATATAAGGATTATTTTTCATTATCACCTGTAACAAATTGATGTGCTAGTATAATGTCGCAAACAAAAGATGTTAATAGTCTTATTTTTGATTTGAATGATTGTAAAGATACGAATTTTGCTTATTATCAGATTAAAAGCTATCAAAGTTTTGAGGATTTTGAGAATTTTTTGAGATGAAAAAATAAGAAGGCTATTGTAGATGCATATAATTCAATATATAGTTTGGAGTGATTTACGGGGCAAAATGTCCTTACTTCTAAATTGTTATGAGTATTTTTTAATACAGATTCATGAAAGGCGAACATAAGACTTAGAAGATCTTTATGATGACTGATTTATCATAATTTTTTCACGTGATGATACGAGAATTATGTGAAAGAATATGATGGGGAATTCTTAAATTATTATGTTTCGGCTGGAGAGAATGTTTCGGAGTTAATAAGTCGTTTAAGCTTATCGTGAGATACGGCTGTTGATGCTAATGATTTAAAAGATTCATGAGCTCAGCAATTGCCTTCTAGTATGTCGATTAATTGAGTAGATAGAAAGTTTGTTTTTTTTATGGAGAAACCTGAAGAATCTATGAATTTGGAAATAAAATTTAGTAATGAATTCTCAAATATAAAAGTTAATGCATCGAGTGATTGATCAATATGGACGCCAAAGAATTATAAGACAAGTGATAAAAAAATTGTATATAAGCTAATAAATGGACAGAATTTGAAAGTTTGAGTGAATAATTTTATAGTGTCATGATTTATTAAGAATAAGACTTATACTATTGCAAGTATAGATGTGTATGTATTTGATAAATTAACAAATTTAAAATCTGAAGATAATCAGTGGAAATTGAGTGTGCTGTATTATAATGATCCTGCTTCAATCTTTGCTGTTCAACAGATGAGAGATATATTCAAAGATGCTTGAATATTGGATAATTTTGTTTTTGAACCTGTTTATAATGCGGAGGAATTAGAATGAAAACTTCTTATGTGAACGTATGATATTTATGTTTGAACTATAGATCTTGGTATTAGAAAAGATATATTACCTTTATTTTGAACGGAGGATCCTCTTTTGAATCCATCAAGGTATAGAAATCCTATATTAAATTCTTTGATTACGCAATTTTATAAGACACGTGATGAAAATGTTAAATCTCAAATTAATATTTTGTTAGCTCAGGATATGCCTGTTATTTTTATCTGAAATACTTATGAGCCAATTCAGGTACAGGAGAAGATAAAAAAAACAGTTTTTCCTGTAAATGAAGATTGAGAAAATCAGGAAGTTTATGCTTATAAATGGAGGTATGATATTTATTCGCGTTATTCGATAGTCCATGCAGTACGTTTAAATGCGGAAAATGCGTTGAATATGGAAAACTTTGAAACTTATTTGGTATCTAGCTTGTTTCCTAATAATGAGGTAAATTTGAATAGTGTTAATGTTAATTTAGATTTGTTTGAAAGTGAAGATAGAAGCTGAGAATGAAAAAAAATCCCGTATTATGTGTTTGATTATGTATCGTTGTTGAATAAGTATTAATTTATTAGATGATGATTTTTGAATAATGACTGAGGTGATATGATTAGAACAGGTAATATATTATATTTTTTTAGTGATAATTTTATTGATATCTATATGATTGCATGAGTATGCTCATGCTTGGACGTCATATAAATTGTGAGATCCAACTCCGGTGCTTCAATGAAGACTTTCGCCTAATCCATTGAAACATATTGATATATTTTGACTTATTTCTGTCTTTTTAATCGGATTTTGATGGTGAAAACCAGTTCAAATAAATCCTATATATTACAAGAATCCGATTAGAGATGAAACTCTTACGGCATTTGCATGACCAGTAATGAATTTGGTATTAGCATTTTTTGGAATGTTGATTATGATGGTTTATGGAAGGATTATTGGAGCTTGAGTTCAGGATTTATTACTGTGAAATTGAGATTTTGTTGTATTGTTTTGGCAAATGTTAATAGTTATGAATATATGATTGGCTGTGTTTAATATGATTCCACTTCCTCCATTGGATGGCTATCGTTTGATAAAAATTTTTTGGAAAAAATGAGCACAATGGATGGAAAAAAATGTTATGCGAATTTCTATGATTTTGATAATATTGATAGTTTCTGGTTCTCCAATAATTTCAACATATATTTCTACTGTGACAGATTTGATATATAGATTATTCTTTATGTTGTTTAGTTTGATTTTTTATTAGTTTCTATCAAAGAATCAGTCTATTTCTTTTTTTTCTATTCTTACGAAAAAGGGTCTTCCATGCTGGCATACAAACATTCATGGAATTTTTTCAAATCAATTTTTTACTAATTCTTCCATTTGAGGAACAGAAAGTTTATTTCAAGCTTTAATTGATGTTTTACATGCTTTAGTGGCGTAAACTCAATCCATTAAATGATCAAATGTAATTTTTTCTAAATATAGAACATGATTGAATAGTGTCATTAAATCTACAGGATTTGTGACGAATATTTTTGGGATAGAGTATATTACTACGATATTTTCTCATAACATTGAAATATCAAATCAAAGTTGATTCAGTTCTTCGATTTTTTCTGATAAATTTGGAACATTTGTTATTTCGTATTTCAGTGGTTGTAGTAAAGGTTCTGGATTTAAATTCTGATCTTTTTTCATAGTTTCAAATGCTATTCTTTCTGCTAATGCGTGTTGGTCTATATAATAAAGAGCATCTTGTGATTCTATAATTATATAACTATTCCATAGTTGTCATATGATTTTATATTCTCCAATTTCTTCATTAAAAAATCTATTTCAAGTTGTTCATTCATTTTGTAGACTATTTAATCAAAATAGTGATTGTGCGGAATTATTTGTAATATTTGTACTTTGTATAGCTTCATCAAAAAGTTTTACTTGATCAGAAGTAGGGGAGTTCACTTGTTGATCTTCTCAAAAATCTGCAACAATTTTATCGAGTAATTCAGAATTTTGTTTGTTTATTGGAATATTTTGATTGTAGTAAAATTTTTGGTTTGGATTGCTGTAATTATAATGTTGTGTTTGATGTGAAATTTTATTTTGTCATAATGTTTCATAAATTGTGTTGTAAACTAATTGAAATATAGCTTGACTGTCTGCAAATTTTACTTGTAGTTTGCTAGGATGTACATTAACATCTACGATTTTTGGATCCACGTCAAGCATTAAAATTGCAAATGGATATTCTCAAGGTGTAATTTGTCTAGAGTAGGCATCCATTAGTGCTTTTTTGATAATTTTATCTTGAATAGGTCTTCAGTTGACATAAATTTTTATATTTTCTGCTGATCAGAAGCGTAAACTTGGATCAGATACTACTCAATAGAAATGGACAAAATCTGTCTTATTGTCAAACTCTTTCAAACTTTTTCTCCGGTCTTGCTTGTATAAATCTGCTATTCTTCAGGTTAAGTCTGTTGGTTTTAAATCAAAAATTATGCGATTATTTTTTTTGAGTGTCAAATTCTTGTCTATATGTCGAAGTGCGATATTTACGAAATATGTGTAGCAATAAAAGTATTCAGTTTGAGTGGATTTTAAAAACTTTTGTCTAGCTGGGACGTTGAAAAAAAGATCTTCAACTTCTACTATTGTTCAATGTTCAAATCATACGGCTAGATGGCTTGTGATTATGTCTCATCATTTTTTTTGTAATTTCGTTCAGATTTGTGAGTATTTGGTTTTTGTGATTACTGTAATTTTGCTAACTTCTGAAATACTAGCTAAAGCTTCTCCACGAAATCAATAGCTAGAAATATTGTATAAATCTTCATCGGTTTGAATCTTGGATGTGGCATATCTTTCTAGCAATAAATCCATGTCGGAAAGTTCGATTCCGGTTCAATCATCTTGTACTGATAAAAACGATTTTCATCCGTCGTTGATAGTGATTTCTATGTGCTGAGCTCAAGCATCTATGGAATTTTCAACTAATTCTTTTAAAATACTAGATGGACGTTCTACTATTTCTCAGGCTTTTAGTCTGTTAATTACGTAATCGGGTAACTTGTGTATAGTCATAGTTTATTTTAAAATTTTGAACAAATAAAAAATCAAATCGAATTATATGAGAACAGCTTTTAAATTCAAATAAAATTTTGATTAAAATCTTTACATTATTTATTTAAAAATTTTAACAAATATAATCGTATAATTTTTTTAAAAAAAAGCAAATGAAAAGCTTGTAGAGTTCTGATTTTTCTTTGCATTTTTATGTGTTAATTTTATTATGTATTGGTTGAAAGAATTTTATAAATTATATCTATTTGCTATGCAGTTGAAATTAAAAAAAATCTGCCTTTTAAGTACAATATTTGTGTATTGTGCTTCGTTTTTACTCCAAAGTAATATAGGTTTCTTTCAGGCGCGGGCCCAAGAAGTAACGACACCCCGTGTTAATATAGTTGCTATTCTTGTTGATAGTAAAATTTATGATGGTATTTCTTGATGATTAAAGTGATATACTGCTTATGTTCAAAGTCAATTAGCGGACACAAAGGCTCTCGTTATACCTCTTGATCTGTCGAATATTCACGCATATGATATTCATCGTATGATGGAAAATATTTATTTTGATGGTTTGGAGAATGTTAATTCTTCTTTGATTTGATTGATTATGTTTGGAGATATTCCTTTACCTGTTGTAAATTGGAACTGATATATATTCCCTACAGTTTATCCTTATGTTGATTTTGAAAACCAAAAATATGTTTGGGATTCAGAATCAGAATACTTTGTTTCTAATGATAATCCTATGGGGCAAGCGGAAATTTGGCATTGATTGGTTAATTATTGAAATGATATTTGAGCTTATTTAAGCTTTTTTGAGAAGATTCAAAAATATATGTGAGGGGCAGAAGATTTTATTTGAAGTAGTTTGTGGTATGATGATTTTATTGCCCAAAAAAAATGATTTTTAGATGAAAATTATCCTTATTATAGGAATAGAGTTATGTTTGCTGAAGATTTATGATACCAAAGACATTCTCCGTTGATGAAAAAAATGTTTAGATGAGAAAAAGCGGATAATTCTTTGGATATTGTTTCTGAATTGTCTGAATCTACAAATATGGTTTTTGATTGAAAAGATTTAGCTCAAGAGATATCTACTCAAGGAGTGGCGGATATGCATACTACTAAAATGATTCAACAGGAAATAGAAACCAGTTTCTTGTCTGATTATAATGACCTTTTTTCTGAAAGTAGTGAGTCTATAATGAGAGAAAATGTATTTGCTTGATGAAGGTGGATTAAAGTTTTTGATGAACCGACTGGTGAAAAAAGTTTAATAGTGGACTCTGATGGTAGTGCTGCTAAAATGCAATTGAAGGATGATTTGTTGCTTTGAAATAATGATATACAAGGATTGCTCGAAAATTTGAATGATTTAATGGAAAATATGATAGATAGAAAAGTTGAAGAAAAAAAATTGGGGATGGATATAGTAGTACCTATTAGTTATCAGAAAAAGACTAAAAAAAGGATTAATTTTAGATGTGTACCTTTTGTGAGTCGTTTTGAGAATTATTATTTTGGTAGTAATGCTCGTTATGTTGATAATGCTGAAGAGCTTAGTATCTATAGGTGAACGTACAGAAATTTACTGGATCTTTCGTGAGTTACATATGATTCTTTGTTAGCTGGTAAAAATCCTATTAAGACTAACTTTGAAAAAACAGATTTAAGATTAAAATCTATTTGATGATCATATGATATCTTTTCTAATCAGGCAGAATGAAATAGGTGATATACGATGACTAGTGTAGAGAGAGATTTGGATATTTATGATGAGGAGAAAACAACAAAAAAAGCGCTTACAAGTAGAAATTTTATTTGAAGGGTTAAGAAGAGGACCTGGCCGACTTTTTGTAGAGATGATAGTAAAAAATATCAATGTGAAACATTGTTTGAATTTGCTAAAAGATGGTGGTGAGGCGCATCATCTATTAATCTTATTAGTGAAAGTGTTATGGCATGAAGATATGAATTAAATGATTATTTAGCTACAGATTCATGGAGATCGATATTTGGTATGGATGGATTTCAGTCTTTATTGGAAGGTGATGATGAATGAACTTTAGGAAAGTGATGGATTCATTGAACGTGACTATGACCGCAGTGGGATGCTACTAGTTTTAAATCATATATTAAATATGCGAGTCCTACACAGAGGAAGTGATGGGATAAAAAGTTTTATTGGTATGAAATATATGAGAATCATACTCCGGATGTTCACATGAATTTTAGTGAAATTAATTATCGAGATTTAGATCCTAAAATTGTATCTATTCGTAGTAATCGAAAATTTTCACCAGAATCTAGCAAAATATTTACAGTTAGTAGTAAAAAGTCTAGTTGACTTAAGTGTGGATCAACAACTGAATATTCATATAAGGTTATTAGTTCTGTTGTAAAACATAAGAGCACAACTGAAGATCAAATTAATTGAATAGATCGTGATAGATATTGAGATACATGAACTTTATGAACATATTATCGTGATTTGAGAAAAGATTATGAGGATCTTCAAGAAGATATGAGCAATATTTTGAATGAATTCCCAGATTTGATTGCTTTAATAAATTCGTGAAATAATCTTATTAATGAAAAATTTAAAAATTTATATTCAGGGGCTAATGTATTATCACAAATAAATTGAGATTTATCCGATAAGGAGTGACAGCTTTCTAGCTTAAGATCTGAATTGGATGAAAATAGGTATCAGCTTGAGGAATTGAAATCTCAGTTGAATGATGCAGATGAATCAGATGTTGAAAATATTGAAAGAGCAATTTCAAATGTTGAAGATATTATTGCTAACCTTGAAAGCTCTATTTCTGGTGTTGAAGCGGAAATTCAATCGTTACAATCTAAAAAGGCTGAAAGTGAGAATTATATAATTTCTGTTTTAAATGAAATGGAAAATTATATAAGTCTTGAAAATACGTGACTTACAAATGTATATAAATTGATTCAGTGATTGTATGTAGAAAATATCATTGGAACGTTATCATCTATAGCTTATTTGGAAGGATGAAATCCTGATGATTATTATGATTGATGAAATTCTGAGAATTTGGTTACAGTTTGATTTTTACCTTCATGGATTTCTAATATAAATCGTATAGTACAGGAAGTTAAAAAGTGAGAGACTGAGATAATTGATAATTATGAAAAAGTTTATTTACTAGTACAAGATCAAAGAGATAGTTGGTTGAAATTGGCAGAGTATCTAAAAAGCTTAGGTGATAGATATACATCCGAAGTAGATAAAGTTTCTTGAGATATGGAGAAAATATTTGATATAGAAGATGATGGTAAATCTTATGATGAAGATTGAAATGAGATTGTAGATGAAGACTTGGATCAAACATGAGATGATTGAGGTTCTATGACATTAACATGATGATCGGCTCGTGTGTCTATGGATGTTTTTGAAGAAGAACTTTGAGTCTTGTCTTCGTTTTTCTCAAAATTGATTGTAAAGGATGAAGTTTGACCTACTATAGTCAGTGAAGCTCAAAAAGATTCTGATTTTCTTCTGTGGTTAAAAAAGGAATCAATTGATTATGAAAAGTTTTCAGATGTAGATTGGATTAATCACTATGCACAGTGGGCTAAATGACCATGATATGATTCGGATTGAGCAAAAAAGAATCATGATTTGTTAATTTGAGTGAGTGAGCATATGTCATGAATGAATATTTTGACTCCGGATAGGCCAATAGATTCTCCTCGTTATACAATAATGCAATCTGTGGCGGGTAATGAAATGAAATTTATATATCCAGATCTTTTTAAAGTGGAAGTTTATGTTTTGACATGAAGAAATGTTAAATGATATGATATTCATTTGCTTTTAACATGATGACAGATAAAGAAAAATTTAGTTAAGTATTTAACGTGAAAAGTTGAAGAGTATAATAATATTGTTAAAAAAGAGTGTGATAATGCATTGAAAACAAATGATTATTTCGATAAATTGAAAACTCTTTGATTTTCTTTAGCTACTCCAGATACATCTCTTCATTGATGTAAAGAACCTTTTAAGTATGAAGATTTTGTTGATGCTCTTTGATGAGAAAAGATGTTAGATGTAATAGCAAATACTTTGTATTATCATAATCTTACAAATAAAAGAAAGTTGAGTACATGAGATGTTGTATGAGATATTGAAATGATAAAGCAGTCATTTAACTTAAATGATAAAAGATCTCAAATAATGAAGGATTATTTGACAAAATGAAATGAGAAGAAAAAACATCCAGTATTTGAGATTCCAACATATGAAATGTCTGGTTATGAGGTAGCATATATTAATTCTGATGGAAGAGATTATATTATTCCATCGGTAGATAAATCTGAGGAATTCTCTCAAACATTGATTGATGCAACATCTGATAGTTTTGATATTGATAGGCATCAACCTACTTCTCAGGAAAAAGAGTTAGATGATGAGTGTAATATCCCTTCTAATTGAAAATTGCCGATATTTAAAATATGAGAATCTTCTCCGTGGTTAAAGTGATTTAAATGTCGATGGAAAAAAACATTAAAAGATCCTTTAAAACTAAAACTTACTTTTGATGCAAGTTTATGAGAGTTACTTATCCCAGATTCATTGGATGAAGCAGTGAGAGAGTCTGATACTTGAGAGAGTTTTAATGATCGATGAGAATTAAACAGTAGATATCCTGATAAATGGGATTCAGAATTAGAGCATTGAACTTGATTTGATTCTGATAAATTAATTACAGAATTGCAAGTGAAAGCAGAGAAACATAATCAAGATGCTTGAAATTTATCTGCTATTTTAGGTACTATTGATAGAGAAATAAAGATAAGTAATACAAATGTTTTATTGTCGGATAGTAATCCAAAAAGTGAGCTAAAAATTGAATCGCTTTCTGATGTGTGAAATATAACAGTTGAATTTATGTGAACAGGGTGATGTATCAGTCTTAATTCAAATGTTTTGTGTGGAGGAAAATCTTTTACAAAGACATTTAATCCAAAAACAAATCCTTTTACTTGAGTTGTGGTATCTGATCATGTGGCATGAAAAGATGCATTGATTATGAAAATTAATGTTTGATGATGATATTTAGAAAAAATTATTAAATATACTGTGAGTCCTAGTACTTTAAGTAGAATAGAATTGGAAGTTGGTGATAAAAAAACTATTGCATGAATGATAACACCAATTGAAGCTATTTGATATGATGAATATTGAAATAAGATTGAGTGGTGATTGGAAAAATATGATTTTACAGCGTCTCAATGAAGATTTTTAAAGGATTGAGCTTATCAGTCTTGATTTTCTACAAATGATTTTAGAGATCTTAGGTTTTACTATCAAGCTCCTTTGGAAGCTGTAGATTGAAGTATTGCGACAATTCAAATTAAATCTTCATCTAAGTGAACTGTAATGAAGACTTATTGACAGCCAATTGTACAGGCAAATCCCGTTGTAAAGCTTAACTGAACTGCTATTATTCAAGGTAGAAATAGTTTGGTTGCTAATGCATGATATTCTTTGTCTTCTGATGAAAGTATATATATATGATGAAAATTAAATGTTTCTAAATTACAAAAATTGGAGGTAGATATAAGAGATTTGAATTGAAATATTGTCGATGTTGATAGCCAGATTTTGGTTACATCTCAAAATTGATTAGTAATTGTATGACAGGTGAATAAACAACAAGATTGAGATGATGTATTCTTTGAGACATCTAAGCATTATATGTCATGATGACATGTTGTGTTGTATTTTTATCCGACTACAGTTGCTGGAGATGATGTTATAAATATTGATATTCCATGACTTGATACGCGTGTTATTAATTATAGAGTAAATCCAGCAAAAACGGTTAATATTCAACTTGATATTAATGATGAATATGTTGAACTTCATGATTATGCAGATTTTGAATTTTATGCGTCTGATGTGTGGTGAAATCCGACTACTACATCATTGGAGTTAATTACTGATCCGAAATATGTTGAGTTTCCGGATTTAATGGAGATTTATCGTGATGAAGATACTGTTATCTATTTGCCTAATATTACTAATTGATATTTAAAAACTCAAGTTTATTGAACATGAGCGTGATTAACGGAAGTAGTGGATGCTACATATGGTAGTGATATACGATTTAAGGTTGATACTCATTTGTTACCAGAAACTTGATTAAATATAATGTATTTAAATTATTTTGGTAATGATTGGTGAAATCAATGGTGATATTTTTCTAAAAATGATAATTTTGTGGAGGATATGATGAAAAATTCTGAAAAACTTATTACGACTACAACTATGATTGCTTCGGAAGATAAAATTAAAAAATTATTATGGAAAATCGAACCATGATTTAAAATAGTTAATAATGAGAATATCGATACTATAATGACTATTAATTGAAGTAAATTTAATATTAAGATTTGATGACTATCTGAAATGAATTCTTCGTTACTTTCTTTTAGTTGGTTGCAACGTCCAATAGAAACAATTACAACTTTGTTAAATGATAAAAAGACATCTTTGGAAAATTATATTTTCTTTGTGCCTAGTGATAACAAGTATTCTATGAAAGATTGAATATTGTATAATTCAGGAGAACGTATAGCTAATTTATCAGCGTGAGAAGTTACATTACAACTTAGCGATGAGTCTTTGTCGAATTGAGATAATATTTGGAAGGTAATTGATAGATGAATTAATTATTGAAGTCTTATTATTCATGTTCCATTTTTTATGCCTAAGGTTTCAGATTTTAAAGATCCAGGAAATCGTTATTTAGTGAATAATGTGTTTGCTAAATGATCTACTGATACATTATCTAGTGTTGGATTATTTGATTGATTTAGTGAATTTGAAATCGAATCTAGTTATAAATCAATACAAGATTCAGATGATATGGAGGAAAGAGTTGGATTTCTTTGAGACTTTAAAAATATTACTTTGTTTGCAGAATGACAAACTGTTTGAGAAGCTACGAAACTTAATTGATCAGAATTGCTAATTAATTTGTGAGATCCTGTTCTTTCAAGAAGTAAACCAAATCTTGATGTTTATGGTACAAATTATGATTGATGAATAGGTCAACAGATTTATGTGGATTCTGAGGATGATATTTTTTGAGTATATGAAATTGATTTTAATTGAGATTGAAAGAAAGATTGGTTGTATGTATATTTAGATTGAAGCTTTAAATTAGCTAAAAATTATGGATGAACACCAAATCTTAGAGAAATGCAAGAATTAATGCGTGTTGCTGTTCATATTCAGGATGTGTTTGTTTGAGATGCTGATGGTAATTGATATGAAGATGTAATTGTACTTACCGATAATAATCAGATTAGAGCTTATTTAAATTATGGATGAAAATTTGATGTGGATGGAAGTGTTGCTTGTTTAAATCAAAATGTATTTTGAGGTCAAATTTCTTCAACGCCTACTAGTTTAGAATGAGTCAATCAATTTTTTGTGGAGGATATGGATAAAGATGGTGCTGCAGATATAATTACATATGATGAGAAATGATATATAAAAGTATTTTATTGATGATCAACTAATTCAAAGCCTAATTATTTAAGTACGTTAAAATATGCATGTGATACATGATGGTATGATAGAGAGATTAAAAATACTACAGTTGTTACTGCGTTATGAGTTCAAGTATCTAATGAACCAATATATGATAATAGTATGATATATTGGGATTGACTTGTTAGGCCTTCGGATCAAAAGCTAATAACAGAACCTCAGTTACCTATTTATTGAGTAAATTTTGATCCAAAATCCTTAGGAAAATTTATAAAAAGAAGGGATAGAAATGCAGATTGATCAATTGGTGATTTGACAGAAGAAATTATGTCAGAAAAGAAGTTTGACGTTGTACAAGCTAGTAAGATGTTTATAAAAGATGATGCTAAGTATGTTGAGGTTACGTTGTATGAAAATACTTTATTATGAAATGAAGGTAGAAAAAATTATGTATTTGTACCAAGTAGTTATTTAGATCCAGCGAATCCAGAGGATAAATGTGGTATTCGAAAAAATTATTATGTTAAGAGATGATGATGACTTTTGATGAATAGTGATATTGTAACGGTGAGGGTAACAATAGAGGGGTATAAGATGTGTCATTGAGCATTTTGAGATATTATTCAGTGACCATGGAATATTTATTATGATGAGAATGAAGTGATTGAATGATTAAGGTTTATAAAGAATCAGAAAAATGCGGTAGTGAAGAAGAAAGATTGAAATTTTTCTTATATGATTGATAATATTCAACTTGCTCCATGAGAACAAATGGTTTTTGAATATGATTTGGAGTATCATCAGCTACCGTTGAAAAAAATGTCGATAACATATGATACATTTTGGTCAGAAGATGATTTGCCTGATATAAAGTTGCAAAGTGTGGATTGATGTGATAAAAATTTTGATTGATTTGTTAATGGGTGAAGGTCTTTTTCAAAAGTTTCTGTACCTTTACAGAAATTAATAGATAAAGAATATGAGGATGAGGATAAATATACAGAAGATTTTGCGGCTGATGTGATAAGTTATGGCTCTGATGCTAATAGTTTGCCGTGAATTGTGTGAGATAAGATAAGTCGTATTAAACTTATACAGTGAAATAAGTTTGTTGGGGAGGTTAGTGATGATGAATCATGAAAACAAACTTTAAAAAATACTCTTCTTCAAAAGATGAAAGAATGATGATTGGAAGCATTTAATACGGATTTATTGATAAACTTATCTGTTTTTGAGGAGCAAACGGATGCTTTGGAAGATATAATTGATGATATAACTCAATGAATGTGTAATTGATTTAGTTTTTGATGATCTAGTAATTGTAAATGATTGCCAGTTCCTTTTAATCAAGCTTTCCTTGCACCATGAAATTATCATTTGTTTGGTTGCCGAAAATTACAGGTAGGTCCATTGGAGTGATGAGTACCTATGTTCTTTTTCCCTTGAACAATGTATGTTGCTGGTGTTTCAATACCGATTCCTTGGTGATTGAAATGACCAGGTGATTGATTCTTATGGCCATGATGATGAACATATCCTTCATTTATTAGAATTTATGCTGCACCTACTTTAACAGCTCAACTTTGAATTGCCGTTTGTATGTGAAAGTATATGGATGAACATATATTCCCATCTCCATGGGCAGATGTCGCATGAAATTGTGTTGTTTTTGCAGTGAAACCTCAATGTAATAATGGAAAAATAAATAATGAAAAGAAAAAAGATTTGGAGAATCCTAATCCTGTTTATGATGAAATTGTTGACGAAGTAAAAAATAGTTGAATATGTTTACAGTCACAAAAATGACCTCAAGTTACGGAAAAATGATATCGTTCTTCTCCTTTTGATTTATATAGTTATTCTAGTACTTATTATTGAGAGAAGAAAAAAGATCCATTTGTTAGTGCAAGAGATTGGTTCAAAAAAAATATTGATGTTAACTGATGATCAAATTATCAGGTGGATTTTGATTTAAATCCTTTATGAATTATTAGTTTGGAAATGAATTCTTATGTTTGAATGGATGATGATATATGAAATGAAAAAAATTCGATATTTATATGAGATGTGGATATTTTGTGATGAGATTATAGTGTGAATAAAATTAAGGGATGAATTAGACAATGACTAAGAAATTTGTTGATTGATAAGTGGTTAGATCCTCAAATTAGATATATTGCTAATCAACTGACTAAGATGCATGTGAATATTAGACTGCCTAACCTTCCAAATCTTATAAGTGACGATGTTCAAACGATAAAAAGCAAAACTGAGGAGTTTTGAAATATATGGAAAAATGAGGATGAGACCCAGAGATTAGCTCCAATAACAAAATGGTCTGATATTAATTATGATAATTTGAATAAATTTAATAAATCAATTTCTAATCCATTTGAAGCTTTAGCAGGGTTGTTGAATGAAACTAATTTGATAAATATTTCAGTGGAACCAATTACGGTAAAGATTCCTATGATTTTTGCAGAGGATATAAATGCTTATCAGCTTTATTTACAGCAATGGTTGGAAGTTAATGAGTGAATAATTAATCAATGGAGATCTGTGTTGTCATGAGCTAATCTGGAATTAGTAAATGGTAATTGGCAGAAATTACAAAATAAGATTTATGCAAATTTGAAAATATTAGAAGAGTACAGAAATTTTCCTTTTGAAATTTATGAATGGATTCATGTAATAGATAGATATATGTCGGAGATTGTATCCTTGATTAATAGTACAGTTTGATATTTATCATATTGGTTATCTACTAATTCTCAAAGGTTTGTAGGATATGTAGATGCGATAGTTCTTATGTTAAATATTATTAGGACATATCAAATATTGATTGATTTTTCGGTTGAGTGGTGACAAAATTGTGGTACGTGTGCAAGAGATACGTATGATCAATATTCTTGTAAACTTTCATTATTGTGTAATTCGATACAGTTACCTATAATTCAGATTCCAAACTTTAAATTGCCTAATATTACTATTGATCTTACAAACATTGATTTGTGATTGGATATAGTTCTGCCTGAATTTAATTTCCAACCTGTTAGGATTGATTTACCAGATTTATTGAATTTACCAGAGCCTCCATCAGTATCGGTAGGTATTCAATTATTTGATTTACCAGATATTCCGTTGTTGCCGGAGCCTCCAGAGTTGCCGGAATTGCCTTCATTTATTCCTGAAGTGGAGATGGAACTTCCTATACTACCTCCAGCTCCAGAGTTACCAAAGTTGCCAAATGAAATAGAATCAATAGTGAAAGTAGCAAAGATAATTTGAAAGATTTACTGTATTGTTAAATGAAAATTTGGTTTAGTTTGAGAGAGCTCAGTAAAAGCAAAAATTGAGCAGTTAACACAGAGGACTTATGAGGTGAAGTGGATTGATAATATTATGGATTTTACTAATTTTTCAGTAGCTCCTGTTCATAATTATTGACTTGATTATGAAATTTCTTCATATGTTGATTTACAATTTAATTTTGCAGATTTCTATAATTATTTGGATACTTTAACTAAATGAATAAATAATTTGACAACATCTTCGGTGAACCGATTAAATAGAGAGGTAGATAGTATGGTTTCTAATAATCCATTAGAATGAATTAGAGATGCAGTAGATTGAGCTAGTGTAGATGTTAATGTGAAATTGGGTATGTCTAATATATCTTCTCAGGATGTGGATATAAATTGATTAGAGAGTGATGAGATAGAATATGTGGATTATAAATCAGCCAAAAAAAGATTAGAGGAAGTTCTCGCTTATTTTGAGAAAGAAACATTAGATACAACTTTTGGAGACTCTGTTAGTTCATCGGTTAATAGTATAGAAAAACAAATAAGTAAAATTAATGTGGTGAAGCCAAATGTTAAAGGTCTTGAAAAAATTAAAAATGATGTGGTTACTTATTTGAATAGTGAACAATCTGAATATTCTAATATCGCAGATATGATAAATAATGATTATGATTGATTTTTAGCTATGGTTGATTCTCAATCTACTAGTAAGAAGTTAAAATCTGAGTTGAATACATGACAATTATTAACATTTAATTTAAAATTGTTTGATGTGGATTCATCTACGAGGGATACAATTAATACGTTGACTAAAACTAATCCATTAGAAACACTTGTAGATAATAAGAAAACTATTATTGATGGCTATTGGAATGCGTTAAAATCTAATTCTGCGAGTGACTTATGATTGACTCAGGAACAGTATTTGGTATTGCGTGATAATATATGAACGATGAAAAATCAGATTACAACATTGTATTCTGTAGTTAGACCAATTTCATCCACTGAATTAATTGCTAAGAATTCTAGAGTTACTACTAATAAATCATTACTTTCATTTAATGGTAAATGATCAAGATTGGGAAGTAATATGGAAGCGGCTGATGTTATTGATCCATCAGTGCTTTCAAAGTGAATTTATGATAAAATCCAAATCGGACCAGATGCATGAAAACTTACTAAAATTGTTTATTCTGATGCCTTTGTTGATAATATATGAGATAGATATTATGATGTGGGTGATAATATTGTTCTATGGAATGAAGATTCAGTATATTTGAAATGTCCTGGTCAAGAATGTGCAGCATGAGGATGATGATATTGATGATATTATCGTTCTGAAGTAGTAAAGGAAATTCCTTATAAAGAAACTTGGCTTGAATTTAATAAGGAAACAAAATTAAAGATTGCTGATAATAAGGAAGAAGTAAAGAATTGGAAAGTGGTTTGACAGACATATGATTCATTGACATTCTCTTGGAGATTAGATAGAGATGCAGATGCTTATTTGATTAAATTGGTAGATAGAATAGATTATAGCTATGAAAAAAGTGATATTTCTTCTCCAAATGTATTATATATTTTGGCTGTACCGGAGGAAATCAATTTGGAAGATTTATATTCTAAAAATCTTAAATTGGAGTTATTAAAGAAGATTGAAAAAATTGAGAAGCTTTATGGAAAAGAATTGGTTCAAGTGGTTTATTATAATTCTCATAAGAAATTGGCGGATGTAAGAGCTTCTAATCTTGATAGAAAATGGTATTATGCACGTATAACCTCACTTGATTTGGAAGGTGATACATATAAAATTAACTCTCCACGATCTAACCAAGTTGTAGCATGAAAACAAATGGTTTGAGATGATCAAGCTCCAGATGGAAATCCAATTTTATATAGGTATAATGTTCCTGAAATTACTGATCAGTGAGATGATTTGGAATGATATGTATGAACTAGATATCAATTAATATTGAATTGGAAGGATAATGTGGCGTTATATTATATAAATTTATCGAAAGACTGAGAAATATTAGATGAAAAATATACATCTAATGTTGAAGATACTGTGAAAACATATATTGATATTCATACTGAGGATGAGAATGAAGTATATAATGCAGTTTGAATTGATCAATTTGGTAATAAAACAGAAAAGGTGATTAATGTCCATTATTCTATTCCAGAGATTACAATTACGGATGTGAAAAAGAATTCAGATTGAGAGTCTGTTGCAATTACAGCTGAACTTTCTCATGATATTGATCAATGAAATGTATCATTTCAAAGAAGAAGGGGTAATGTATGGAAGACAATGAAGAGGAAAAATGTAGAGTGTGCTGATTTGGTTATATGAATTTGAGATTGGAAAGTGATTTGATCTCCTTATTCTTTGTGAAATGAAATAGCAATGTATGATAAAGATGGTAAAGTCATGGCTTTAATGGATCCAGAAACAGCGGAAATTAAGTTTCAGACAGGTTATAAAGATGATTATGAAGTAAATGTTGTGGTTGAGAATAGTTCGGTATTACAGGTATGTAATAAAAAGACTAAAGATGCTGTCTTTTCGATTTCTATTCCAACAGAAAAATGTTTGAAAATAGAAGCAGATAACTATAAAGTAGTTGATTTACCTGAAAATGGTAAAATGTGAATGTTTAATTGATGAAATGTTGTCTATAGTAAGAATGGGGATAATATATTATTTGTATCTCCTTCATGTCATCTTTATAGTGAAATATGACTTGAATGAACCTATAGTTATGATATTTGACAAGAATCTGTAGTTCTTACATTATATCAGATGTCTGATTTATCTAAATCTAATCCAATTAAAATTTGGATGAAAGTAAAGCCATTTGTTGAAAACTAATGTGAAAAAAATGTTAATATAAATGTTAAAAACACAATTCAGAACTAGATTTTATCTTGTAATGAGTTGTGTTTTTATTATACCTTAATTAAAGTTTATTTTTTGTTGTAGTAAATATGGTTACAGAATATACGTTGCCACCGCATAATATTGAAGCTGAAAAATGAATAATTTCATGAGCTTTAATGGATAATGAAACTGTTTGGATTTTTGAGTGAGATGGAATTGTACCAAACGATTTTTATCAAAAAGAGCATGGTATGATTTATGAGGCTATAGCTCAACTTTGGAATGAAAAAAAAACTATAGATGTTGTGACAGTGTCAGATCAGTTGTCAAAAAATGGAAATTTGGAAAATGTTTGATGAATTGATTATCTTTATGAATTGTCAGCTTTTTTGATTTCTACTTCTCCTTGTGTGGAATATAGTAAAATAGTGAAAGAAAAATCTTTACTGAGACAAGTATTAAAAGTATGTCAGCAGATTACTTGAGATGCGTATGAGCAGAAAGACACGGTGGAAATTTTTGATAGTATAGAGAAAAGAATTTTTGATTTAACTCAGAATCAGGTTTGAGATAATATTTTGAGTATAGAGGAAATTTTGAGGGGTAGGGTGGAAGATTATATGGAAATAGTTGATCATCCGGAAAATTTTAATGCTAATAAAGTTAATTCTGGTTATAGTCAAATAGATGAAATGTTGACTGGTTTTAAACCGGGAGAGTTGATTATTCTTGCAGCTAGACCTTCAATGTGAAAAACAGCTTTTGCTTTGAATGTTTTAACGAATATTGCTTTAGATCAGAAAAAATCTGTAGCGATGCTTTCGTTGGAAATGAGTAAAGAATCAATTGTAGATAGAATTATGTCGGAAGTATCTTGAGTTCCTATGTATAAAATTTCTAAGTGAAATCTTGATAATTCTGATTTTGCACAAATGGGTGAAGCTATGGAAAAATTATCTTCTGCAAACATTTTTTTGGATGACAAAGCATGAATTACAGTTCCAATGTTGAAGTCTAAACTAAGAAAATTGAAAATAGAAAAGAAACAGTTGGATTTGGTTATAATAGATTATTTGCAATTAATGCATTCTACAGTATTCCAAAATAATAGAGTACAAGAGATTTCAGAGATTTCTCGTTGATTGAAAGAATTGGCTAAGGAATTACAAGTACCTATTATGGCACTATCTCAACTTTCTCGTGCAGTTGAATCGAGAGTGGATAAAAAGCCTCAGCTTTCAGACTTGAGAGAATCAGGTTCAATTGAGCAAGATGCGGATTCGGTTTTAATGCTTCATAGGGAAGAATACTATGATCCAGATACTGATAGAAAGTGAGCTACGGATGTTTGTATCAGAAAAAATAGGAATGGGGCAGTGTGAGAAGTTGAATTACATTTTGAAAAAGAAATTATGAAATTTGTGGAAACGAAGAAAAAGGAAAAAAGTGATTGAACATATTAAAATATTTAAAAAAGCTGATTATGATTATTGAATCAGCTTTTAAAATTTATTTATTAATTTATGGGTCATAGCGTGGCCATATTAATTAGAGGATTGCGATCTCTAATGTAATATTTAAGTTGTTGTATTGTACTGAAACTAGTAGGAGATTTTAATTCTTTGTTTAGTTCATTTGAATAATAATTTCATTCTTGTCATGTTATAAAATATACTTTTCCATTTGGAGCTGTATATCTATTATTATCGTTTGTTTTATCATAGTAGCTTGTAGATATCCATCATAAATTTTTAGGACATCCTTCTTGATATCTATTTTTTGAATCAATGTATCTTTTGAAATAATCTTTATTCATGAAGTATTCACTCATATTTAGATTAGGAGATGTATATACATTTAAACTATCAGAATATGTTATTGTATATTTTTTACAACTTCTAGCGATGAATACTTCTGAATCTGAGTCTTTATAATTAGATTTTATTGATGAATTAGATTTAGTTGTGTTGTTTCATTTTCAGATGTAGAATTGTACATAGTCACTATATCAATCTTCATCTTTTACATATATCCTATAGTTACCATTTTGTGAAAATTTCATAAATTCTGATAATTCTTTTTTACCATTATCAGATGAGTTAAATTTTATATATCCAAGTTTGGCATCATCTGAATAATCTGAGACGTAATTTTTTGATGTTGTAGGAATATCTATTCGCTTTTCATCTTTTGTGGAGTAATATTGCATTTTTGTGAAATCTACTTTTCCTGTATATTTATCATTTATATCTACTATAACTTCAATCCATTCATTTGTTGTTGGTTCGTCGTTTGTTACTGAAACTGAAAGATTGTTTGTAGGATGAGATTTTGATGAATATCCTCATCCTCCGCCTCAAGAAGAGTGTTTTGGAATTGATATAGAAAAAGAAGCGTTATCGTTTGCTATTATTGTATCTCAAGAGTATAGTCGTACTATGAATTTGTATGTTCCATCTTCTGAAAAATTGTGACTGAATGAATTTGCATTTGTAATTTGTCTTGGTAAAATTTGGGTATTTCATGAATTATTTATCTTTAATAGTTCATATCTATATTCTCGTTTATCAGTACTATATCATGTTCGTAATATATCGCTTTCTCATATTCGTGAAAACATTACATTTGATGAATTTATGGAACTTCAACTTGTTGGCTGTGTTATTGTGATTGAAGATGGAGTTGAAACGTTGAAATCAATATATTTTCATGTAATTATTTCACTATTGGAATTTAACATGTTAACTCAAAATCTGTATTTTCATGTGGATAAATTGGTTAGAGTAATACTTCATGTTAGTTCTGAAGATGTTCCTCACGTATAGAATAATTCGTTTTTAAAATTAGTCCCGGAAATGTAGTAGTAGTATCAGCTAAAATCCTCACTTATTCCTCCCCAAATAAAAGTTCATATTTTAGACTTTAGTGTAGTTACTGATGTATTTCAATCTGATACATAAATTTGTAAATCTATTGGATCAAGGATTGAAAATGAGTGAGATTTTGAGATTATTTCAGAATTGCCACTCATAATTTTTACTGTAAAATCATATATACCATTAGATAAATTGAGTTGTAATCATGTAGTTTCCATGTTTACCATATTCAAAATCTTTCATGTAGTTGTTGTGGTTGTATTGTTCTTAGTTTTTCTTAAAGACCATTCATAATAACATTGATCATCAAATTCAGAGAATCAGGATCGTAAAAAATTGATATTTTGTTGTCCACTGAAATTAGAATTTTGCACCGGTGTAATAATATTAAGATGAGGAGGAATTATTATATTAAAAATATGTGTTTCTGCTGGTATAATTAATTCATTTTCGCTATCGAGCATCATTACTTCAAACTTATATGTTCCACTTGGTAGATCTTTGTGTGGGATAGAGTAAACTCATTCAATATTTTTGTTAACAGTTCATGTAATTTCTTCGTTTGTGAGTGTGTTTGTTAGCTTATAAGAATATTTTGAAATTAAATCAGAACCTCATCATTCCCATGTAAAGTCAATTGGAACAGTCTTGCTATATTCTCATGTATAAGTTTTTGAATTAGTTGGAGATGTGATAGTTAATGATGCTCACGCACTAGCATTTACCGTAAATTTACTTGATTCAGTTTTGGATTTATCTGTTCAATCATTGTAATGCATTTGAACGGTAAAAGTATACTCACCATCACGTAAATTATGAAGTTGGAATCATGTATCGTGTGTATTGTTATTTCCTGTTGAGTATGATGGTCAACTTACACTGTATTCGTAGTAGTTCAGTGTATAAGGAGTAAATCATTCCCAAATGAATGTTGTAGTGGCGTAGGATATGCTTGAACCTGAAATGGGGCTTGAGATAGTTAATGTTGTTGGAATTGATATTGTAAATGACACAGAATCTCATGTTAATAAATTATGTGTACTATCATATAAGTTAACCGTGAATGTATAATTTCCATTTCATAAATCTTGAGTAAATTGTCAATTGTCTCATACTCATTCTTTGATTGGTGAAGTAGGATTAGAATTATCTATTAAGTTGTACTCACAATTGTGGGATATAGTAGCTCAACATATCCATGAAAAATTTACACCAGTTGTAATTACATTAGATGCTGATATACTACTAGTTGTTGGTGAGGTAATAGATACGTGGGGTGCTTCACTAGCAGTCATGGTAAAAGTTTTTGTTCCAGTTGCTGTTTTGTTTTCTGAATTATCAGCATAGTGCATTATTACTTCAAAAGTGTAAACTCCATCTTCTAAATCTTCTAATTTAAATCATGTATTATTTGTATTATTATTTCATGTTATTGTTTTACTTCATTTTTTTACCGTATATTCATAGTATTGAAAATCATATGTATGATACGGGGAAGATGGAAATATATGATTTCGTTCAAACGTAATTATTTGACTAGATACTTCAGAAGCTGGTTGAGTTATATTTACAGTGACTGGTTCACTAATTATATTTATACTAAAAGTACTTGTTGCATAAATATTATGATTATTCGCTTGGGCTATATTTCAGTCTTTGTCAATGAGATAAATTGTTAATCAGTACTCATCATTTGGATTGTTTCATCATAATTCAGTTTCAATTATGTTACCAATATCAATTCAATTTATACAATCATGGTGGACACAAGATTCGTTTGTATCGTTGATGTTAATAAATCATTCTTTTATTGTTTGAGATCATTTTGTTATGATGTAACTATATCAACTTAAGAGACTTTTAGGATAATTTCAAGATCTTCATCGTTCTCATTCTATATTGTTTAGGGAGTCGTATTCATATACTTCGGGTTTTGTGATTGTTATTTCCTCATCATAATCTACTGAGAAATGGACTATGTTGTAATCATTATAATTACAAATATCATCTCAATATATGCATATTCTAAATGTATAATCTCAGGGCTTAAGAGGAGTGCTTATTGATATTTCTTCATTAGTAGTTGTTCATGTTGTATTTTCAACTTCTACTCAATTTTGCATTATTTGATAATAATATCTTGGATTATTTGGATTTTCGTAGTCATATCCAAATCGTTCAAAATGATTGTCGTTGTAATTGTTATAGTTATAGCCAGTAATTCATACGAATTTTATATGATTATTATCTAAATGTATGGTTTTATCTGAGTCAGAGTTGTATCTGTAATATTCGTTTAGGACAATTTCATAATTTCTACGATTTTCTCGTATATTTTCAGGTATTGTAGTTAGTAAATTATAATTTAGATATAAAGTGCGAAGAGAATCATAGATTGTATCATTATATGTTACTAATCCATTATGTTCAAGGTGTAAATTTACAACGTTATTATTAGAAAAAATATTATTTGAAAGATTTAAACCAGTATTGTTACGTATGTATAAATTTGTTATTTTTCATATGTTAGTTGTGTTGCTTATTGTCCTAATATTTGAATTGTCTAAGTATAAATTTTCAAATTTTTGGTTGTTTCATTTTAAAGTAACTTCATATATGCCTGAGTTTTCATATATGTGTTCGCATTTAATGTTATCATCTATGAATTCGCATTCATCGTTATTACTTGGATTAAAATTTTCTTCAGAACAGTCGGTACATCGTTGAATAGTTGAAGAATTCATATTGCCTTTTGGTATACTGATAGATGTTCTTTGTCCATTTATCGTATAAGTCATAGCATCAACACTTCACATCAACAATAATCAGCTTATAGCTAAACAGGAAAATAAAATAAATTGTGACTTTTTTTTCATGATTTTTAGTTGTCTAAAATAAATCAGTAAAACTTATTTTAATAAGTACTAATTCTGATATGTTTTTCCATATGAATTTATTAAAATTGTTTGACAAATATAAAAAAATAATAAATTAATATCTTGTTTAATCTTTGTTGATTTATTCTGTATTCATATTAAAGGATTGTAGTTCCTATATAATTTTTGAAATTTGTTTGTATGGTTTGAGTTGTCTATATAGAATGTTGAAATTTACCGTTTATTTTTGGAAATTTATTCTTTTGATGGATTTTTTGAATCAATGTATCTTTTGAGTTAATCTTTATTTATAAAATATTTATTTTTTTGTAAAGCATGGAGACGTAAATATTTAAAAAATATTAATTGATATATTTATATGTAATCTCGAAATAGATTTCTATTTCAAAATTTGCTTAAAAACAGTTCTTTAAAATCTGAAATCTCATTGTCTGAACAAGTTCGGAGTTTGTGCTCGTTTTCTTTTAATTTATTTATAAAAGAAAAGTCAGAATCATTTTGATATTTTTTGGTAAGGACATTATAATCTCATTGATTAAAGATTAGTGGTGCAATCGCTATTGAAGCGATTTTATCAATATTTATTCTATCAATAATTTCATCCAAAAATTCTGAATAAATTTTCTGAAAATTTTTGACAGGTAAAAGTGGAAGAAATCTCAGTCATACTCTGAAACCTTTTTCTAATAATTGATTAATTGATTGCAACTTTTCGTCAAGTATAGCTGTTCATAATTCATATTTTTCTGCGATAATACGGGGAGAAAGAGAAAATGCGATTTCCATTTTTTGAGTAGGGCAGTCTCAGCTTAAATTCTTGGCATAATCGAGTAGAGCAGTAATATTTGCAGATTTTGTTCTAGTTTCGACCAAAACGTTGTCTGATAATGATTCACAGAATGGTAAAAAGTTCTCGTGAAAATGAGATATATTTTCAGTTGCCAGTAAATCTGCATAATTACTTGCATAAAAAGTAATCTGTTCATTAAATCAAGACTGTTTTGTGTTTTGAATCTGGTTTATTATTTCTTTTTGCATATCTTCGTAATTCAGAAAAAATACAGGGAAACGATTCCTAAAAGTTCATTGAAGATAACAATATTTACAGTTAAAAAAACAATTTAAACTTGGTTTGAAGAAAAATGATTTTCATGGAAATCAGTAATTTTTTGGGGTAGGAAGAATGGAGATATGTTCTTGCTTTGCGAGAATGATAAGTGGTTCAGTTTTGTAATTTCATATTTTAGCATCAAAAAGGTTTTTATAATGCTGAATTTCGATTTTTTCGGAATTTTTAAATTGCTCAAAAATTTGGTTGGTGAGTGGTGAATTTTTGATTTTTGATTCGTAATAGATTAGCATTTTTTGATAGCTTTGTTTGTAAATGCTTCTGTGTAGTGAATATATTTTTTATTTATAAAAAATCTAGCGATAGTATACTACCGCTAGGATTCTCTAAAAAATTCTCATTCGTTTGTCATAAGAGAAAGAAAATTTTAAATCAAAATGCAGAAATTCATTATTTTGAGCCAATAGTGGAGCTTTATGAAAAAGCGAAAACTATATTTTGAAATGATAAAAATATTATTTTAAATAATTGTTGAGTATGAGTGAAATCAGGAGCTTGAAACTTGTTTTTTAATAAAGAAAAAACAATGCAATCAAGTAAATATATGTCATTTTTGAACCCAAATTGAGCTGAAATATTGGTAGAATTTATTACTTTAAAAGATTATTTGCAACAATGTGGTATAGATAAAATTGATGTTTTGAAGATGGATATTGAGTGAATGGAATTTGAAGTTTTATATTCACTATGAGAATTTGAATTGGAGAAAATAGAAAATATGATAGTGGAAGTTCATTTGTTGAATGATAAGATGAAATTAGAGTGGAGGCAGATTTTTTTGAAAATAAAAAATATTTTTTGAAATGTAGAGATTATAAATTCATTATATCGTGGGGAAATATTTTTGGTTTGGGCAAATAAGTTGGGGTAGATGATATTTTTTTGATGATAATTAAATTTTAATTGATTTTTATGCTTATAATGATATCATTTGTTTTGTTATTTTTTTACTTCATGTTAATTTAATTGTAATGAAAACTGATTTTTCGCTTCTCCCCCCCCCCTTACTTTTAGATTTAGATTGTTTTACTTTAAATTGCTTATTACACGATTCTTACTTTTTGCACGGTGAAGTATGACATTAGTGGAAGGTATGACGGTAAGTGATTTTAATTCTATCTGGTCAGATTGACCGTCAAGTGTTTGTTATTCGTGAACTAGTGTGGTAGCCTGTAATTGTACAGATGAAGGAGCAGTTCGTGGATGTGTAAAAGACTCAAAACAAAGTACATGATTCTTTGAAAATCAATGAGATGTACAGATTAGAAAATTGGTATATCCTACTGCAAATCCGTGAGTTTTCGATGTTAATATTTCACTTAGATGAAAACGTGTAATTCAAACAAGAAAGGATTTAAATGTTTGTTCAGTTGTTGTATTTGATATATCTTGAAGTATGAAGGATTGTAATGCATGAAAAATGTGAAGTAATTGAATATGTAGTTCATATGCGTCAACTCGTAATAAGTGGAACAGTGCTAAGTCATGAGCAATTCTTTTTTCTGATGTTGTAACTGATTGAAATCCAAATGCAAAAGTTTGACTTGTTCTCTTTTGAACAAAAGCACAAATTAAACAGACTTTATCACATGCATCATTTTCTGAGTCTTTATTTCCAACTCTTGGTTCTGAAAATACAAATTTACAGGATTGATTGATTAAAGCATGAGAAGTTTTATCTGATGAACAATTATGTGATGTAAAATACGTAATAATTATGAGTGATTGAGTTCCTACTCATTATTTGTCTTGAAATAGTGCAGTATCTGCATGATCTCCAAATTATACAAAAGCAAAAGAATATGCTATTGATGAAGCTCAAAAACTAAAGGATAAGTGAATTCAGATATATTCCATAGGGTATGAAATTCCTGATACTGCGAAGACTACATTAAAAACAGTAGCATCTAGTTTGAATTATTATTTTGATGCTGAATGAGCAAGTATATCAGAAATTTTTCAAACTATTTGAGATAGACAAGTAGAAGTTAATGCATGAAAGCAACCTGTTGTTCAAGATGTAGTTGGAGAATATATAGTATGAAAAATATGAGATTTAAATATTGTAGCTAATGCTGAAATATGAGATCCAGGTTCTGTTTATTCTTTTCAGATTAAGGTTGACCCTATGCATACATGATGGCAGGCTAGTAATGATTGATTGTCTTTAACATATATTGATGCTACATGAGATAATCAGACTTTATCTATTTCTCAAGAAAATACAGCCCAGATTTATTGGACTGCTCCTAAATGTGAATGAATATATCCAAGGGAATGAAATTCTATCAAAATCTGAGCTGATGAATTTACTCAAAATTGGAGCTGAACTGTATTGGTGCCTGTGACTAAAAAGTGGGAGTATACATCAAATTCTAATCCTTGAGAGTGTGAGTGGACATGTAATGATGAGATATATGGATGAAATACAATAACTAATTCGTGTGAGTTGTTTGTGAATGTAAAATTTGATTTAAATTGATGAACTTGAAATATCTCTGATATAACAGTGATTTCTTGAATGACAATTGATGAACCTACTAATAATCCTATAAGAACTTGATATTCATTTAGTTGATGGACTTTAAATGATGAAATTTTCGAATTTCCGTGATTGGTAACATGAAATATTATACTTAAGGCAAAGCGAGAACTAAATAAATATGAGGTTGTTTTTAATTGAAACTCATCAATAAGTGGTACAATGTGAAATCAAACATTTACTTATGATGTGACATGAATATTAAATACTAATTTATTTATATGAAAAGAATGATATCATTTTACATGATGGAATACAAAATCAGATGGTAGTGGTTCTTGATTTTTGGAAAATGAAGAGATAAAAAATCTGGCTACTTCATGAGAAGTTGATTTGTTTGCTCAGTGGGAACCAAATGTTTATACTGTAGTATTTGATTGAAACTGAGCAACAAAATGATTAATGAACTGATTAAATGTTACTTATGATAGAGAAATAAAATTGAATAAAAACCAGTATGAGAGAAGTAGTCATAAATTTGTATGACGAAATACTTCTCCAGATTGAATGTGAGATAATTATACTGATGAACAAATTGTAAAGAATTTAGTAACATCATGAGAAATTAAATTGTATGCACAATGGCAGAGATTGTGAAGTTCATGAGGTGGATGATGAGGATGTATCAAAGATGATTGTCCAGATGGGGATTATTCATGAGATCGTTGTGATGGTAAATGTTGAGAGAAACCGGATTCAGATCCTGAGCCAAAAATTATTTCAGAGACGATTATTAAAAATTGTTCGATAGAAGGTTCAACATATTCTGATGAAATTAATGAGGCGTATGTATGGGCGTGTCAGAAATGAATTATAGAAAGTAATACAATTCAGGGTGCTAAATTATGAGAATTCCTTAATAGAGCAGAAATGGCCAAAATAACAGCATTGTTTGAAATGTGAGAACTTGGTGCTAATCCAAACATAAATAAGGATTGTTTAGCTTTTTATGGTAGTATCTCATGATATAATCAAGAAATGAAGGGTTATATGATTACTTCATGTCAATTAGAGAGGATGTGAATTCATACCGCTGATCATACTCCAATTACGGATTTTATGCCATCAAAATTTGTAAGCAGAGCTGAATTTTGAACGGTTTTATCCAGAATATTGTGGTGAAGAGCATACGAGGCTGAAGAAAATTCGAAATATTATTATGTAAAGCATTTAAATCAGTTAAAAGAGGGGTGAGTATTAACAAATATAGATCCTAATTTAGTAGAATATAGATCATATGTAATATTGATGATATATAGAGCTGCAAGAATGTTGTGAAAAAATTAGTTATTCTGGAAAAGAATGTCTGTTAACAGGCATTCTTTTTTTTGTTATAAAAATATAACTTGAAAATTTAGTATTTTTAAATAGCATTATGTAGCGCATATTATTTTATGCGTTTTCTTTGGACATGCTAAGTCCTTTCGTTGTGTTAACGCGAGGACTTTTTTTTGGTCAAAAATTGATGTAATTTTTGTATAAAGAATTGGTATAATAATATAAAAAAAGAATGTCGAATGACATTCTTCTTTCGTGAAATTTTTAATGGGATTTATTTACTCTTTTTGAAGAAGTAATTGAATAGTAGGGCTGCTAAAGCTGCTCAAATAAATGGGGCAACGATAAATACCCAAACACAACCAAATGCTCAGTCTTGGAATATAGCAGGTCCGAAACTTCTAGCAGGATTTACAGATGTTCAAGTTAGTCATAAACCTAGTAAATGAACTAAAGTTAATGATAATCAGATAACTAATCCAGCAACTGATGCATTTTCTGATTTGTTTGTAGCTCAGAGTACAGCAAAAACGAAAACAAAAGTCAGAATTACTTCAGCTAATAATCATAGCCAAACATTTCCATTAACTCAATCTAATCCATTTGCTCA
>Ga0247609_10000433_pt1 | contig 58668 bp, 46 predicted proteins | sample 172DNAGHGlowgp2_FD_193487 | JGI IMG/M metagenome (GOLD analysis project Ga0247609, IMG submission 193487) | Sheep rumen microbial communities from Palmerston North, Manawatu-Wanganui, New Zealand - 1728 DNA GHGlow gp2 | ecosystem: Host-associated > Mammals > Digestive system > Stomach > Rumen ... | reverse complement strand
CACTACCCGAAAGCCGTTGAACACTACCCAAAAGAGAATACTTGACTATTTGAAAGACTACCCCAAAGCAACAAGACAGAATGTGGCGGATGCATTGGGGAACATCACGGTGAACGGTGTGAAATTCAACATCGGCCTGCTACAGCAATATGGCGCACTGGAACGCAAAGGTGGCCGTAAGAACGGGGAATGGGTGGTGATTTGGAAAGACGTTGACGATAACGTTCCATCTACCGAGCCCTTGCCCCTACCGACCAACTGCTAACTGCTAACTACTAACTGCTAACTCATTAACCCCCAACAATATGAAAAACCAACTATCCCTTTTCGTGGCCACCCTCGCTACCCTTTTCCTCACCCTCACCGCCTCCGCCCAAGGCGAGTGGAAGTGGGCGCATTACTGGACAGGTGGCGACGGTTCCTACGGCGACTATTACAATAAAATCATCAATACGGCCTTTGACGATGAGGGCAACATCTACGTCTATGGCACCATGGGCGGAAGTCCGGAATATGATGAGAACACCCTGCAATTCACGACCAACGCGCAAGTGCTCAACAGCAACAGACAATCTATCCTTTTGGCCAAATTTGACACGTTGGGAAATATGTTGTGGTATAAGATAGTAAAGAGTAGCGGAAATCCTGCAAATCCAAAATGGATGGAGGTGCGCGACAATCAAATTCATATATCAGGAGACGTGGAAATGGAATATGTTGATTACAATTGGAACAACGTATGGCTCTACTATTTGGACACGCTGATTCGCGGGGCTCAAGTACACGCAATTCCCGTCGAAAACAGAAGGCCTCCGTATATGACTGGTTTTTGGACTTTTTTTGCAACACTTGATACAGACGGCGAGTTGCTTCAGGACCATTTTGTAGAAACGCATTCGAGAAAGCGTTATCTAATAAACGGGGAGTATTATAGAAATATACTTCCTCTGTGCGTATTCTCTGGTGATAACCCTTCACCTGTCCATACAGACAGTCAGGGAAATATTTACGTCTATACTGGCATTCAATATTCGGGTTCAGAAAGCGACCCTCTAACCATTGTTGTAGATGGAGACTCCAATAAAACATACGATTTGTTCCTACCGGGTGATGTGGACTCAAATCTCACAAATGCCTATATCAACAATGCTATGGTGTTCAAATTTTCACCCAATGGCGAACTGCTATTTTCCAAAATGATAGTTAATCATACAGAGGGTATAGCTTCCAATTATCCAATAAACGGGGATAGCATCAACAAATACTTCAATTGTTTCTTCTCCGGAATATCATACGATGAAGAAGACAACATGTACCTCACAGGACATTTGCAATTAGAAAGATGGATAAATGGGCAAGGTGGAGAAACGCATCAATATCCGGTTCGATTTTGGTGGGATAGTTCACATCACGTAACAATGAATGATATTTCTTCAGCTGAAGCTTGCAATTTCATTGTAAAATACAACACAGCTGGCGATGTGGTTTGGAGTAATCAATTATATTCGATGGGAACACAAAGCTCAAGTACAGGATTTGCTCGTGCGTTATGGCAGATGAACACTTATTACGATGATGCTGTATATGTTCTTGGAGGAGCAGCATACACCAAAGACTTAGCTCTGATATATTTTGATGATGAAAATCATCCTTTACAACGCTATACAGACCAACAAACTGATATTTGTTTCTTTGTTAAGTATGACAAAATCAATGGAAGTTACATTAGTCAAGGAATCGTACCTTCAGCAAATGCAGTAGCGAGTTTATCTCCGTCAATTGTAAACAACAGAGTTTTTGCCTTATCGAAATACAACACAAGCGGTTATGGGTATTTGCTTTCAGAATGGAAAAATGATGGCACCTTTATTAAAGCAGACACATTGTATAGCAGCGAAGCCATTGAACTTTCGAAATCAGTTGGCCCCACCGTCAGTGAGAATGGCAACATTGTACTAGTAGCGTGTGCAACCTCTCCTGTCACCTTCGGCAACAATGTTTCTGTCAATTGTCCATCGGGGCAATCCAGCGCCGTTTTCGCCCTCTACCATGACCCCGAATTAACCCAGCCCTTCGTCCCAGACGACTCCGTGGGCATCGACGAGTACTACCAGAACCGCGAGCGCGAGATCTACCTCTACCCCAACCCCACGGGCGGGCGGACCACCGTGTGCGGCTACATGTACGGCTACACGGGCATCGAATTGTATGACCTTCAAGGGCGGAAATTGGGAGACCTCGTAGAGACGCGCCATGGCACGTCTCTACAATCGATACCCTCGTCATCTTTGCCGGTGATCGACCTCTCCCCGTATCCCGCCGGCACATACCTCGTGAAGATCAACTTCGAGCGAGGGGTGAGCGTGGTGAGGAAAATAGTTAGGAATTAGCAGTTAGTAGTTATCAGTTGGGCGATGGCGGGCAATAAGTGATGATGAGGCGATGAAATAATACGTGAAGATACGAGCGATACGCGGAGATAGCATTGAACGACACGCTTGTAGAGCAAGTACGCGACTCTCTTGACGATGAACAAGCATTGGAGCGTTGATTGCAAGAACAAATGGAACTGGCTTTGTTACAAAAACTACTTCAGCGTCAAGAAAGGGATGAAGCCGGCGGATTTGAAAACGCTCTGTTTCGTCCTGCCCGAGAGCGACATTGAAACTTGGTATGGCTTCTCATGCTTTGCGGAGTGGCGGTAGTCTACGTATCGGTCAACGTACCGGCAGACGGATTGGAATGATAGAACAAATCGGGTGGCAAAGGTATGTATTGAAAAAATATGTACCTTTGCCACACTTTTTGAAATATCAATAACGTAAATAAAACCCTTATGAAAAAGAACTTTGTACTCACACTGTTATGCTGTCTGATCGCGTTCGGAAGCGCGATTGCCTGCACGAATTTCATTGTCACGAAAGGGGCCAGCAAGGACGGCTCCTGTTTCGTAACGTATGCCGCCGACTCGCACCAGCTGTACGGCGAACTGTACTACCGTCCCGCCGCGGACTACCCCGCCGGCACCATGATGGATGTCATCGAGTGGGACACGGGCAAAAAACTCGGCCAGATTCCGCAGGTGGCACACACCTATTCTGTTATCGGGAATATGAACGAACACCAGCTGGCCATCGGCGAAACCACCTATGGCGGCATTGAAGAACTGGAGCACGGTCAGGGCCTGATTGACTATGGTTCTTTGATTTACATCACACTGCAACGGGCAAAGAACGCCCGTGAAGCCATCATGGTTATTTCGCAACTCCTTGACACCTACGGTTATGCGAGCGAAGGCGAATCGTTCTCGATTGTGGACCCCAATGAAGCCTGGATTTTCGAACTGATTGGCAAAGGCGAGAAAATGCTTGACGCGAAGGGCAAAGTCGTGAAAGGCTGGAGCAACGGCGCCGTATGGGTGGCCCGCCGAATCCCCGACGGATACGTGTCCGGTCACGCCAACCAAGCCCGCATCACCACATTCCCGCTGCGCGACGGCAAGACCTCCATCACCAACAAGGAACTCGACAAAATCTTCCTGCCCACAGTGGAAACCGTCTACTCATACGATGTCATCTCCTTCGCCCGCCTCAAAGGGCTCTACCCGAAGGACACGAAAGCCGCCCCGGACGCAGAGTTCAGTTTCTGCGACACCTACAATCCAATCACTTTCGACGGAGCTCGCTTCTGCGATGCCCGCGTTTGGGCCTTTTTCAATCACGTTAATCCTGCGGAAGCGGCTCAATATGAGGACTATGCGCGTGGCGACAACCTCAAACACCGCATGCCTCTGTGGATCAAACCCGCCAACAAAAACCAGATTGACGCGCAATTCATGATGCGAATGATGCGCGACCACTATGAGGGCACCACCATGGACATGAGCAAAGACCTTGGCGCGGGCCCATACGCCTGCCCCTACCGCTGGCGCCCGATGACCTGGTCCGTTGACGGCAAGAATTACATCCATGAACGTGCAACCGCCACCCAACAGACTGGTTTCGTTTTCGTTGCACAATGCCGCAACTGGCTGCCTGACATGTTCGGCGGCATCTTCTGGTTCGGTGTCGACGATGCAGGCTCCAACTGCTTCGTGCCGATGTTCTGCGGCATCACCGAAATCCCGAAAGAGTTCGCCGAAGGCAACGGCTCCATGGTCGAATACTCCCCCACCGCCGCGTTCTGGACCTTCACAAAGGTCAGCAACTATGTCTATACCCGCTACAGCGACATGATCAAGCATGTGAATGAAAAGCAGGCGAAATGGGAGGGCAAATTCGTGAAGGACATCGAACACATGACCCCCACGATGAAGGATTTGTGCACACAGAACCCCGAAGTCGCCCGCAAGGAACTCAACAAATACTCCAGCAAGGCCGCCAACGAAGTCTGCAAGGAGTGGAACACTCTGTTTGAATACCTGCTGGTTAAATATCACGACGGCAATGTCAAGAAAGAGGAAAACGGCAAGTTTGTGACCAACGGCACGGAGAAACCGCAAGTGGTGTTCCCCGATCAGCCGAAATGGCCCGACGAATGGTACCGGATGATCGTCCGTGACTGCGGAAAAAACATTCAGGCAAAGTGAACCTTGAACTCCGACTACGGGTAGTCGGGGGAAAGAGAGACGAAAAGCGTGCCGTTTCCGACACGCTTTTTTTATGCTCATCCATTTCGGATTTTTTTTGTACTTTTGCACCGTCGTTCCTCCGAATGGAGGGCAACATTTTATTGAAAGAAAGCGCATTTCGCTTATCCGTCAGTGTGAACTTGAACCATTCACTTTAGTATGCATGGATACTGTGAATAGAGCTTGCCTGTTTTGTGTAATTGCCAACAATCAGGTGGGGCTCGTTCATCCGTATCTTGCATACAGGGAAGGTTCAAGCCCTACACTGAAGATGCCGTGAATGGTAGGCTCCACTTTCTCGTGCATGCTATCCTCTCAAGAGCCAGAGAAATAATCAGCTGACAATCAGCCGTCTAAAGCAAAAGGCAATGGAACAATTCAAATCCCCATACATCAAATATTACGACGACTCCGAAATCGTCACTTTTCCCGACGGCATTACAGAAATAGTGGAGCGCGGTCTCATGGGGACGCAACTGAAAACAGTCATCCTGCCGGACACGGTCACAACAATCGGGCGGGGCGCATTTCTCGGCGCGGCCATCGAAAACGTCATCCTGCCGGACGGACTGAAAATCATCGGCGACTATGCCTTCGCCGCCTGCCTGAACCTCAGGAAAATGTATCTCCCGAAAGGGCTGGAAAAGATTGGGGACGGGGCGTTTCTCGGATGCGCCCGCTTAGAAACGATAAACATTCCGAGCACCGTACATTTTATTGGGAAAGAGGTGTTTGCGTTGTGCCGCCGGGAGAGTGGTCAAAATCATTCTTGGACGTAAACACGGGGTACACGCTGCGAAATACGGGTCATCAGTTCGTAGCTGATAAGACCGGCGGCTTCGGCCATCTCCGACACGGTATTGCCCTCGCCATAGACGATGACCTCGTCGCCTTCATGCACGCGCAGTCCCGTGACATCAAGCATGCACATGTCCATGCAGATTTTGCCGATGACCGGCACTTTCTGCCCCTGTACGAGCACCGTGCCGCGGCCGTTGCAGAGCTCCCGCGGATAGCCGTCGGCGTACCCGATGGGGATGATGGCCACCTGCGTGTCGCGACTCAAACGCCAAGTGCGGTTGTAGCCGATTGTCTCACCCGCAGGAATGTTCTTGATTTGTGTTATGACCGTTTTAAGCGTCACCACATTATGCAGTGCTAAGCTCACCTCGGGAATCTCCGAGCAGCCATAGAGCTGGATGCCGAGGCGCACCATGTCGAACTGCGCCTCCGGGAACCTGACAATACCGGCACTGTTTAACAGATGACGCAGGATTTTATAGTCGAAGGAGGCGCACAAAACATCGGTCATCCGTCCGAAAAGGGCAATCTGCCGACGGGTGAAGGCATCCTCGGCGGGATCCTCGGCGGCCGCAAGATGGGAAAACACCGAGGCAATGCGCAGTTTGGGATTGCGCTTCACAATCTCAATGAGGCGCGGAAGATCCTGTAAATCAAAGCCCAACCGATGCATTCCCGTATCCACCTTGACGTGGATATTGAACTGTGGAATCTCCGGATGCCGTGCCAAGACCTCCTCCAACTGCTGGAGGTAATAGAAGTTGAAAATCTCAGGTTCCAGCCGGTGGTTTACCATTACCTCAAAACTATGCGCCTCCGCCCCAAGCACGATAATCGGTGTGTCAATGCGACGTTTGCGAAGCCGTACTCCCTCGTCTGTATAGGCAACGGCCAGATAATCAACACGCTGACTCACCAAAGTATTCACCAACTCCACATCGCCCAATCCATAGGAAGAGGCTTTCACCATCGCCACAAGTTTGGTGTCGGGACGCAGGCGGTTGCGGTGATAATTGAGATTATCGACCAGCGCGGGGAGATTCACCTGCATGATGGTGAGGTGCGTCTTGTGCTGCAACGCGACGACTACCTGCTCGAAATGGAAATTTCTCGCCCCTTTCACCAGAATAATCTCATAAGAAATCGGCATTTCGGACAAATGCGCCAGCAAATCGGCAGTATCGTGGAAGAAAAGTTGTTCTTCCAAATCGAAAACCCCTTTGTAGCCCTCAAAACTACAGCCTACGGCCACCAAACGGGAAATCTGATGTTGTTTCAGTTGAATGTTCAGTCGTCGGAAATCCGTCTCCGTCAATTGACCCACCTGCTCAAAATCGGAGATAATCAGTGTCTTCTTCGACATCTGCGTCTGCGTGTCGAGGAAGTTGAGTGCCGCCGATAACGAGTTGATATCCAGGCTGTAGGTGTCGTTCACAATCACCGAATGATCCTTTCCTTCCAGAATCTCAAGCCGCATGCTGATATGCGTGAGCCTTCCCAAACGACTGTTGATTTCCTCGGAATCAAAACCGAGATAACGCAACGCGACTATCACATGGGTGACATTTTCCAAGGAGGCGCTGTCAATGAAGGGCACGGTGTAGTCGTAACCGCCGAGGGAAATGATAGTTCCTCCCGAAGGAGCAGCCAGCATCTGTACGGGGTAGGTGCTGTTGGGACCGCCCCAGGAAATCTTGTTCAGACGGGCATACTCCGGCAATTGAAGAACCATGTTAAGTTCCTCATTATCATTATGATAAATGAGCACATCCGCATTTTGGAACAGTTTGAGTTTTTCAACGATTTTGCGGTTGTTGCTCGGAAAATACTGGGCGTGCGCCGCACCAATATTTGTCAGAATGCCGACGGTGGGGTCGATAATGTCCGCAAGCACCCGCATCTCGTTGGGGCGGGAGATGCCCGCTTCGAAAACGGCAATGTCGTGCTGGTCAGACATCTTCCAGACAGAGAGAGGCACCCCGATGCGGGAATTGTAGCTGTCGGGGCTCTTCACCACCCGAAGTTTGTCGTCAAGGATGGAGGTGAGCCACTCCTTGACGATGGTCTTGCCATTGCTACCGGTAATGCCGATGACGGGATAGTGGAATTGCTGGCGATGTTTCTGTGCCAGCCGCTGCAGGGCCGCCACTGAGTCTTCCACAAACAGGAAGTTGGCGTTCTCACACTGAGAATAGCCCTCCATCACCTTGGTAATCACAAAGTTGCGAACGCCTAACTGGTACAAAGAGGGGATATACAGATGACCGTCGTTCTTCTCCGTCTCAATGGCAAAGAAAAGCGTCTGCTCGGGCAGTGTCACCTTGCGGCTATCAATGGCCAGCTCAGCGACAAAAGCCCCGGGTGTACCCAAAATGGTCTCCCGAGGCTCCATATACCGTATAATCTCAGAAAGTTGCATTCTGACTTGGAAACTAACTTCTATATATCAACTGTTATTTTGTCAGTTTGTAGGAGTGTCGCCATTCCTGGCGACCTTTGTGCGGCAGGAATGCCGCAGCTCCTAAACCGCTACTAATATTCGTAGATAAGGGTTTCGACATCAACGCTGCCGTCCTCATCGATGTTCTTGCAGATCACTTTAGTCGGATAATTGTTCTCATATTCGTAGCTGTATTCAGCTGATTCCAACGTCAGGTTCATCGTGCTGGATTGCACGGTGGTTTTCTTCGTCACGGGGTTATTCTTGTTCAAGAAAAAGATCTCACTGGCCGCACTCGTAATGGAGGCAAACGAACCATAAGTCGGATTGTTTTTAGTGTCGTAGGTAAGGTCCGTCGTAAGCGTAATCGTTCCCAGAACAGGAACATTTGAAACAATCTGCATAGTGCTGACGTTGTCGCCAGTCCAATTCAACTTTACGGTGAGCTGCGTGTTCTTAGCTCCCTTGGAACATTCCTTCATGGCACTTTCCACAGCCGGGATAGCCTCGGGGAACACAAAGCGCATCGGGTTGGCAATGCTCTTTTTGAACAGGTCAAGGTCGAAACCAGCGATATCCAACTTCATCTCGCTGATTTTTCCATTTTCGTGCACAAAATCGATGGTACCGGTACCTGACACCTCGCCGCTTGCCGTGGTCACAACTCTCAACAGATAATCCCCATCGTATGTGAACTCGGAATGCGAGTCTTTTGTATCGATGGCCACCAAGCGTTTTTTCTTGTCGTAAGAAAAGGAGCTCGTGTAATCATCGTCGACATCGACGATAGAGGAGAGCAGTTTACCGTCCCAATTCCAAACTTCTTTCAGTTCCTTCTCGCCATCATCGCTAACCGAGTAAATTTTCTGGATTTTCTTTGAAGGGTTGAAGACACCTTCTTGGTTTTTGTTGCAAGCTGTGAACGAAGCCACTACGGCAAAACAGATACAAAAAACGATACTTTTTCTCATAATTTGGTAAATTTAAAATGATGCGGCAAAAATAGCAAAATTCCTTAAAAAATGTACTTTTGCAGCCCTGTTTTTTTTCAAGACGATGCGCTACTTTTTGCACTTGGCATACAACGGCTCCGCGTTCTTCGGCTGGCAGATACAGCCGGGGCGGCCCACTGTGCAGGAGACCCTGGAGTCATGCCTGTCGCTGCTGCTCCACGAGGAACGCGTGGCCATCACGGGTTGCGGGCGTACCGACACCGGTGTGCATGCAAGCTCCTACTACGCTCATTTCGACACTGAAAAGGCTTTCTCCCCGGACGAATGCCGGCACCTGGTCCACAAGCTCAACAATTTCCTGCCTAAAGAGGTTGTCATCTTCGACCTGTTCGAAGTGGCCCCGGACCTGCACGCCCGCTTCGATGCCGAAAGCCGCACCTACCAGTACCACGTCTGCACCCGCAAAGACCCTTTCAAGCTCCAGTTTTCCTACCACTGCCACCGTGCCATCAATGTGGAGAAAATGAACGAAGCGGCGGCGTTATTACTTCAGAACGAGGATTTTACAAGTTTCTCGAAAGTGCACACGCAGGTCAACAACTTCATCTGCCACGTCACCGAAGCACACTGGAACCGCGTGGACGACGAGCTCATTTTCACCGTCACGGCCAACCGTTTCCTGCGCAACATGGTGCGAGCCTTGGTGGGCACGCTGCTGGAGGTCGGTTTCGGAAAACTCACCGTCCAAGACTTCCAAAACATTATCAACCAAAAAGATCGATGCGCTGCAAAAACTTCCGTGCCGGCGAATGCACTATTTCTGACTGAAGTGCGTTATGGCACCATGAAACGATGAGATGAATAGTATGAGTATGAAGCATATAGTTTGTACGATTTATGCCATGACGGTTGTTGTGGTACTGGCATTCACCCTTCCCTCCTGCCACCGAAACAACAATGCAGACGGGGTAAAGCTCGAGTTTTCGGCGGACACAGTGCTGTTCGACACGGTGTTCACCACCATCACGTCGAGCACGCGCTCATTCACGGTGCACAACACGACCGGTGATCCCATGGTAGTCGACATCGTGCTGGCAGGCGGCACACAATCCTACTACAGCATCAACGTGGATGGCGTGGCGGGCACGAAGTTCCGCGATGTGGAGATTCCCGCCCACGACAGCATCTTCGTCTTCGTGAAGGTCAACATCAACCCCACCGACCAGAACTTGCCCTATTTGGTTACGGATTCGGTGATGTTCTACCAGAAAGGCCGCACGCAGTCGGTGCAGTTAGTGGCTTTCGGGCAGGACGCGCACTTTATCGTCCCCGACCATACGGGCGGCAGCCTTCATTACCACATCGTGGCGCACGAACATGAGCATGTGCACTGGACCAACGACAAGCCGTGGGTGATTTACGGTTGGGCGGTGGTGGACTCTTTGGGAAAGCTCACCATCGACCCGGGCACGAAAGTGTATGTGCACAACGGCGGCGGCATCTGGGTCTATCGTTACGGCAACATCCACATCAACGGCACGTTGGATGAACCCGTAATTCTTACGGGTGACCGTTTGGAGCCCCTTTTCGCAAACGACTACGCCCAATGGAATTCACTGTGGATCAATGAGGGAAGCGAGGATAACCTTATTGAGAACGCCATTATTTCCAACTCATCGTATGGCATTCATCTTGAGGCTCTTGAGGAGTTCACCGGCAACAAGACCATCATCAACAATTCGGTGATTCACAACAACCAGATGATGGGCGTGCGAGCCGAAGGCGCGGTTTTGGAGATGAACAACTGCCAGGTGAGCAACAACGGGAAGTACAGTCTTGCGCTGATGGTGGGCGACTTCACGCTCAACCACGTGACGGTGGCCAACTACTTTTCGCAATCATCGCGCCAGACGCCTGCCGTGGCCGTCACCAACAATTTCGACAAAACGGAAGTCGTGGGCGACCAAGCCTATCCGGTAACTTATCTCGGCAATGCCAACGCCACTTTCAACAACTGCATCATCTACGGGACGCTTGACAACGAGTTCGGCACCGGCAAAAAGGAAGGCGCGGAGCTGAACTACACCCTGCGCAACTGCATCGTGAGAAAGGACAGCCTCAACAACGGTCATTTCCTCAACTGTTTCAGCCAAAACCCCAAATTCATCGCCACATACGGGCAAAACTACAATCTTCAGGAAGACTCACCCGCCATTGATGCGGGCATGGAGGGCTTGGGCATCACCACCGACATCCTCGGCCGCCCCCGAAACGGCGTGCCGGACATCGGGGCGTACGAATATTACCCGATACCTGAGGAAAAAGTCGCAATCAGACGATAACGTTATCGTTGGCTCATGCCTATAGGGGCATTGGCATACGCCTATATAGGCATTGGCATACGCCTCTATAGGCATTGGCATACGCCTCTATAGGCATCGGCATACGCCTCTATAGGCATTGGCATACGCCTCTATAGGCATTGGCATACGCCTCTATAGGCATCGACCCACGAGCATAGGTTCTTCGGCGTAAACACTTTTGACAGCATAACCGAAAAAATCGTATCTTTGCCGCTCAATTAGAAATTATTAAACACGATGAGTCTCGAGTTATCAGAACAAGAAATTATCCGCAGAAAGAAGTTACAGGATCTGCTTGATTTGGGCATTGACCCCTACCCTGCCGCCACCTACGAGGTGAACGCCACCACCGCCGAGATTTTGGAAAAATACCCGAAAGACAACAGCCTATTTCAAGAGGTCAGCATCGCGGGACGTATTATGAGTCAGCGTATTATGGGCGCCGTCTCCTTCTATGTACTCCAGGATGCCGTCGGTAAAATCCAAGTCTACGCCAAACGCGACGACATTTGTCCCGGCGAGGACAAGACGATGTACAACAGCGTGTTCAAGAAGCTGGACATTGGCGACATCATCGGCGTGAAGGGTTTCGTATTCACCACGCAGACCGGCGAAATCAGCATCCATGTGAAAGAATTCACCATCCTATGCAAGTCGGTGTGCCCGCTGCCCATCGTCAAGGAGAAGGACGGCGTGGTCTATGACGCCTTCCAGAACCCCGAGCAGCGCTATCGTCAGCGTTACATCGACCTCATCGTGAACCCCCATATCAAGGACACGTTCATCAAGCGCACGCTGTTGGTCAACACGATGCGTAACTATCTGAACGAGAAGGGTTACCTTGAAGTGGAGACCCCGATTCTGCAGCCGCTCTACGGCGGCGCGGCGGCCCGTCCCTTCAAGACCCACCACAACACCCTCGACATGACGCTCTACCTGCGCATCGCCGACGAACTGTATCTGAAGAAACTCATCGTGGGCGGCTTCAACGGTGTTTACGAGTTCTCCAAGGACTTCCGCAACGAAGGCATGGACCGTTTCCACAACCCTGAGTTCACCCAGATGGAGCTCTATGTGCCGTACAAGGACTACAACTGGATGATGGACACCGTGGAGGAGATGGTCGAGCGCATCGCCCTCGCGCTGCACGGCACCACCAAGGTGCAGGTCGGCGACAACGTCATCGACTTCAAACGCCCGTGGAAACGCTACACTATGTTCGAGGCCATCGAGCACTTCACTGGCACGGACATTTCCGAGATGACCGAGGAGCAGCTCGCCACCTTCGCCAAGTCGCAAGGCGTGGAAGTTGACAGCACTATGGGCAAGGGCAAGCTCATCGACGAGATTTTCGGCGAAGCCTGCGAGTCGAAGCTCATCCAGCCGACCTTCATCTACGACTACCCTATCGAAATGTCCCCACTGACCAAGAAACACCGCAGCAAACCCGGCCTCACCGAACGTTTCGAGGCGATGTGCAACGGCAAGGAGATCTGCAACGCCTACTCCGAGCTTAACGATCCGCTTGACCAGCGGAAGCGTTTCGAGGATCAGCTGGAACTTGGCAAACGCGGCGACACCGAATCGATGGTGCTGGACGAGGACTTCCTCCGCTCCTTGGAAATCGGTATGCCCCCGACCGCTGGCTTAGGCATCGGCATCGACCGCTTGGCAATGATCATGACCAACTCACCCTCCATTCAGGACGTGCTCTTCTTCCCGCAGATGCGTCCCGAGAAGAAGCAGGAGGTCAGCAAGGACGAAGAATTTACGGCTTTGGGCATGGATGCCGCTTGGATTCCGGCCTTGAAGAAGCTGAACATCCTCACGGTAGACCAGCTGAAGAACGCAAACCCCAACAAGTTGCTGAACGACCTCGGTGGCTTACGCAAGAAACTGAAATTAGAGGTTCCCGCCGCCAAATTGGAAGACATCCAAGGGTGGATTGGGAAATAAATTTGAGATTTGCAATTTGTGACGTATGATGAAGAGACGTGCCATGGCGCGTCTCTTCGTGTTTATTGCTTCTCCGTCAAATACTTCCAATACCGTCGAGGCATGTCCTGCAACTGCTTCTTAAGGTTCAACCGCTCGCGGATGCAGATGGCCTTGAAGTAGGTACGCCAGAGATCCTGCAGCAGCTGATCGTCGCTACTCAGCAATTCCTCGTCCAGCTTGCCGTTATCAAGACGGAAAGGCACTGAAGCTTCGTCCTCGAAAGTGATACGGGATGGTGTGCCTTCCCCCTCGTAGTAGAAACCGTAGTGCCGTTTGGCGTCGTAAATCAGCCAATGCTGGTCGTTGAAACGGTCGGCGAAGTGGTCGGTGACGAGCGGCAGGACGTTATGGTCGGGTGCGACGACGGCGAGGTAGGTGCCATCCTTGGCTTTCTGGAACCGCACGAACTGCTTCATCCGCAACTGTTCGTGCATCACTTTGCGGGCGATGTTGGTCACGGCGAGCACGTCAGGGTCGGCGAAATTGTGGCTGTAGGGTTTGACGCAGTTTTCCGGCTGGCGGAACACCTTGCAGATGTAGTGGAACAGCGGCCGGCTCACCTCCGGCAGTTCCGACAGCCAGCTTACGAAGAGCATCCGTACCGCCTCCTTCGGCAAGCGTTTCTCCAATCCTTTCCACACGCGACCCGCTTTCTCCGTATCGCTTTGAACCTTATAGACCTCATCGCCGAAAAGAGACATCTGGTCGCCTTCCTTCAACAGTTCTTCCGGCTGTTCCCGACGTGCGAAAGCGTCGAACACGGCTGTAAGGAGGCCGTCGAAGGTGTTGTCAAAGGTGTAGATGGTCATTCTTTGAATGGGTTATGGGTTATGGGTTATTGAAGCTGGTTAGTAGATTAGTTGTTAGTTGTAACAATCCTCACTAAATCATATTTACTACCTATTGTTGTTCTCCTCTAACAGCCACTTCCATGCGGGAACAAACTCTATGGTTCCGTAATTGTCCTCTGAAGAGCCTTCTTCATCGTAGGTGATGATGAGGCGGCGACGGCACGGATAGACCTGAGGCAGCTTGCTGAGTGCATCGGATTCTCTGCGCAAAGTATCGGGGTCGCTGATTGAGTAGGAGACCTGCACGGCAAGTTCGTCATCGGGCACATAGAAATCCACCTCTATATTGGCATTGTAGAAAAACACCCGCTCATTATCCTCGTCGTGTCCGTATTTTCGGAAAAGGGAAAGGGCCACCATGTTCTCCAACAAGAGGGTTTCACAGTCCATCAGCTGGAGCGACAGCAGGCCATTGTCAATGAAATAATACTTGCAGACGCTCTCCTTCTCGGCAAAGGCCGATGAGATGTTCCTGACGCGCAACAGCAACCAGGCATCCTCAGAGAATCCCACATAACTCGAAGCCGTAGGCACGCTTATTTTGCCCGACACACTGGAGAGCAATCTTGAAATTCGATTGTAGGAGATGGGCTGCATCACGCTTTCCGCCATTTTCTTGAGCATCAGCTGCAAAAGCCGAGGATTGGAAATGCCATTCCGCTGAGCGATGTCTCCAAGGTAAATTTTCTGATAAACACTTGACAGATAGTTTCTTTTGACTGGCAAATGGATGGATTCGGGCAGACCACCCCAAGTCAAATATTCATGATAGGCGTTCATGAAACGGCCTTTCGATTCTGTGGCAGTAAGCGACAGCTCATCAAACGGGACATTCATATAAGACAGGTATTCCCGAAAACTGAACGGATACACCTCTTTAGGCAGGTAACGCCCACCCAAAGTGGCCATAATTTCCTTTGAAAGCATTTTGGCGTTGCTGCCAGTGATGAAAACACTGTATTTTTTGTCGGCAAGGTTGCGGGCGAATTTCTGCCATCCGTCTATGTTCTGCATCTCATCAAAGAACAGCGCGGGGCGTTTGCCATACATCTCCTGATGACACTCCAAAATCAGATTGAAATCATCCGAAGCGAAGCCTTCCAAGCGGGCGTCCTCAAAATCCAGATAGAGCATATCCGCCCAAGAATGCCCTTTTTTAAGCATCTGATGCATTTTCTGGAAAAGGAGAAAAGATTTCCCTGACCGCCGCACACCTACAAACACCTGCAACGGAAAGCCGTTCAAATCGTACTGGCGCGGGAAAACAGTGTATTGCTCCACATCCTTCTGATTATCAAGAAGTATTTGCTTCAGTGTATTTCTTGCTATGGCCATGATTAACTATACATCGATTTTATTAAACAGCATTTTATAAACCAGCGCAAAAATATAAAATTCCGTTTAACATAAGAGGGATGATGTCGTTTTTTTTATACTGCACACATCTGTGCTTGTAATGTTGCGTGTCTCCGACACGCTTGTACACGCGCTTCGCCCGCATACCCCACACGGCACTCACTTCGTTCGTTTCGTGTGGGGTTACTAAAATATCGTGTCTTCGACACGAGGAGAGGCGTTGGACAAAATATGGGCATGGACATTATCCGGCGTGACGGTTGGCCATTCGAATTCCGCCCCGTACCGACATGGGTTCTCCGTCACCACGCCACATAAATATAATAGAGGTGATTGTCCACAACCACCTCTACTAATCTGTTGGCTATGAAGATCTATGAAATAGTGAACCGGCAATAGCAATCCACCTCATACATGATATGATCGTAAGAATCGTAGTGAGTGTAGGTATGGACCCTCACCGAATTATATCCCCAGGAAATGTCGTATTCATTACCTGGATAACCGAGTCCAAGACCTCCGTTGGAATTGGGGTAGAAGTAAGGTTCGAAAAGCCAGTATTGTTTGCTTGATGGACGATATTCAACGTTCACAGTGTATGTCCAATTCGTATTGCTCGGGTATGCCTGGTAATTGCCCATAACCACATAATTGGCAACAAATTGCTTGCGGTAATTACCGTTGGAGGTGACTTCCCAGTCTGAGATGTCATGTCCGAGATGATAAGCCCACGCCGGATGGCGGGAGCGTCGTCGCTTCACTCTTGGAAGTATCATTTGAAAGTGTCGAAGTTTCAAAGGTTCCAGTGTTCTAGCTACTTCGCTTTTCCCTATTCTATGGTGTGCATAACGGAATTACGCGGTTCTCTCATAAACCAATTTTCTATCTTGTTCTACACTTTTTCGGGCAAAAGGGGCCAACGACCGCTCTGTCACCAAATCCACATTCCGGCCTAAAAGTTCCTTTAGTTCCTCATACATGCCGAAAAAATCCATTCCTACTGTCTGGGAGTGGTCCAAAAAAATGAGAATATCAACATCGCTTTGGGATGTTTCCTCTCCGCGGGCGAATGAACCAAACAACCAAGCTTTCAAAACTGGTTTTGTTTTGAAGTACTCCGCTAACATGTTCGACATCATTTCAGTACTCATAAGCAGAATGTTTTTTTCAACCCGCAAAGATACAACTTTTTCTATATGCCCGCCACCTTGCATTGGTCAGGTTTCAAGTTTCAGGTTTCAAGGTTCAGGTTTCAAGGTTCAGGTTTCAAAATCAAAAGAGAGTTGGGATTCGGCGGCGGCGAGTTTTTGTTCCGCTTTCGAGACGAGCAGCGGCCGCAGCCGTTCGGGAGTCAGCTCGTTGATGCCGAGGAGGGGCTGCAGGTTGGAGGCGCCGAGCTCGTGGCAGGTGATGAAGTACTTCGCCTTTTTCATGACCACGCCCATCTTCTTGAGGTCGAAGGAGGTGAGGCGGTTGAAACGGCGCGAGTTGACGATGAGCCAGGCCGACTTGGTGCCGAGGCCGGGCACGCGGAGCAGCATCTCGTAATCCGCCGTGTTGATATCGACGGGAAATGCCTCGGGATGCCGCAGTGCCCACGCCAACTTCGGATCCACCTCCAAGTCGAGATTGGGATGGGTGTCATCGACGATTTCTTCCACCTTGAAATGGTAGAAACGCAGCAGCCAGTCGGCCTGGTAGAGACGGTTCTCTCGTACCAACGGAGGCTGTTTCAGCACCGGCAACCGAGAGTCGTAGGTGTTCACGCTGACGTAGCCCGAGTAATAGACGCGGCGCATCGTGGGCTGGTTGTACAGCATGGAGGACATGCCGAGGATGTCGCGGTCAGTCTCTTTGGTGGCACCCACAATCATCTGGGTGGATTGTCCGGCGGGAACGAAGCGGGGCGCGTGGCGGTAGTGTTTGCGGTCTTCCTTGTTTTCGAACACACCCTGCTGGATGAGCTGCATCGGCTGAAAGACGCTCTGATGGTCTTTCTCGGGGGCCAACAGCTTCAGCGACTCCTCCTTCGGGATCTCGATGTTCACGCTCATGCGGTCGGCATAGCGTCCGGCCTCGGCAAGCAACTCCCGCGACGCGCCCGGAATGCTCTTGAGGTGGATGTAGCCGTTGAAACGGTGGATGAGCCGCAGGTCGCGCACGATAGCCGTGAGCCGTTCCATCGTGTAGTCAGGGTTGCGCACCACACCGCTGGACAGGAAAAGGCCCTCAATGTAGTTGCGACGGTAGAACTCCATCGTAATCTCCTCCAACTCGCTGACACTCAATGTCGCCCGCTTGATGTCGTTGCTACGGCGGTTGATGCAGTAGGCGCAATCGTACATGCAGTGGTTGGTGAGCATTATCTTCAACAATGACACGCAGCGGCCATCGTCAGCGAAGGAGTGACAAATGCCAACACCGCCCACGGTATTGCCGACCATGCCTTTCTTTCCACCGCGCACAGTACCGCTTGACGAGCACGAAACATCGTACTTCGCCGACTCTGCGAGCACCCGCAGCTTCTCCATTGTCTTGTCTGTGAGCATATTACAACAGGTTGGCTGTTTTAGAGAGAGTGGGCGATGCGCAATGGCACCGGCCACAATTCAGAACGTGAAAAGATGGTGTCCTTACTTGGTGTAGAGGTAACGCTTGATGCTCTTCTTCGGGGTCTTTTCAAACTCCTGGATGTGCACCTCGACCTCGTTGATCTGCTCGTAAGCGGCGAGGTTTTTGTTCACCTCCTTGCGCACATTGTCGAGTTCGCGGGCCACACCGGCGGAATCCAGACCCGCAGCATCGCAGGCGTCGATGTCGGGATGGATGAGCGCAACGATGCGGTTCTCACGCTGCACCACGATGCTTTCCATCACGAACGGCATGTTGTTGAGTTTGTCCTCGATCTCCTCCGGGTAGATGTTCTGGCCCGACGGACCGAGCAGCATGGTCTTGCAGCGACCTTTGATGAAGATGTTGCCGTCCTTATCCACATAGCCGAGATCGCCTGTGCGGAGCCAGCCGTCGTCGGTGAAACTAGCTTTGGTGGCTTCTTCGTTTTTATAGTAACCAAGCATTACGTTGTCACCACGTACCACAAGTTCGCCTACACCCTCGCTATTCACGTTGTCTACACGGACCTCCATGTTGTCGAGAATCTTGCCGCAGCTGGTGGGCACGAATTTTGTCCAGTGTTCGTAAGAGATAAGCGGGGCAGTCTCGGTCATGCCGTAGCCGATAGTGAACGGGAACTTAATTTTGCGCAGGAACTTCTCGACCTCCGCATTCATGGCGGCGCCACCGATGATGACTTGCTCGAATGAACCGCCGAACACGCCGACGAGTTTCTTGCGAATCTGGCTGAGCAGCACATCGTCGATATAGGGCACCTTGAGCACCCAGTTCATGGGCGGTTTGGCAATCATGGGCTGGATCTGCTTGCGGTAAATCTTCTCGATGATGAGCGGCACGCTCAGAATGAGGGTGGGCTTGATTTCCGAGAAGGCGGCGAGAAGCACCTTCGGGGTGGGCGTTTTGGTGATGAAGTAGGAGTGCCCGCCGATGGTGGAATTGCCGAGAAAGTCGAAGGCACAGCCGTAAGCGTGCGCCAATGGCAGGAATGTCACCATGCGGTCGCCAGGATAGAGCAGACGCTGCGACGGGTTGCCGGCGGCATAGGCGTGGTGGCCGAAGATGGCGTTGGAAGCCAACGCACGGCCGGTGGTCATCACGCCCTTCGAGAAGCCCGTGGTGCCGGACGTGTAGTTGATGGAGGCCAACTCCTCGTTGTCCTTGTAGTCGTAGCGGATGCTGTCGGGATAGAACTGCCCCTTGAACTTCGCATCGAAGAGCTTCTGGATGGCCTCGGGGGAGATAATTTCGCGGGGAAGCTCGAAACGGGCGCCGGTTTGCTCGTCAACAACGGGCAGCGCACGCTCGATGACCGCCAACGGACGGTAGTCGGTGAGAGAAAAGACCGCACGAACCTGGCCAAGCTCGTTCTCGTCAAGGTGATCCCAGTAATAGTCACCGGAGAAGAGCAGTTTGGAGTCGGAATGCTTGATGATATGATGGACGTTCTCGGGACGGAAATCCTGCAGGATGGGGACGATGACCGCGCCGTAGGTGACGGTGGCGATATAGGTGACGGCCCAACGGGTGCAGTTCTTCCCGATGAGGGCGATACGGTCGTTCTTCTGGATGCCACACTGCCCGAACAGCAGATGCAATTTCTCGACCTGTTCGGCCACCTGACCATACGTGAGCGTGAATCTCGTCTCGTAATCGGTGAAGGCTTCCAAGTCCCAGTAACGGCGGAACGAGTCCTCAAACATGCGTACAAAGTTCTCTTTTATCATAGGTTTTGGCTTTATTATTTAACAGTCAGTTTGTAGGAGCACCGGCATTCCTGGCGACCTTTTTGCGGCAGAAATGTCGCAGTTCCTACGACGCTGCAAAGAAACAATTTTTTTCTGAAAATGTTTGTCGGAGGAATAAGAAAAAAGTGTATTTTTGCCGCCGGTTTTCAGAAGTTGTTTACCGACGACCTCAACCACCAAGCCGAAGTGGCGGAATAGGTAGACGCGTTGGTCTCAAAAACCAATGAGGTAACACTCGTACCGGTTCGATCCCGGTCTTCGGTACACCACGAAAAAAGCACTTAGCCAAACGGTTAAGTGCTTTTTTGTTGCCCTTGCTTCCGGGCTTTTTGTGGAGCCGACGGGAGTCGGACCCGCGACCTCATGCTTGCGGAGCATGCGCTCTACCAACTGAGCTACGACCCCTTGATTTTCGGGCGGCAAAGATACAAAATTATTGAATATGACCAACGATATGCGAGAAAATAATCAAAACACAACCTAAACCTTATTTTTGTTTCTTTGTCTTTTCTTATTAAATTGATCATAGTAGCACTACTTTATGCGGTAAACGTCATTGGATGAACAGGTTAGAGAAAAATCGAAAAAGAAGGATTCGCTCCGTTCTGCTGAAATTGGCGGGCTGTTTGCTGCTACTTTGGTTATCCGCAGGGCAACTTTCCGCACAATCGCAGGATGACAAGGTCTCTACGTCCGTGACTGGAAGCGACAGCTCCTCCATCAACAAAACACATCGTCTGAAGGAGGTGACAGTTTCCAAACGGAAGCCGAAATACGTGCGCAAAGGGAATCCTGCCATCGAACTTGCCAAGAATGTCATCAAGCACAAGAACGAGAACCGCATTGAATCCGCTGGTTCCTACAAATCAACCAACTACGAAAAATTAGTTCTTTCGTTCGGCCGCTTCGACATGGACTTCCAGAAGAACAAGTTCAACCAAAAACTCATCTTTTTAGAGAAATACATCGACTCGCTGCCGCCCGACACCGTACCCGTACTGACCATCTCTGTCAGGGAGCGACTGGAAGACCACTACTACCAACGGTCGCCGCACAAGGACGTGACCTATGTACGGGCACGACGGATGCAGGGTGCCGATGAAAGCCTCGACAAGGAAGGGCTTGGCACCAACCTCGATGCCATCTTCTCCGAAATCAACATTTTTGACAACGACATCGAACTGATGCTCAACCGGTTCGTAAGTCCGCTCTCCTCCACTATCGCCACCACATTCTACCACTATTACATCACCGACACGGTGATGGTGGACAGTGTCTCGTGCATCGAACTCACCTTCACGCCCGTGAATAGCCAAAGCTACGGTTTCACGGGACGGCTATACATCGTGAACGACAGCTCTTACGCCTTAAAGCGGTACCTCATCAATATCCCGCACCGGATAAACATGAACTTTGTCAACCAACTTATTATAGAACAAGAGTTTATTCAAATCAACGGCGGATTTTGGGTACCCGAGGTCACCCATACGACCGCATCCCTCTCCTTGCTAAAAAGCAAGAAGATGAGGAAGATTTACGCCCGTCACACCACGCTTCAGTACGACTATGAGACTGGGGTGAGCATTCCCGATTCGCTTGATGTGGCCATGCCAGGCGAGGAAATCGTCGCCCCTGATGTTTGGAACTACAAGGGCAAGCGTTGGAAGGAGATGCGCCCGCTGCCGCTGACGGACAAGGAGGTATTCATCGACAGCCTTGGACCGGAACTGCGGCGGCTTCCGCTATTCAAGGCGTTGGAGAAGACGGCTGAAATCCTCGCCACGGGCTACATTCCCACCGCCAAAGACCGCAAAGAGAGCTATTTCGACATCGGTTCCATATACAATATGATAAGTCGCAACCCGACCGAGGGCTTACGGTTGCGCATCGGCGGTATGACCACTGCCAAACTCCACGACCAATGGTTCATGAGCGCTTACCTCGCCTACGGTTGCCGTGACCGAAGGCTGAAATACAACGTCACGATGATCCACACCTTCGAGAAGAAGACGCGGCATGCTTACGAGGCACCGCGCAACGGTATCACCTTCAGCACAAGCTATGACATGGAGATGCCCGGACAGCAGTACACTTACATGGACCGCGACAACATCCTGCTCTCGTACGATTACGATACAGCCGCTCCTGCCGCACAGTACGTACGCCGCACGAAACTACACTTCCAACAGGAGTGGCCAAGCCGGCTGCGGTTCGAGACTTGGCTGCAATACGAGACCAGCGAGGCGGCGGGTTCGCTGGTCTATTGGCGTATCAACCGCGACGGGACGATCTCACCGGTAAGCGATGTCAACGACCTCGAATGGAGTGTACGACTCCGCTGGGCACCCGGCGAAACCACCTACGACGGCCGAATGGGCGACAAAAGGCCCTTCAAACTCTCCAAAGACGCCCCCGTGTTCACCCTCTCGCACACTTTCGGCCTGATGGCCGGCAACACCTACTACAACAAAACGGACTTCTCTGTCGAGAAACGGTTCTGGCTCTCCGCCTTCGGGCATATTGATGCCGCGTTGCAGGCTGGAATTGTTTGGGACGCTGTTCCTTACACCAAACTTTACGTCCCGCAAAACAACCAGTCACTCTTTCTGGTACCTAACACCTTCTGCTTGATGAAACCGATGGAGTTCCTGATGGACAAATACGTGTCACTGTCTGCCACATACTTCCTTAAAGGGTGGATATTCAACCTCATTCCGCTTTGGAACCGCCTGAATCTCAGGGAGGTGGTTTCGTTCAACGGGGTTTACGGAGGACTATCACCCAAGAACATCCCCGGCCCAAACACACCGGGGTTGTACCTGCTTCCCGACGGCTGCGGACAGTTGGGCAAGGTGCCATACATGGAACTGACTGCCGGCATCGAAAACATCCTCGGATTCCTCCGTATCGATTATGTACGTCGCCTGAGCTATGCCAAGAACCTGAAAGGCTGGGACAAAAACGGCATTCGCTTCACCTTCCGAATATCGTTCTAATTGCCCAAAAACACTCAGAAAATCATCCTTCTTGCCTCTTTTTACAATGTTAAAAAGAGTTAAAACAAACAATGGATATCTGTGTGTTTTATAAAAAAAGGTATTTTTGCGTCCGTTTTTTGTTTCCTTACAATTAAAAAAAACGGCGAATGGATAACGTAACTATATTACCCTACGATAGGATTTACAAGAACTTTATTGACCCGAAGTACCTGCACGACGGTCACGACGAGTACTATTTCCGCGACCAGCAGGTCAAGCAGCCGGAAGGCGGATGGCGACATCTGCGTTCCGACGAAATCGAACGGTTGGTGAAAAACAGCAACTCAGCCACCAACTGGGACGACATCTGGGTGACCGACGCATTTGACACGGCAATGATCCGCAACAACCGTTTCTTCGGCAAAGTGCGTATCGGACGTGTGCGCCGCGAGATTCTGCAATACCATGACCTGCGCGTGCCCATCGGCATCACCGACAGCAGTATCATCTCGTGCGACATCGGCAACGACGTGGCCATCCACGACGTACACTACATGGCCAACTACATCATTGGTGACCGCTGCATCCTGTTCAACATTCAGGAGCTTTCCTCCACCGACCACTCCAAGTTCGGCAACGGCACCGTCAAAGAGGGTGAGCCAGAGGAGGTGCGCGTCTGGTTAGAGGTGATGAACGAGATCGGCACCCGCCGGATCATGCCCTTCGACGGCATGATCACCGCCGATGCCTATCTCTGGGCTAAATATACTGATGACACGAAGTTACAGGAGCGTCTTGCCGAAATCACACAGGCCAGCGTTGATTTCCACCGCGGCTATTACGGCACTATCGGCGAGGGTTGCGTCATCAAAAACTGCTGGATTCTGAAAGACGCGAAGGTCGGGCCTTGCTGCTATATCAAAGGCGCGAGTAAGCTCAAGAACGTCACCATCAATTCGTCGGCGGAGGAGCCCTCGCAAATCGGCGAAGGGGTCATTCTGGTGAACGGCGTGACTGGCTACGGTTGCCGTATCTTCTACTCGGCAGTGGCCACCCGCTTCGTGCTGGGCGACAACTGCACCCTGAAATACGGTGCCCGCCTCATACACTCGGTTATGGGCGACAATTCCACCATCTCATGCTGCGAAGTCCTGAACAACATCATCTTCCCGTCGCACGAGCAGCACCACAACAACTCGTTCCTCATCTCGGCTTGCGTGATGGGGCAAAGCAACATGGCCGCCGGCGCCACCATCGGCTCCAACCACAACAGCCGCGCCACCGACGGCGAGATTGTGGCCTCGCGCGGCTTCTGGCCCGGACTCTGCTCGAGCGTCAAACACTCGTCACGGTTCGCCTCGTTCACCCTGCTCAGCAAGGCCGACTACCCCAATGAGATGGACATCCGGCTGCCGTTCTGCCTCGTAAGCAACAATTTGGCCAAAGACGAGCTTCATCTCATGCCCGCCTACTGGTGGATGTACAACATGTACGCCCTCGCCCGCAACACCTCCAAGTACCAGAAACGCGACAAGCGTAAACGTAAAATCCAGAACATCGAGTTCGAGACCCTCGCGCCCGACACCGTGGAGGAAATCATCGAAGGCCGCAAACTGCTCGAAGTGTGGGTCGCCAAGTCGTACCTCCGTTCGCAGGGCGAGAATCCTGACGGTTACGAATATTATAATCTCCGCGAATGCGGCAAAAACCTTTTGGACAACGAACCCTACACCGTCAACAAGTTGGAAATCTTGGGTGACAAGGTTGAGAAAAGTCGTCGCAAAGTTGTAATTGACAAAGCATTGAAAGCTTATCACGCTTACGGTGACATGATCACCTACTACGCCATGAAGACCATTCTGAAATACTTGGAGGCACATCCTGAAACCAACATGGAGACCATCGTGAACAGCATGCGCGGCAAACGTCTCCGCAAGTGGATCAACCTCGGCGGACAGACCATGCCGGAAGAAGATGTTGACCAACTGCGCGCCGACATCCGCGAGGGCGCACTCAACACCTGGGACGAAATCCACCAGCGTTACAACAAGCTATGGGTTGACTATCAACAGGAAAAACTTCGCCACGCCTACTTCGCGCTTATGTTCCTCTACAAAGACGACACCGACGTGATGACCAAGGAAATGTGGCACGAAAACCTGGACAAAGCCGTGCAAATCCAGCAGTTCATCTGCAACCAAGTGTACGAAAGCCGCAAAAAAGATTACGACAATGAAATCCGCAGCACGACTTTCCGCAACGAGGCCGAAAAGCTCGCCGTGGTGGGCCGCATCGATGACGTGTCTTTCGTGAAACAAATTCGCGAAGAGACCGAAGAATTCAAGCAATTAGTTCAAAAATACAAATAATTATGCGCGTTATTATCAAAAACAATTACGACGAAATGTCGAAATGGGCTGCCGACCACATTGTGGAGCGTATCAAGGCTTTCAAGCCGACTGCCAAAAAACCGTTTATCTTAGGTCTGCCCACGGGTTCCACGCCCATTGGGACATACAAGGAGCTCGTCCGCCTGCACAAGGAGGGGAAAATCTCCTTCAAAAACGTGGTGACCTTCAACATGGACGAGTATGTGAAAATCCCGGAGGACCACCCCGAGAGCTACCATTCGTTCATGTGGACCAATTTCTTCGGCCACATCGACGTCAAGAAGGAAAATGTCAACATCCTGAACGGAAACGCCGAGGATTTGGAGGCCGAATGCGCCCGCTATGAGGCGAAAATCGAAAGCTATGGCGGCATTGACTTGTTCATGGGCGGTATCGGGCCGGACGGGCACATTGCCTTCAACGAGCCGGGCAGCAGTCTGACCTCCCGCACCCGCGTGAAAACCCTCACCACCGACACAGTGATTGCGAACTCCCGCTTTTTCGACAACGACATCAGCTTAGTGCCGAAAACCGCACTGACCGTGGGAGTGGGCACCGTGATGGATGCCCGCGAGGTGATGATTTTAGCCAACGGTCACGGCAAAGCCCGCGCCTTGGCCGCCGCCATTGAAGGCGGAGTCAGCCAGATGTGCACCGTCTCCGCACTTCAACTCCACCCCAAAGGCATCATCGTCTGTGATGACGCCGCTTGCGACGAGCTGACCTACGGCACCGTGAAATATTTCAAGGACATCGAAGGACGATAATTCCTACGTTTCCGTCGCAGAGACGCAGATGACACCAAAAAAAATGTACCTTTGCATTTTCTGTCAAAGGTACATTTTTTGTATGACGAAAACCCATAACCTGTTCAGAATGAAGAAGAATCTGATTACCATTGCCGTCTCCGTGCTGACGGCGGTGCTGGCCGCGAGCGGTTGCTGGGCCATCACCAAGGGGCACAGCGAAGCCGATCCCACCCCGAACCAATATGCGAACACACTTACCTCGCCACCCTTGCCGCAGAGTTTAACCTTCGCTGGGGAGGAGGTTCCGTTGGATGTCTATTGGGTGCGTGAAGCTTTGGACCGTGAACTCGTCATCAATTGCTACCAACACTCCAAAACACTGCGTATCATCAAGTTGTCAGGTCGTGTGTTTCCCATCATTGAGAAAATTCTGAAGGAGGAAGGCGTGCCTGAAGACTTCAAATACCTCTGTGTCGCCGAAAGCGGGCTGGAAAATGTCACTTCGCCTGCGAACGCCGGCGGCTATTGGCAGTTCATTCCATCCACGGCCAAGGTGTACGGATTGGAAGTCGGCACCGACGTGGACGAGCGCTGCCATCTGGAAAAATCGACCCGAGCGGCCTGCAAGTACCTGAAAAAGATGAAAAACCTGTTCGGAAGCTGGACAATGGCGGCGGCGGGCTACAATCGCGGCGACGGCGGGCTGCAGGCGGCAGTCAACGACCAGCAAGTACAAAACTACTGGGACCTGTGGCTCAACAGCGAAACATCCCGCTATGTTTACCGCATTCTCGCCTTCAAGCTCATCTTCGAAAACCCGCAGGAATACGGAGTCAAAATCTGTCCCGCACAAATGTACCATCCCGTTGAAACCAAGACTGTTAAGGTGGCTACATCCATTCCCAGCCTACCGCGTTTCGCCGAGGAGCATCATGTCACCTACCGCGAATTGCGCAACCTCAACCCCTGGATTCGCAACAACAAGCTGACAGTCGCTACTGGCAAGAGTTACGAAATCGAGATTCCCAAGAAACCGAAATCCAGTTACCGTGACCTACTCAAACACTGCGACAACCCCTACTTGAACCTCGGAACATCAGCCAGCGAATAAAACAGACCCTGTTTTTCACGCAAACATATAAGGCCGTTCCTTGGAATTAGTACTTTTGCACTTTCGTTTTCAGAATAATGTTTCATCAAAAAATAATGCTATGAAAAAGCTTTCCAACCTCATGAGGATGAGCCTCGTCATGCTTTGCGCGACACTGCTGCTGACATCCTGCAACAACAAGAAAGACACGACAAAATTCGTGGAGAATCCTGACATGGAGTACCGCACGTTGGGCAGCACCGGTTTGCGTGTGGGTGTGATTGGTCTCGGCTGCGGAGGGTTCGAGGAGATTGACTCTGCCGCCGCCCGCGCACTGGTCACCGCCGCCCTTGACCACGGTATCAACTACATGGACATCTATGACGCCAACCCCAAGGTGCGCAGCAACATCGGCTACGGTCTCGGTGAACGCCGCAACGAAATGATTATCCAAGGCCACATCGGCTGTTGGTGGAACGGCGACAGCTACGAACGCACCCGCGACTTGGCGAAATGCAAGAAGGGTTTCGAGGACTTGCTCACCCGTCTGCACACCGACTACATTGATGTCGGCATGATGCACATCTTCGACAAAATGGAAGATTGGGAGGCCGTGCAAGGCAGTGATTACCTGCAATATGTCAAAGACTTAAAAGCACAAGGCAAAATCAAGCACATCGGTGTGAGCAGCCATAACGCCGAGGTGGCTCTCGCCATTGCCAAGAGCGGTCTGGTGGAGGTCATCATGTTCAGCCTCAACCCCGCTTTCGACCGTGTGCAGTCGGGAAAGAGCCCTTGGGACCCGGCGACCTTCGACAATATGCTGCCCGGCATTGACCCTGTCCGGGTGGAACTGTATGATTACTGCACCCAGCACAACATCGCCATCACGGTGATGAAGGCATACGGCGGCGGCGATCGCCTGTTGGATGCGAAGAAGTCGCCCCTCAAGGTGGCCCTCACCCGCGACCAGTGCGTGGCATACGCGCTTTCGAAGCCCTGTGTCGCAGTCAGCCTCTGCAGTGTCGGAAAGGCCGAAAAGCTGGATGAGTATCTGCATTACCTGAAAGCCACTGACGCGGAAAAAGACTACAATGCGGTGCTGAGCGGCAAAACCGCGCAAGCGGCGGAAGTCGGTCAGGGCGAATGCACCTACTGCAAACACTGCGCCCCCTGTCCGGTCGGCATTGACATCGCTAAAGTCAACAAGTTGTTAGCCGAGGCTGAACTGGCAGGCAGCGTCTCCAAAGAACTGTCTGCCGAGTACGCAAAATTGGAGCACCACGCAGGAGAGTGCGTCCAATGCGGGGCGTGCGAGGAACGCTGTCCCTTCGACGTGCCCGTGCGTGAAAAGATGGAGCTGGCGGCAAGAGTGTTCGGGTACTAAGCAAGCTCCCGCTGCGCCCGCTCGTAATCCTCAGGAATACCGATGTCGATGAAGTAACCGTCGGAAGGCATTCCATAGAACATCTCCTGTGTGTAGAATCTGGTCATCAGATCCTTCTCAAAGGAAAATTTCTGCTGCTGGGGATACTTCCCAAACAACTTTCTGTCAATAAGATAGACACCTCCGTTGATAAAACCGCGACCAGCGGCGGCTTGTTTCTCTGAAAACAACGTAATCATGTCGTTGCCGCCGACGACCACACTTCCGTAGCGGGAGACATCCTCCACCTCGCGCAAAACGATGGAGAGGAGGCTGTGCTTTTCGTGGTGGAAACGTTCAAACTCGTCCAAATCCACCTTGAACATGGTGTCACCGTTAATGACCAGTACGTTGTCGGTCTTGCATTTGGAAAAGGCAAACAGAATGCCGCCACCGGTGCCCAAGGGTTCCGTCTCCACGGCATAGTCGATTTCCAATGATTTGTACTGAGGGCCGAAAAACGCTTCGATCTTCTCGTGCAGGTATCCGACCGACAGCACTACTCTCGTGTAGTGGTATCCGATCAGATAGTCGAGGATATAGGTCAGGAACGGCCGCCCGTTGACGGGTGCCATGGGTTTGGGCAAATCTTTGACCACCCCCTGGAGCCGCGTGCCGAAGCCGCCGGCGAGGATGATTGCTTCTTTAGGTTCTGTGTTCATTGTTTGTCACTGCTTGCCCCACACTGCGCTCCACTACGTTCCGCTTGTGTGGGGTTACTTGCGTTTCGCGCGCCCCACACTGCGCTTCGCTTGTGTGGGGTTAATTGCGCTTCGCGCGTTTTGCCTCTCCGAGGCTACTTAAGGAAAAATATTATAAAAAAATCACATTGTCCAGGTTTTGAGGCCTTCGGTCACAAATTCGTAACGTTTCGACTGGCCGCCGAATTCTGCCAAACGGTCGATGACGCGGTAGCGGGCGTTGGAGGGGCAGTAGAAAAACATGAATCCGCCACCACCTGCACCGGAAATCTTGCCGCCGGTGGCGCCGGCTTTGATAGCGGCATCGTAAACCTCGTCGATGAAGGCATTGGAGACACTGTCGGCCATCCGCTTCTTATGCTGCCATCCTTCGTCCAGAATCTGCCCGATGGCGTCCAAGTCGCCCTTCAACAGCACCTCCTTCATGTGGAAAGCCTGCTCTTTGAGTGCCAACATCGCATCAATGGACTTCTGCTTCTTGTTTTGGACATTCTTCTGCTGTTCCTCGATGATTTTGGCGGAGACATGGCTCGTGGCCGTGTGGTAGAGCACCAGATTGTGCGCCAATTCGTCGAGATAGCGCTGACGGATGCGCAACGGATTGACAATCACGTTGTCGCCGATGAATTCCATGTAATTGAAACCGCCGAATGTGGCTGCATACTGGTCCTGTTTACCGCCCGCCATCCGCAAATCCACCCGTTCGATCTCGTAGGCCAGACGCGCGATGTCGTACTCGCCGAGCGGGAGCTTCAGCCACTCCACAAACGCTCCGAGAATGGAGACCACGAGCGTGGAAGAGGTCCCGAGGCCAGAACCCGGAGGCGCATCCACGAACGTACTCATCTTGAAAGACAACGGCTTGTGCGTAAATTGTTTGACAATACGGTTATAGACCCCTCTATGCAGAATGAAGTAGCCTTCCGGGGTAAGAGAGTCGGCACTTTCCAACGATTCACCCAGCTCCTCTTTGGCTGGATTCTCGAAAACAATCTTCCCGTTGTCAAGGGGTTCCAAGGTTGTATATGCATACATGTTGACGGTTGCGTTAAGAATGGCGCCGCCGTAGAGGTCGGAAAACGGCGAAACATCGGTGCCGCCACCGGCCAGGCCCAATCGAAGGGGAACTTTACTGCGAATAATCATAATTGTCTGTTATTGTTATTATCTTAATTGATTCTTGAACATTCCGTTTCTGTGGAGACGCAAAATTTTGCGTCTCTACAATGGCCTTTAACGCATCACCTTCCAAATCGCCTCAATGAATTTCGGCCATGCGTATTTCTTCTTCTCCTCGACAATATTCTGTTCGAATTCTTCCTGTTTATGTTCAACGAAGAAGCGGTGCAGCGCATTGGCTATCTGTCGGGAATCAGGCTCCACCACGTAACCGATTTTGCCGTCGGGAACAATTTCGGACAGCCCGCCGACATTCGTCACCAACATCGGTTTTTCGAAGTGGAAGGCAATTTGGGTGACACCACTTTGGGTCGCCGTTTTGTAAGGTTGCGCCACAATGTCGGCCGCGCTGAAATAGCGGTTCACCTCGCTGTCGGGGATGAAATCGGTGCAAAGCTCCACCCTTTCCTCTATTCCTAAGTCTTTGATCTGCTTGAGGTAAGGTTCCGGGTCGCCGTAAAATTCGCCGGCCACAATCAACTTAATCCTTTCTTCTTTCAGACGGCTGTCCGCGAAGGCTTCCAGCAGCAGGTCAAGGCCCTTGTAACCGCGGATGAAACCGAAAAAGAGCACGTAGCGGTTATCGGGACTCAGCTTCAGCAGAGACAAAGCCGCTTCACGGGGAAGCCGTTCCCCGTAGTGGTCGTAGAGCGGATGCGGGCTGAAGACGGCGGGCTTGTCCTGGGTAAAAAGCCGCAGATCAGCCAGCACCGACTTCGACATGGCCACGAAACCGTCAGTTGGGCGGATAAAGTAGCGCACAAACGCCTTGTCGCCAATTCGGTGCTCGTGCGGGATAACATTGTCGAGGATGGAGACCAGCCGGGTATGCTTGTTGCGCCGGACAATACGCGCGATGGTGCCGAAGCAGGGGGCCATGAAGGGCAGCCAGAACTTGGTAATCATCAGGTCGGGATTCTTGCGTTTGATCTCGCGCCCCACCTTGAACCAATTAAACGGGTTGTAGGAGTGCACCTTGCGAACAATCTTAAGTCCTTCGGGTGCGGGTTCTGTACTGTATTGCGTCTTCCCCGGGAACAGGAAATTGGGATACTGGTGGGTGAACGTGTAGATTTCCACCTCGTGTCCCTGGTTTTGGAACTCGTAGGCGATGCGCTCGTTGAAGGCGGAAAGCCCTCCGCGGTAGGGGTATGCTGTCCCGAGAATGATGATTTTCATAGGGTATGATTTTGAGGTGCAAAGGTACACAATTTTCGAATAAATCCAGCTATTTTGATTCGGTGTTCAGACGGCTCAATCGTTCCTTTATCATCGCAATGAACCCGTTTTTCATCTCCAGAGGAAGGAAAGAGCGTTCAATCCAATCATACCACTGTTTTTCCGCAGAATGGAATTTTTTCAGCATGTTTTGGATTACTTTTTCATCCAAACCGCTGTTCATCATGGCACTTCTGAAATCTTGTAGCTTGATTTTCTTCTTTCGGGCATTGAGTGTTAATGCGAGCTCTTCCGTGTCGGAGGGCATTACCAAAAGCGTGTTCAACAAGTCATAAGCGGGAGCAAGCTGATAATTGTCCGGAATTGGGCTGTATATCGAAAAATTCTTCAGATGCATGTCGCTGTTTCCTGTAATCCATGAAAATAGGACGATTTCCCAAAACCGTTCGAGGTCGAGTTTGGGAGCGGAGGAATAGTGCAGAATCAGTTTGGCAATCTGTTCGTGCGACCCTCTGTATTTGTTCTCTGTCAGCTTTTCCGAAAGCTGACACATATCCTCCATCGGGAGTTTTGCCCCTTTCGTTGTTCTGTCCACCCTTCGTGTCAAATAGCATAACTGACCGTCCGCAAATCGTACAAGGGTGTGCGGAACAACCTGGATTTTAGCCACTTCGGCCAGATGCATCGTCAAATCCTCCAGTTCAGGCAAATAAGGATATAATTCAGTCTGAGGTTTGAGGATGAATCGTCCCCACAATCCGACAATAGTAAATCGGGACTCGTGCTGTAATTTCTCAATGTCCATGGACAATTTCGCCTGCACCCCTGTCACGGCAGTCTGACTGCGTACCACCTCTTTGGCTAACTCTTTGATTTCCGTATGACGATACGGGAATCCCGGAACACTGGTCGTGCCGAAGTAGCGTTTCGCGCAGTGGGGATGGTAATCCACTATTCCCGCTTCCAATTCTTGATAACAATACAAACACTTTGCCATAAGCTACTGATTTTCAGAGTTAGTAATATCCACAATGCTCACTGCGCCGATACAGTCTTTGCAACAGGCCAGCAACAACGACATTCGGTCACGAGGATTGATTTTCCAGTTGGCTTGGGCGATATCCAACAGCCAGCCTTCAGGAATCAGTCCGTCAAAGAAAGGAAACAGGACGTTGCTCTTGTAGGGTTTTGACTGCACCGGCATTGTCAAGCTGATGGGGGTTCCATTCTCCGCAATATACGTTTCGGAATAAGCAAACGTATAGCCGTTTTCGTCCTCCGTTAGTACGCCTGTCAATTTATCCTGAAAATAGACTTCCGCCTGCTTCATAAGTCACCCCTTTCCTTTTTGACCGGCCCTAATTCTGCACCGAACATGTCTAATACTTGATTTACCTTGTCCATACGCAATGTGGGTTTCCCTTGTTCCAAATCGCGCACAAACCGGAGCCCAACCCCGGATTTCTCTGACAAATCCACTTGCGTCAGATGATACATTTTGCGCTGTTCTTTCACAAACTCCGACAGTTTTGTTTCGTTCATAATTATATGTTTTCGGGTATAAAACCGTTGAAAAACAGAATATTATACGTTATCGGGTATAAAATTGTCGCAAACAACGATTTTATACCTTTTCGGGTGCAAAAATACAAAAAATATGAAAGGAATATCCTTTGATTATTCGCTTCGCACAAACCACTGTCGCCGTTGGTTAATAATGCGCCAATAATTGCGTTTCATTTTGTCGTTAAGAAAACTGTTATCAATCAAATCGTTAACCATTGACGGGAACTCTTTGAAAAGATCCAAGACACGCTCGGCTCTTTTTGCAGGCAGTCCGATGCGCTGCGCAAATCGTTCGAAATCAGTCCGGCATAAATGTCCTGTTCGGAGCAGGGCATCGCTTGGCGCTATGTCGGGGGCAAGTCCACCTTTCAATCCCAAATCATCGCTTTCAAGATGGAGGCGGGTGTTCAGCAAGTCGTAAGCCGGTGCGAGCGCATACTCGCCATTGCGGTTAATGAGCGAAAAATTCTTCAGATGCGCATCCTCGTTGGCATATAGGTAGTTGAATAACACCAGTTTGAAGAACCGTTCCGTTTCCACCATCCATGCTGGCACAATCGTTCGAATGGCATCGGCAATCATGGCGTAATGACCGTCATATTTGAAATTGCTGTCGGCACCTTGCTCGGTTTTGCCAAGCACCGATGCAAAATCTTCCATCGGATACTTCGTCAAGTCGGGCTTCACATCAAACCTTCGGGTGATATACACAGGTTGCCCTTTGGCACTGAAACACAACGCATTCGATGCCGTCTCAATGCCATAAACCTGAGAGGCTATCTGCATGGTGAGATGTTCGTTGGCAGGAATCTGTTTGCGGGTTTGGATATTAAGCAGCGGTGCTGGTTTCAAGATAAAAGTACCCTGTTCACCGAGTTGCGACAATCGGATATGACCACGCTCCACCACAGCCGAATACTTCTCTTGCGCACCGGAAATTGAAAGATTTCTCTGGTTCACTTGCAAATCAGAATTAGCACTAATACCATCAAATTCAAAATCCAAAAAAGGGGATACCTTTTCACCACCAAAAAGCAACTTCAGTGCCATCGGCGAATAGGTGTCGTACCCGGGTTGCAAAGTAGCTGGACAAACGCTAATAGTTCTCATTTTTCCTCCTTTCTTAGTGACACATTGCCAATGCAGTCCTTTCCGCAGATCATCTCCAACATGCCGAAAAAGTCGTGCTCATCCACTTTTAAAGCCGTACACATGGCCTTTCGGTTGGAGCCTTCGGGCAGCAAGTTGGTGAAAAACGGGAAGATGCGGTTTGATCGGTAGGGTTCCTCCCTTTTGGGCAACGACAATGCAATGGCAGGTGTTTCTGGATCGACCAAATACTGGGCATTATAGGCGAATTCGTATTCGTCCCGATCCCGCTCCGTCAGCTGGCCTGCGAGCTTATTGTCCAAATAAACATCCACTGTTCTCATTTTGCGTCAAAATTATCGTTCATATACCCCGTCTCTTTGGTCTGGATTATCATCTCCAAGCCCAAGACCGTCATGATTTTCTGCAGCGTATGCAGCGAAGGATTCCCTTTCCCGCGCTCAATGTCCTTCACGGTGGCGATGCCCACCTCAGCGAATTCCGCCAGGTCTTGTTGCGACAGTCCCAGTCGCGCTCTCCGTTTTTTTATGATGGCTGCAATATCCATTTTCTTGAAAGTATGCTTTATTGTACCTCGGCGGCAAAAATACACTTTTTTCAGTTATCCAGAGCTGAAAAGTATAAAATGTTGTACTTTTCGGTTGGAGAAGAATAAAAGAGAATAAAAGACAACCTGTTTTTTATCATTCGCAATGACCGTTATTTTTCGTACTTTTGCACCCTCAAATTTCAGAATAAAAAAAACGTACAATATGAAACCCGTTCTTAAGAAAACACTGACCCACTGCGGCATCATTCTGATTCTTTTCCTGGTGGCCGCCGTTTATATGTCCCCCGCCTTCGACGGCAAGATTATCCAACAGGGGGATACCCTGAAGTGGCAGGCCATGGCTAAGGAACAGATGGATTTCCACGAAAAGACGGGCGGTCACACCATCTGGAACAGTTCCATGTTCAGCGGTATGCCCGGCTACCAAATCACGACCGGGGTTAAAGGTCATGCGCTTTTCACCGGCGTGAAAAACTTCCTCAATCTTGCTTTTGCCGGATTACAAGGCAGTGTCGGAGCTGTTTTCCTCTATCTGATAGGATTTTATGTATGCTTGTTGGCGATGGGCCTGAACCCCTGGCTCGGCCTGTTAGGAGCGGTGACTTTCGGCCTTGGCAGTTACAACATCATCATTATCGAGGCCGGCCACATGACAAAAGCTTTCGCCTTAGCCATGATGGCGCCCGTATTGGGCGGAATGCTCCTGACATTTAAACGAAATTATGTTTGGGGCGGCATCCTGTTTGCGGTGGCACTTTGCACCCAAGTCGCTTACAACCATATCCAAATCACCTACTACACGATGCTGGCCGGCGTTCTTCTGGGTCTCGTCTATGCCATTTACGCAGTCAAGGACAAGACAATCAAGCCGTTTTTGATGGGTACCGGAGTGCTGCTCGTCGGCTGCGTTTTTGCGGTAGCCTGCAACGCCAGCAACCTGTTCATGAATCAAGAGTACGCCAAATACACCATGCGCGGCGGCTCAGAAATCACGGTGACACCCGAAGATCTGTACAAGGACGGCGAGGCCAAGTCTATCGCCGCCTCCAACGGTCTGGACATCGACTATGCCTTTGCTTGGAGCTACGGCAAGGGCGAAACCTACACGCTCCTGGTTCCGGGCGCGTATGGCGGCGGCTCCGGCGAGACTGTCGGCACGGACTCCGAATTCTACAAGAACTTCCGCCAAAAACAAGCTCCGCTCTACTGGGGCGACCAGCCTTTCACCTCCGGACCGGTCTATTTCGGCGCCATCGCCATCTTCCTGTTCGTGTTGGGTCTCTTTGTGGTGAAAGGCCCCGACCGCTGGTGGCTGCTTCTCGCCACTGTCCTCGCCATTCTCATGTCTTGGGGAAAAAACTTCTTGGGATTCAACGAGTTCCTGTTTAACCACCTACCCTACTACAACAAATTCCGCACACCTTCCATGAGTCTGGTCATCGCCAACGTGACCATGGTGCTGATGGCCGTGCTGGCCCTGAAAACCATCTTCGACAAGGAGAATCCGGTCGACAAAAAGAAACTGAATCTCGGATTATACATTTCCACCGGCATCATCGCAGGCCTTATCCTGCTGATGATGGCTCTCTCAAGCAGTTTTTCCTTCTCCGGTGCCAGCGACACCCAGATGGCTGCGCAGTACGGCGCCCAGTGGGATATGATCAAGGACGTGCTGGTGAAAGACCGCAAAGCCCTCTTTATGGCCGACTCCTGGCGTTCGCTAATCCTGGTCCTCATCGCCGCAGTACTTATTTGGCTGTACATCAACGAAAAAATCAAACAGTCCGGCATTATTATCGGCGTTTTGGCCTGTTTGGTTTTGGTTGACCTGTGGGGTGTCGACCGCCGCTACCTCAACGAATCCAACTTCGTGTCGGAAAAGCGAATCAAGCTCAGACCTTCCGAAACAGACAAGACCATTGACACGTACGCCGCCCAGTTCAAGGACGAGGACTACCGCGTGTTCGACCTCTCCGTAAACACCTTCAACGACTCCTATCCGTCAGCGTTCCACCATCAGATCGGCGGTTATCATGCAGCCAAACTGCGTCGTTACCAAGACATCATCGACTTCTACCTCTCCCGCCATATCAACACTGACGTGCTCAATATGCTCAACACCCGCTACGTGGTGATGCAGGGGCAGGGAGGCCAGCCGATGGTTCAGCGCAATCCCAATGCCTTGGGCAACGCCTGGTTTGTGGACGCATACCAGTTGGTGGAGGATCCCAATGCGGAGATTCTGGCCTTGAACGACTTCAACCCCGCCGACACAGCTATTATCGACAAGCGTTTCGCGGAGATGGTGCAGGGCAAGAACCTGGAGCGCGACAGCAACGCTGTCATCGCCATGGAGCACCAGAAGCCTTACAACATGGACCATTTGATCTACAAGACCAAAACATCCAAAGACCAGTTAGCGGTGTTTTCCGAAGTCTATTACGCCCCCGACTGGCGTGCCTACATTGACGGCAAACCCGCCGATTACTTCCGCGTCAACTATATCTTGAGAGCCATGGTAGTTCCCGCCGGGGAGCACACCATTGAGTTCAAATGCGAAGCCCCGAAACTCTACCAGCTCATCAAAGTGAACATTGTGTCCGGCATTCTGTTTGTTCTGGTGGTTGCCGGCAGTCTGGCGCTGTATTACAGAGGGAGGAAGAAAACTGCCCAACCGCAAGCGGCATAGATGCATCGAGCCTTATGAACATCCTTTTCATCCGATATAAGAAGTCGAAGAACATTCTGGAAGGCGGCGAACAGGGCAGCCAGAAGAACTATAATGTCCTGTCGCATTTAGTGGGGGAAGACCACATCACCACCTATTATGTCCACGATGAAAACCGGAAGAAGACGGTTTGGGATTACGCCAAAGGGGTGTTCTACCTTCCGCTAAACTACTATTTTGGCCTTACACCCAAGCGCGTACGGGAAATCGTGGCTATGGCGCCGTCATTCGATGTCGTCTTCATCGACCGCAGCGTGTTCGGCATCGTCGCAAAAAAATTAAAGGAGGCGAACTACAAAGGTAGGATCATCTCATTCTTCCACAACGTGGAAGTGCCCTATTTTGAGGCAAAGTTAGGGAACATGCCGGGCAAAGGCTTGTTTTTGCGCTGCATTGACCATAATGACAAGTTTGCCTGCCAGTATTCCGACAAAACCATTGCCTTAAATCCCCGTGACGATGGAGAATTGTTCGCCCGTTACGGCAAAAAGGCAGACGTGCTGATTCCCGTGGCCTTCAAAGACAAGTACCAGCGCGAACGCTATACCGAAGAGATGACCCGGCCTCAACCGTTGTGTCTTTTCCTGGGCGCCTACTTTCCGCCCAACAACGAGGGTATCGTCTGGTTCGTGAAAAACGTGCTTCCGCATGTGAACATTCGCATGAAAGTGGTGGGGAAAGGCATGGCAAAGCTCAAGGCCGAGGAACCCGCGCTGAAAGACATCGAAGTGGTGAGCGACGCACCCGACCTGCTGCCCTATTTTGAGGATGCCGACATCATGATTCTCCCCATCTTCAAAGGCAGCGGCATGAAGGTGAAAACCTGCGAGAGCCTGATGTACGGCAAGAACATTATCGCCACCGACGAGGCGTTTGTCGGCTACGAGGTGGACTACGACAAGGTGGGCGGCAAGTGCAACACGGCGGAGGAGTTCATCGCCCGCATCAAGGATTTCGAGGACAATCCACGGCCGAAGTTCAACGCCTATTCCAGACAGATGTTTCTGGAAAAATATTCCGAGGAGGCGGTAGTGGAACGGTTTAAGAAGGCGCTGTATTCTTGAGCCCTTTTATCTCATTTGATGATAGCACATCCGTCATGGAGCAGAAAGAAAAGGCAATAACCGTTTCCATTGTCATACCGGTGTACGCCGTGTCTGCTTATATCGAGCGTTGCGTAAACTCTGTAATAAACCAAACGTACAATCCCATCGAGTGCCTCCTTGTGGACGACGCCACGCCCGACGACAGCATTTCCAAATGCGAGCGGCTGATTGCCGACTATAAAGGGCCCGTCCGCTTTGTGATTCTCCACCATGACCGGAACCGCGGGCTGTCGGCGTCGCGAAACACCGGCATGGACGCGGCCACGGGTGAATATGTCTTCTATTTGGACAGTGACGACGAGTTAAAGCCGGATTGCATCGAGAAGATGGTGCGGCCAATAAAGGACAACCCCGCCATTGAGATGGTGCTCGGCAATCATGAGGTCTATGTCCAACACCATTCGGGAGCCCCGACCAAGCAACGCCAGACACATCTTCCCGAAGGAGACTATGACACCATGGAGAAAGTGTGGAAACTATACAAAAAGGGAGGGGGATTTGACGGGCACGCCTGGAACAAGCTGATCAAAAAGGATTTCCTGCGGCAGCACCGGCTTTATTTCAAGGAGGGGGTAATGTGGGAGGACATGATTTGGAGTTTCATCACCGTACAACACCTCAGCCACCTGCACGTCATCCCGGACATCACCCTTTTGTACTATATCCGTCCCGAATCCATTATGACGGGGACCAGCGGAAAAGAGAGGGCGCACCATCTGGAAATCGTGTATGAGGAGATTGCCAATCACTTCACCGAAGAGGACAAAGGCTGGGAGGCGCAGCGAAACCTGAGGGGATTCTGCAGCGTGCTGGTTTACAGATATGACAGTCCCATTGCCCAGCATACGGCGCAAGTGTTTTTAGAGGCCTTGTCCGGCAGGTCCTACAAGTGGGAGCGGCTATATTTGAAGACGGTCATTTTCCTGTCGAAATTTTGGTTGGGAAGAATGGTTTTCGCCATAGCAAGGAGCGTGCGCAAAGCGATAAAAGGGGAAAGGTAAAGGATGACGTCAGAGTGCATTGCTAAGTCTGAGTATCTTGAATGCCGGTGTCAGAAGATCTCCTTGACCGGGCATCCTTGACCACCCGTGGTTTTCCGTACCTGATGCAGCTGATAGGTTACTATGTGATTCAATATACCGAAGAAGATGGCATTGTTGACGACGCAATTATGGACAAGGCGGAAAAGGCGGCAATGGGCGACATTGAAAAGCGAGCCTTTCGAAATCCACTGTAATATTACAGTAGAATTCGAATACTCGTCACGGTATCTTGTCGTTCATCAGAAACTGGAACAATCCTGTGTAATAGATACCTTTTTCATCTCGATAGGGCATGATATCGTCTTTGACGATGACAATTTTTTGGAATGAGTCGTCAATCCGCTTCAGCGATTTGAGTTCTTGCTCACGTTTTTCGTCGCCCGACATCTCATAGGCTGATTGGATATAGTACTTTTCATTGCCGTTGGCGGCTATGAAATCCACTTCATATTGCTTGTATTCCAATTTTCCGTCTTTCTTTTCCCTTAGCTCAACTACTCCTACATCAACCGTGAAGCCGCGATACAAAAGTTCGTTGAAGATCACGTTCTCCATCAGATGGGTCTGTTCCAACTGCCTGTAATTCAATCGGGCATTCCTCAAGCCCACATCAACCGAATAGTATTTCTTGATGTTCTCGTAATACTTGTTGCCCTTGATGTTGTAGCGTTTAGCTTCGTTAAACAGGAATGCCTCCTCAAGATAACTAATGTATTTGGCAACGGTGTCGTCAGTGATTTTGATTTTTCTTACGCTGGCCAACGTGTTGGTAATTCGGGAGGTGTTGGTCAGAGAGCCGATTGAGGAGCACAGGGCGTCGGCGATAGCCTCCAAAGCCTCACGGTTTTCCACGCGATGGCGTTCCACTACATCGTCAAGATAGGTCTTCTTCCAAAGTCTTTGCAAATAGGTTATCTTTTGCTCGTAGGTCGGCATCTTTCTGAGAGCCGGAAGTCCGCCGTAAGTGTAGTACTCTTTCCACAATTCGTTGATAGTTTCCGTCCGATCCTGACAAAACTCCTTGAAAGTGAAAGGCATGATATTCACCTCATCGCTTCGCCCACGGAAAATGGTGATGATATCGTGGGAGAGGAACTTGGAGTTGCTGCCTGTGATATACACATCCACATTGGGGCGGTTGTTCAGCCCGTTGACAATCTTTTCGAAGCCGTCCACTTCCTGAATCTCATCCAGAAAGATGTAATAAGGCTCGGTCTTCGATGTGATTCGTGAATACAGATACTCCTTCAGTTTCTCCCTGTCGAGCAGTTCCTGCGGCGTGTTCTCATCTTCAACATCGAAGGAGATGCTAATAATATGGTCTTCAGGAACCCCTTGCTCCAGGAGGTAATCCTTAAAAATAGGGTTCAGCAAGAAAGATTTGCCCGACCGACGCGGCCCGGTCACAGCTTTCACCAATCCGTTTTCTTTTCTGACAATCAGACGATTAAGATAAGTTTCTCTTTTTACGTATGCGTCCATAATAGTTTCATTCGAAATCCACTGCAAAATTACAATAAATTTCGAATGAACAATTCAGTTCGACTTTTTTTTCGAGCGGTTGTTATTTCCGGTATGCTCGGTAAGGTTTGCAGTGTAACATGGCCTTGCGATTAGAGCCTTCGGGCACCTCGTCACCCGCTGCACCCTTTACGAGCAGTTCACCACCGAAGAGGCGATGCGAAACGCCGCCAAAACCTACGGCGGAATCAAGGAGTACGCCTATCTAGACCCGCGAAGCACACCACGTACTGATTATGCCTTGTAAATAGTTTGCCGCACACTATTCGAAAGCGCCCTAATTATTAGTGATCCACATATCAATATATTTGCTATTTTTGCCCGTTAATTATGGAATAATGAATCTTACTACTGAAATAAAGTTTCTTCAGTCCGCTTTGTCGGAATTGAACGATGCTCATTCCATTGAAAGCATCCTCACATGGTTGTATTCAAAACGTCAAGCTGTACGAGTTGACATCCAACAAATTCCGTTAAACATAATGGACAAATGGTCCTTTAGTGAAGAAGAAGGACGCATTAAACATGTTTCGGGCAAATTCTTTAGCATTGACGGCATTCGTGTGCATACAAATTATGGATTAAAGGAAACATGGGACCAACCTATCATCAACCAACCTGAAATTGGCTTTTTGGGAATATTGACACAAATGCGAAACGGCGTGCTCCATTTCCTTTTGCAAGCAAAAATTGAACCAGGGAACATCAATGTTGTGCAACTTTCCCCAACACTTCAAGCCACCAAAAGCAACTATACCCGAGTTCATAAAGGAAAAACGCCAACATTCTTGGAGTACTTTAACGGGGAGAAGGAGGTTAAGGTATTGGTAGACCAACTTCAGTCCGAACAAGGAGCCCGCTTTTTCAAAAAGCGAAACAGGAACATTGTTATTGAAATTCCCTCCAATGAAATAATTAGTATTCCTGATAACTTTATCTGGCTTACATTAGGGCAATTAAAGATGTTATTGTCCATGGACAATGTGGTCAACATGGACACCCGAACAGTGATATCCTCCATCAACTACGGCATCTTTGACAACATAAACACTTTTTCAAAACAAATGCCCTCTCTGCCAACCACTTCTTTTGAACAATTGTTCGCCCTATTGCGAAACGACCAGCCGTTGCTGGACATTGAAAACATTCTCTCTTGGATGACTAATCTTAAATCCAAATACGAGCTTCTTGTAGAACGGATACCACTTAAAGAAGTTAACGGTTGGACATTTGACGGGAATACGGTTTTCAATAATAATGGCAGATATTTTACCGTTATAGGTACGCATGTGCAGATTGACAACCGAGAGGTGACCACGTGGGATCAACCCATGATAAAGCCAGCACAAGAAGGCTTAATCGGTTTTATAATTAAGAAAATTCATGACACATACCATTTTCTGGTGCAAGCGAAAGTTGAAATTGGTTGTTTTGATGTTTTGGAGATAGCTCCTACGGTGCAATGTCTGACTGGAAACTATCGAGAAAATCAGAATGAATATTCCGTACCGTTTATTGATTGTTTTCTACATTCCGAAAATTTCAACATAATTCATAAGACACTGCAATCAGAGGAAGGCGGACGTTTTTTCAAAGAACAAAATCTGAACATGATTATTGAAGCACCTGATGATTTTCCCATAGAGGTGCCTGAAAACTATTGTTGGATGACATTACCGCAGTTGCTTCTTTTTATGAAATTCAACAATTATCTCAATATCGCAACACGTAATCTTCTGGCGCTCATACCTCTAAATTTTTAATTATGGAGAAAATACGAATAGGTGTATTAGGATGTGCCAACATTGCGCATCGTTCTATGATTCCCGCGATACAGTCTCTTCCCGACAAATTCAAGTTAGTGGCTGTAGCCAGTCGAACTTTGGAAAAGGCATGCTCATACGCGCAAGAGTTTGTGTGCGAAGCGGTTGCTCCTTACGAATCTCTGATCGAAAGATCGGATATAGATGCTGTATATATTCCGCTACCTACCGGGTTGCACAAGGAGTGGATTAACAATGCCTTGTGCGCCGGCAAACATGTTTATGCCGAGAAATCCATTGCTTTTTCCTTGGCCGATGCAAAGGAAATGGTTCACAATGCCCGTGCGCACAACGTTTCTCTCATGGAAGGCTTTATGTTCCAATACCATTCCCAGAATCTAAAAGTCAAGGAGATGTTGGCGAATGGTGCGGTTGGGGATATCCGACATTTTTCAGGCTCCTTTGGATTTCCTCCTTTCCCAGACCCGAAAAATTTCCGATATGACAAAAATGTCGGAGGAGGTGCTATTTTCGATGCCTGCGGTTATCCCATCCGAGCAGCTTTTTTCTTGCTGGGTGACTCTTTGAAAGTTCAAGGAGCCTCCGTGAATTACGACATTCAACATGGCTGCAGCCTTTATGGCAGTGCTTTCTTACGAGGGAATAATGGCATCGGAGCCTCAATATCTTTTGGCTTCGCTAACTATTACCAGTGTAACTATCAGATTTGGGGAAGTGCTGGAAAATTGACAGCCAACCGTGCGTACACCCCAAAAGCGGATCAGTCAACCACGCTGACATGGGAGCATGACTATCAGACAGAGACTATTGAATGTCAGGCAGACAACCATTTTATAAAAGCCATGATGGAGTTTCATGCCATCATACAAGACCCCGCAAAGCGTGAGAGACATTTTTCCGACATATTGAACCAAAGCGAAGCGTTGGAAACCATCGTGAAACTAACATGCTGATTATGAAAGAACAGAAGAAGTGTACAATTCTTGGCGCAAATGGCTATTTGGGACGTCATTTGGCCTACTATTTGCATCAGGCGGGTTATGTGGTGTTTGCATACGATATTCAGCCGGACCGAAATCACAATCTCCCATCGGGAATCCCATACGAACAATTTGATATATGCAACAATTATGGCCACATCCGATATGATGTGGACTATCTCTTTGTTTTTTCGGGAGTAACAGGTACAAAAAATGGTTTTGAAAACTACAAGGCCTTTGTTGAGGTGAACGAAATCGGATTACTTAACATATTGTCCAAAGTTAGGGATTTGGATGTGAAACCCAAAATTATTTTTCCTTCCACCCGCTTGGTGTATAAAGGCCAGGATTATCCGTTGTCCGAAGACTCTGAAAAAGAAGCAAAGACCATATATGCCGCAAATAAATTAGCATGTGAACACTATTTGCGTATGTATGCTAACTGCTTCGACATCATTTACACAATTTACAGGATATGCGTTCCCTACGGCAATCTGTTTGATGGGGAATTCTCATACGGCACGGTGGGTGCGTTTCTCAAACGTGCGAAAAACGGAGAAGCCATCACCTTGTATGGGGATGGGGGCATCAAAAGAACCCTCACACACGTCATGTCCATTTGCCAACAGATTGTGGACTCCATGGTGTTGACAGACAGTGATAACCAAACATACAATGTGGCAGGAGAAACATTTTCTTTGAAGGAATTGGCCGAAAAAGTTGCTGCTGTTTATGGAACCAAGGTTTCGTTTGTCCCATGGAATAAAATGGATTGGAAGATTGAGTCGGGAAGTACGGTGTTCGACGGAAATGAATTAGAAAATATTATCAAGATTGATTTACACTGGAGTCTTGATAATTGGCTAAACAATATAATGCAATAAAAAATATTTATGAATATTTTATTTTTTACTGATGTAGAATTATCGCCCTACTTGGGTGGAGTGGAGCGAGTAACCATAAACTTAGTTAAGGAATTAAATAATCGTAACTACAACTGTTTCCTCGGTTATTTTCTCCCTACAGATAGGGATGTCAGCAATGATTTTCAAAAAAAATATTTACTTGAAACAACAACTCTAAAAAAGCAGCTGTATGAAATCTTAACACAAAATCAAATAGATTCATGTGTGATAAACCTTTGTAGAAAACAATTTATTTCAATCTTTAACAAAACCTTGTTTGATATTACTCGACAACTTGGGAACATAAAGGTTGTTTATGGTTATTACAATTATCCCGGATTCGAATTGTTTGGTCTGTCCCCCTCTTTAGCGTTGTTCCGCTTAACTCATGGACAATGTAATAGTAATACTTTACATGGGATTATGGTTTCTCTTGCCAACAAACTACGCATTACTGGTGTTATTCGCAACCGCATATCCGATAAATTAAAGATGGGGTTGTATTCAGATGAGATTGTATTACTTTCAGAGCGTTATATACCCCGTTATATGAATCTGATTGGTCAAAATTGTGCTTGTGACTTTTCGTCTATCGGGAATCCGCTATCTTATATACATAATATTGATTCAGAAAAGATAAAAGAGAAAGAAAAAATAGTGATTCAAGTTGCACGTTTTGAAGACAATTTCAAAAGGCAAACAACAGCATTAGATATTTGGAAAATAATCGAAGATAATGGTAATTTTGATGATTGGCGGTTTGTGATGATTGGCGGTGGAGGGGATGAGCAATATATAAAGAGAAAAGCAAAAAAGCTCCAATTGAAAAACGTTGATATTTTACCCGCTCAAGACCCGCTGCCATTTCTAGAAAGGGCTTCAATTTATATGCTCACATCAGCTTATGAAGGATTGCCCATGATTGTGTTAGATGCGCAGCAGCAAGGTGTCACACCTATAGGGTTTGACAGTTTTGAGGCCATTCATGATATTATAAACCAGGAAAATGGGATTGTTGTTCCTGACAACCAAAATGACCTATATGCGAATAAATTAATGTGGCTCATGTCTAATGTGGATGAACGGCAAAAGATGGCTTATGCCGGTTTGTTGTCCTGCCAACAATATTCCCCGAAAGTCATTGCCGACAAATGGGAACATATTTTATGTGGAATTTGATCTACAAGGACACCTTTATAAAGGAGCGTGAAAACGTATAAGTTTCTCCTAATGCTGCTAAAATTTTAGGATGAATCCTTGTTCCATACACTTCAGCTTCGACAAAATGTGGAAAAGCATCTATGGCTGATGAGCTAACAGTTACAACTTTTTTCATATTTACCCCACCTAATATTGCCAACAATTGGGTCCCGATTGGTTTATCAAATAGTGCAATCTGAGGAAAATATTTCTTATAATCGAAGGTGTCACGGGGATGCGTTTTAATGACAATCTGACTGTTGTCATACTTTTGAAAAATCTGTTCGAGCAGGTCTTTATATTCATCAACAGAAAGGACAGAATCATCCACAAAAGGCTGAGATAAAAAACAAATAGATTTACTATTCAGTAAGGCGATGTCCTCATCATGGAGACCAAAGACATCTAAGATGAATTGTTTTTTTTCTACAGAGGCATCATTCCATAATTCAGACAAAGACTTCGTATCAACATGCCGATTATCCAATAAAGGGGATTTATTGGGCTCAGTTAAAAAAATCATTTCACATTGAGGATTGCCACCCATGTTATTTACGCACAAATCTCCCAATATTATTTTTTCAAATACTGCGGTCAATGACCTTTTTTTTGATTGTCTCGCTTGAAAAAACACACTGTTCGGTAGATAATTTACAGTAAAACAATTTGGCCCGTCCGACAAAAGTGAATATTTGTTTCTCCCTATCAAAATCGCTGTCAGGGGCATGTGGTCTTGGGCATAAATTTTTGCTCTTTTAATGAATGGATAGCGGAGACCATATTCCCATTTCTTTAATAATTTGAAAAACACTCTTTTTAATCTACCTCCTTTGGGATTAGTAAAGGATATGGATGGTAAACGATTTCTGACATCTTCACTAATTCCTTTATCATAGCAAAAATAAACCGTATTATGTTTTACCACATTGTCATCCTCTAGCAACAGATACTGGAGTAAAGCATATATCACCACGCAAATGCACACATGCGTCACTTCATCATATTGCACCTCGATTTCCCCGTCTTTAGATTTTATAACTTTGTTATTTAACATGATACGAATATTTCGGGTTTCTACTATTCTTACACTTTGCCATCAGTCAGTGTGCCGTCAATATCCATCACAAGGAATTTAATCATCTTATTCAAAATTTAGTAGTGAATCTCCTATCTGTTTTTGTTTTGAGTTGAAAGCAACCACATTAGCGTATCTGAATGATATTCCCCTCATTATAATTCTAAAATGCGCCAATCCGTTCAACAATGTCCATGGGCTCCGAATAACGTGCGATTTCAGACACAACGTTATTTTCCATTGAGATTTTTTCAATAACTGCGTTGATGATTTCTGTTTCATGCTTTGCAGGTATCACTACCACACCGTCATTATCTGCAAAAACCAAATCTGAAGGTGAAATTTCAACCCCATGGATAGTAATCGTATGGTTAAAGTTTTCCATCGTAGCACGGCCCCTAACATCCTTACAATTAAAACCTTCAGAAAAAACAGGATAGTGCATTTTTATGACATTGTCCCTATCACGGGTAACTCCACCCACTATTGTGGCACTTGCTCCAGAACGAATCGACAACATGGCATTCAATTCTCCAAAATATGCGTACGACGGACACTCATTTTCGACGACAATAATATCATTGTCAGAAATTTCAGAATAGGATTTCAGTGCTTCATATATGCCATGAAAATCTTCCCCTTCCTCCAACTTTCTGATTTTTAGTGTCCTTGCACGACCAAAAATTTTAGTACCATCAATGTTACATCGAAGACCGGTAATCACTTGATTCGTCAAACCATTATCATCTAATACGTCAGACAACATGGCACTGTTAACGAGTTTTTTCAAGAATTCCAGCTTCCTGTTTTCCATAGCCTTGAGTCCTTTGGAGATGATTTCAGCATATTCGAAATCCAACGGGTAATTGACATCGGTTGCCTCAATAGGTTCGGCATCCAATAGATAAGGACGAGTGCCGTATCGTCTCTTTTTGTTGAGAGCAATTTCTTTATTTGTGATATACAACCCCATCGTTTCTATTATTGTGTCTGGTAAATCCTTGCTGTTAGGGATGTGTTCCCTGTCGTATGTGGGGCCGTCATCATTCCATGTGTACTGTTTATCGCGCCTGACCAAGACAACAGAATCATATTTGTCGCCCTGTTCGATTAGCACATTGACTCCCTTTTGTATGGTAGATGGCTTTATAAATGGTGAAGTTCCGAGAATTTGTATGTAGATGTCTGCATCCACTTTTTTTGCCTCATTGTAAAACAAGCTGTGCCCGTCCGTTTTATTTGTTGCAAGTGCTGGGTCTCTTTTCAAATACGTACAACCAGTGTATTTCCCCATATCATAGATGGCATCCATCTCTGTATCCAAGAACACCTCATCAATAAAAGAACATTTGACTAGTTTCTCAAGAGTGTGCAAAAACAAAGGCTTTCCATTCAGCAATGAGGTGTTTTTGTTTTTTATGCGTTCGCTTGTCCCCTTAACTGGTAAAAATGCAACTACTTTCATAATATTCTAATCTATATAATACAATCATGAGAATCAACAAAACCGACAAATTCATTTTGCTGATTTACTACAACTAGTGTGTGAATTTTATTATTAACAAAAAGGCTTTCAGTGGCTGAAAGCTGCTCGTTTTCATTAACAACGATAGGGTTTTTCGTCATGATTTGATTTATTTCCATATCAAAACAATCTTTCCCATACTTTTGAAGGGCCCGCCTGATGTCACCATCTGTCACAAGTCCCCTTATTTTTTTATCATCCAATACAATGGCCATCCCGATATGGCCATCGCTGATAGCTACAAGGGCATCCGGAATTTTGGTTTCTGCAGACAGTGATGGCGTATTATCCTTTCGCATAACATCTTTCACTTTAGTGAGAAGGCGCCGCCCTAAACTTCCCCCAGGATGATATTTAGCAAAGTCTGATGGTTTGAAACCGCGTTTGACGATTAGCGCACAAGCAATTGCATCCCCCATCGCCAAAGTCGCTGTGGTGGAAGAAGTTGGTGCTAGATTGAGTGGACATGCCTCCCTTTTAACAGCAATATTCAAATGGCAATCGGAATACTGGGCCAACAATGAGTCTGGATTACCTGACATCCCGATAATGGGTATCTTCCTGTCTATAAGCAGCGGAAGGAAACGCAAAAGTTCATCGGTTTGTCCCGAATAGGAAATTGCCATCACCACGTCATTTTGAGAGATCATGCCGAGATCGCCGTGGTAAGCGTCTAAAGGGTTAAGGAAGAACGAGGGAGTACCCGTACTTGCAAGCGTGGCTGCGATTTTGGCTCCGATGTGCCCTGACTTGCCAACACCCGTAATAATAAACTTGCCCTTACAACTATAAATCAAATCTATCGCCTTGTCAAAATCTGAGGTAAGTAGTGGGATCAAATCTAATATTGCCTGTGCCTCGTCATTAAAACACTTTACGGCATAGCTTTTATACTCTTCCATTATTATTCATTTAAAAGATATTCGACAATATAATCACAGTATTCTCTCACTGCCCCTTCTCCTCCTTGTGTTTCACAAATATAATCAACATGTTCCCGAACTTTCTTAATTGCATCTGCTGGTGCTGCCGAATGACCGCACAAGTTCATACAATCCATATCATTTAAGTCATCCCCTATGTACGCACATTGTTGAATCGTTACATTTTTGCATTCGCATACCTTTTTTAAACATTCCACTTTGTCTTTAACACCTTGATAAACATCTTCAATTCCCAATTCCGCACATCGTTTTGAAACAATTTCAGATTGTCTTCCTGTAATAATAACAGGGGTAACACCGTATTTTGACAGATTCGCCAATGCATAACCATCTTTTATATTAAATGCCTTTATCAACTCGCCATTGGCCGACATATAAATTTTTCCGTCGGTTAAGGTGCCATCCACATCAAGAATTAATAATTTAATGTCCATTATGCGTTAAGAATTGAAGAAACAACCGATTCAAAATCTTTTAGATAAAGCATGTTGGGTCCATCACTTTTCGCAATTTCAGGATTCGGATGCACCTCAAAGAAATAGCCCGTAGCCCCAAAAGCCTTGGCCGCCAATGCCATTGCGGGAACGAACTCTCGATTGCCTCCTGTTTTTCCTCCAGCGGCACCTGGACGCTGCACAGAATGCGTACAATCCATGATAACCGTTGACGAAAACTGCTTCATATCAGCGATATTTCGGAAATCAACGGCCAAATTGTTGTAACCGTACATATTGCCCCGCTCCGTTAGCCATACTTGTTCATTTCCACTCTCACGAACCTTCTGCGCGGGGAACTGCATATCCAAACCGCTAAGAAATTGCGCTTTCTTAATATTTACCACTTTGCCTGTTTTCGCTGCGGCCACTAAGAGATCGGTCTGCCGGCATAGGAAGGCCGGGATCTGGATCACATCCACCACCTCGCCCACTACACTCGCCTGGTAGGATTCATGGATATCCGTGGTGATTTTCAGACCATATTTTTCTTTTATCTGTTGTAACATCCCGAGACCTTTTTCTAAGCCAGGTCCGCGAAACGATGATAAAGAGGTGCGGTTGGCCTTGTCAAAGGAAGACTTGAAAATAATGTCAATGCCAAATTTGTTGTTTATCCTTACCAATTCTGCCGCCACAATTTCAAGCAGTTCCATGGATTCTATGACACATGGGCCTGCTATAAACACCGGCTTGGTTTTCGGTTCTTTCATATCTCTATTTTTTTCTTTCTTTCTTACGCACTCCGCCCCGTTCCTCGGCGATGCGGGAAACGGCGGCAAAGATACAACTTTTATTTTTCCCTTTTCAACACAAAGTCCTTGAAATCAAAGTCCATCAGGTTGATGGGAGGTATCACAAAGTTATTGAGCACTGTTCCTTGTGTCTTGGCATGTTGTATGCCACGAGCTGTACCCACACTGATGGTGGCAAGGTAACGTAGAAACTCCTTGTCAATAGTAACCATACCTTCTTTGATGCTTTGGTCGAAGAAACCTTGTTCTATCTCAAAATAGCAATACACAGTTAATGACGACAAAATGTCGGGTTCTTGCCGATACATGTATGTGGAACGACAACCGATGATTCGTTTTTCGAAATCCCCATTAAAGGAGAATTCAACACCGAACTCAACCGCATCCTGCTCTTTCAGAAGGTCGGCATGGAGTTCAATAGGCTCATTGGTTATCTTGAAGATGCGAAAAGGGATTATTGTCTGGCTCATGATGCAAAACGGTATTGGTCATCATTATTGTTAGAAGTGGCATATAACAGTTGGGAGACTCGCTGCTGTATCTGATACGACTGATCAAAATCCAAAGGCACTTTCCTGTCTGCATTTGTTGGCACTTGATGGAATCCTGATGCCACCTTGTTCTTCTCTTCAAAAAAATCGGTTTTGGGAACAAACTCCATCCGGGGGATCAGCCCAACAGCAAGAGATAATTCCACCAACTTTGAAATCCGGTGGTCAAAATCCCCGTTCAAAATTTGGGTCACATAACTTTTGGTAACACCCAGTTTTTGAGCGAGCTGTGTTTTGTTCAACCCGTTCCGCTTCATGTACGCTTGAAGATGAGAATAAAGATCAAGCTGAATCCGCGTGGTCCAATATTCCGTTGTCGTTAATAATTCATCGTTTGTTATCATAACAATTCCGTCCTTAAAAAGCTTAAAGAACCTGATCTTCCCATTCTCACGAACAGCTTCCAATTTATCAACGGCAAAAATACTCATTTTGTCAATATGGTTTAGTTTTTACTGAACTTTTTTTGTTCTTGGTTTTCAATATATTACGCTCCGCGTTAAAACAAGACAGTCGAAATTTACCTAAAATATCGTCAATTTTCCAACTGATTCATCTCCGCGAATGACAATAGCGTCACGCTGAATTATATCTCGCGGAAGTCGCCCCTTTTGTTTTCGGTTCTTTCATATCACTAATACTTTCATCTTTCTTTCAAACGCCCCCCGCGCCGTTTTGCGGCGGTGCGGAAGCGGCGGCAAAGATACAACTTTTACTTCTATAATCAACAAAACCTAAGGCTCTACACATTTTGCATAAGCCACAAGTTGAAAAACTTGTCATATACTTGATAAACACCTTTGTCCATGGTGAGTAACCCCTTGTCGATAAGAGCCGGGATGGCCGCTTTCACCGAATTGGGTGAAATAAGCCCGTGCTTTTTCACAAATTTGCCGGAAGTGATGTTGGATGCTTTCCCTTCCCGCCCGATGGCAACAAGCACCCGACTCTGTTTTTCAGGCAGTTGGTAGAGCAAATCTTCATAAATAGGAGATGAAATGTCAACAATGCTTTGTTCGGCTTTATTAATGTCTTCCAAAACACAGGTTCCATTTGGAGGAGTATTTGCGAAAAGACTGTTCATCACACACTGGATGTAGTAGGTCACCCCGTCGTAGCGCTGGTACAGCTCTTCCACCACACCTGTATCCAATTTCTTGCCACGACTTTGGAAATGGTGCTGACAGAAAGCCAGGTATTTGTCAAGAGGAAGGCATCTGAGGCCGTATATTGTCACGCTCTGGTAAAATGGGCGCGCTGGAGAGGTGAACATAGCTCCCATCAGGTGCTGGCGCGATCCAGAAAACACAAATTTAGCGTTGCTGCAATATTGGATATGGGTGCGTAGCGCAGCCTCAATGTTGGTGTCTGCGAATTTAGTAATCTGCTGGAACTCATCAATCGCTACGATGCATGGTTTGTCGGCCTGCTGCAGGTATTTGAAAATCTCACCCAATGTGGTGTCAGGAGCTTCTATATCACCCACACTCATTGACCATGAAGGCAGTCCATTTATGTCGAAACTGATTTCTGACCTCACTGATGCCAACATAGAAAGAAACGTTTCCCATACTTTCTTCCCTTTGGGTTTCAGCGTTTCCAAAATCACACTGCCCATTTTGCCGACCATCTCCGCCACTGACTTTGTGGAGTAGATATCAACAATAAACGTGTAATACTTGTCTTTTATTTCCTTTTGGGCAAAACAGTGCCGTAGCAAATCTGTTTTGCCATACCTGCGAGGTGAAATTAACGCCACATTGTTCCCGTTTGTGAGTAACCGAACGAGATCCTCGGTTTCCTTCTCCCTATCGCAAAAAAATTCAGGACCAACATAACCAGTTGTAACAAAGGGGTTTATTATGTTATCATACAGATTGTTCATTGTTCTTTCTTTCTAAAATCAGGCGGCAAAGATACATTTTTCCATAAAATGGAAATCATAAAATGACAAAATATGAGGAGGCATATTGTAGAGACGCGCTGCAGCACGTCTTTACAACACCGTCACCGTCCCTTTTCGCGTGAACCGTTTCCCGAACGGGTTCGAATAGTGGATAACATACTGATAAACATTGTTGTAGAAGGTTTTCCCTTTGTACTCCCCACTCCATCGGAAACCTTTGTCTGTGGAGTAAAAAACAAGCTCGCCCCAACGGTTGTAGATGAAGATCTCGAAATCCTCAATCTGGTTCTGCGCCCGCTCGGGAAGGGAAAAAACGTCGTTCAGCCCGTCGGACCTGGAGGGGGTGATGGCATTGGGCAGATACAAGGTGATGTCCGCCACAGCCACCACAATGGTCACGTGGATAACACTGTCACAGCCATATACGCTTTGGAAGGCAATTGATGTGTCGACGCGGTCACCACCTTCCAACAGGCTTTCGCTCAAGAAAATGCCATGGTTGTCGTAGGCTTCGCCCTCGGGGATGGTCTCCGTGAAGTGGAAATCGTATTCGGGGCGCACCCGCAGTTTCAGCACCACCACACTGTCGCAGTCCCCTACCTCGAACACACGCTCGTAGTAGAAAGTTCCCGCCGAGGCCGTCTCCGAGGCCGGGATTTCGAAGTTCTCGTCGCTGTAGGGCTCGCGCACGCAAATGTCCGCCGTGACGGTATCCCGGATCGGCGGACAGGGGTCGGCGGGGAAGTAGAAGAAGTTGTCGGTGGTGTCGCACTCCTCCTGCTGCCCGCCGTTTTGGGCAACGCCCGCGCCGTCGTCGTTGACCGCCACCACAATCGTTTCCAAATCGGGAAAGACAGACAGCTCCGCATCCGAAAATTGTGTCGTGAGAGTCATGCAGTTGTCCACCGTCAGTGGGTCGTTGATGGTTTCTGTCCGAATGATTAGGCCATGATAATTGTTGGCATAATAGGTTATGTGGAAAGGATTTGACAATGTTTGTCCGCCGGTGTTGCAGAATTTATAGGAAAAGGTAAATGCCCCGTTCTCGTATGTCATGTTTGTATCCATTGTGGCTGAGACATTTAAGAGGCGCATAAACGGCCGACCATACTGGTCGAGTGTAGTGGCCTGCTGCAGGAAGTTGTTGAACGGGCGGCGCACCACACCGTTTGGGTCAGTGAAAGTCGTGGCTGGGTTGAAGTTGTTCGCCGGAATCGTCAGGTCATTGTTGACATTGACCACATTGTATGCGTGCTGGTTCCAGACATAGCGCGCCGGAGCCCACACGGCGTTTGCAGGACTATGGAAAACGATCAGCTTGGCGTGTTTGTCGTGATTACTTTCGTAAGTGTTGGAGGAGACGACGATTTCCGCATGCCCGTCGCGATCCAAATCTACAATAGCGGGGTAGTCCACGGCGGTGGGCGCCAGGCAGGTGAACGTGGAAATGTTGTCTCCCGTAGTCCCGTCGATGATGCGCAAGTCCGACTGGTCGCGATAGACAATCTCCACGGATCCGTCCTGATTGAAGTCGAAGGCGGTCATGGTGGTCGCTCCGGAAAGGTCGCTGGTGCTTCTCAGCCACATCTGTTGAAGACTCTGTGTCGATGGAACATATTGGTAGGCAGTGACATTTGCAATGTAGGTGAAAAGGATTTCAGGATATCCGTCGTTGTTTACGTCGGTCAGCAAAGCGCGGGAGCCGGGTGCGGAAGAAGTGTACGGGCATGTGGCAATCAATTCGGGAGTGCTGGCCGTCCCGCTGTAGGGCTTCCATGCGTACATGCAGCCGTCCCGCACCACCACCACGTCCATGAAACCGTCTATGTCGATGTCTGCCACGGAGGTCAACCCGTCTCCTATCCCGTTTGCGGAGATGGTTTTCCAGAGAGTGGCGCTGTTTCCGGCCGTTCCCGTACTGTTGGTGATGTTCAGTTTATAAACCTTGTTGCCGCCGGCGAGTTCCAGGATTCCGTCGTTGTCGAAATCGGCGAATGCGGGCATAAGAGCCTTGCCTCCATTGTAGCCATAAAGTACGGAAAATCCAAAGACTTCAGGCAGTGACACCAGCAACGCTCCTGACACGGCGTTGAAAATTTTGTCTTTCGACCAGACTTCGGGAATGCTGTCGCCATTTATATCCGCGATGAGGATGTTCGGTGACTTCTCATCCGCTTCTGAAACGCTCACTGTCCATTTGATCGACCCGTCAGGGCGGTAACAACGTAGGGAACCGTCTATGTGTTGGATGAATATCTCGGCGAAGCCATCCCTGTCCACATCGGCCACAGACAGGGGGTATCCACCGTAAACGTACATCGGTGAAGTGTTGAAGGAGGTCTTGAGCTGCAGATTGTGTCCGTAAATCACAATGGAGGAGGACCGCCATGGCGCATCGTTGTATCCGACTGTGACAAGATCAGTGAGTCCGTCGTTGTCGATGTCTCCGATAAAGGGCTGGGCATACATGTGGGAAAGTGACGGACTGTTGCTGCCTTCAACGATTCCCCATTGCTGCTCCAACGGCTCCGCAACACAGTCGGCCTCCACGATGTTGTCAGGAAGGGTAACTTGTGCTTCAGCAACTGCCCATACGCAAAACAGCCATATCATCAACCTTTTTTTCATATTATGTTTGTTGATTTAATACTACTGCAAAAGTACTATTTTTGTTCAAAAAAATATAAAATCACCGCACCACCGTCACGCTCGTGTTCATCCGTTGATACTTTTTCGCACTAATCGCACACCTGAACTCTATTGCACAAAAATATACGCCATCGGAAACGCCCAAGGCATCCCATTTCAGCGCCTCTTTGCTCTCCTGACGGTAAACCCGTTTGCCCCAACGATCGAAAATCTCCATTTCCATGCTGACGAACTCGCCCTCCAACTGCGGCTCGAACACATCATTTATCCCATCGCCGTTTGGAGTAATGACATTGGGTACGGTCATCTGGCACGGCCGACCGTCAATGTAGGCGAAATTGTCCGCTGTGTCACACTCAGCCTGCAGCCCACCATACTGTGCCGTGCCCTCTCCGTTGTCGTTGACGGCGATGCGGAGCGGATATGGATTGTCGAACTGTTTTATCATTTCCTGACTTATTGACAATGAAATAGTTACACACTCATTCGGCAAAAGCTCCTGCGCAAATGCTTCTGTCTGCACCAATTCATCGGAAGCGGTGTAAACAGCCACATACATCGGTGGTAAAAGAGTCAATTCTCCAGTGTTGCAGACTTCCATTTCCACAGAAATCGCGTCACCTACGAATTCTATAGCTGGTTCGCCCGTTATGGATAGGTTTGCCAACGGCATGAACGGCCTCCCATACTGGTCAAGCGTGGTGGCTTGCTGCAGGAAGTTGTTGAACGGGCGGCGCACCACACCACCGGGATCAGTGAAAGATGTGGCGTTGTCGAAAAGCGGCACCGGCACCGTGAGATCCTTGTTGATGTTGGTGACGTTGTACATGTACTGGTTCCAGACGGGCCGCGCGGGTGCCCAAGGGTGGATGCCGCCGATGACCCATAATTGTCCGCCGACCCATCCGAGCCCGCTGCCCACCTTGCCGCATACCACGATCTCCGCCGCCCCGTCTCCATTGACATCCGCCACAACGGGGTACTCCTTCCAAGTCCCAGCATACATGTTTTTAGTGTACAAGTTGTAGAATGAAATGGTGTCATTGCCTGTCAGGTGACTTTTACCGCTTCCGTTGATAATGCGCAAATTGGCCATGTCGCGATAGACAATCTCCGAGATTCCATCTTGGTTGAAGTCGAAAAGGGTCATGGAGGTCTGTCCCGATTCATCAGCATGAGTGGCCTGCCACTTAGATTGTAAACCTAATGTCGGGCTGTAAGTTATTGCGGTAATGCGGGCGTTGCTGACCGGATTCTGATAATCAATGTAAACCATGTCCAAGTCCAAATCCCCGTCAATGTCACCTACCAAGGGGAATCCGATGGTTCTGGCATAATGGCTATGGATAAAGAAAATATCCTCTGTTACAGGGTCGTATGCATATATGTATGCGGTGTCGTAGATATTGCTGCCCGACTTGTCAATGACTACCATTACGTCCAATTGTCCGTCCTTGTTAAAGTCCACCACGGCCACATTACCATCTTGCGGAATTCGGGTCGGGATGTTTATGGTTTTCAGTTCGGTGACATGATTGAGCGACGGATCTGTCCTGCTGGAAATATCTACATTGTAGATAGTATTACCGCATATAAGTTCAGGAATGCTGTCTCCGAGGACATTGGCGGCGAAAGGCATGGCACTTCGTCCGACTTCAGAAACATCGTTTCTCCAAGATCTTCCCATATTGCCATTGGCGGGGCCGGCACAGAGCCGCTTGAGCGTGGCCGCGTCATAAATCACATTTCCGATATAAACCTCCGGCCAGCCGTCATAGTTGAAATCCGTAATAGAGACAACCCCTTCGCAAGGCGTGTTCACATCAGAAGTTGCCAGTAAATTCCCATGTATGTCGTAGGAACGGAGCTTGTTGTCGTAACAGTGCAGAATGATGGCGCCTTGCATACCACCGCTGCCGTCAGGATATCGCACAATAGCCACCGGCCCGGCAAAGCCCGCGTAAATTCGTTGGGAGACGTTGATGGTACCAATCTGCTGTAAATCAACACCTCGATAGATGCCCACCTGTGTGGTGTAATGGTCGTTGGTGACAGCCTTGCCCGCCACTATCTCCACCGTGCCATCACCGTCGATGTCTCCCACTATGGGCACGTAATAGCAGTGGATGTCGTTGACCGAGTGCAGGACCTGCGCGTCCCATGGCTGCGCTAACACATCGGTCGTGCAATCTGCCTCTTCCATGTTGTCGGGCAAGGTGTTGCCACTGACTATCTGAATGGTGACCATATTGTCGGTGGTGTCGCATTCCATCTGAAGACCTCCGTTCTGCGCTATGCCTTGCTGATTGGCATTTACCACCAAAACGATAGAATCTACTTCAGGATACGCACTGTGGACGCTCAAGAAATCTTCTGTAAACGTCATCGTGCATGTGACACAATCCCCGGGCTCAACTACGTTATTGTAAACTGACATCCCAAGATATGCTCCACCATACTCTTCCGCATAAAAAGAACAGGGTATGGGAGGGAACAGGGTCTGTCCTCCTGTGTTGCACAATTGATACGTCAATGTATAAACACTATCTTCGTAGGTGATGTATCCCGGGACAGCCGTGGCATTGGCCAACGGCAGGAATGGTCGTCCGTACTGGTCCAACGTGGTGGCTTGCTGCAGAAAATTGTTGAACGGACGGCGCACCACACCGTTTGGGTCAGTGAAAGGCGTGGCAGGGTTGAAGTTGTTCGCCGGAATCGTCAGATCGTTGTTGACGTTGACCGAGTTGTAGGCATGTTGGTTCCAGACATAGCGCGCCGGAGCCCACACGGCGTTTGCCGGACTATGGAAGACG
>Ga0247609_10000432_pt1 | contig 58684 bp, 77 predicted proteins | sample 172DNAGHGlowgp2_FD_193487 | JGI IMG/M metagenome (GOLD analysis project Ga0247609, IMG submission 193487) | Sheep rumen microbial communities from Palmerston North, Manawatu-Wanganui, New Zealand - 1728 DNA GHGlow gp2 | ecosystem: Host-associated > Mammals > Digestive system > Stomach > Rumen ... | reverse complement strand
AGAATAGATTGTCCAAGATCCATTATTTAATTCAAATTTAAGTTTTTTGTAATTTATAGGCTGCTCATCTACCGAAGATATGATTTTAACTTCTATATCTCTGTAATCGTTATAATAGCCACCTTCATCGTCATCGGTTGGGACTATTTGTTTGTAGTCAATTACGATTTGATCAGTTCCACTTTGCTCAGAAATGAAATAAACAAATTGATCATAAACATCTACTTCTACTTTTTCTTTTGTTCTTGAAATTGTTTCCTTTAATGTCATATTAACACTATCGGAAGGAGGCCAGGACCTTATCAGTTGACGAGCTTCATAAGTCCTACCATTGTATTCAATTCCTGCTCGAGTTGTCATCAAAAACCAATAAGGCCTGGCATATGTTAAGGCAAGACCGTCAAGCTTCTTTTTCCAACAATCTGCCACTCCTGGATTATCGTAAACGAGAAACATAGCTTTATGATAATGACCATTATAATAAACATCTTTATGATCATAAAAGACGTCAGAAAATATTGTTTTCTTGTCTTTGTTTGCAACACAGATCTGAGCTCCTCCAATTCTTTTACATAGATGAATTGATGGAACCGCATCTGCGGTGCTACTTTGAGCTGTGTTCTTGTTAGTATCATCAGTTACTTCAAATCCAGTAAAGCCAATAGCTTGCCAAGTTTTAATTGTTTCACCTTTAGTTTTAGTATTACCATTGTATTTAATGTAATTACTATCACTAATTGCTTGAAATGACATTTGAGGATATCCAGAAGACGGATCCATACCATGCCAATCGAATTTCATGTTGTAAACAGGATATAACATGGAAAACGAATTCTTATACTGTAAAATATCTTCAGAAGTGAATTCTTTAGAGCTTACAGTAATGCCGTTTTCCATTTTTGTAACTTTACATGAATATGTTGAAGATCCCGGCATTATCTTGTATACAACATCTTTATTACCATATTGAATATTTTCAGAAGCATTGCCAAAAATATCATACATGTAATTAGTATATGGCGTTACATCTGTATGTGATTCTAGAATGTGTAAAGTTAAAATATCACCATCATTAAATGTCTCAATAACATCTCCAGGATCATACTTAGAACCATTATACCACCATTCAACATCGGATTTTGGATTCGTTCCATCATGTTTTCCCGCTTTTATTTGCCAAGCTCCTGATCCTATATCCGAAAGATAAGACAAGGTGATAAAACCATCATTTGCACCAAATTCATAGTAATTAACTTTTTCTTTGACTTTGATGCCATACATTCTAGATGTTTGTTTTGCCATATTAAGTCACCGTCACTTCTCCCTGAATCAAATATAAGACATTCAATTGAGGATTATCTGGAAGTACCGCTACTGAGACTATTTGTAATGGTCCAGAGCCAGACTTCTCAATATTTCCTACACGATTGTCTAGATTCTTAACTTTTGCTGCTGTTGTATTTGTGTTAATATCATATTGCGATAAATCGTATGTTCCACTTGTCTGAATATCTTCAAATTGGTTTCTAACTTCAGAAGTATGTTTATTAAATATATATGAAATAAATAGAACATTCTCCTGAGTATGAACCAATACTCTATCACCAACCTCAATACAAGGATCGGCCATTTTTTGCATTTCAAAAGGAACATAAGAAATATGTTTTATTCGTTTATAAAGTCTTTCTGCAATTTGCTGATACTGTCCATAGCTTAATCCATAACATAAGAAATTGTTTATGATTATATATGGATTTTTTGAATTTTCAGAATTTGAAAAATATGCAATATTATTATTCTCATCACGTATCTGAACGCCATCCGGTTTCATAGTAGAGTAGTTTGCCCAAATTACAGAATCTTCGATATATTGCTCTTTATAAATATTAAGACGATAACCAGGGTATCCAGTACCCGGGTATGCATGCTCGCTTGGATAAAATCCAGGATATAAACCTTGCTCAAAAGGATCACCTACATCTAACCTAACCCATGTAAGAAGACCATCTTTTCCAATATGAGGAAATACAGCATTTAATTCAGCAATCATCTTAACAATCGTATCGCCAGAAACTAAATCTTCATCACTTAATTGTTTTGGTATTACAATATCATCATTTATTAATGCTACATTATCCTGTTCAATACCAAACGCATTAAAGAAATTATCTCTAAGATCTTTAATTGTGCAAGGAAAATTAATAGAGTTGTATATGGTTTTAATCTGTTCTGGATTTGTGTTAATTACAAAATATAAAGAATCATATGCAACAATATCCTGAGTCATTCCATCTCTACTTAAATTATCCTCCACAACATAGAAATAACCTAATGGTATTTCATCATAAATTTCATTTTCTGCATCTCTTACAATCACTTTTGTCATTTCAAACCAACATCCATAAAATGAATATTCAGTATTAAATGTTGTAAATTGTACATAAGATGACCTACAATTTTGTAGATTAAATGATTCCGAATCTGTTATGGATTCATAAAATTCAAATGTTCCTTCCTCAATATCATCTGGAGTTATGTAAATAGTTTCATACTCTTTATTTTCTTCATCAACTAATATCTCTGTTGAAAGAACTATGTAATCATCTAATTCATCACGATAGAATAGGTCTCTATGAGCATAGTTATACATAAAAGATCCCCCCCTATCGTTCTGTAACTTTTATTTCTATTTCTTCATTAAATGACCATCCTATTGATGGCTCGACATTTACTGGTTCATAATCAAGATATGCATTAATAGTTTTAACAGTTCTTGATTTATTATCATATGCAATAACTGATATGTAATCTGTGCCTTCTATTCTTTGCCCCTCTATTGCTGCTAAAAAGGCATGATAATCAGATGGGCTGAAAAACTTAACGCTAAAAGATCCTTCCAAACGTCTTCGTTTAACAGCCCTTCTATCATGACCATTACCATCTTTCCACTTTTTATAAACTGGCTGCGATGATATGTCATAAGAGTTTAATACAATAAAGGGGGTAACATCTAACGACCCACCAGATTTATAAGGTATTTCAAATAATTTTGACATGATTTACCCCCATTTTGAAAAAAATAATATTTTAACCAGCCGATGAACCTGATTTAATTTGCTTTGATAAATAGCCATTAAGTCCATTAAACCATTTATTTAATTTTGGAGATCCCTCAACTGTAACCTCTAGATCAATTCCTTCTCTAAATCCTCTTGAACTAGTAGATGTTGAAGAAGGATTTTGATTATTAACATTATTAGTTCCAACATACTTAATAAGATTTTCAGGAACTATGTCAGATGTTTTTGTTTCTATTCCATAGGAACTTATGTCTGTATATCCTCCTTCAGAGCCTCTTATTGGAGAAACTCCATAAGATTTTTGGCCAAACCAATCTTCAACTTTATCAAGTCCGCCTGAGAAGAAACCAAATATTCCATCATCTGGTATCATGTCATTGATTCCTCCAACCAAAGCAGAACCAAGAACTTTACCAAATGTAGAAAATACTTCTTTTATTGAATCTTCATTTTCACTTAATACTTCTTTAATTCTAGAAAATATTCCGCCAATCAGTTCAGAAACATCATCTTTTGTCTTTTGATTGGTTAATAAATCTGTTAATAAACCAAGTACATGGTCAATAAATAATTGAATTTCTTCATCAAATTCATCCCATTTATCTTCAAATGCTGCATTTATTGCTTTTATTAATATAAGTAACATTTCAGCAATGTCATCAACCCATATAGGTATCCTCGAATCTATCCAAGTTACTGTATTATCCCATATTCTATCTAGCATTGCAAATATAAAGAATAATAATCCGTCTCCAGCAAATACTAATTTGTCTAATATATCCATTACATTTGGCATGTAATTTGCAATTGCATTTAACATAGTATCTAATAAAAGAATAACCTTTATTACAAGGGAAGGAATTACAATACCAAACATATTATCCAAAAATGGAATAAGTTGATTTGCTACAAATCTAAGTATTTTAGGAAATAACCTAGTAACTGATTTTGTCGATTCTTCATAATAAAGTTCAAATGCTCCAGGAATAGCAATGGCAATAGATCCTAATATTTTCATAATATTTTCAACAACTTTATCAGCATCTGTATCGTCCATACCTTTAAGCATTTCTATAAGATCTTTTATGCTTTTAATCATTTCGGATATTGATTTGATAGTCGACGATACTGTTCCTATTATAGCCGCTACGGCTAATAAATCAACTGCTATTGCAAGTAATACACCAACAATTATTGCTAATGCTATTAATGCTTGAGGTGCTGCTGCCGCCTGAGAAGCAACTAATAATAAAGTTGCAACAAAGCCAATAGCAACTATAAGACCTCCTATTACTAATCCAGCAGCTTTTAATTTTTCTGGATCCGCAAATGTTAATGCTAATAAAGAAGCTGCTACTACAGCAATTAACGCTGTTATTGATCCTAATACAACAAATATCATACCTGCTGATAATAAAGCATTTGTAGCACTTGATGCAACTTGAGAACAAAGCGCTATCATTATTCCGGCAACAAGTAGAATTGCAGCCAATATAACAGTAATAATCGTCAATTTTGCAGCATCTTCAGGTTTTATAGCAGCCGAAATCAATGCTATGCCAGCGGCTATAAATAATAAAGAAAGACCTATTGCTGAAAAAGCAAGACCAATATTTCTAAGAGTTTTTCCTGTATCATCGCCATTCATATAGCTATTAACAAATATGAATACAGCCATCATTCCTGTCATTATAAGTGCAAATTTATTCAATGTACTTGAAGCTTTTTCCAATCCATCTGGATCTAAGTTAGCTAATATAGCTAATGATGCGGATATAATTAATAATCCGGCAGCAATTCCGGCGAATGCAACACCTACAGCACTTAGAGGGTTCTCTTGCATCATACCATTATTACCAGCAACTGTTAAGTTGAATGCTCTTACTAAAGTAGAGTTAAAGTTCGGTAAAATTCTGTTTAAAACCGATAATATAAGAGCTATAGATCCAATTACGACTATAAATTTTAATAAAACTTTTACAGCCGTATCCAGTCTATCTGCTGGAATTATTGCTATTACAAATAATGCTGCTGCAAGACCTAATAAAGCAATTCCTATTGATTTAAATGTATAACCTATAGCTTCAATAATAGCAGCCTCTTCAGGCTGACCAGAGTCCATGCTAAATAATAAGCCTTTGAAGTTAATATCTTTAAATCTATCCAAGAAACTATTAAGTTTATCAAATAAACCTATAGTTCTTGTTCCAAGAAATCTATCAATTATTTTATCAGCAACTATGGCTAATGTATCTTTACCATCAAATATAATTAATACTTTTGCAAGTTCTACAACGCCATTTATAAATGCTAATGCAATATCCTTTACACAAATCATAAATGTATAAATTAAACCGGCTATTGCTATAGCTTCAGCTTCTGAAACATCTATTCCATTTACAAAATCTCTTATAGAAATTAATGAACCTTTTATTGTATCTCCAAACTGTCCTACAAAATCTGCAAACTTATTAAAGGTTTTATTTTCTCCAGTAAATATTGTAAATATATGGTTTTGGAAGAATTCTCCAATTTTAACAAAAGCATCCTTTATTTTACCAAAAAATACAACAAGTTTATCCATTACACCTTCAGCGGCTGAAGAATCTCCAGAACTTAATCCAAAGTTTCCAAGATTCTTTATAAATTCTTGTATTGGACTAAGATCTATTCCTTTAATATTAAGATTCTTAAATGCCTCTGAAACTGTTTCACCTATCATCTTAATGAAATTCTTTATCTTATTTAATAAAGTTTCATTTTTAGTGGCATCGCCAAAAAATGCATCAAAGAAATTACCACCAATTGTTTTTATTAAATCTTTAATAAATATAGCAATTCCTTTAATTCCATCAAATATTTTTTCAAAGGTTTGACTCTCTTTTATAACATTTCGTAAGTTATATAACCAATCTCCAATAGCAGCTGATATTGATAATATACCATCAACTGCATCCGGAATGTATCCGAATATTGGTTTTATAAAATTAAATATAGCCTGTACGGCCATCTTAATAATATCTAATACAGATACCGCGCCTCTGAAAGTTCTTGTAATCTTATCTATTCTATCATCTGAAAGTCTTAAATTTTCAATTAAATCAAATACAGCATTTACAGCACCCTCAAATAAACCTTCAATATTTTTTCTATTTATTCCAAGAATATCTGTTATTGTATCAAATACTGACTTAAGACCTTTTCCCCAAGATTTAATAGTATCAAATATCGAATCATCTCTATTATTAAATATTTCCAATAATTTATCAGCAAAATCGGATATCCATACTAATAAACTTTGAACAGTTCCTCCGAATTTTCTTAATTTATTATCTTCTTTAAAAAATGCATCTAAAGCATTAATACTTCTTTTTATTATGTTTACTATTGATGCAAAATTTTCGACTATGCGATTCATAACAAATCCATAATCAATAGAAAATGCTTCGGCTATCTGTTGCGCTAAATAATTTAAACCTTGAAATAATCCGCTTAATTCTGTAACTAAATATGTTTCTTCTATAGCATATCTAACAAGTTTTATCATGTCAGATACTTTGTTAAAAATAACTTTAACTGCATTTGCAAAATCTGTAAATGTATTTATTCCAGTATCATTATTTTTTAAAGCAGCATTAAATGCATTTACTGCTAATCTTAATTCATTAAATACGCCAATTGCATTATCTAATATAGGAGTCCAAATGCCTTCACCAATTCTTGAAAGAGCTGCTCTTACGTTAGATATTACACCTGTAAATGTTTTGTTTGCATCCTTAGCATGTTCACCGAATGCTTCATCCATAGCCGTATAGAACATTTTAAAATCTACTTTAGCTTTGGATACCATATCATTAATTTCTGCCTCTGTTTTTCCAAGAGATTTTGCTAAAACAGCAGAAGCATTTAAACCTCTAGCAGAAAATGAACGTAAGTTTTCTGTCATTAATCGTCCATTACTTGCTACAGTTGTAAATATGTCACCAATTTCTTCATAAGAAGAGTTGGTCATTGCTGCAACACCAGAAACACCTCGTAAAGCTTTCTTTAACTCTTCAAGTTCCGTTACACCTGAAGCTCCTAACTGTGATGCTACTTTTGCAGCTGCATCCAAACCATAAGCTGTTCCCGATACAGCATAATCTGCTGCTTCCATAAAGGTATCAACACTAAGTTTAAGACCTTCAATTTGGAATTTTGCATTTGCTATGTTTAATGCTCTTTGTTTACCACCGTAATTTATTTGATTTATTGCTGCACCAACAACACTATTTATAGTATTTAATGTTCCATATGCAACGTTTTGAACTTCATTTCCAAGACCAACTATTCCGTTTTTTATTAAACCAAGACCGGCTAAGGTTGCTCCTATTCCAAGTATATCAGAAAGATTTATTCTGGAAATCTGGTTCTGAATCCCTATATAAATATTCTGAGGTAATGACGTTAATGTGCTTTTAAATTTATCTAAAGTTTCATTACTTTTCTCGACATTGGTATCAAATTCCGAATTGTCGAATCGCATCTTAACGACATTCTCTTCAATGTTTTTTCGACTCATAGAATACCAAATACCTCCTTCGATGCTTCTTCGGCCATTTTATCAAACACTGGTCTTAATGCTGGATTGATATAATCTATACCTTCAACCCATCCGCCATTCTTTGTAGCATGCCCATATTGTAAAATAATAGCAACATTTACCCCATTTTGAATATTACTATTATTCCAAATGATTGTGGCTCCATCTTTATCATGATCTATTGTATAATACCATGAAGAAGCCGTTAATCCTGTATCTTTTGGTGTTGCTTCACTTAAATATTGAACACCCATTTTTCCATACTTATCGAGTTTACCAACACCCGCTATATTTGCCAATTCTTCAAAAAATTTTTCAGTTTTAGTAAAACTTCCTTTATGACTTAATGAAATAACAGGTCTTGATGGTTTCATAATTATTATCCTCTTGTTCCTAATTTGGCCCTTCTAGCTTTATTAATTTCACTATAATGTCTAGCTAATTGACTTTGAGACATTTTATTTGTAGGTTTGCCAGAATCGGGATTCTCCATTTCAGCGCATACACGAATAAGTGTAAGGACATGATTTAAATGCCTTTTTTCAAATATTTCAATTGGAATTCCAAGTATTATCATCTTAGCATATATTACTTCTGCTGTTATTATTTCTTTTTTCTTGTATTCTTCTTGTTTATTTGGATCATCATAAAAAAATGTGGCAGTCATTGGATCTTTAATATAGTTTGTTATCTGATCCAAATTATCTTTTGTTAAAAAATCGTATACATAATCTTCAACTTGATTAATAGTCATAAATCTAATATAATCAAGTACTTCTTCGGGGGTTAAACTTTTATTATCGATAAAATATTTTTTATGCTTTGATTCCCACTTCTGTAATGAGAGCAAGGAATGCTCAAGTTTAAGCTTATGCGATTCAATTTTAACAAATTTTTTGTTCTTTTCATCATATGCTTCTTGTTCAGGAATTGTAACTATAAGCATTCCTTATCCCTCCTTTATTAAAATTACTGGTTCTGTTCAGTCTTTTTAATAACCGGCTTTCCATCTTTAATTTCCATCTGTCTAGAGATTGATCTAGGAAGACATCCGAGAATGAAATCTTCAATTTTAATTTCTCCAGAAATCAACTTTGAAAGAAATGCTGAGTATGCAGGACTGCAAAGAAACGAATCTCTAATCTGATCATTCTTAATAAAATTACCAAATTCATCTCTTCTACCGATTGCTTTAGCAATTATTTTTTCAAAGAGCTTAATATTCTCTTCTAAAGTATTCTTAGGATCATCTTCTTTAAAAGATGCAAGTCTATTATTACTAGAAAGATTAAGCATTGTTAATTCTGCTTCTGTAAGATGAAAATAAAGAGTAATCTCTTCTTCTTCACCGGTAAATAAATTTTCACATTTAACTTTTTCGATTACCATAATTTGTCTCCTTTATTAATTTTGCTTTAAAAAAAGGAGGCCCTAATTAAAGAGCCCCCATTTTGAAAAAATCCACTTAATTTAAGCGGGAGTAAGTGTTGATCTAACTTCTGCAGGAAGAGGAAGATAAGGAAGTCCTTCAGAAGCTGATGCTGCTTCAGGATCGCCATATAATTTCTTCTCAAGTGCTGCAAGAAGAGCTTTCTGATCTGCTGTGACGAATTTTGTAGAATCAATAATCAAATGACAAGTAGGTTTTAACTTCTCTGAAGGACTATCTGAAACCGGAATAGGATCTGATGTGATCTCATAACTAAGTTCCTCTGCCTCAGGACTGTTATTAACAGTATTGTGAGTTCTTGAAGAAGGTTTAGCAGAACATCCATAAACAAGATGAAGCTTATAACCATAATCCTGACCCTGTGTATCATTACCAATCTTCGTTCTGTAACATAAACCAAATTTCTTTCTTTCCTGCTGGCTTGCTACTACACCAACTGTGTCATCACCAAGAGGCGCAAGACCATTACAAGGTTCAAATTCATCAGGATATGTATAACAACCAAGAGTTGCTCCAAACTCCTCAAGTGAAATCATAGTATTATACTGAATATTGTCAGCATAAAGTTTTGTAGGTTCTGCACCTGAAGGATTTTCCTGAAAAGAGGTAATACCATTCCATGCAACACCGGGCTTATATTCATTTGACTGATTAATGGGATAGAAAACTCCATGATCTACACCAGTTTCATAAAGTCTTTCACCAGGTTTATCCCATGTTAAAGCATTATTAACTGTAGACATTTTTATTCTCCTTTGCTTTAATAATATAAATCCAACGCACAGTGCGTTAAATTATTTGAGACATAGTATCTATCAATAGAACAATACTGAAAATATTCAACTAACAAATCCGGAATATTTGTATCAGGATCTGGATCGATTACAGTAAGTTCGTAATGACGTTTATTAAAATATTTTTTATTATCCGCATGCTCGACCATAGGTCTAACTTTAGCATATCTAATGCAAGGATAATCCATTTTTAACGTTTCGGGAGGTTGAAAATATACATTATTTGAGCCGAGAACGAATCTTAACTTTTCATCAAGCGAAAGGCGCTTATCCATTTACATATTTACCTCCCAACGTTAAAAGTAATCTTGGTCTAATTATTTCAACAGCTTCAACTTTCCACTTAACACCTTTAACCTCTGCATACTTAATGGAGTGAAAGTTTTCATTGGCAAATGGATCGCTTACGATGGAAAGTTGGGAACTGAAACTCTTATCATCGTTTTCACCAGAGCCCGTATTCCATTTGTTTACCGGCTTCGAAAGCTCACCATAATATTGTTTGACTGTGATACGGTTTTCCCATACACTTGTAGGTTGACCATTAACAACCTTTTCAACTGATGTAGCAAAACCTATGTTACCATACCATTTCATAACTTTCACCCCATTTTGAATTTTTCGGCGTTTATTTGTAAAGAATTGTGTTTATAACAAATTAAGCGTTAGCTTTAAGCTTTAAGCTGCCAAGACCGTAAGTACGTACGATGACATTATCACCGTTTGTAGCTGTAACTTTGATCTTCTGTTTCTTATCAGTGATTCTAAATACACAGTATCCATCATCAACAGTTATAGGATTTCCTTCAGAAGCACCACCAATTACTTCAACTGTGACGACAGCAGTATCTGCAGGTGTAGCTGAGAAATCAAGTGCCAAATAGTTACCAGACTGAAGGCTTGTATCTCCTGAATATCCTGTATAACCGGTAACGTATCTTAATGTACCTGTGATCTGCTGAGAACCTTCATTGATTTCAATATTAGACTGAAGATCATCTACTTCCTTACCATATCTTGTTGCGCTAGGATCGGTAGGGGTTGTTGTAAGTGTTACATTAATAGCTTCTTCAAGAATAATAGCCGAGAAAGGTTTAACAAGAGCACCAGACATCCTTGTTTCCATAAGGTATTTCTGCTGGTTGTAATCAATATCGAAATCATCGAACATATTGATCTGACCGCCCTTATCAGTACCTACTTTGTAGTCAGAAAGGTTAACAATGATTCCCATAAGAGATCTTGTTTCACCCTTGTCATCTCTTACAAGGCCTTCCATAACAGGAACCGGGATAATCTCTTTGACACGAAGTTTAGTTCTAAGCTTCTCTTCTGTATCATACATAGGACGACCCATGTTATCTTCAAGCAGAAGCATATCTGTAAGGAGATCTTCTGTACAGAAGAGTGAAGGATTTCCTGAACCTCTGTAATCCTTACGAGCTTTAATAGCTGTACGAATAAATGTCTTAGCCTTTGTATCTGCGCTGGCATTAGCAGCAACATCAACAGTCTTCTTAACAACAAAGAGTTCTTCCTCTTTCCAGATAGGACGAATATTAGCCTCTTTGATCTTATCATCGGATGAGTTGGGTCTTCCATCGCCGACAAGGATTGCACGAGCAATTTCCTCATCAAGCATTTCTCTCATCTCTCTCTTAATCATTGCAACAACGTCAAAGTCTTTAATATCAATGACATCGTCACGATCAATCTTCTGTTTCTTGTAAACAGTTGTAGGCTCGGTCTTTCTCTTGAGCATTGTGAATACTTCTTCTTTCTTCAGGTTGCCCTTAATATAACCTTTAGCACGAGCCTCATCCTCTGTAATATCAGCAAATAAAGACTTAATTCTGCTGAATGCTGAATGAGATGTACCGGAAATAACCTTACTTACCCAATCATCTTTTCTCTTAATAAACTGGGGATCACCCTCATTAAGTTTAGCATCAGGGAACATATAGTCGATATTCTCGATACCATAATCATCGGTATGCGCAAGAACAGCCTGCTTTAAAGAACCAAGCTGCTTTGCGTCTTTAAACATATCTTCAATTTCGCTGTGATTAAGAACATGAATGTTCTCGCCATAGTATCCATCAAGATCATTTTCAAAAGCGTTATGCTGTACCATATCGTCTTCTTCTCCTTCATCGTAATCTTCTTCATCATTGTAGCCCATTTCTTCATCATATGCATCAAGTGCATTGCTAATTGCTTCGTCTACAATAGCGTCTACAGCTGCCTGCTGTTCTTCAGTCATTGAATCATAAACTTCACCAACTGTTAAATCTGCCATTTCTTCTTCCTCCTGTGGCTCTTCTTCATAATCTTCCTCTTCTTCATAATCTTCTGAATGAACGAGGACAAATTCCGTATCGATAGGTTCGTTAAAACACATCTGTGCTGACCATTCATCTTCAGCATCTTCATCGCTATGCATTAATACATTGTCTATATATGCTTTAGGATTAGCTGAAGCAAGTACTAAACTAACCTCTCTAATTACACCATGATAAACATCACCCGCTTTTTCTTTAAGCTTATTGGCATAAATGGAAAGGGAAGCAATATCACCATGTTTTACACGCTCTTTTGCTGCCTGGCCTTCATAAGAGTCATTAAGATAACCATATGCATAGATACCTTCATCTCTCTCTTCAAGATAGGCATGCCCAAGAACTGAGTCAAGGTTTTTATGATCATGATTATATACTATAGGAACTCTCATACCATTCTGGCCTGAGAAAGCACCTTTTCTTAAAGTACGACCATCACCACACTTGACATCATACACTGTAGCCCAACCACCAAAATCGGGCTTCTCTTTCAGGTTTAATCCCATTTTGAAAAATTCTCCTTTCTTCAATAATTTTGATTAGGATCATAATCTTCTTCATAGTATCCATCCATATCCTGACCATTTACATTAATATGTTCCTGATCTTTTGCTTCAGAAATATTAGCATTCTTAAGCTCATCGGCTCTAGGATCCTGAGAAGGTACCATACCAATAGCCTGTCTAACTTCATTTGCAGTCATAATAGTATTTCTAGTGAACTTATCAGCAAGTTCTGCAACCGAACTAATCGGAGCAAGCTTAAATGGATCTCTGAAGTACATTATTGACTGACCCTGAGTTCTTGCAGTTTTGGTTAAAAATTTTCTTCTCATTTCCTCGACTATACAGTTCATTATTGGTTCTACAGTTCTAGAATAATAGTTATTCATGGTTTTTTCATCTGCAGTTCCGTCAAGAACTCCTGGAGTCATGGTTAACTGTTGATAAAGTTGTTCGGTGAGATACTTAACCTCATCAATAATTCCATTATCCAAAGGTCTATTCAACTGTATAATCTTTTCCGTACCATCGGAATATGCTATACCATGAGGAGAATTTTCAAGTTGATTTTCGAGATTTTTAACTCTCTCTTCAGCTTGTCTTTGTTTCATTTCGTTACGAGTTACATAAGGTAACTGAATAACCATGTTTAGTTTATTAGAATTCTTCTTTTCATCAATAGAATCCAACAAACTTAATTTTCTTGAAAGTCTCCTAGCAGTAGAATTTGTATCATTCATAACTGCATAAAAAGGATTTTCAAGGATAGCGGAAGTAGCTTTTGCCACCCAGATTTCTTCTTTCTTACCAGTTCTTTCATTATAACATCTAACCTTTATAAAAGAAGGTTTCCATTCTATGATTTTACCAACTCTTAAAGAATATATGTTAAATGCTCCTGTTATAGGATTAGAACTAGTATCAATAGGTATTACAGCTGTTGTTCCATCATCGAGCATTGATAGAACAATATCTTCTATTAATCCTCTACCAGTCTGATCAATATTTGCTTCGATAGTTAGACAGTCATCTAATGATGATTTAACATATGATGCAAATCTATCAGAATCATCAAGTTTTACATGACGAATATCAATTGATGCACAATCTACTGCAATTCTATTAATTATAGAAGTAATAATATTTCTATCATTACCACAAGAAACTTTTATAACATCTGGTTTGTAGTAGTAGCTAAAACCTCTTTCTTCCTGAACTTCCTTTTCAGTAGGATCTTTATTCATAAAAGCGTTCCAAGCGCTCTTAAGACGATCTTTAATAGGGTTCATGTCCTACTCCTTATAATTTAGCCATTAAGTTTTTTATTCTTTATCTTCTTAACAGCATATTTTGCTCCAATTGTAGCAGCTCCAACGGGGTTGTTAAATGAAGTCGTGCTATTTTTAACTCCATTTGCAATACCTTTTCCAACTTTGCTAACTCCATTTGCAATATTCTGTCTGTTTTTATAAACATATCCGGCTCCAAGTACTGCTGCTCCAACAGGACTCTTAATAGCAGCAACACGCTGTCTATTCTTAGCATATCTGTACTTATCGCCATAAGTATCCTGTAAATAGCTTTTAGAATCAGATAATACCTGCTTATTGCGAGCCATGGAATCTTTAAACCCTTGCTTATCAAATTTACTTATAGCATACAAAGCTCTTCCGGCCGGTAATCCACGGAAATCTTTACTTCTTAAACCATTATCTTTAGAAAAAGAACTTCTCAAAGTATCTTTAATCATATTACGATTTCTTTTTCTTACATCATGTCTCATCCGACGATATGTTGTTGGTAATAAAGTCATATTGCTTTTACCAATTTTAACATTACCCATACCGTATCTTGAACGACCAGCTGATGTTAAAGAGCCATCATCATTCTGGTATCTTCTGATACCCCATTTCATTCCTTTAATTCCATGATGAGCTAAATATGAATCATTGTAGTAATCCATGTTTTTTCTCCTTTCAATATTTTAGTAAGCTCTTGTTCCGCCTTCTTCTTTTACTGAAGAAAAGAGTTTTTTACCCTCATTTTGAATTTTCTTAGGTTCTTCTTCAACGATAGACTCTTTTACTTCTTCATTAACAAGTTCGGGATCATTTAAATTCTTTTTTGCCATTTAATTATCCTCCTACTGATTATTTTTCTTCTTAGTTTTATTATAAGCTTTCTTTACATAAGGATTATTAGCTGCCGCACCAATTGTATTAACAGAATTATTAAGTTTTCCAACTGTTCCAGCTACTGTTCCAGCTGCGCCAACCGTTGCTGTTACAGGAACCCAAGCTTTCTTAATAGCTTTTCTAAGTCCTTTATTAGATTTAGCTTCTGTTGCAAACTTATCTGCTTGCTTTTTAACATTTTTATGTTTAGTAACTCTTTGACCTAAATCGTCGTACACATCAAATCCATGAGTATTGATTATCTTCTTTTCATTAATAGATAATTTCTCAGGATGTGCAAGAACAGCATCTGTTAATTTGGATTTATTTGCAATAACATCATTAGAAAGTATACCTTTTCTTTCAGCTCTTGCATATTGCCTGCCCCATTTATTTAAAAGATTGTTTTCCTGATCTGATTTATATGCATTCTTAATCCCTGTAACGATATTTTTATTATTATTCTTGTTCCAAGATTTAAGTTGAGATATAGATCTCTTTATATCATCTTTACTTCGGCCTATAGTTTTACCAACATTTCTAATAGAATTAGAAGCTTTCATTGACGCTAATTTATTAATAGCCAAACTTTTAATTCCACTAAGAGCAGCTCTAGTAGCCTGAGGATGTTTTGCTAAATATATTGCTCCTGCAGTTAGTCCTGCTGTGGCTGCAACTCCGGCGCCAATTGCAACACCTTTTTTAATTTTCTTTAGCTTTTCTTCATCAATCTTTCTTTTGCTCTTTCCACTACCGCCACCGCCGGCAGCCTTTCTTTCTGCTGCACTTTTATCAGAAGCGTCTAAAGGATATGGAGGACCATTACGTTTTCCCCATCTCATACCTTTAATTCCATGATGAGCAAGATAAGAATCTGAAATATAAACGTATCTAGTCATGGTTATCTCCTTTAATTAATATCTTTTATTTGCTTTTATTTGCTTTTCTTAACCTTACGATTAGTATAAGCAATAGCCGCATTTTGAGACATATTAGATATAGCATTTGGAGCTATCATAAGTGGATTGGCTACAGCTAATGGAGCCGACAAAGAATCTAATCTTTTATTATTATTAGTTGCCCTTGCATATTTTGCTTTTTCTGCCATTGGAAGAGGAAGATTAGCATATGCAATATCTCTATTATTAGCAAATATCTGTTTCCTATATTCTCTTCTCTTTGATCTATCATTTGTATTTTTTAAAGCGGATCTAAGATCTGAAATATTTTTTCTAGATTTAACTTTTAAATCTCTTACTGCCATCCAATCCTCAGCTCTTTTTCTAACATGTCTTTGAATATTTTTTCTAACTCCCCATTTCATACCTTTTACACCATGGTGAGCTATATCTGAATCTGAATCTATATAGTATCCATAATGAGACATTTTAATTCTCCTTTCTTATATTAAAATAAATCTTTGTTTAATTTATATGCAACAAATGCATCCAACAAAGCTGCGACGTTATCAATCTTTTCTTCACGTCTACGTTTAAATAATTTACGATTACCATTAGTATCTTCAAGCGCTATGCAATTTCCCATTGCAAACTGCATTAGCTTTTCATCAAATATAAGAAGTCCATCTTCGGCCAATTTCTTAATTTCACCCAAAGGAACGGATTCTGTTTTAGCACCTTGCTTAACTTTTTCTATTCCAAATGGTCCATTATCGATTTCCCACGCTTCTATAAATTCTCTAGCATTATAAGGGTCATAACCCAATGCCTGAACATCGTAAGACATTCGATCTATAAATTCAATCAAATCATCATAAACATCTCGCATGTTAAGAATACTGCCATCCATAACAACAAGCGTTCCTTCTTCTAAGAATTCTTCATACTTATGTCTCATAGCTGGTTGTAATTTTAACATCGTTGTTTCTGTAATATAGCTTCTTACTTTTATTCCAAATTTTCCATTAGAAAGTGGAAATAAAAAAGTAAAAGCGCAGAAGTCATCCCCCTGTGATAGATCTGCCCCCATTGAGCATTGCATCTGCCAATACTCTTGTTTCTTTTCGTATGGTATAGTTTCTTCATATGTAAAGAAATATGAAGTTCCTTCCATTGGAATACCAAATCGTTTAGCTAAAATATCATTTCTAGACGATGGGGAATGCTCTGCTCTTTCAACATCTTGATGATATGTTTCCCATTGAACTGTTTTTCCAAGATTTGGCTGAGCTTTAAGCCACATTGGTGGATTATTAACTTCTTCAATACTATCTAATTTATAATACCAAATAGATACATGTGGATTGTAATATTCTCCTCTAAGAATTTTATATAATTCCATTTTGATAGAATCACCAACACCGTTTCTTGTTGTACCTTCTGATGACATTGCCAGAATTAGATAGTCTGGATTGCTTCCTTTTGCTGCACCCTGTTCCAAGCAACCTATAACATCTTCTTTTACATCTCCTGAAAGCCATTCATCAACAGTAGCTACTTTTACTCTAAGTCCTTGAAGTTTATCGATTGACATTGGTTTAATTTCAAGTAAACTTCCTGTCAAACGATTTTCAATTCCTAATTTTGTAGATGCTAACTTTGCTTGTAAAGCTTTTGATCCAGTTGTATTATGAATATTACCTTCTGTAAGAAATCTGAATAAAGGGCCTCTAGAACGAATTATAGAAGTCTTTATTGGACTAATAATTTCTTCAGCTTGCTTCATCGTTGGAGCAGTGGTAATCTGATGTGTTGTTGTTTTATCAACATTTAAGAAAAAACTTTGAATACAACTACCATATAAAGATTTTGCTGCTGATCTCGCTATGATTAAATATTGTTTATTAACAAGTCTTTTCTTAACGTATTTCTGAATATACTTTTTTAATTCCGGATGGTATACTGACATCTCTGTAAAATAATACCAACCAAATATTTGTTCAGCCCAGAGTTTAAATGTATCAAGTAAATTTAAATCTGAACCGTCTGTTAATGTTAATTCGTTTTCACAATACGCAATAAATCCTTCAACTGCATCTTTGTCATAATATATGGAAGGATTTCTAATAAGATCATCTATACGATTCATCTCAAGAGAAATCTCTTCACAAACTGGTATTTCACCTCTAAGTACAGCATCTCTAAATAGCCCATAATAATATGGGGTTTCTGTATTAGATAATGCCATAATTTTGTCCTTCTCCTTTTTAATTATGCATCATATAAAGTTTCTTTTGCTCTAGCTATTCTAGAAGCCAAATATTCTGCAGTTTTGTCATCGTATCCTAAATCTTTAAGCTTTGCTATAGAAGCTTGCTTTCCATAGCCCTGAAAATATCCTTTATTAGGAGCCATAAGTTGCCATTTACCATTTTTAAGTACTCTAGCCGTTGAACTTCCTTCTGGCTGTCCTTTTGGCTTTTGAAGCATTAATTCTTTCCATCGTTTATCATATGTATCATCATAATCCCATTTTTCTGCAGCTTTTACTTTCTTTTCCCATTCTTTATATGCATCAGAGTTTATATATTTTTTATAAGCTTTATCAGATTCTTCTTTAAACTTTTTACTATTAGGACCTATACTTCTTCCAGCTTCCCATCTATAAGACCAATCTGCTTTTGGATTTTCAGTTTCTCTTATATATTGAACTTTTTTATCTCTTACTTGCTTTTTTAATGTTCTATATAATTTTTCATCGGACATGCTTCCATATCTTCTTTTTCCAAGTTCTGTAAGAGACCCGTCTTCATTCTGATATCTACGAATTCCCCATCTCATGCCTTTAATACCATGATGATAGAGTGCGGAATGCTGAGCTACTTTTTTATTCTGTAATCTTCTAGTAGTCTCTTTGTAAATATCATTGTAAATTTTTCCTTGATTAGGAGAAACACCGAACATTCCTATACCAACTGTATTTAATGCAGCTGCTCCTAATACATTCTTTCCAATATTACCAAGAGCGTTTCTAGTCGCAGATTTTCTATAGCGATACGCTGATTCATCTCTGGTTCTATTTAAAGGGCCTTCATCTTTAAACCAATCTTTATACTGTTTATTGATATAACCTTCAGCTGTATCGTTAATATACTGTTTTCTTTCTTTTTTATTAAGTATTCCTTTTGATTTAGCTTTTTCTCTTGCTGCTCTCCAGGCATCAATTTCTACATCTCTATATCGACGTCTAGCTCCTCTTTTAGAAGCTGAAGATAGCAGATCAGAATTTATTCTATATCTTTTCTTTCCAGCTTCGTTTAAAGATCCATCAGCATTAGTATATCTGTGAACTCCCCATTTCATGCCTTTTACACCATGATGGTAAAGTTCTGAATGTGTTAAATATCCATAATTGCTCATATTATCACCATAACTTTGTATCTCCGGGTTTACGCTCTTCATATCTGTCTAGTGTTTCCTTATTACCATAATGAATAGCATTATGCGTTTTAAGTCTAGAAGAAATCAAATTTTCTGGATCAAAGACACAGGGCCTACATTCAATAACATCTTCAATTGTAATTGGATTGATATGATGAACTAAAATTTCTTCTTTTTCACCAAACTCTTCTCCTTCTACACCAAGATCACAACCTTTATCTCTTGTTATAATGTCGGCTCTTACTTCTTTCCATTTATCACTTTTATAAAGTCTTTGATTCAAATATCGATGACCAGCAAACGTTTCTTCTCCAACTTTTTTATCGCAAAGTTTTAAATATTCAAAACGCTCATCGAAAGTTTTTAGCTTTGAAAGTTCACTATAAGTTCTCTTCATCAATATCATCCTGTTCGCCAGAATACTTTTTAAAAGCTCCAATTGCTTCCATATAAACTTCATCCATTCTTTTTGCTGCTTTAATGGCTTCGGTCTTTGCTTCAAGCAATTCAATTTCTTTTTCAAGTTTTTTTTGCTGCCTTGTTGCAACTGGCGAACTTAATTTTAGAAAATAACAAGTCTCTTGGGATGTTGCTGTACCATCTCTCAATCTTTGCTCTACTAAACTGTAAGCAAGAGATGACATTTGTGCATCTCGAGCTTCAGATGACATGGCTGCAGGAAATTCTCTAGACTTTTCTAAAGCTTTAGTATTACTTTTAGCCATAATGTCTCTCCTTTTAAATATGCTTTATATGAATTTACTAAGACATTAACAACAGATGTGTAACAGATTTTTGGTTGTAGGGGGATTGCAAATGAATCAAAAATATAATTAGTTAATTTAATTGCTAATGTCCTAGTAAACAAATATAAAACACCCCTCAAAAAAATCCTCTGGGGAAATTTTTAGGAGGGCCGCGAAATCTGAGGGGGTGTAGTTTTGTCGACCCCCCCCCTATGGGGTTGAATTTGATCCTCTATAGGTGGGGTTAAGCCTATTTTATTTAGAAGACCAAATTCAAATTAATTCTAACTTGCTTTAATTATTTTATAATCTTTTCCGTTTTCAATTGAATTAAGTTTTTCAACTTTTGCATAGATACCTGTAGGATCCTGTGTTACTATTTCATCAATTGCTTCATCAACTTTGTTTTCTTCTTCATCTTCATTTAAGTAAGATGTTTGAATGTTTTTTAAACTTAAAACTCTGTCAATGTAACCACAACAATCGTGACCTTTTTCACAATCAAAGTTGTACCAAGAATCGAATTGAGAAAAAGGCGAATATGGATTGTCAATAGTAGTTAAAGCTATTTCTTTTGTACTTGACATACTAATTCACTTCTCCTTTCTATCGATTCTCTTTGCTTATAGAGGATATAGTTGAAACCGAAACACCTGTTTGATCCGCTATTTCATCTAATGTAAATCCTCTATTTAACATCGCTTTAATAGTAGCAGTCTTAGCTGAAGAAATACGTTTTGTTTCATGGGGGGTAGCTAATTTCTTAAGGGTATCGGAGTCTGAATATCTAATAATTTGTCTTAATTTATTAGCAGAAATTGCATTTGCCTGTATAGCTTCCCATTCTTTATCAGTAATACGGATGGACGAACCCTTTTCTCCTGACATTTTTGCACCATAAGCAATTCGACCTGATGTAAGAGCCCTCTGTCCCTCTTTGGTCTTCATTTCTTTAGTGAATTCTTCTCCCTTAGCTTTATACTGCTTCTTTTTCTTTTGTACTGTAGCAGCAGAATATAGCTGTGCTGCTCTTTCTTTAGGTGCATTCTGTAAAGCTTTTTCTAATTTATCCTCTAATGACTTAACCTCAAGTAAATATCTTTCTTTATTCTTTTGATCTACTTTAGGAGGCTTAATATCAATGGCTTCTTTTCTAGCTTTATTAGCTAATGATTTCATATAATTAGCATATTCAGCATATAAAGCTTCTTGCTTTGTTCCAGGATTTTCTTTACTACCACCAGATGTTAAAATATAAGCATCATCAACATTAGCCATTTTAGCAACTTTTGTTTTATATTCTTTAGGCTCTGATACAGATATAACATTACCTTCAGGGTCTTTCTTTATTTTTACATATGTACGACCACTTTCAACCCATGTTTTCTTACCTGTTTTTGGATCAATTTTAGAATATTTTCTTTCATTAACCCTTTCTTCTGAGCTTGCTCTAGATATAATAGTCGATGCGCCTCTGTTTGCACCACCTTGATATTTAGCTTTTAAAGCTTTTATACCATTTTCTTCTTCCGAACGAATATAATCCAGTTTGTGCTTTTGAGCATCAATAACTACCATTGAATGCTTTACTGCTCTTGCTAATTCTTCCGGAGTTGCACCTTTAAGTGTCATATCTGTAATAAGATTTGAAACCGAACCCATCTGAGACTGTTTTGTCTTATCTTTAGATATAATTTTACAACCTTCTCTATAAGGATATGCTTCTGAAGGATCAAAGCCTTCAATATCTTTTAATACAGAAGATTTAATTTTTACTTTATCACTAAGCGGAATAACAACTACAGTATCTCCATCAAAATCAGCTCCTGAAAGTTTCATTGCTGTTTTCTGATTTATTCCAATAGCATCAAGTGAATCATTCCCAAGAACTTTCTTTCCTTCTTTATTACTTTTAGTAACTGTTAATATAGGAATTTCAAAAGTTCCACCATGAGGATATCTAACAAGTGCAACCTGCTCTCCTTCTTTTAATGAAGGTGCGTAACACTGATTATCTTTTAATGAAGGAATTGGAATAAGAACTTTTGTAGATTGTCTTGGAAATTGTGCTGCTTTTAAAGTTACTGCAGCTGCGTCACAATCATCCGCAAATGAATATAACTGGTTTTGTTTAATAATTGGATTGGTAAGATTCTTAATATCATTGTATTCATCTTCCTTTTGTAATTTAGCAAGATTTAATTGCTCTTTAATAAGAGGAAGTGGCTGTTTAGATAAGAATTGAGCAGATAAATTCTTAGAATAATCTTCCCAATCTGATTCTTCTCTAACTTTGTTTACTACAGAAATATCATCTTTACCATCTTTATTAATATAATGAGTTTGCCCATTGGCTTTTATAAGAGCACCAAATGGATTATCCGGATCGTCTTTTACTTCTTTAAGATGATCAAGTTTTGGAAGAGATGAAGATTTCTTAGAATTTACAAGAATATCAACTCCGTCAGGTAAGTCATCTGAATATACTGCAACTCCCTTAATATAATGAGTTCCATCTACTAAAATTCTGCATTGAGAGTATTTGGAGTTTCCTAATGAAATATCATCAACGCCTCTTCTTATCTCAATAAGTCCATCTTTATCTTTTCCTCCGTCTTCTTCTCCTCTGATTCCGACTCTCTTCGAACTAATAGCTTTAGGATATAAAACATCTTTATATGTATCGCCGTTATCAGAAGAATATGCTGACATTGAATGTATTGTATCTAAATTATTATACACTGATGCCCAAGTTGTTCCAGGAGGACAAAGAACTTCTACAGTAGTAAATTTCCCTGGATTGGTTGCTTGTTCAATTTTAATATTATGCTTTTCATAACCTCGATCAACAAGCATTTCAATTGCAACTTCCATTTTGGTTCTTGTTACACCAATATCATGTTCAGTTCCAATGCCGACATCTATCGGACCATATTTATCTACTTGAGATTGAATATAATCTGCTGTGTTCTTTGCTGCACCAACTTTTCCAGTTTCTACTTGTTTAATTGCTGCTCTAACAACAGATTCATTTATTCCAAGTTGTTTTCCAATTTCAACATTAGAATATCCATGTTCTTTGAGCTTCATTATTTGAGCATTTCTTTCAGTCATTTCTGACTCTTTTGCTGCAGATATACGAGTTCTAAGCCAAGTGGATGGAACATCCCATTCATCACAAATATCCTGTTCTGAATATCCATTAGCTTTTAAATTCTTGTACTCTGTATAAATTGTTTTTAGATCGCCATTTAATATCTTTTCAACTCTATCAGTTCTTGGCTGATAAGGATGCTGATAAGGATTGTCACCCGAGCCGTAAGGATATCTTCCTGAACGCCTGGGAACACCATAATGTGCAAGAAAATGTTCAGACATCGTTTATTGCTCCTGTTCTCTTAATGAGGATATAATTTTGTCTGCAGTGATGATTCTATCCATTAAATGCAAAATATCATCTGTCTGCGGTATCAGTTCCAAAATATCATTGTTTTGATAGATTCTTAATATGATCTTAATATTTCCTGGTTTTACTTTATACTCTAAACAAAATAAAGCAGCATATATCATTAATTGCTCCATGTGAGTTTTTGTTTCTCCAGTCTTTAGATCATGTATTCTTAGAATATCATTTCTAAAACAGATAGCGTCCGCTGTTCCAAAACAGTTTTCAGAATATAATAATATTTGTTCAGATTCCATATGAAATCCAATGGCATCATTAACAAACATATTAAGTGTTTTCTGTTCTTCAGGAAGTTTTGTATTCATTCTAATTAACATTGAAGCTAATTCATGAAGTTCAGTTCCTCTCTGAATATCACAAAAATGTTTGTATGTTTCAGCTATCTTTTCATCAGAATATCTAATCCAATGAAATTTACTTGCCCCCAAGAAAGCATGTTTGCCTTCAAGGTTCGAGTGCTTCAAAAACTTCATTCAACACCTCCTCCTTATTTTCAGGGAAGATGAACGACGCATAAGACATATCATTTAATAGCGAAATATAATTCTCTTGATTTGGTTGCTTATGGGCTTTTGCATCTTTCTTAATTTCAAGAGCTGCCCATTTCTTTCCTCTTAATATCAATAAGTCAGGAAAGCCTTGAGGAAATCCTTCTTGCTTTTTAATTATAGCGTCAGGAAATCTCTTTTTAATTGATTCCTTAATATCTTTCTGGAATTCGCTCTCTTTCATTTGAATCCTCCCAAAAACAAAAATAGAATGTAATCGTTGCGAAGACATCCTATTCCTTCTATATACAAAGTGTTTTTCTTGCGAAATAACAAGAAAAGACTTTGCGTTCGTTAAATTGTTTTTTTGATGCTAATGATCTTGCTATTGAAATATCTATTGAAGATCTTGTCTTCAAATGATAATAATATAAATCTTTAAAAGGAGAATTTAATCTATCTATTCTTCCTTTAGCTTGTATTAATGTTTTATAACTATATGTCTGTGAGTAAAATATAATGGTATCTGTTTCTATACAATTCCAACCTTCTGCTCCTGCCGAATATTGTACTAAATATATCCATGACTTTTTATTAGGAATACTTTCATGTTTATGTCCATTCCATTCCGCAATATAAATTTTGTCTTGAAAAAAATCTTTAATCATTTCAAGTTCATAATCAAAATTGTAAAATATAATGGCTTTTGATTTAGTTGCTAAAATATCAGCAACGGCTATTAACCTGCTTTTATCACTATTAACTATCTTTCTCATTTGATAGCATAATTCGGAAACTGATTCTATTGGAATATCATTTTCATAATCATATCGATTCTTAACTAATTCAGTATACTTTACTTTATTAAAAAGGCATGGAATATCAATGTCATGTATTATAGCTTCAGTTTTATAATTCATTTCTATTAGAATTTTACTTTTGTAATACTCTAATATCCTTGTGTCAACATAATGATCAATTATTGGATAAGTAGAATATCTTTTGTACATTATGTGCTTTCTTGCAAAATCAGTTTTATTCTTATAAAATCCATTTGCTATAAAGACTGGAATATAATCAGACCATGTATCTCCTGGTGTTGCTGTTAATAATATCCATTTATTACACTTAGCAATTTTTAGAAAACTTTTTGTCCAAGTTCCATAACCAACAACTCTTTGCTCATCAAATATAAAGAAAGAATTAGTTACATAAACATACTTTGAAATATTATTCCATGAATCAACAACAACTTTATTAGAATATCCATTATTCTTTTCATCTGTTGATAGAAGAAATCCACTCATGTCTTTCTCCCATTCTAATGTATCTCTTTTCTTTGCTGTTGTAATAATATAAAGATCTTTTGGATCTTTCATCTTTCCAAAAAGTTTTCCATCCTTAATTTTACCACCTTGACAAATATAATAGTAAGCAAGGCTGGTAATGGATTTACCAGAACCAACCCCACCAACTAATATGTTACCATTGTGTAATTTGTCCAAAACATTTGCTTGGTACTCATACAACTGTATCATTTTAATATCAATCCTCTACATCGCCGTAAGCATACTTATCTGCAAATGCGTCTTCAATAACATTAACATACAATGTTTTAATATAAGCAGTTCTTCCACTTCTCATAGGAGTTGTGTAATCATAAGGACTAATCACAATATCAACAAATGAAATTTCACTGTAATCGATCTGATCTACATCTTCTTCATCAAGTTTTGTCTTTTTAGTAGATGTACACAAATATATATGAGGCGGAAAATTGTCAAAACGAATTTTGCAATTCATGTAATATAATGGCTGATCCTGAGGATCTCTAGGAGGAAGCTGTTTAACACTCCATCCTTCCTCAACTAACTGCGGAACCATTTCAGGAGGAATAATAACTCCTGTGGTTCTATTACCGGATTTGTTAAATTCAGATTCTTTTCCGGCAAAGTTTCTGAATATCAAATTTGTGTTTTCAATTCTTAATGTGGGTTTTGGCATAATAAATATCCTCCTTTAATTTTACTTCCACGGTAAATATACTTCTTCTGAATCTGCTGTAAGCCATTCATAATCTCCAAATTTCTTAATATCTGCTATTGCATCATTACACATTGAAATATAATAGCTTTCATCAATCCAATCTTCGCACTTTAATATCTTTACTTCTTCTGATTCAAGCCAACGATATCCTTTTGTTCCACTTACGGAATCATACTTTGACTTATCTTTGCTTTCACGAACTAATAAACCACCACTCTTTCCAGATATAATTGGTGTAAACTGACCACATTTACCAACAAATCTATAATTATGTTCTCCTTCAGGAAGTCCTTCATTAAAATCCAAATATATAGCCGTTGATACAGATTTAGTTTCACATTTATCATAAAAATCAAGATCTTCATGAGAAAATAAAGTCTTAAATACATAAGGAACCTGAAACTCTGTTCCTGTTGCTGTCCATGGATGATTATGCTTTTTCCAGTGTTTTGCATTAGCACTTGGAATATAATCATACTGTTCTTTGCATGTTTCTATAGAAGCATACTTAGCAATATAAACTGCATCATTTACTAAGCACATCTTATCATATGTTGCTTCATGCTCAAAGTTATATCCATATTTCTTTCCAAATGCTTTAACTTTTTCAATAATATCATTATCTGCATCTGGAATCTTTACAGAATCAGTCTTAATATGGGCTACTGTATAACCTTGTTCCTGAATATAATGTTTTAAGTCAATCATAAACAAAGCACCACGCTTCGCTACAATATTATCAACATTTCTTGGATCCTTAAACTTATTATCAAACTTTGCTGATGTTAAACCATAAACAGCATTGATTGGAATTTTAAGAGCATAACTCAATGAATCAGAATTCTTTTCTGAAATATCAAACTCTTCCATAATTTCTTTTACAACACCATTAAAAGCTGTATCAAGAATATCAGTATCCCAATGTTTTACTGCTATTCGTGTCGATTTAAGTTCCTCATATCTACTTGTGTAAACAGGTCCAAAAATGCCTTCCTCAATTGCACTTGTAGGATGCATTGATTCGACGTCCAATAATGCGATATGCTTATACATACCTGGTTCAGAATATACATAACCACCTTCACCAACTTCTTCATCACGATAGGTGGAAACACCATGATCAAAAGAATATCCAGGAAAATATGGTTTGTCTGAGCAGGGCTCTGCGAGGTTCCTGTAGACGAATTGGTCTTGGGGTGTTTTGTTGTTTCCGAATATAATTTTTGCTGTGAGTGTGTTTGTTGTGTCATTAACTGTCCCTCCGGCTAATCTTGCTAATATCTTTCTTGCCACCCAATCTTCATGCAAATGTTCAAATACGGCTTCTGTAGATATAACATCATTATCGCAATACTCTGCGACTTCTATCCATCTTTCTTCTGGAACCGGTTGATCCCATGGAAGACCTAACTCTTTATGATGAAGATGTAAATCAATCTCCCATTTCTTAAGACTCTGTTTAGTATTACTAAAATCATAAATATCAGTATAACTAATGTTATAAGCTTCTCCAAAAAATCCATTCTTTGAACCATTAATGATTCTCTGTGACAATTCAAATAATTTGTCATTAGAATATCCCATCATTGCCGCATACAAAATATGGTTATCATAACGACGGCAATTAAAACCGACTAACTTAAGTTTTAAAATATCTTCTACTTCATTTGGTGTAGGATTTATCATTCTAACAACTTTCTTTCCTTCACCACGATACTTCCAATTTATTAAAAATAAATTAGGAAATACTTCTACATCATAGAAAACAATATCACTATCATCTCCGCTATACTGATTGCCAGTAATCTGCGAAATATCATCTGACTTAAATTTCATCTTGCTAACAAGCTTTAAACAATATGAACTATTATTTGTACTATTCAAAGCAAATGTTTGTATAGCAGGACGCATATCAGTAACATCGTAGTTTAAACCAGAAGCATATGCGTTATCTAGATCTTTAAATATCAACTCCACACTTGGTTTAGTATTAGGAGCTATCTCTTTATTAAGATTTTTAATTATCAATGACCTAAGCGCTTTCTCTGATTTAATCCCTTCAAAATTAATCATACGCTTTTTCTCCTTTACCGGAAGCCCGGAAGAGATCGTAGCGATTGGAATATCATTGCATAAACTAAGTTTACGCCTTAAAGCAGAACCGCCAGAAAATATCTTTATCTCTATATGTTCTGCATAAACATTCGACAATTTACTAACATCGCCATCATAAATATAATGAAGATGTAAACCATTACCACCTTTACTTACTTCTGCATAAGTGGGTGGAAACTCTGCTGCCGCTTTAAGATTTTCTTTAAGATTCTTTCCATTCTCATCTGAAATATCAAAATCAATCACTATATGATTCTCTTGAGGTTTTACATAATGTAATTTATGAGTATCCAAATCAGCAAGTGTTGTTGAAATATCACTCCATGCTTTCTTTGGCGTCTCATATTTACTAGCATACTGCGCTAAACAGTTACTACAATAAATATCAAACAGTGAGTCTCTTTCTTCCAGATTTAACCATTCAGGAATATCATTCTCTTCCGCTTCTTCTTTTTGCTGCTTTTGTTCTTCAAACTTTTCAGATATAAATCCTTTGAAATAACTTCTAACATGTGTTCCATCAGGTGCTTTAAATTCAGATATAAATTCGTTGAAGTAATTCTTAAGTTCTTCTCTAAATTTGTACATTGGTAAAGAATATCCAATGTTTGCTAACTGACAATATTCTTTATACATTGCATAAGCTTGTTTTAAAGTTATTCCATCTTCATTCTTAAAATATAAATAGTTCTCTTCTACAAAATTGAAAAACGGATCAGTTGTGTACATCATTGCCAATGGAATATAAGAATCATAGTAATGTTTACCAAGTTTATTATAAATATCCAGACAATGTTTTGCTATTGCTCCTCTTTCAAAGAATATAGTTTTCATTAATCTATTGTACTTTGTATTAGGTATCTTATCACCTGTAGGAGTAACATCAATAACTCTTCGAATAAGACCAGACTTTGCATCTGTAATCTTAACTGGTTTGTTTGATGCCATAAATAAGAAACACTTTGGAATTATAGAATATAAATTCTTATGTTTCTCATTTACTAATATCTTTTCATGTGAAACAATACTATTAAGTAAACTATTATCTTCAATTCTACTTAAATCGCCATCGTGCTGAATTGCAATTAAAGGATTATCTTTAAATGGCTCTGTAGAAAATCCAGAGTTTGCTGATGTCAACGCTTTTGCATCAAATGATACAGAATATCCATCAAATAAAGATTCAATAATATTCAACACAGTAGATTTACCAGAACCTGCTTCTCCATAAAATACAAGAAACTTCTGAATAGTTTTGGCATCTCCAGAAATTATCGATCCAATTGCCCATTCAATCTTTTGTTTCTCATCAGGAGAATATAAAGTTCCGATAAGTTCATCCCATGCCGAATAATCTCCATCTTCAAGAGCATAGTCTAACTTTTTAGAAATATAACTTTCCTTCTTCGTTTCATAGTTTGCGAACGTTATACTAGAATCAAGATCTTTTGAATTATCTGAAACTTTAGATATAAATCTTTTGAATACGTCCCAACTACCAGTGCTATAGTTTTTCAAATATCTTACGTTGACGTTAGCATCTGGATGTTTTGACAATATCTCTTCGGCCTTCTTCTTTAAAGCTTCATCAACAATTGGTACAATATCATACTCATCTGTTGACCACAGTTTTGTTTCATCATTCCAAACAGCATAGAAGTTCTTACCTCTAACCATTAAATCTTTAGAATGACATACAACAAATACTGGACTAACTTCATAAGAAATATAACCGGCTTTTTTTGTTGTTTTGACGTCAAGTTCAAAAAAATCCATCATAGTTTTGTCGTCCTTACAATCTTATCAATTTGTTACAATTTCCCGAAACCAAAAGTTTCTATATTATTTATATATATTAATACATTATTCTCACGTAATTAATATAGTAGTGGGAAAATGGGGATTTGGGATAAAAATAGCCATTTTTTACAGATTTTTGACAAATTTTACTCAAAAATGCTATTTATCCAATCGTTCATTTGATCCCATACTTCTAACTTTTGAAACTTTTTTGGGATTTGGGAATAAAATGGACTGGGCAAAAATAAGCCTCCAATGCCATTTTTATCGTAATTTCTGTCCAAAAATATAGTAATTTTTTCATCGACATAGTTACGATTAAAGTTGTTATCAACACTATCTATGAGACCTAAATTGTTAATCATGTTCCAAAATATAAATGGAGCCCAATCGTTTTCACCGTCCCATAGAATATCTTCAGCTCCTCTAACAGATAAAGCCACCATCATTTCTAGTACTGTGCAAGGACCATCCATGCCAGAAAAATATCCATACTGATCTTCAAATACTTTTCTAAGATTTAAACCGTCAATAGCACGATTCTCATCTTTATTCACTGACCAATAAAACTCTTTATTAAATATAAAGTTTAGTAAGTGATTATAGCATGAATGGTCTTCATCAATAACTAAATTCATCAGCCAGTTTTTGTAATCAGAAACCGAAGAATTAATCATCAATACCTACTTCAGAAAATGCCATCTGCTCGACAGTTACCTGATAGATTGTTTTAGTTTTACTATTACTTACAAATATAACATCATCAAACTGATCAGCCTGATCAAGATTTGCAACTCCAACAAGTTCTTCACCATTTTCAACAATCTTTTCAGTTTCGTCGTCCACCATTACGCCGTCTGCATCATAATATATGAAGAATTTCTTTTCGAAATTATCAGGATTGGTGTTCCAGATTGTTTCATCTACTAATTTCGGACCGGATTTACGTGTTGTCTTTTTCTTAGTAGGTTTACTAGAAGAAATATCATCGCTACTGCTGCCATCGTTACCAAAATAACTACCATAAGATACTTTGTCAACTTCTTCCGGGGCTTTACTTTTGTAAAGGCTTGAAATATCTCTAATATCTTCCTGGATTGATGCTTCTTTTGGTTGCTCTTCGTCATTACCTTTTTCCTCAATGCAGGTGCCATCTTTGTCCTCCTTTAAAATATCATACTTAAGCATATAATACTCTGTTTGATTCATGATTTCTTCATCACATTTCTTTTTAAAATATCTTTTTGTGATAAAGAATGTAATAGCGCCACTAATTCCAGCACCAAATATAAATGCAGAAATTCCAGTGACTGCTAATTTAGTTGAATTATCCATAATTAACGTCCTCCTTAAAAATAATGATGCCCATCATCCATGTCATAATAAACATCATAAATATCATAGGTTCATTTATCCGCAAGTCCGGGAATCTTATCTACAATAACGCCATCAACATTGAAATCAAGTAATATACAATCTTCTTCATAGCCATTAATTGTTCGATGATTTCTTGGCTCAAATATACCAAAATCAACTCTACTGTCAATGCTAGGATCTTCAGGATCAAATATCCATCCAACTACCTGACCGGCTTTTGTTCTAGGGATTCCTAATTCGTCATATACGTCATTAAGGAATAAATATCCCTGTCTCTCAAGCTTTGCATTTGCAAATGACTGCTTAATATTAAGAAATCTAATATTTGCATCCCAGTCGGGCTTATAACGCTGAGGGTCCTGATATATGAATTCTGCCGACGTTGCATCAAAGAATTTTGCATAATCCGAAATATCAAGATCACCAATCGTCTTAACCTTTTCTTTATGAGTCTTTGTCTTTCCTTTTTCGTTAGTCTCAGTAACTTCAATAACTTCAGTCTTTTCGCCAAAACGAAGTTCTCTGTCAATTTCTTCTCCATACTTATCGACTACACGTTTTCTGTACTTCTTAAATGCTGTATCAATAGCAATATAAGCGGCACTAAGGCTTGCTACAGTTTCTTCAAGATTTGTAACTTTATTCTGTAATAATTTATGCTGAGCAACTAAACAGCATACAGAAGTAGCACCCATAACAATAGAAGGTGCATACACCTTAGCAATCTTTGCTGTAGTGTTTACACAGTTTTTAACAATATCATTTCTGCGCTCTTCGGATTCTTTATAATCCGGCAAAGCTTCTGTCTTCTTGTTAATATCATTAACATTTTCTTTGTGTTCTTTAATAATATCTTTTGCTGCAAGTGTACCTTTACTAGCCAATATAACTGTTCCAAGTCCAGCAGTAATACCAGATATAAGCAATATAGTTTCCTTATTACTTATCATGAACTTTTTACCAGTAAATATACCTTTAACAAGTGTATTACCAATGTTCATTACCATGTTCCTCCTTCAACTTTCTTAATTATTTTACTTAACTGAATATCAAGAGCTTTAAGTTCTCTCAATAATTCAACTTTATCAATATGAATCAAGTCTTCTTCTGGTTCTGCTTTGAATGTTTCATCTACTTCATGTTTAGTAGCTAATATCTCAGCTTCTGGAAGATTCAAACAATAATGATCAGCGCTTGCAAAACATCTTAATGTAGACCATTTCCATCCTCTGTTTGGCCTTGCTTTCATAAGATTAACTTCAGGGTCTATCTTAATATCAATACCAAGCGTTTCTTCAGCATCTAACAAGAATGTAAATAATCCTTTTTCAGAAAGATCTTCATGCAAATTTTGATGTAATGTTATTAATTCAAGTAATGTGTTCTTGAACTTTTCATTATTCTGATAAAATATAACCATAGTTTTATTCCTTTACAGGTGATATTGAATTCAACAACTTGCTCTGGATTACTCCTAAAGAATATGCATTGCAAATATTAAAAAATGATTTTCTAACAGATTCCTGAGCTTTCCAAACTCTTCTGCTACGCTGCTTGTGTTTCCTAGCTGTTGCCATAATAATGTCCTCCTTTATCTCTTTGAAATATAACAACCATCTTCATCATAGTCATAAATAGTAAGTTGTCTTTTATTAGGCTTATCATTAACGGGCTTTTGGCCCTTCTTTTTCATACTAAAATATATAGCCATTACTTGGTCATCTCTCATATGGGCTACTTTTTCAATCCACTTAGGTCCTGGATACATTTTGAGAATATAATTTCTCATTTCACCGACATTAGCCATAAATATACCTCCTTACTTAATAGATTCAACTTTAGGCATTCTTATAATAAATCCTTCACGACTATTCTGAATATAAGCACCATCAAGGTTATACCAACCCCAATCCTGGTCAATTTTATCTGGAATTTCTCCAACTGCATCGTACAAATCGCCAACAGATACAACATTATAACGATCAAGATATATCTTCATACGAGTTAATATCTCTATAGCTTTAGCTTTTGTTTCATTATGAGTCTCTTCCGGAGTAAATGGAATAAGAATATCCTGATAAGAATATCTTCCAATTCCTCTTGTTTGCTGAGATTCATTGTATTTAACAACTTTATTGCTACTTACATTAGAATATAATGAGCTGTATGGCGTTATGCGTCGTATGGTATTGCTACCAGGATATCCATGATTTCTTGTTTCTCCAAATAACAATCTGTCAATACCATTAGTTATGGTATCAGATATGGCCGTCTTTGCTGCAGGAACGATTACGTCACGCAAAATATAATCGCCTATGCTATGAATATCATCTGCGATAAACTCTGATAAGACTCTATTCCAGAAAGACTGCTTAACCTTTCTTCCAGTTGCAATCTGTTCCATCTTTTCTCTCTCTTCAGACACTACCTGAATATCTTTTGAAGCATTAGAATTGCCTCTATACTGAGATAAATCCATAGATTACTCCTCCTCATCCGGAATATCAACCGTGTAAGTATTCTTCGCAGTCTTCTTACCGGAAGTTTCTCCGATTTTAAATATAGTTTGAGTTAATACAAACGTACATACTGTAGTTACAATACCGACACCAGCGCCAACTAAAAATCCATCAGAATAACCTTTTCTGTAAAAATTTGCACTGTTGCTTTTAATTAAGCCATCAAAAACTTTTTCTGAAATTGGACTCATAAATATCATTTTGTTATCCATATAAGTATCCTCCTTATAATTATTTTGCAAAAAACCTAAGAGGTTGTAAATATTTCTATCTACAACCCCTTTTTCGGTCATAACCAATTACTTGGTTGATTTCTTAGTTTCCTTTTTAACAGGTTCTTCTGCGTCCATTTCGCATTCTACATCTTCAAGGATCTCGGCTAATTCGTCATCATGAACGTTCTCCTTCTGTGCCTTAATCTCTTCTGCCTTTAATCTGATCTTCTTGCCAAGAGCTTTGCCTCCCTTATAAGCAAGATAGCCAAGTGATCCAAGTCCAATAACAGCGAGTCCGATTATTCCACCAGCGACTACTTTGTCAGCTGTGGTTATCTTGTACTCTGCTACTGCCTTTCCTACTGCTTCTGCTGCTGCGGGTGCTGCTGTCTCAACGATTTCCTCAGTTACATCATTAATTAAAGTTGTGTTTTCGTTCATTTGTTTTTCCTCCTTATAATATAAATTTTATGAACTTTAAAAATTAAACTTAAGAGTTTCCTCTTATAAACAAATTGTAATTTATGCGAGGCTTTAATAATATCTATGACGATAACCAATCCTCGGTGGTAAACTATACTCTAATATCAAGCAAGCTTTACCTCTACTAGTTACTCCGGGTTTCTTACAATCCATATAGATAGGATATCCCTGTTCCCATCCACGATCATCACCATCTAAGACATGCTGAAGCTGATAAGTATTATCTCCGCATGTGAATGAATGGTCATTAAGAATATCAATCCAGTCGTTTACAGACATCATCATCTCACACTGTAATCTGTTACTGAATTCAAGATTTGCCCTTACAATCTGTTCTTTTGTACAAAGAAATTCCTGGCCTGTTAATTCGTCCTTAAACCACTGAATATCACAGGACTTGTCATCAGAAATATCATTTTTGGCTGAATCAAGATGTTCTTTCTTTACCTCTTCTTCGAGTTCTTTGAATTTCTCTTCTCCAAGCTCTTTCTTTGCTTTTTCTTTATACAATCTTAATGTGTCGATAGATACTTCTGCAAGTGCCGTTGCTGCTGCCAAACGCTTTGCATTAATATCATATGACTTAATTAAGCAAATTGCACTACCAGTACCTAATATCAATACCGGTATGTAGAGCGGAACAACTCCTAACATATACTGCTTAGTAAGCCACTTTTTGTCTTTTTTTCTAGGATCTTTGTGAATATCATTAATTACATCATGTGCCTTAAACGACGCGTTACCTGATGCCACTATGGCTCCTAATTCAAGTGCAAGACCTGATCCTAATAATATCTTTGGACTATTCTTATGCAATTCATTAAGAACATACCCAGATATGAATTGAACTTTGTTGTTCATGTCCTTCCTCCTTATTTAGAAATAAAAAAATTTATGAGCTATAAAGTTTTTGTATTTGTTTACAATTTTGTCAAACTCCTTCTCGGTTTCAGAAATATCTGCTGCAATAAGTTTTGTAACATCCTTTACAGATGTCTTATATAAAACTCCGAGCCTGCCGATTTCGATGTTTAATTTATCTTCTTTTTCATCATACTTAGTATTTATTCTAGCATTAATCGTGTTTTTTAAACGATTATAAAAATTTACAGAGAACGCTTTATACTGCTGTTCATCCATCTCAACCATTTCTCCTTTCTGAAAAAAATAAGCAAAAGAGAAAGACGATGCTAAAATATCTTGCACCGTCTTAAACTTTCTTAATAAATATTTAGAATACAAATACCAATATAAAGAGTATAACCCAGAATAAAGGATTAAATACCAATTTTAACATCCATTCTACTAATTTGGGCATTAATCCACATACTCCGCAAATAACTCCTATACAGATAAATATAAATCCAAACAGTATTAAAGCCAAGTCTATAAATATTCCAAAAAATCCAAACATGCGTCTTTCCTCCTTTACTTGTTTAAATTATCTTTCACTGCTTTTTCAATCGCTTCCTGGTTCTCTTTAGAACTTACTATAGCTGATGCTATACTAAATCCTGCCGATACTACAAGCCCTGCTATCGATAAAATTGTGCTTACTGCCATTTGTGTGTCCTCCTTTTAATTTAATCTTATAAAGAATATGTTTTTCTTGCGAGGCAAAAAATAGAAGGCATGTGCAGGATTCGAACCTGCGACCCCTACCTACATCTCGGTAGTGCTCTCACCATCTAAGCTAACATGTTCCTTCTATAAAGTGTCTGTTTTTTATGCGAAAGATTGTAAGGAGATGCTTAAATATCGTACATCTCCTTATATCTTCGTTAAATTATCCTTTTAAATTCTGCCAAAGTGTTTCAACAACTTTCCGAGTTGTGATTGCCGGAATATCCCCAGCGTGTTCGGCTACACTAATAAGCTTTATAACATGACTGGTAAAGTTACACTTCTGTTTAAATATCATAAAGTTACCAAATACTGTTAATCCTGCTGCCGCTACAGGTGCTAAAACCTTTCCGGTTTCAAATATAACTTCTTTAGTTTCACGTTTCTTTGCATTTTCAACATCGTCCTTAGCCTTTTTGGCCTCAGCTTCAGCCTTATCAGCCTCAGCTTCTGCACGACGTGCTTCTGCTTTACGTTTTCTAATAGAAATATCATCTTCCTCATCCTGTAATTCGTTAAGCATTCGAACAGATTCTGATAATACATGAATATTATCTTTCATGCCATCACCATTCAATATCTTTTGCTTAGAGTTAGCTGCCAATTCAGCTAAGGATTGTTCCAAATCAAATTCTACTAAATCGTTCATTTGTCTTTTTCCTCCTTGTAAAAAATATAAATTAGGTATTAACCTTATATAGAATATGAAATTATTGCGATTCTTCTCTTTCTTTAAAGAAATTTGTATCGCCCATACAACCGGTCAACCATTTGCATTCACAGCAAGGCTCTTCATTACCATGCTTTTCTTTATTAATACAACGATCACAAATGATTTTTCCTTTGTCCATAAATATAGGACGTTCTTCAGGATTAGGTATTGCCATTTTTATTTTCCTCCCGTATTTTTAAAATATATTCATTAAGCTTTATTCTACAATCAACGCAAGCGGAATAATAAATATCATTATAAGAATGGTAATCCGTACTAATTTTTATTATGTCAAGATTATCTACTCTTTGCACTTCCTTACCACAAATATCACAAAAGTATTTAACCATCTTTATTCCTCCTTAACTTTTTCGAGCCTTGATCCAGGTACATAGACAAAATATCCAGAAGTTGAATGGGATTTAAGCCTATACCATTTACTACGTTCATTTAAACCGACTATAGTATATAAAGCTCCATTTCCGCCTTTATACTTAACAACGTCACCTATTTTAAATATACATAATGGCTTTTTAGAAATAGGTTTTTTCTGAGTAACAACTGTCATGGTTTTAAGCTTTTCATGGCCTTTAATTTCATTAAGAGATTCATGAATATCTGCTAACGTTGATTCAAGACCTTGAAGTCTCATATCCAGATCACATAAATCCTGACGAATATCATGCAAATAGATGTCAGCATCTGGAGAAAGGCCAACTTTTTCTTTTAATTCTATTAACTTACTAACGCAGTTATTACCATACTCAAGAACATTAGCCTGAATTGATTCTACACGATCTTCAATATGTTTGATCCTATCATTTTCGAAATCAACTCCAAAAATAGCATTAATGTTTTCATTAATGTTTTTCTTTACCTGTTCTGCTTGTTCTGATTTATCCTTTTTAGGTTTCCAATTCGGACGTATTTCTCCAGATGATATACAAGACTTACAAGGTTCTTCACTAGGCCAAATACCAAAACTCATGCAATTACAGCATTTCTTCTCTGTTACTTTTTCTCCAATATCTACAACCTTAATATACTTATCAAACAACTCATAAGATCCATCTTCGCCATCTCTAATAGCTTTTAAATATTCAACAATACCATTAAGATCCTCAATCTTGCGATATTGATGACCGTTATTAAAAGCTTCCCGAATATTTTTTGCGAATAACTCAAGTCCACTAGGACTTAATAACTTTAAACTCAATCTGTCCATATCATTAAAAAATGCCATAATTTTGTCCTCCAATCACTTAAATACTCTAGCGTTTTTGACATCAATAGGATATCCATTTGCATCAACGTCGCCCATCATACGAGCCCGAAGTAATGAAATATCAACCTTAACCGGATAATGTTCTTTCTGCCACTTAGCATAACCAGTTGCCTGGCCGTATTCCTTTACAATACGATCAATATTGTCCTCTTTATGCTGAGGAGGAATATAAGAATCATTGACGCCATCAAATTTCTTAACACTGCCGGCTGATAGCTTCTTCTGAGGTACGTTTAAATAAGTTTTATTACCGTAAATATCATTTACTTCCATCTTTTTTTCCTTTCTCATATATGAATTTGTACGCTTTGGTCAATGAAATAAGAGCATCAAGGCCAAATAATATCCATGTTACCACAAAACACCAGGTAGGTGCAGAGATTAACTTGAATACAATTAAGAACAAAATATCAGTTAGCATTGTCTTCGTCCTCCCTTGGATAAAAATTAAAAAAGAAATCTACTACATAGTTCATATTAAAATATCTAGAAATAAGCTTTTCTTTTTCATTTAGACTATCAACTTTTAATAATTTATTGTCTTCAGATATTGATACAACTCTAACATCCGGAAAATGTATTATTGCACCACTTTTAGCTTCTACTATAAGGTCTGCTTTGATTTTTTCATCTTCCAGAAAAATAATGTTTTTAAGAACAGGGTTCTTCATCTTTTATCCTCCTCTACTTTTTCTGAAATATCTTCATCTATAAAAATCTGTTCACTATGGTTTCCGGTTAAATCATTTTTAGAAGCATGAATAACATTAGTTTCTCTGACATTTATCAGATTCTGTGCACCACATCTTTCACAATCCATAGCATCATACACCGCAGTTCTTCCACCAGCTATTACTTGTATAGTTGAAGGAACAATCTTTACCATATATAGCTTTGATTTATCCCATTTAATTCTCTTTCTACATATCTTGCATCTCATTTTTTAGTCCTCCTTAATAATTTTTAAATCCAACATAAATTTCTGCTATCCAAACAGTTTGTAATGTTACAACATCAGTATCTGATGATATTAAAATAGGAGCATCATCAATTATTTGCTTCGCTAATTGATTTACTAAAATGCTTTTTATTTCTTCGCTAATTTCAAGCTTCTCAGTCTCAGTCACAGTATAATACATCTCCGGAGCAATAGCTTTACAAGTATAAGTCTTAAATGGAATGGTTGAACGTTCAATTACAAATGGCTTATTATATGCCGCTTCTTTTTCTTTTTCCATTTTTTTAATTTTTTCAACACATTCGCAATTCTTAGACTCAACATATTTATATAAAGAACATTTATCATTATAGTCCTTTAATAATTTTTCATATGATCTTTGTATCTTTATTGTTTTAATAGACACAATTGTCAATGCGATCGAAACAAGCAAGACAATTATAGATAATGATATATAAATAATTGAATTCATCTTTAGTCCTCCTTTAATGTAAACTTTTTAAATACAAATGCTGCATTTTTAATTTTTTCCCAATGTCCTGGTTGATCTTTAATATTATGAGAAATATCACTAGATTCTGAAGTGTATTTAACCATTAATGCTACTTCTTCAATTTTTGCATCATCCGGAATGTCAACTCCTTCTAATAATTCAAGTTTTGCCATTTGGATGTCCTCCTTAATAATTTTACTTTTTTGTTTTTAATAAAAATATTAGCATATCTAATTCTCTTCCAACTCTTTTATAAGCTTCATATTCACCTTTTTTTCTTCCAAATTTGGCACCTTCACATTGAGATATGCATATATCAACGAATCTTTTTTTAAATAATTCAAGCGTATCAATAGAATGTTTATTCAAAATATCGTTTAATGTTTGTTCTAAATTCTCTTCGAAGTTATCCATAGTTTTATTCCATCCTTTTTCTTAACAGAACTCCATAATGGCAAGCTCTATTAGTTACATTAATAGCCGCATCGGAAGTCTTACCGGCAATTATCATTGAATCAGCATACCCTTCTCCGCCTTTGTAAGCCATAATAGCATTCTCCCAGTTATTATCATACTTCTCTAAATATCCGGACAGAATGAGGACTGCCATCTCGATATTACCTTCAGGCGTATGAGCATCCAATGCATATGTGTTTGCTGCTTTTTCACAATTGTCTGCTGATAACTGCATATAGCCGTAATATCTAGGATTGCCTTCTTCTCCGCCAAGAACCTTTTCAGAACCAATATCTTCACGGAATGACGATTCAGATTCCATAAGAGCTAATACTAATTCGTAAGGAACATCATAGTCAATACACTGCTCCTGTGTAAATGCCTGAAGAGTCTGAGGTAATAAAATATCTAGGAATTTGTAGCCTTGTTCTTCATAATAGGTATCAAGATCTTTCTGAATATCCTCTTCTGTAACTGCCTTTACATCTTCCCAGAAGTCTTTGTTTTCAACTAATTCCTCAGCTATTTTTTCATTAGAAATATCTTTAGTTACTGCTTCAACAACCTCTTCCGGGAATGCTTCCGAAATATCTTTCTCATACTGTTCTTCTTTGGTTATTTCGCCAGATAAAGGCCCTTCAACAATCTCAGGATCTTCCGAAATATCATCTAGGCTTACTTCCTTAATCTCGCTTTCCATGATCGAGGTTTCTGCTTCATTTTTGAAGTCTTCTTTTGCTGCTTTCATAAGACTTACATAAATAATAGTAAATACTATTGCTGCTAAAAGCAGGAACGTGCCTGCACATAAGATTTTAAATATCATGTCCTTTCTCCTTTTTTTGCTGCGATTCATTTTGTAAATATCATCAAAATTACTCATCTTTGTCCTCTCTTGTGACCCAGTAGGCCATAAAAAATACTTGCGATGATCCCAATAATTATAGTTATTATAAAGCTAACGTCCATAATTACCCCCTTTTAACCTGTTTTAATCTATGATGAGCCACATTATATACCTTATGAGTTTCATGTCCACTTAAAATATCATTCTGGCAAGTCGATAATGTATAATACATCTCATGTTTTGTAGGTATATATGCGCAATCAACAACCATATAAACCAGTCCGCCATGTATATATTTTACTCTACTACCTATATGAAATGCATTGTTCATAGCTTCTGCTGCCTCATTAAGCAAAGCAATAGTTTCTTTAGGAATATGCTCATCGTATTTAGGATCACGATCTTCCTCAACAGAAAGTTCATCAGACTTCTTAATCTCATCGATCTTTTCCAGGATGTTACCATAAGACTTATTATCAAGGACTTCTTTAAGTACAGCCAGCAAGAAACCAGTCGTCTTGTCAAACTTATCCGGTTCTTTACATACAGTAACGGTTTTATCTCCATAAAGCTGTGCCCATGTTGGATCCCACTTAATAATAGTTGCAGGACCATTGAACATAATCTCCTTGATCTTTCTTGTTTCAATATCTTTTACCTTAATAATGTTTCTATCTCTCTTTTTCTGCTGCTTTTTCATATCTTTATTCTCCTTCTTATTAAAATCTGCCATAAATTCGGCTAATGCTCTTTCATCATTTATAGAATATATTAATGCATCAATGTAATCTGAATGTGTTGGTCTAGGATACATTGATTCCATATCTAATTTTTCAATTTTAAGCGGACTTGCTAATAACTGTTCGTGCATTTGCCGTTCGAGCATATTAACTGTGTTACATCTATTAGTTGAAATATAAGAATAATTAACCTTTTTATCGGTAAAAGGTCCTTCATCAATTGAGAAGGTTTTAATATCATTTCCATTTAACTTATCCTTATTTTTAAATGAATCACAAGGCTCCCAATAGTAATGATCGTGAAATACACATTTACAACAAGGCTCAGTATTAGCAGGTTCCATACGATGTTTACAATTTGAGCATTCCATTTTAAAATCAGAATCGACTTTTATGATACTAATGTCACAAATAGGATAATTTTTGATAATAATAAGACGATCTTCATTAGAAAACTTTATCTCATAATAATCATCACTATCTACAATTACTTTACCTTTTTTCCATTTTCTATCAGTATCTGATAAAACTTTTACAAGAACTGTATCACCATCAACTAAATTAAAATTAATCATCATTGTCGTCCTCCTTTACAACATGTATATTCATATCTGTAATGAATGCAGGAGTAAATGCAGAATGAATCCAATTCCATGCGGAACCAGGTGTTGAAAATCCAGAATTCATCGTTTCTCCTTCATAGTCAATAACTTTATAACCCATGGTCAATGCCCTCCTTTAATTAAACTTTATCCATAATGCCAGTATCAGCTGATGCAAATATCCCTGGATTCAAAGATTCTTCTAAATCTCTTACAATCATATACTCTATCTGATTTTTAAACAAAGTTATATGCTCTTCCTCATCTGTTATAATAACATCAAATTTTTCTGATTCTACGTAGTCGATTATATTTTTAGCAATTATCTTTCTACCAGATACGAATTGAACTGTTACTTCTTTCATTCTGCATCCTCCTTTAACCAATTTACTATAGCTTCTTCACAGCTAATACCTTCTGGGCATCTGTCATATCCGTATACATCGCAGATAGGGCAGTTCTGTTCACAAACAAAAATATCACAAGACAAATATTCAGCAAGATGCTCTGGATCCATTGTCCTTACCATTTCAGCAAGCTTATCCTGATTTGTTTGCTTCTTTTTATAAATTTTTTCATTAGATACTTTTATTACAACTTCTGGATTATCGGGATTAACGGCAAATTCAGGATGAGACGTATAAATGCATTCACCTCTTCCTAAAGCTTGGCAAATATCTTTAGGGCAATTAACATTCTTTTTAGGATCACAAAGATATGTAGGTTTATTATTCATAGTTTAGTCCTCCTTTAACCATCTTTCAAATATCTCTTCACAAGAAAGTATTTCTCCATTTTCATCGGGAATTCTACTAATGTTATTCTCATCGGCACAGTAATATCTTTCACAATAGTTCAAAGCAGGACAATTCGGACATTCTCCACAAGCTGTACAATCAACTATAAATCCCGCAAGATCTTTAGGATCCATATTTCTTAATTTTTCAGCAAGCTTATCCTGATTTGTCTGCTTCTTTTCGCTTTCTGTCTCCTTATTCTTGTATACATGTTCAGGTTTATCAGGAACAACATAAGGAAAAGTCACATTTACCCTAGAGTCGCCGGACGTATACCAAGTCTCTCCATTATTGTCAGTAAATACTTTTCCTTCAATATTGTATGCAGTACTATCTTTGCTTTCTTTGAATACTGCAGAATATCTTTTATTCTGGAATGATCCATCTCTAAGTTCATTCCATTCATCATCTTCACCTGTTAATGGTGAAAGCGGTTTAAACATCGCAAGTCTGCTAAAAGTATTAATAGTATATGATGCAGTAAATCCACTATGACCCTGAGAGCTGAATAACTCAATTAAATCCAAGATTGCCTTTGCTACACAATCATTATAAGGTTCTCCGGAATCAATCATCCCAATTCTTTTAAGTTCATCTTTTGCATAATCAACTAAATTACTCATATTTTAGTCCTCCATACCATATCTAATTAACATCGTAAACCCCTCAGTTAATTGAGGCTGCTCATAACGTCCCATCATTTTTGCATATACAAAATCAGGAACTACACGATCTCTTTTTAAATTACGACGTTTACATTCTTCAACTGAAACATCAAAAACAATTCCTGTTACAGTAGCGTCATAAGTTACTGCAATATCGAAATATACAGACCTATCTTTTACTGTAAGGTTTGTAGCGTCAATAATGACGTCCTTACAATTTCTTAAAGCTTCTTCCGCTCTTTCTCTAACTAAAGAAAATATCTTGTTGTTATCGCCCTGAGTAGCTTCATTGCCATACAGCTCTTCTCTGATTTTATCAGATGATATAATGACAGCATGTTTTCTATTCTTTGCATGCTTTTCTGCCAATGTAGACTTCCCGCTTCCAGGAAGACCTATTAATAATATTATTTCATTTTGCATTTTGTTTGGTATCTGATCCATAATTTAGTCCTCCTTATTAATAGTTTCACTAATAGATATTAAAGGATTGTTATCCGAAATATTATTAAAACTGGCACTAATTTCTTTAAGCCAATCCATATTAATATATATTTTTATGTCATAATGTTTATCTGTAGGATCATAGATGGCCAATATTCTTTTTACTTTGAAATTGATTGCATAATTTTCATTAGTAATATCAAATTCTTTAAGTACATCACTATATCTTATATCAAATCCTTTTTCTATAGAATATCCAAGATGTGTTAATACATAGTTTACATATTGTTCATTTCTACCATGATCATTTCTGTCAAAAGCATTTAAAGATGTTTCATCAAATTTTTCTAAAATATAGTATTTATCAGCATCTTTTTGTTCTTTAATAATATCCATAACTCTCTTATAAGATTGCTCACCAATAACATCCATTACTGCATTACCCATTTCAGGAGATTCTTTACAAATATCCCAAATCTTTTTTGCTGCTTCACTAATTTTATCCATAATTTTTTCCTCCATTTATAACCATAAAATGTTAATAGATCTCATAAATTTGTCTATTCTCAACCATTCTTCCTCAGATATACCTCCACAGTCGTACTTTTCTTCTAAATTAAAGTAACACTGAAGTAAATATCTGTCATTGTGCCAACCTGGAAATGGATCGTCCTTATACATCATAAAGTCAAAAGAATCATCATCTGCAAAATATCCTTCTTCTTCGGCTCTCATTGTATTATCACAAATTGACCATAAAGTAGCTTTATGAATATCATAGCCTCTTTTTTTAAACTCTTTTTCGATTGAATGTTGATAAAGCATCCACATCCATGCCGGGTATTCAGTAACTTTACGTACTAACAAGTGTTTGCATTCTTTTTCCTGTAATATCATTTTAGAAATAGCACAACATTCTCTCCATTGTCCAAGAAGCTGCTGCCTTGGTAAAACAGGAATGAGCTTGTAATGCCAAATTCTCATAATTATCCTCCAAAAACAATACCTAATAGCATTGCAAGTTTTGTCATAATAAAAACTACAAATACTAAAAATAAAATTAAACCCATTATATGATCCTCCTTTTGAAAAAGCATGAGGACTAGTAAAATATACTAATCCTCATTTAAACCTTATGCTAATGATCTTCTTTTCTTTTTACTGAAATGTTTCTTGATTGCATGGAAAGGAAATAATCCAATTCCAATTAAACCTCCTGCTAATACAGCTATTGGAAGTTTATTAAATATCTTCTTTTTTCTTTCTGCTTTCTTTTTGTTTCTTTTCATTTGCTTTTCCTCCTTATAATATAAGATACATTAGACCTCTCAGTCTTATATAGCGATTGTAAAAAATGCGAGGAAAAAACTAAGGACCTGCAAATATACAGATCCTTGTTTAAATTAATCTTCTAATTTCTCTTTTTTCTTCTTATGAAATATCTTTTCAAGCTTGTCATCTGTCCATTCTCTAAATGGTTTGCAAACCGTGTAAGCTCCTAAAGTAAATCCAACTGCCGGGATAACTATAGTTGTTACAGTTAATCTTGCATTACGCCATAAGTCGTTCATCTGATTTACACTTAATTTATTATTCATAAAAAGTACCTCCTTTGTTTTTTATTTTATAAAGAACTTGTATTTATTGCGAAAAAATAAAAGAGGTTGTAATTAACCCCTTCTATCTTTGTCGTCCTTACTATCTTTTAAATTTTTAATATCGTCAAATAACTTAAATATTTCTTTCAGTCCTATATATACCATTCCTGAAAGTCCAACAAAAGTTAAAATACTACAAAATATAAAACCTAACATAGTTTTGTCCTCCTTATTCTTTCTTATAAAGAGATTGTAAAATATGCGAAAAAAGATAGCACCTGTTTTAGATGCTATCTAAATATTTAATTTTTAGTTATTTCAATATCTCCGCCATTGTTCTTTTCATGAGAAGCGGTTTCAATCGCATCTTTTCTATTCTTACAAAGTATTTCGATTGTTACATCACCTCTTATAACTTTAACAATATATCTCTTCATATTAAAATCCTCCTTATTTTCTTCTTATAAAGAGGTTGTTTTTTATGCGAAAAAAGATTTAGGAACTGATTGCTTAGCGATTTGCATTTAAAAACCGCCCGTTTACTCGGTTTCTCACCTTTCATATCAAGCACCAGATTTCTCTGACCCCACTTAACAATAGTCCTTGTCTTCTTATAAAGAGGTTGTTTTTATTGCGAGGCAAAAAAGGTCACAAGTTGTTATTCCTGCGACCTTTAAATATTACTTCACCCTTATCTTATCACCTTTGTAAATCAAATTAGGATTCTTGATCTGTGGATTGAGTTTGACAAGTTCTTCAACTGTAGTGTTGTTCTTTTTTGCAATTCTAGTAAGATCATCACCAGATTTAACCGTATAATATTCAGGTTTTTCTTCCAAGCCTTTAAAATCCTCAACAGATTTATACAAAATATCCCTAGTTTTAGGACCAATCTTGCCATCAGGAACAAGTCCATTTGCTTTCTGGAATGCTTTTGTAGCTTTCTCAGTATTAGGTCCAAATATCCCGTCAATTCCTTTAGGGTCAAATCCTTTTTCAAGAAGAGCTTTCTGAGCTTTCTCTACTTCAGGGCCTCTGTCACCTTTCTCAATCCAATCTTTTGTAGGAGTAGGAGCCGGTGTAGGAATGGCGTTACCATAGTTTACATAAGGAGTAAGTAAACCATAGTCGGTCCATCTCATTCTAGAAGGGGCACCCTTCCAAGCTGATCTCGAACCATCAGGACCAACATACGAATATGTTACGCCATCCTGACCAGCATACATGCCCTTGGTGCATTCAATAACATTGTAAATCTTACCGTTTTCCTGGAATTCTCCAATAAATATACCTGCATGAGGGCTTGTTGATAAATATAAATAGGTTCCAGGGACTGAAATCTTGGAGAAATCCTTGGACCTCTGTGTACATCTTGCGAGAAGAGTAGCACCATCTACATCTCCTGTTACTTTAGGATCAGTTTTAGAACCTACAACATCCGTAGGAACCCATCCAGCTAAGATTACTTTAATAAGATTCCAACAGTCAAAGTTGTACTTCTTTCCATCATAATATCCAAGATTATACCCGGGTTTATTATTGTATTTATTAGGGACATCATGAGCTACTTTAAGCATCTCAATGAAGTCACTGACATTCATCATTTTGTTTGTCCTCCTTCTAAAATATCTATACGTCGTTTAAGTTCATTAATCTCTTCCTGCTGCATTTGTATAGTTTTAATCATGGCAGGAATGAACTCTTCATAACGTAATCCATAGGTGTATTCGCCTTCGACAACTCGCCATTCGGGCTTTACATGATCTTCATCATCTTCTTCATAATGTGCTTCCACTTTTGGATCTTTACAGAAACCTGCAAAATCCATGGCAGTTAGACCAAGATTTTCAAGTTCTTCTTCAACATCTTGAGCTATCATTCCATGATGTGTTCTACCAGTTTCTCCATTTATGTATTTGAAAGAAACGGGTTTTAATCCCATTATAAAATCTCTTGCCGATTCATCAAGTTCTTGAATATCTTTTTTCTCATTACGATCCGAAGTATTGATTGTTGCGGAAGAAGAATATATCTGACCCCATCTGTTATTAGGCATTCCAAGTCTTAAATAAGTATCAGTCGCCGGACAAAATGCCCAATAATTCTTATTGTTGTATTTGATAACACCTAAAAATACCGCATAGTTAGCTTCATTCGAAGCTCTCATATACAACTCTTGATTGACAGCATTTGCAAAAGTCCATGAAACATTTGCTCCTAATTTAAAGTATCCAGAAGTGTCTATATAACATTCATTGCCCAAACTATCTTGAATAATAAACTCAGCACGGTTACCACTAGCTCCAGGCTTAAAAAATATCTTACTTTTTCTGGCAGAAGTTGTATTTGTGGATGAACTTGTGCTATTACTAAGCAAAATAGGATATGTATTTTCAGTATTTGAAGTAGCTGTCTGTTTTACATTTACATCTGTAATATCATCTGTAAGTGCTACTGTACCAGCAGCATCTGGAAAATATATATTCTTACCGCTAGTGGAATTTGTCGGAGCATATAAAGTAATATATCCATCTTTTTCTGAATATATTCTTACTTCGCCACGTTTATTATTGGCTTTTTCTGTTGCATTTTCAGAATCTTTAGAATATGAATTACCGAGTTGCAGAATTGAACGTCCAAACTCCGTGCTATTATCATGCAGCTTCTGATAATACCTAAAGCCGTCATTAACTTGAGCATTACCAGTACTATCCATATTAGGTCTCCACATAGGATAGTTCCAGTTACCTCCTGTCGTATTGGTTTCAACGACTTTCACCTTTTCATCTGTCAATTCAACAGTGGTATTTCCTGCCTGGTTGGCAGTAAAAGTTCCTTTGGTCGAATCATTCTGCTTAATGGTAAGTGTTCCGTTATTAACAGTCGGAATAACAACACTTCCCTGAATTTGTTCTCCAGACCTATCGTGTGCAGTTGCTCCACTTAATAAATTTTCAGGAGTAACCGTATCATCTGTTAAATCAATAAGTGTCTCATTTCCATATATAATTTTGTTTTTAGCCATAATATTCTCCTATTAAGGAGCAACGGTACCTATAGTTACAGTAGTTCCATAAGAATTCGGAGTCTCTGAATATGCGATAGCTGCTACATTTACCTGTGCTAAATAGTCATATCCAGCGTCCGGTAATATAGCCTGTGCTGTGGTATAAGGCGTTACGTTCTTAGTCTGCGAAGTAACTCCTTCACCAGTGTAAGTACCTGTTACACCTAAAATTTCAACGCCGTCCTTAATGTTGCTTGCAATTATCTTTGCCTGTTCAGTTGAATCAATAGCCACTGTTCCAGAACCATCGTGGTATCCACTAGGAATATGGTAAACTTCATCAACCTCATCAATAACTCCAGTTACAGCACCTCTGTTAGGCATTGAACCTGTAATCTTCTGAGCATTAACATATGCAGTTTTACCAGAAAGAATCTCCGAAGCAGTTGCATTTGCATCTGTTGTATCTGAGTCTTTTGTACTTGTACCAGTAATGATGGTACCCGATCTATCATGGGCAGTAACACCATAAGCAAGATCTGATGCCGTAACACTATCACCAGTTAAGTCAATAAGTACTTCATTACCAAATATGATTTTATTTTTTGCCATTTGTTTTCTCCTTATTCATAAGCAATAACTACTGTTTTACCACCCTGAGGATTGCTAACTTCTTGGTATGGTATCTCTAAAACAGTAAAATCATCTGACATGGCTTTCTCTTTTGTTTCATACACTTGAGCATGAGTCTTTGGTGTAGAAATATAAGGGCCTTCGTACGTAGGATACTCGGGATTAATAATAACACCGGCTTCCATATCTACTTCAAGATTATCAGATGAACTTAAATCAGTTTCAAACTCCTCAACATGATCTAATTCATAATCCAGCATCTCTGACATTGGAAATAATGAAATATCAAAGTTAACTACTGAATCTAGGGATACATCCACATTAGTGACTGGATTTAATGAAATATCTATCATAGTGTCATCCCTTCATAAACTTGTACTTTAAATTATCTCCCATCTCTGTCCTTAGAATCGGAGAAGCTAATTCATCGTTATTTAAGCTTGCAGTAAGCTGTATTAACAAATATCCAGGCTCGAAAGCTAAAGTATCATCATGGGATAACTTTGTAGATATCTTTTTGTTTTCGTCATCTATTTGAATATCTGTGAAAGTCTTTAGATTTCTACCTGAATCATTAACAATAGTTATTTCAGGATTCTGCAAACTGTTAAGATCATAGCTTTCTGCATTATTAATATGCAAACTAATGGTGGGAGTAGTTCCTCTGTAAAGCATGTTTAGCCCTCCAAATATCTTTATTCGGTTTTCTTTGTTAACTGCTTATAAATCTGATTAATACCTGTTGAAGCAAGTCCGGAAACAATACCTACTGCTAAAGCTGTAATAAAGTTGTCGGCAGGGAAATTGGGCATCTTGGTTAAGAAAGCAACCAGTCCAAATATAGCACCAACAACACCAACGATAATAGGAATGAACTTCTCTTTAAGTGGAGATGCTTTAACTCCTATACCTACAAGATAACAAATAATAGTAATAGCCGGAACTGCAATAATTCCTAAAATATCAAAGTTCATAATATTGTCCTCCTTTAATTGTAAATGAAGTTCTCTAAGTCTTTCTTGACTTTACTCATTTCTTCCTCATTATTGCCTGTAAGGGTGTGATTTAATAAAGCTAATGTTGCTCTTAAAGTCAACTTGTTGCTAACCTCAATATCATCAAGTCTTTCTTTGTCTCTTTTAAACCTAAGTTCATACTCAGTCATCTTCTGCTCGATCAAAGAAACCCTTGTTTCAATTGCACTAGTTGGTTCTCTGAACTTATTAGCTCTACTTTCTACTTTCTCCCAAATTGTAAATATCGTAATAATAGCTCCCATGATTACAAGAGTTATCTCCCACCATTCGCCCATTTTTAAGTCTCCTTTTTCCAGTAATATAAAACAGCTTCATCTCCAGAATCCCATGTATCGTAGTAATCACCATCGACTACCGCAATAACATGGGTTCCAGTTGCAACCAAGAACTTTCCATGATCATATTCTTGGCAAAAATCTTTTAATGTATAACATACAGGACATTCTTCTGGTATAAGATACCTAGAATATCCAGTGCGTTTAAGATACGAACCCCATACAGGATTATCTGAAGGCATCATCTTCATTCGATAACCTTCTACAACAATATGTATATAGACAGTATCCCAATCGTCTCCAGTAAGCATGCAAAGACCTCTTACTACACAGTCTCCTGTATTGTTATTAAGAAAAGGATTTGGATTGAAATATCTATACATGGTTTAATGCCACCAATCTTTCTTAATCTTTGTTTTTTCGTGTATCATATCCTTGCTCCTTCCTTATGATGTTTTGGTATATTGGAACGTAATATACCAATCCCAATTATAAAACGCAAAGGTATTTGTATCTGTAAAGTAATAAATTCCTCCATTATATGCCTCAAATCTCGGCAATGTATCTACATTATCGCTCCTCTGATATACAGACCTTGACTCCGTACCTTTTACAACATTTATTTTTGTGTCAATCATCTTGCCGATATTAGAAAAACCGCTAATTTGTGTCCAATCACTAACTGTAATAAATGTTCCCGTAGGAGCATATATGGTTTTTTCATAAATCGTGCTACCATCAATCCAAGTCCCAACAATATGTTCATCCGTTGAATAATGGTGTGTAGGCACTCCTTGTGGTGTCCAACTTCCACTTCCTGCAACATCTGTTGTTTTGGTGTATTGAAGTGTTACATATCTAATTGATATTGCTGCATTATTTCCTCGACTATGATACACCTGTATATAAGTTTGGTCTGTATTAGCACCAAGCATATCCCAAATAGTTCCAGCATCATTTACCGCTTTAATATCGACAATTTTCTCTATATCCCCTTTGGTAATTGGTGTATCTGTCCAAGAATTTGCAGGTATTGACGCATCTGCACCAAAGTCCCAAGTCTTTTCATAAAGCGGTTTTCCATCTGTCCATACCCCTATTTCTCTTTCTTCTGTGGAGTAAATTACAGGTTGGAATTTACTGTGCGTTGTGCCTGTTTGGATGCCAAAAACTTGGTATGTTCCCGAATAATTTTGTCCCGAATCTCCAAATAAAGTTTGCCCTTTTTTTAATAATGCAGAATAACCAAAAACGGTATTGCCCGAATAATATGCAATCATATTATTGTCTATTTTTACACTCACATCGCCATTTCGTGACGTTACAATAAATGATATAATGCAATCCTCAACGGCGGTATAACTTAACGGATTGTTGAATTGTGTACTTGTCTGTATTACATTTCCTATGTCAATAAACACACCATCAATTCCACCTGCACTTGCAAGGTCAACGATGGTTTTATTGTTTGTGGAATCATCCGATACATTCGCACCGACAAATTGCAATCCTGCTCTTGCCGTCATTGAATTGCCGTTCTCGTCTATGATGGTGTGACCGCCTGTGCCGGAACCTGAAGGGGCATATATATCAGTTGATACACCATCAATTTCAATTTCGGCAATCTTAGTGCCTGTAGAAACAATCTGGTTCCATGTTACAGAAGAGCCACCGCCACCTCCTGATGGAGCATAAAGGTCATATTGAGTTCCGTCAATAGTTAAAGTAGCAACTTTTGTTCCAGACTGTAATAAATCTGAAATACTAACTGTGGATTTACCATTAACTGCAATGCCAATATTTCTAACTGCATCGCCAAGTTGATTAAATGTACTTGTATCGACTTTATTGCTTAAAGCACTTTGAATATTACTAATACTACCCTGAAGTCCTGTAATATCGTTTTTAGCATCTCCAATATCGTTCTCGACATCACTAGCCCAACTATTTAATGCGAGTAAAAATCCATCATAATTAGTATTAAGTATTTCCGCCGTAACTGGTGTACCACCAACTTCAAAGTCCTCATACCCATCTGGATACGGTTTAATAAACTGTGAAAATGACATATGACCCTCCTAGAAAATCATAGAGGTACCAGCAAGTGCATTTACTCACTAGTACCCCTATTTTGAAATTTTAACCCAACCTATCCATCAAACGGCCAATTACCTGGCGTTCAATATCTGAGTTGGCTTTTGACATCATGTCATTAAGTTCTCTCATTGGGTCCTTACCCTCTTCACGAGATCTTCCACGTCTCATGGATGCTTCGTAGTCATAATCGTACGAGCGACCTCTTCGGTAAGAAGCACCTCTACCATCTCTAGAATATCCTTCATCGAAAGAATCTTCCATGGCATCGATACACTTAATGTAATACATGGTCTTTACTAATTTGTAGACAAGATCAATATCTGATTCTGTCCAATCTCTTTTCTTTGCAGCGTCTTCAAGTTGATACTCAGCAACGCTACAAATATCTTTTAAAACGTGCATGATTATCTCCTTTCTATGCTATTCTATTTACAACAAGATTAGCATTCTGTATATTAATAGCCTGTGCCGCATTATCCGTTGTATTCTCTACAGAAATGTTAAAGCAGCAACCAACAGGTACTGTTATGATAGCTGTAGATGTTACATTGAAATATGCATCTGTTGCGGTAGGGGTTACTATTGCCTCGCTAGTTGCTACAGGTTCTCCTGAAATAGCAATAGCAAGTGAAATAGGTCCTGCTGTTCCATCTGTAGGAACTGCAATGTTACCATTGAATGTAACCTGATACCTTGCAAATTTAGCACAAGGGTTATTAACGATACCACGGAGAGTTACAATTCCACTTTCATTTCTATGAATTACATAACCTTTCTGACAAGGTATAGAATCATTAAGAAGCACTGGCTGATTAGGCTGTACTTCCTGAATAGGATTATAAGTAAACTCTGCTGCCATGATATCACCTCCTAGAAAGAACCGCATCCACATCCACATCCATACTGCTGAACACAGCAATTAGGATTCTGAACGATATAAGCCGGTCTTGCTACGGGGTTGAGATAATCTTCAAGCACTGCCGTCTGTCTATTATTATCAGCTAATAAAGTAGCAGTCTGAACTGTTTCTGAGCGAGCAAGATTGAGCATATTAATCTGATTCTGAAGTTCAGCAATCTTCTCATTCTTAGCATCAATCTTATCCTGACATAACTGATCTTTAATCGACTGAAAGCCAGCTGTCTGATTAGCAATAATATCACGAATACCATCGGATAAAGCTGCTCGATCAGCACAGTTTTCGCTCTGTACAAGAGCACCAAGGTTAGCAGTAGCTAAACGGTTTTCGCAACAACAGTTTGCAAGCTGTGACTGAACTGCGTTAAACTGACCAAGAATGTTCATCGCTCTGTTACATTCAGCAACTTCTGCAGATGAAAAGCCCTGTGATACCTCATTTTGAATTCCAGACAACTGTCCAGAAAGACCTGCTGTATCAAAGCCTCTGTTTACAGCGTTCTTAGTGTCATCATTGTAAAGATAAGGCAGAACACCATTATTTCCGTTTCCACCAAATCCATTACCCCAGTTGCCTCCCATGAGAGCAAACAAGAATAAGATGACCCACCAGCCATTACCGTCACCAAAACAATTGTTTCCGTAACCACCCATAGGGCCTACTGGCATAACCAAACCGTTACCATTTTCTGAAAATGCCATAATTTAATCCTCCATTAAACTTTTTGTGGTTAGTGATTACCCTTCTAGACGAGTAACCAGTTACATTTATACTATCAAATTTGCGCAAAATAGTATACAAATTTAGAACTTACAGCCCATACTTGTCGCTTGAGCCATAAGGTTATTAAAAGTAATCTGGTCCATTTTACCAGATGAAACTAAGTAATTTACTGCTTCGTGAGGATTATCGCCAAATTGGCTAGGAATTTCTATGTTCCTTTTTTGCATAACAAACGCAAAAGGATTTTGCATAAATTGACTGAACTGACCTGCAATTGAATTAGGTCCATTCAGTTCTTGAAACAAAGGATTCATCCTCACTCACCTCCTTGTTTTTTATTTAAGTTCTTCTTTTCGTTCGAAATGTACTTCTGCATCATTTCTTCCATTCGTGTAAGCATCCCATTTTGAAATTCATTTAACTCTGTTTTTGTTACATAGTTATTAGGGACATGTTCCGGTTCTTTCTGAGTAATTTCCTCTTCATACCTAAAATATCGTAAAGGCATAGGCATTCCAGAAACATCTACTGACTTAATAAAGAACCGTTTATCGTTCTTATCAAATAGTGGAACTGAATATCCTGGAGCTACCGGAAAACGGTTAGCACCTTCATCTCCGTCAACCCAGTTCATACCATTATTGGCATACATAACAGGCTGTTGCAGATATCTTTGATCCTGTGGACCCATTGGACTGTACCTCCTTTCTTTAATATTTATTTATCGTTATGGTTTTCGAGAATCCTGAATTCAAGTTCAGAAATCTGTCGTTCCATAGCGGAAATAACTGTTGAATTAAGAGGAGGGTCAAACAATAATTTGACTTTTTGATACATCCAAGTCTTAATCATACTGCATTTTTCCATATCTTCAGATATCAAACTCCATTCTTCTGAAGGACCTGTTATCTGAATCCAATCAGTACATCCACCTAACTGATGCAATATGTTAAGAACTGAATTGATATGAACAATAATATCAGTATCAAACTCCGTCTGTGTTTCTGTTATACCAAGCATTTGCTTTATGGTATTAAGAATTGAATCGTTCATAGTTTTATTCCTTTCGTACGTCCGGCTTTAACGGATATAGGGTTCTGATGATTTACCTATAGCTTGAATTTCACTGCAGCAAAACTATAAAGGAAGGACATCTATGTGAAACCTGAAAAATATCAGGAAATCACCTAAAAGCAGGACTTGAGACTGAGCAACAACAAAGAGTAATCTCAGCCCCAAGCTCTTAGTAACATAGGGGATAACAAGATGCGGCTGACTTGTGGGAGTAAGACCGCATACCACCTATGGAACTTTAAAAATTTCCATCTTCTGAATACCTATCTCTAAAACCAATTTCATTGGCTGGAAAACAGAAGTTCATAATATCCTCATCAAATAGAGGATTTGTAAAGTAATAAATTGTTTGTGTTCTATTTTTTAAATAAATAAAATATAAGCCATTAACTAAATCTTTTCTTCTTAAAGAACGAGATACATTTTGAATATGTTCCAAATGAGTAAAATTTTCACTATTATGTGTTATAAAATCATATCTTAAAAGAAATTGGCATATATTAATTTCGACATTTTCTTTATTAACAATATCATAAACACTTATAGTATCTTCAATTTTAAATTCTTTAACTTTTATGAAAGTATGATTTTGTTCATCTAATTTATAAATACATCTTTTATAAACTATAGATTTACCAAATTCCCCATCGACTATTTCGTCATATCTAATATCAGAAATATATAACTCATTCTGATAAGTATATAATCTAGTTGGTACTGAATAATATTTTTCTAATATATAATAACTTCTTCCAGCTCCTATTGGTGTTTCCAAAATAGGTGATACTCTATCAGCAGTACCAAAAACATCATTATCTAAATTATACAAATGAAATCCGGATATGTCATTATATGTTAAAAGAAAAACATGTGGATTTATAAAATAGTCGCTATCCCAAGTCTCCGGTGAATAATAAGAACCATTTCCATTAAAATTCTCATGTACTCCAGCGTATATTATTAAGTAAAATGTATTATTAAAATAAATAGTTCTTATATTAACTTCTATATTCTTTCCATGATGTGGAACAACAGAACTCTTTATTTCATTGGTAATTGAACTGGGAATCTCTATTAATGATAAAGTTTCTTGATAAAATCTAAAAGTTAAATATTTAAATAAATCTACATTTAAATTAAGTCTTGGACAACAAAAATATACGGCTTTGTTTAATGAATTTACTTTCGTATATGGATTCATATATGATGCCCATATAACATAGCCAGCAGCATTTAATTGATCAAAGTCTGTTTGTAAAGCTTGTTGCCAATCGTAAACCGCAATGTCAATAGCTTGTTGATATCGAACGTTAATCCATCCACTGCTTGAATATTCGGCTTTCATAATTAAGAAAAGCCATCTATCACCCAAATCACCATAAGTTCCTAATGAATATATTGAAACACAAGACTCTTTTTCAATAAATTTTCCAACCATATCAAAATTATTAAAATACCCTTGAGTTTGAGGTATATAAAAAGAGGTTGCCATACGTCTTTGTGTTTGAAAAATATAGTCATTAGAATCACTAACCGAACAATACCAGAATATTTCATTAACTCCAAAAGGAACATAAAATTCGTTTTCAGTATTGAAAAAATATGAAAATTCACTAAGATAAATACGAAGCCAAGGTTGTCTAGAAGTAGTAGGCAATATTTTTCTATGATATAATTCATTAGGAATAATATAGCAAAGTGTTCCCCATCTATTATCGGAAGGATCCTGTATAATGATAATATCGCCAATATATCCAGAAGGCCACGGTCCCGGAGGAGGTGTCTCTTCTTTCTGCCAGATGTAGCCGTACATAGACCTCGCATCCTGTTTTGTAACAATCAAGTCAACGCTTTGTCCATGCGAAATATCTTTGTCTGAATATGTAGCTGAATTATGTCCGGCACTATCTATAGTTATTGTAGTTACACCGTCTGGAGTAATATTCACATTTAATCCATATACTATATTCGTGTATATTGGACTTTCCGGATCATCCTGATACTGGCATAGAATAGAAAATGGTTCAACATATACTTTTGTCTTAAATTGTTTAATTACTTGTCCTTCTGTATACTTAATACCATCACACCAGCAATCGTGAACTGCTTTAATTACCCAAATCCCTTTAGCATAACTATAACTTATATGAAAATCCACACTTTCTGAATTATGCCAAGCAATATCTTCATCAACATCTTCATTTTTTATTAATTTTCCATTAGCTAATGATGTCTTTGAGATTTGAATAGCATCATGATTTTCATGAGTTACTATAATATTACCAATTTTTACAATTTGCCTATAAGGCCATTCTCCTAATTTATCGCCCTTTGCATAATTAGTTCCATTGTAATACAAATTATCATTATTAGAATACAATTCCCATTTCATTTCTTTTGTATCAAACATTAATGAAATATCGTCATGCATAAAAGGCTGATAAATTGCTTCATAAAAGTTAACAGTAACCCAAGGTTCTTCTTTATCTCCAGAAGTTTTAACAATTTTCATAGTTAAAGCGGTTTCTGATGTATGAAGAGAATATCCTACAGTAACATCGCTGTCTGGAGTTTTTACTAAATAAGTTATAGCCTCTTTAATAATATATTTATCACTTTCATCTGCTATTTCTATATGAATTGCTTCAGATACAGCAAAACTTAAGATAGAACGATTATTGTAATATGTTCTACCATTATACTTAATGTACCCGCATTTTGAATAAATTGTCCAAGTTGCACCATTTCTCCTAAATTCAATGTTCTGGAATTTTACCGTTGAACTTGATGAGTCAAAAGTTGTTGAATCTAAGTCAACATATTCCTTATGACTATGACCTTGTTCATCTTGAACTTGAGTTACTATTTGTTTTTTAACAGTTACTGAATCTACATTCTCAAGTTGCTCAACATCATATACAATATGCTCATATTGAGTCTGATATTTATCTGATTCATCATAAACTATTATGTCAACCGCTCCTTGCAATGGAAATGTAGTAAGAGCTTTACCACTTTTATATGTATTACCATTAAAAATTATATAAGCTGACTTAGAATAGATTGTCCAAGATCCATTATTTAATTCAAATTTAAGTTTTTTGTAATTTATAGGCTGCTCATCTACCGAAGATATGATTTTAACTTCTATATCTCTGTAATCGTTATAATAGCCACCTTCA
>Ga0247609_10000430_pt1 | contig 58871 bp, 45 predicted proteins | sample 172DNAGHGlowgp2_FD_193487 | JGI IMG/M metagenome (GOLD analysis project Ga0247609, IMG submission 193487) | Sheep rumen microbial communities from Palmerston North, Manawatu-Wanganui, New Zealand - 1728 DNA GHGlow gp2 | ecosystem: Host-associated > Mammals > Digestive system > Stomach > Rumen ... | reverse complement strand
TGAAGCACCGGAGCAAGCGGCCGATAGAGCCGGAAGCCGTCTTCGGGCAGATGAAGTTCAACAAACAGTACAAGAGATTCCGCCATAAGGGGAAAGACAAGGTCAATATGGACTTTGGTCTCTTCGCTATTGCCTTCAATATCCAAAAATACGTCCGGATGACGGCGTAAGAAGGTCAAAAAAGCACTTTTTTGCAAAAAAATCGCGCTGGCAACCCTCCTCGCGAACCACATCGCGGTCGCACAAACAAACACGACACAGAAATAATCACCACAGACATTTCTATAAGCCACAACACATCGTCGCATGAAAAAGAGGATGTGCCAAAACGTGACTTTTGACACACCCTCACCAGAGGACATCAGAACAATAATAATCACAAATACGAAAAGAGTATGAAAAATCTTACAACAGTAATCACCCTTCTCCTGCTCTGCGTTGCATCAGTGTTTGCGCAGGCGCCCGAGAAGTTCACCTACCAGGCGGTAGTGCGCAATGCGAGCAACGCGCTGGTGGCCAATGCGCAGGTGGGTGTGCGCGTGAACATCCTGCAGGGCTTGGCCACGGGCAACGCCATCTATTCCGAATCCCATGTGGTGACCACCAACGCCAACGGACTGGTTACCGTCAACATCGGCGGCGGCAGCGTGCTGCACGGCAGCTTTGTCGGCATCAACTGGGCTGACGGTCCGTACTTTCTGAAGACGGACATCGACCCGAACGGTGGCAACGACTACAGCATTACGAGCACGCAGCAGTTGTTGAGCGTGCCGTATGCGTTGTACGCTACGGAAGCGGCCAACGGTTTCAGCGGGGATTACAACGACTTGGTTAATGTCCCGCAGATTCCGCAGATTCCCGCAGACATTAGTGCGTTTAACAATGATGCAGGGTATATTACGATGGATTCTGTACCAGCCATTCCGACAAATGTGAGTGCTTTCACGAACGACGCAGGCTACATCACAGCCGACAATGTCCCTGCGCAGGTGAACGCCGACTGGAATGCCACAAGCGGTGTGGCAAAGATTCTCAACAAACCAACAATCCCGACTGTGCCTTCCAATGTGAGTGCTTTTACCAACGACTCTCACTACATCACCGAGGCGCAACTCAATGCGCTGCTGGCCGCGTTGAATAATACGATTGATAGTTTGCGGGATAGGGTTGAGGAACTGGAGAATAACCCGAGTCAGCCGATTCCCGCACAGACGTTGGGCAGTGTAACCACTACAGAGATAACATATGTTGGTACGAACAGTGCTGTCGGTGGTGGCAATGTGACCTCCGACGGAAACTGCAGCATCCTTGCCCGCGGCATCTGCTGGAGTACGTCCAATCCGCCGTATGTTACTGATAACCATACCAATGATGGTTCGACAGTTGGTGCTTTTTCCTCCACGGCTAGCGGCCTGAACCCCAGCACCACTTACTATGTCCGCGCCTACGTGACCAACAGCGTGGGTACAGCATACGGCTCTGTGGTGAGTTTCACCACGGACATCAGTGGTACACCCGTTCTTCCTACTGTGATCACTGGTAATGTCACGAATATTGCACCGTACACAGCTTCTTTCCACGGCAATGTGGTAGATAATGGTGGAATATCATTGCAGGCGCGAGGCTTCGTTTATGGCCTAACTCATAATCCCACTTTGGAAAATGACTACACAGTTGACGGCATAAGCGAAGGGACATTTTCTACAACCATTACTGGGTTGAGCGCAGTCATGACTTATTATGTGCGTGCGTATGCCACCAACGTCATCGGAACGGTTTATGGCGAAGAGGTCTCATTTGTGTCATCCCCAACGCCTCCAGTGGTTACGACTGACGAAATTTCTTCCATATCATATACTTCAGCTACATGTGGCGGTAATGTGACGTTCTCAGGAGGTGCGGCGGTGACTGCCAAAGGTTTATGTTATGGATTGACGGAACATCCAACCATTAACGACAATGTAATTGATTTTGGGACTGGAGTGGGTAATTTTACGGGTGACGTGGCTGATTTGACGGCAAATACAGTTTATTATCTGCGAGCCTTTGCCACTAACAGTATAGGAACCAGCTATGGTGAGGAACGGATATTCAGTACTTTATCCTATCATATTCCAACCGTGGAGGGCTTGACACCTACAGATATTACCTATACATCTTTCTCTTGCGGAGGAAATGTAACTGATGCGGGTTCATATCCTGTGACAGCAAGAGGTGTGTGCTATGCCACTCACTCATTGCCGACAATGGCAGACATTTTTATCTCTTTAGGTAGTGATACAGGATTTTTCTCCACGACCATTTCAGGACTAACACCGAATACTACCTATTATGTTCGTGCGTATGCAATCAATCAGTTGGGAATGGCTTATAGTGAAGAAATAATGGTGTCCACTTTACCAAATACCACACCTTCCGTAACCACTGTTTCCGTCTCCAGATTTGGGGAGTGTGTTGGAGACATCACCTCCACCGGCGGTTTGGAGATAACAGATAAGGGATTCTGCTACAGTACATATCCCAATCCAACAATTTTAGAAAATAGTGTATCAACAGGTGCAGGTGACGGGCAGTTTTCAGCCATAATTCACAATATGGTGGATAGTGCCACTTATTTTGTGCGGGCTTATGCCACCAATAATTTGGGCACAGCATACGGAGAGCAAATTTCATTCACTTACGGTGGTTGTGGAACGGTCATTGATTACGACAGCAACATCTATAATACAGTCCGACTCGGGAATCAATGTTGGATGAAAGAGAACTTACGCACCACGCACTACTCTGATGGAACAGCAATTGAGGCGGGAGGAAGCAATAGTTCTAGTACGAATGCTTACTATTATACACCAAACAAACCGATAGTTTATGGATTTCTGTACAATTGGAAAGCTGTGATGCATGACACCCCCAGCAGTGAAACTAATCCCAGTGGTGTTCAGGGCATTTGTCCAACAGGATGGCATGTACCAAGTGATACAGAGTGGACACAACTGACAGACTTTGTTAGCGACCAAAGTCAATATGTGTATGGATACATTGGTGTTGCAAAAGCATTAGCAGACTCATTAGGATGGTATTATAATGCTCAAACCGTTTTTAATATACAATCAACCGTGTATTATCAAATGGATTCCAACAACACAACAGGTTTTAGCGCATTGCCTACCGGAGCCTTTCTTAATGGTGTTATTTTTAATGCTAATATTCTTCCGGGAGGAGAGATGCCTATTGATAATTCTGGTGGTGCCTATTTTTGGAGTTCTACAGCTCCTAATAATAATGCTGCTTCTTATGGTGCCTACATTCGTTTTTTTGTAGGTAGCTCCTCTTCTGTAGGAAGAATTAATCGAGATAGAAAATTTGGTTTTTCCGTTCGCTGCCTCCGAGACTGATCTAATGTAGAGTGAAGAATGTAGAATGAAGAATAAAGGGCGTGGCCGGTGCGGTCGCGCCCTTTGTTGTAAAGATGCAAACCGTGCGTTTCTACAAATATATTCGTAAAACAAAAAATCATTGTCATTTAAAAATAAATTGTATCTTTGCGGCCTTGAAATTCATAGTATTCATTATATTTTTTAAATCATGAAATTCGATAAAATATTTAGCAACAACAAATTATGGGCAGTACGATATGAAAATGAGACGGACAATGTGCTGCAACAACTGTTTTCTAAATGGAGCGACCCTGAATGGCTGATGACATTCTTTTGCGACAATATGTCCGACCTTAGAGGCTTACTTCAAGATAACGGATGTCAACCAAGCCATTTATGACACCATTGACGATAGCAACGAACTTCAATGTCTTATTCTTGACCTTTCACCCGACTCGAACCTTGACAAATTGTTCCGCCCTTTGGAAAATAGTCGAACTCAAGAAATGCTTTTGGGCAGAGAAAAGGCCCGACTTGCCAGAAATCGAGACCATGCATCTTGGCTTCGTCTATATGCCATCAAAATAGAACCGGGTTGCTATATCATCACAGGAGGAGCCATAAAGTTAACGAGGACGATGCAGGAAAGAGAGCACACTCTACGAGAACTCAACAATATGGAGCGGGTGCGCAACCTGTTACTACAAGAAGGGGCAATTGATGCTGATGGATTTGAGGATTATATGTCAGAAATTAGTAATGATTACCTATATGAAACAGAGAACAGTTGATTACTTGTCGAAAAATCAAAGCGAGACGCCATCCCAATGGAGGGAAGAAGCTGTGTGGAGACGCGATAATGCGGCGTGGTTGCGGTATTCCCAACACATTGCCGTGCTGTTGCTATCTTTCATGAAAAAAGAGAACCTCACTCAACAAGGGATGGCGGACCGACTGCACTGTACGCAGCAGTATGTCTCCAAAATCTTAAAGGGGAAAGAGAACATAACGCTTGAGGTAATTACGAATATTGAAAGAGCGTTGAATGTTCAGTTGATAAACCTTTAGCGATTGGAAAAGCAACGTTGTGGCTAAAAATCGTATTTTTGCCGCCTCTTTTTTATATAGGGCATCACCCCACCAACAGAAAAATAAGCTAATGATAATCAACAAGAACGATATAGAATTCGCCTCTCCGGAGGAGATCAAACAGTTCCAAGAAGGGAAAATGCACGAGGAACTGCAGTATTTGCAGCAAAATTCGCGCTTCTACCAGCGCATGTTCGAGCGCTATGGCATCAAGGTGGAGAAAATCCGCACCATCGAGGATCTGGTGAACATCCCGTTCACCGAGAAAAAGGATCTGCAGCTCTTCAACGAGGACTTCCTGTGCGTGCCCAAGGAAAAGGTCATCGACTACATCACCACGAGTGGAACGCTAAGCGACCCGGTGACGTTTTGCTGCACAGAGAAAGACCTCCGGCGGCTGGCTTTCAACGAACGGAAGAGCTTCGAGTGCGCGGGACTGCAACCCGGCAACATTCTCCAGCTCATGGTCACCCTTGACAAGCGTTTTATGGCAGGGTTAGCCTACTTCCTCGGTTTGCGAGAGTTGGGTGCCTCCGTCATCCGCGTGGGCAACGGCATCCCCGAACTGCAGTGGGACACCATCCGGCGTATCAAGCCCGACAGCATCATGTGCGTGCCGTCGTTTATCCCGCGACTGATTCAATACGCTGAGGATCATGGTATTGACTACCGGAACTCCAGTGTCCGAAAGATCATCGGAATAGGGGAGAGCCTGCGAAATCAGGACTTCTCGCTCAACCTTCTGGGTGAGCAGATCAAGTCGAAATGGGATGTGGAACTCTACGCCACCTACTCCTCCACCGAGATGGGCGCGACCTTCAGCGAGTGTGAGTACGGCATTGGCGGTCACGTGCATCCTGAGCTCATCATCGTGGAGATTATCGGAGAGGACAACCTGCCGGTAGCCGACGGTGAGACTGGCGAGGTGGTGGTGACGACCCTCGGTGTGGAGGGTATGCCGCTGTTGCGCTTCCGCACGGGCGATATGTGCGCGAAAATCACCGAGCAATGTCGCTGTGGTCGAAACAGTTACCGACTCACTCCACTGGTAGGCCGCAAGAACAATATGATCAAGCTGAAGGGCACGACCCTCTATCCGCCCGCACTCATGGACGTGTTGAACAACACCCCGTTCGTTCAGAATTACGTGATTTACGTGCAAGATTCTCAGCAGGGTACCGACGAGGTGGTCGTGAAGGTGGGCTTGAATGCTGAGGCCGTCGAGGGGAACGTGCGGTTCAAGGACCACCCCGAGGAGATTGTCAACGAGCTGAAGAACCGTTTCCGTGCGCATGTCCGTGTCGCCCCGACGGTCGTCATCAGCTCTGTTGAGGAGGTTCAGCGAATCAATTTCCCGCCCAGTGCCCGAAAACCCGTGAAGTTCGTGGATTTACGAACTCGGTGAACGGCGACCGCGTCCGAAAAAAGTATACCTTTGCCGCCGATTAATCGACTGGATATGATGAAGATAACACTCTTGGGCACAGGCACTTCGCAGGGCGTTCCCGTGGTGGGATGCAACTGTGAGGTGTGCCGTTCCGCCGACCCGCGTGACAAACGGCTGCGCACCGCCGCCTACGTTGAGGTTGACGGTGTGCGTCTGCTCATTGACACGGGGCCTGACCTCCGGCAACAGCTCCTGCGGGAGAATATCACCAAAGTCGATGCCATCCTCGTCACGCATGAGCACAAGGATCACTTGGCCGGGCTGGACGACATCAGACCTGTCTATTTCAGGCAAAAGAAGCCCATGGACGTTTATGCCATGCAGCGCGTGCTGAACGTCATTCGCAAGGACTTTGACTACGCCTTTAAGGAACATCCCTATCCTGGCGCACCTGCTTTCCAGTTGCATCCTGTTCGCTACGACACATTCACGGTCGGCGATGTGGAAATCCAACCCATACAGGTGCGCCACCTCACGCTACCCATCCTCGGCTATCGAATCGGACCGTTCGCCTACATCACGGACGCGAGTTTCGTGGCGGAATCGGAAATTGCCCTGCTTCAAGGATTGGAGGTGCTGGTGGTCAATGCGTTGCATCACGAAAAGCACTACTCCCACTTCAATCTCGAACAGGCCCTGCAATTCGTGGAGACCGTGAAGCCCCGGCGTGCCTACTTGACTCACTCCTCCCACCATATCGGACTCTATGCCGATGTGGCGAAGACGCTCCCGCCGAACGTGACCTTAGGTTACGATGGTTTGCAGACCACTATCGATAAATAGCGGCTACCAGACGTTTCCGTAACGTTTTCTGCGTCCGCAGATTCCAACATTCGATTTGCACTGCGTACATGCCCGCCGGGGCAGGCTGGTTGTTGTCGTCTGTGCCGTCCCAGCGGAAACGGGCTTCTGAACCGCACAACACATTGTTGGCCAGTCGTTTGACAGGATACCCCCGGTTGTTGTACAGCACAATGTTCACACGGTTTTCTTCGTCGGGAAAGGTGCAGACCACCTCTGTGTAGTCGTCGAAGCCGTCGTTGTCGGGGGAGAAAACGTCCGGGGCAATCTCGAATCCGCAGCTCTCGAGTACGTTGCCTGCTTGCGAGTTCCGGTATCCGGGTGTACCGAAGCCCGCACTTTCCGCCGCCGATCGCCAGTTGTTTTCGTCCTGCGTGGGCATGTCCGAGTAGAGGCGCTCCAACGATACCCCTTTGACCGTCAGCAATTTCGAATAGTGCATCTCTTCGGTATAGGCCAGCCGGTCGATTGTTCGCAGACTTCTGTCCGTCAGATAGATAGTGCCCTTTGCGGTGGCAAAGTCGGGCAACGAGTCGCAGTCAACCAGCGCTTTTTCGTCCCGGCAGATGTACTGTTCCATCGTGAGATTTCTCCGTTTGCACAGTGCGACGTGCGTTCCCGGCGGCATCTGAAACCCTTTGGAAACGGCAAATACTGCCTTTTGCGGCAGTGTGTCGCCTCCGTAGCCGACCTTCACATCCTTGAGATCTATGATTTTGCTTGAGCGGTTATAGATTTCGAGGTAGTCGGCATTTTCGTCGCCGAGAGCATTTGTTAGGATTTCGTTGATTATCAAATCGTTGTATTCTGGTGGCAAAGCTTTCCCAAATGGCACTTCCTCGCTTATTTGCCAATGGTTTCCGCCGCAATCCACCGCTTCACCGTCGGCAATCAGATGGTACGTTGTGCCGAGTTTTACAGCCTCCGAGAACTGGATATCCCAAGAGGCAAAATTAGGCGGAACTTCGCTGATTTTCAGGATTTTGAGATAAGGTTCAGTGCGAAAGAATGCTATGGGATTTTTGGTGTCTTGTTCAAGTGTTTTGGAGAAGTGGACTCGCAAGGTGGCGGAATCGCGTAATGTCACGCCTGTAATGTGCGCTGCCAAGTTGTCGTACAGTGGGTTACGGATGGAATTTGGTCGGCAGGGAGTACCGCCACTCGGGTCGGTCGACGAGTTCCAGTTCCACTCGCCCGCGCATGGCCATTCCTCGTCAATCATCTCTAAAGACCATCCGCCCTCCTGCTTGATTTTCTCTCTGTGCCATTCGGGCTTAAAGTTCACGTAATGAATCACTTCGCCGTGATTATTGAAGAGCGTTAGTGCTTGTCCGCCGTCTGTGATGGCCAACGATGACAATATGTATATGTTGTCGCACACCGGTGCAAAGTCTTCGAGCCATTTTTGGGCGATGAGAATGGCATACCCGCAGCTGTCAAGCGTGATGTCGGGCAGATTCTTGGTTGTGTTGCCGAGGGTGAGTCGCCAGTTTTGGAGCGTGACGGGGAAGGGGAGACGGTTGTGCAGTTCGAGGTATTCCACCGGCGGCAACCCGACTTCTGGCGCGGGTTTGGCCATAATCTCGCTGATAAGAATGTCGTAACGTCTTGGTTCAGAGCGTACTTGGCTCAAAACAACCCGCTGGTTCAGTAAGATGCAAAGTGTCAGCAAGAATGCTTTCAAAGTTTTTTTATTCATAACGTTTTTGTTTAGGTTTGTGTTTGCAAAAATACTACTTTTGCGGCGATAATCAAGCATTGTTGATAACTTTTTTTAGAAAAATCAAAAAAATATGAAAATAGCCCTTGTTGGAGCCACCGGATTAGTGGGTGGTGTTATGCGCAAAGTATTGGTGGAAAGAGGATTCGATGATTGTGAATTCATTCCTGCCGCTTCATCAAAATCAGTCGGAAAGAAAGTGCAGTTTGGTGACCGTGAGGTGGCCGTGGTGTCGGTGGAAGATGCTATCGCTGCCAAGCCCGACTTCGCCATCTTTTCGGCGGGCAGCGCGGCTTCGCTCGAATATGCCCCGAAGTTCGCTGCCGTCGGAACGGTGGTCATTGACAATTCCGCTGCTTGGCGCAGCGACCCCAAGATCCCGTTGGTGGTGCCCGAAATCAACGGCGACGTGATTACCCCCGATGACAAGATAATCGCTAACCCGAACTGCTCCACCATCCAGATGGTAATGGCGTTGGCGCCGCTGCATAAACGGTTTGGTATCAAACGGTTGGTGGTGGCTACCTACCAGTCAATTACCGGCACGGGCAAGAAGGCGGTCGACCAGCTGATGAACGAGCGTGCTGGTCAGCCCTGTGATCCCGCCTATCCGCATCCCATCGACATGAACCTTTTCCCGCACGGCGGCAGTTTCACCGAAAATGGTTACACCACGGAAGAGATGAAACTCTTGAATGAGACCCGTAAAATTTTGAGGGATAATGATATACAGGTGACATCGACTGTTGTTCGCGTACCCGTTACGGGCGGCCATTCCGAGGCGGTGAATGTGGAATTCCGTCAGGATTACGACTTGGCGGAGGTTTATGCGTTGCTCAACGAGATGCCTGGCGTGAAGGTGTTGGACGCGCCCGCCGAAAACGTCTATCCGATGCCGAAATACGCGGAAGGGCTTGATGATGTTTTTGTCGGACGAATTCGCCGCGATTTTTCGCAGCCCAACTCCCTGAACCTCTGGGTAGTGGCCGACAACCTACGCAAGGGCGCGGCGACGAATGCCGTGCAAATCATGCAGTATATTTTAGGCGATAGGCAGTAGGCAAGGATAGAGAATGTTATAAAATTAGATATTATGAAGAAGTTTTCCATGTTATTAATGTTTCTGGTGCTATGCGTATGCGGATTGATGGCGCAGGCACCGGAGAAATTCACCTACCAGGCGGTGGTTCGCAATGCGAGCAATGCCTTGGTCGCTAACGCGCCGGTGGGTGTGCGCGTGAGTGTGCTGAGCGGAAGTGCCGCGGGCTCCCCCGTCTATGTTGAAACTCATTCCGTGAATACCAACGCCAACGGTCTGATCACGCTTGAGATAGGTGGCGGAACTGTCCAGACGGGCTCGTTTCTCGGCATCAGTTGGAACAACGGAGTCTATTTCTTGAAGACGGAGATTGACCCGGATGGTGGTAGCAACTACTCGGTGACCACGACGCAGCAGTTGCTGAGCGTGCCGTACGCCCTGTATGCGAAGGAGGCCGCCAACGGCTTCAGCGGCGACTACAACGACCTGACGAACACGCCAACCATCCCGACGGTGCCGACCAGCGTGAGCGCTTTCTCGAACGATGCGGGTTACATCACCATGGACTCCATTCCGGCGATTCCTACCGTGCCTACGAATGTCAGCGCGTTTACCAATGACGCAGGCTATCTGACGGGCTATACCGAGACAGATCCGGTGTTCACCGCGTGGGACAAGAACTACAACGACCTGACCAACAAGCCGACGATACCGACGGTGCCGACTAACGTGAGTGCCTTCACGAATGACGCGGGTTACATCACGATGGACTCCATTCCGGCAGTTCCTACCGTGCCGACGAATGTGAGTGCATTCACCAACGATGCAGGTTACATCACCATGGATTCTATCCCGGCGATACCGACGGTGCCGACGAATGTCAGCGCTTTCACGAATGACGCGGGCTACCTGACGGGCTATACGGAAACGGACCCGGTGTTCACCGCGTGGGACAAGAGTTACAATGACCTAACGGACAAACCGGTAATCCCGACGGTTCCGACGAATGTGAGCGCCTTTACCAACGATGCGGGTTACATCACGATGGACTCCATCCCGGCGATACCGACGGTGCCGACGAATGTCAGCGCTTTCACGAATGACGCGGGTTATCTGACGGGCTACACTGAGACGGATCCGGTGTTCACCGCGTGGGACAAGAACTACAACGACCTGACCAACAAGCCGACGATCCCGACGGTGCCAACGAACGTGAGTGCATTCACCAACGATGCGGGCTATCTGACTTCGTTTACGGAACAGCAGGTGCTGAGCATCAGCAACGACACGCTGTTCCTGACGGGCGGCAGTTTCGTGAAATTGCCTGCAGGTTTTGACGGCAACTATAACTCCTTGACCAACAAGCCGAACCTTTCGACGGTGGCGACATCCGGCAGTTACAACGACCTGACCGACAAGCCGGAAATCTCAACGGTGCCGACAAACGTGAGTGCATTCACGAATGACGCAGGCTACCTGACAGGCTACACCGAGACAGACCCGGTGTTCACGGCATGGAACAAGAGCTACAACGATTTGACCGACAAGCCGGAAATTCCGACGGTGCCCTCCAATGTCAGTGCTTTTACGAACGATGCCGGTTACATCACGATGGATTCTGTTCCGGCCATTCCCACAAATGTGAGCGCGTTCACCAATGACGCGGGCTATCTGACGGCGGCGAACGTGCAGGAGGCGGCAAACATCCCGACGAATGTGAGCGCCTTTACTAACGACGCCGGCTATCTCACTACCTACACCGAGACGGACCCAGTGTTCACTGCGTGGAACAAGGACTACAACGACCTGACCAACACGCCGACTATCCCGACTGTTCCGACGAATGTGAGCGCCTTCACGAATGATGCGGGTTACATCACCATGGATTCCATCCCGGCCATCCCGACGGTCCCGACGGATGTGAGTGCCTTTACCAACGACGCTGGCTACATGACGAGTTATACCGAGACGGATCCGTTGTACAGTGCGTGGAACAAGAGCTATAACGACCTGACGGACAAGCCGGTGATTCCAGCAGCCGCCAACGACGCCACCCTGACCATCCAGAAGAATGGTTCGACGGTGGGTACTTTCTCGGCGGATGCCACCGACAACAAGACCGTCAACATTACCGTTCCGACGCAGACCAGCCAGTTGGAGAACAACAGCGGCTACCTCACCATGGCGGATGTGCAGCAGTTGCTTGACGCGCTGAACCAGCGTATTGACAGTTTGGAGAATGTGATCAACGGTGGAACAACCCCGATCGTGCCGGAAGATACGGTGGACGGCGGTCCCTGTCCCGGCCATCATACATTGACCGATGCGGACGGCAACATCTATAACACAGTGTGGATTGGCGGGCAGTGCTGGATGAAGGAGAACCTCCGCACCTCGAAATACGCCGACAACACGCAAATTCCTTTGGGTAATCAGTCGAGTGCTAGCGATGCTTACCGATACAATCCCAACAATGATGCCTCGAACGTGGCTACGTACGGTTATCTCTACAACTGGGCTGCCGTAATGCATGGCTCCGCTTCTTCCACCTCCAACCCCTCCAATGTCCAGGGCGTCTGTCCTGCGGGTTGGCATGTGCCAAGTAATGCGGAGTGGTCGCAGCTGTTTAATTATCTGAGGGACAGTAACCATAACCAATTCCAGTGTGGCGGTGAAGCCAATAATGTTGCGAAAGCAGTGGCGGCCACCACAGGTTGGATCAGTGTTGCCACAGTTTGTGCGGTTGGCAACACCCCCGAAGACAACAATCAGTCTGGTTTCAGCGCTTTGCCTGCCGGCTTCTATTCGGGCAGTTACAACGCTCCCGGTAGTTATGCCAGATTCTGGACAGCCACCCAGTCGAGCAATACAAATGCCAACCACTGGTATTTGCATTACGCTTCGAAATTGTTAACCTCAGTGTCTAATTACGAAAAATATTACGGCATGTCTGTCCGCTGTGTCCTTGGCGAGGGCGAGTTTGCGTCGCTCCCCACGGTGACCACTGCGACGGTGAGTGAAATTACGGACACCACGGCCACCTGCGGAGGCAATGTTACAGCCGATGGTGGCGGAAACGTGATGGCCCGTGGCGTGTGCTGGAGCACTTCCCAGAATCCGACGATTAATGACAGCCACACCACAGACGGCAATGGTACGGGCAGCTTCACCAGTAGCCTCACGGGTCTTGCGGCAGGTACCACCTACTATGTGCGCGCTTACGCCACCAACGGTGCGGGTACGGTTTACGGCGAGGAGGTGAGTTTCACCACCGAGGACGCCACCCCCACCGCTACTGACGGCGATCCCTGTCCCGGCACCCCCACACTGACGGACGTGGACGGCAACACCTACAACACGGTGAAGATTGGCGAGCAGTGCTGGATGAAGGAGAACCTCCGCACTACGAAATACGCCGACAATGATCCGATTCCTCTTGGCACTACTACGAGTTACACCGAAGCGTTTCGATACAATCCTTACGGTGATCCCGCAAACGTGGCCACTTACGGTTATCTCTACAACTGGACCGCCGTGATGCATGGTGCCGGTTCCTCCAGTTCCAACCCCTCCCATGTGCAAGGCATTTGTCCTGCGGGATGGCACATGCCGAGCGAGAGCGAATGGTTGCAGCTCTTAAACTATCTCAGAAGTAAGAGCGAATTAACATGTGGCGGCAGTGTCGATAGAGTTGCCAAAGCCTTGGCATCCACTACGGGGTGGAGTACATCCTCCTTGTCATGCACGGTGGGCAACACCCCTGAGAATAACAACCTCTCGGGCTTCAATGCTTTGCCTGCCGGTGCCTATTATGGTACAAGCGGATATGGCACTGCCGGATCCGACGCTAATTTTTGGACTACAACAGAGAGATCGGAAACAACGTCACTACGCCAGAATTTGAATTACAATAATAGTATGTTTTCTGGTGCTTATTATGGTAGGTACTATGCCTTTTCCGTCCGTTGTGTTCAGGGCGCTGCTGATGCGATCGAGGTGGCCCCTTCGGTGACCACGGCGCTGACGCTTAGTGAAGTTACGCAGACCACAATAACTTGTGGCGGCACGGTCACGAATGACGGCGGCAGTGCGGTGACGGCCCGCGGCGTGTGCTGGAGTACCGGCTACAACCCGTCGCTCACGGAGGGCCAATATACGGTTGACGGTACAGGAACAGGCGAGTTCGTCAGTCATCTGACGGGGCTAACCCCCGGTACGACCTACCGTGTCTGGGCATACGCCACCAATGCTGTTGGCACAAGCTTCGGCTACCAGGCAACTTTCACCACCACTTACGGCACTGATGGACAGCCTTGTGCAGGCGCGGCCACGGTGACCGATGTGGACGGCAACGTCTATAACACAGTGATGGTGGGTAACGTGTGTTGGATGAAGGAGAACCTCCGCACTACGAAATTCCCCGATGGCACGCCCATCGCGCTCGGAACGGATTCCAGTTCTACGGTGCCTTACCGCTATTATCCGGACAACAATCCCGATTATGTAGCCACCTACGGCTATCTGTACAATTGGAGCGCCTTCATTCACAACCAAGAGGGACAATCCGGTAACGTGCAGGGCATCTGTCCCGCAGGATGGCACATCCCCAAAAATGAAATGCAGCAATTGGCAAATTATGTAAAAGGGCAATCCGATTATATTTGCAACGGAAACGGTGATTATAATGCCCAGGCATTGGCATCCCCCGAGGGTTGGGTTTCCTATGGTACCTCATGTACCCCTGGAAACGCTCCGACATCCAACAATGCGACAGGCTTCAGTTTGTTACCTGCGGGATATTACGTTGCCAATAATGTCGTCCTCTATGTGGGAAAAAATACGTACTTGTGGCAGGCTAACTCCAATGGCACGGTGAATCGTTGGCCGTATGGAATGAACTATCAGTCACCTATATTCCAGGGCGGCGGCGGCGCACCGGAAAACGTGACAAAAGCGAAAGGCTTCTCCGTCCGCTGCGTCCACAACTAAGACTTGAGACTTGAGACTTAAGACTTAAGACTCAAGGTCAAAGTCAAAGGTCAAAGTCAACGGTCAAGACAGGTGGTAGTTTCTTTGAAAACCTACCGCCTGTCTTCACTTTTGCCTGAAGATATTTTAAAGATTTTCGGTTATTATAATTTTTGTACTTTTGCGGGAATTTTATCTGATATTTATGAAAAGAGTCGTATTTGCCATAGTCGCGATATTGACGGTGAGTTTTGTTGTGGCGCAACCATCTCACAATAAGGCTGTTATAGGTTTTTATAATGTCGAGAACCTCTTCGATACCATCGATGATCCGCTCAAGGACGACGAACAGTTCTTGCCTAACGGTGCAAATCGATGGGATTCAGAACGTTATAGCACCAAACTGGAAAACTTGTCCAAGGTGATCGAGCTGTTGGCGGAACTTGACGGTGGATTGGTGGTGTTGGGTGTCTCTGAAATCGAGAACGAGCAGGTGATGCTTGACCTTGCCGCCACGCCGCGTCTGCAACCTTATCATCTTTCCGTCTGCCACCATGAGTCGCCCGACCGCCGTGGTGTGGATGTGGCCTTCTTCTACGATGCCTCACGCTTCAAGATTCTGAGCACCAGAGCGTTTCCTACGATAGTGCCCGGCAACCCCGACTTCATCACCCGTGACCAGTGGCTGATGACCGGCGTGCTGGACGGTGTGGACACCCTTGACATTGTGGTCAACCACTGGCCCTCAAAGTCCGGTGGCGAGAAGCGTAGCCTCCCCGGCAGAATGGCGGCGGGTGCGCTCGGCCGCAGTATTGCCGATTCCGTGCTGAATTCCCGTCCTAACGCCAAGTTCATCTACATGGGCGACCTCAACGACAACCCCACCTCCAAGTGCATCCTCGCTGAGATGAATACCAAAACCAAGCCTGAGAATCTGGCTCCCACCGACTTGTATAACCCTATGTGGAAGATTTTTCGCGACGGTATCGGTTCCTACGCTTACCGCGACAGTTGGGAGATGCTTGACAACATTATAATCTCCGCAGGATTGGTCAACGCCATCCCCGGCACCTACCGTTTCCGCTCCGCCAACATCTTCCGCAAGGATTTTATGTTCACCAAGACCGGCTCCTACATGGACTACCCCTACCGCTCGTTTGCCGGCGGCAACTACCAGGGCGGCTACAGCGACCACCTGCCGGTGTATATTGTACTGACACGGTGACCGTTGACCTTTAACTACTAACTACTAACTACTAACTGCTAACTACTAACTAATCCCTTAATCCCAAATAATATGAAAAAGATAACGACCATTGCGATCCTCGTCGCCGCCGCCTTTGCCGCCGTCGCCCAGGGCGAGTGGAAGTGGGCGCACTGCATAGGAGGCGGCAACGGAGGCGGCACGGCAGCAGGTGATTTTTACAACAGAATCAGCACCGCCGCATTCGATGACGACGGCAACCTGTACGTCTATGGCTCAATAGGCGGCAGTGCGCGAATCGACAACGAACTGCTGCCGTTCAGCGAAGACTCGCGGGTGTTGCTTTCCAACATTCCGGGCATTATGCTCGCCAAGTTCGACACCTTGGGCAATATGCTGTGGTGCAAGGTGGTGAAGCAGAGTTCCTATCAAGCATGGCCCAATTGGATGGAGGTCAGGGATGGAAAAGTCTATATTATAGGAAACGGCGGGTTCGGCGGAGACTCCCACCACGAATGGCTTTACTACCTGGACACGCTCATTGAGGAGTCGCAGATCAATGCCCTGCCCGACTCCCTGCGGATGCCTCCGTTCAAAAAATACACCCTTTGGTCTTTTTTCGCCATCTTCGATTTGGACGGAAACCTTTTGGAAGACTGTTTCATCGAATCCTATTCAAGGGAATATATAGAACCTTGGCATTTTCGGGATAACAGGGCATTCTGCAGCAACACGGCGTCTTCCCCGGCTCCGTTCCACGTTGACCGGAACGGAAACTGGTATTTGTTTAATCCGATTGGTTACAGAGGAGTTGACACGCTTCCATACACTATCGTGGTGTACGGGGACACCACGATAGTGTATGACTTGTACTTGCCGGGGAGCATAGACCCTTCCGAACCGTACGGCGCGGGATACAGCAACAGTATGCTGTATAAGTTCTCTCCCGATTGGCGTTTGCTGAGTACAAAACTTTTAGTTGACCATGTGGAGGGTATGAATCCGACATGGCCCAACGGAGGCGACAGCATCAGTTCTGTCAGTTGCTATTATCAAGGACTCTCCTTTGACGAGGAAGACAACATGTATCTTTCTGGGTATATGCAGATGAGGGATTGCCGTCCCTATTCCGGCGGATTGCTGCATCATTACCCCGTCTATTACTACTGGGACAGCGTCCACCGCTTGGTCGTGCATGACATCACTTCGGCGGAATACGCCAACTTTGTAATCAAGTACGACACCGCCGGGAATGTGGTGTGGTGCAACCAGCTTCATACCAAGGGGTATGTTGTTAATAATAATAACGTTCGCAGCGCGTATGGATACTGGGACGGAAACACTCTCTCCGATAATTCCGTGTATGTTATGGGCTATGGCTACTATTATATAGACGATTCCACAAAAATTTATTTTGACAACGAATCCAATCCGTTGCAACGATTCACTGAATACACATACACAGAACTGCATACGGAAATGACATACACAACAGAAATAGCTTTCTTTGCCCGCTACGACAAAAATACGGGTACCTATATTTCCCACGGTATAGCACCGGCGATAAAGGGGTTGTCAACAAGAAATGTTGGTGTGGTCAACAACAGGGTATTTGGTTTTACCAAATACGATTATGCCACTTATGCGAAAAATTTATGGGTTGAATGGGACAACAACGGATTGGTCATCCAAACTGATAGTGTTGAAGGCATGATTCAACCCAGATTTTCTTTAGGCGTTGTGGCGAATGAACAAGGATATGTGACAACTGTCCTGTCAAATGAAAGTCCGATGGAGTTCAGTTCAAATGTGGTGGCGAGTTGCGGCACAAACGACGCCAAAAGCGTCATTGCGATGTATTACGACCCTGCGTTTGCGAATGAGGTTCCCGACAGGGAAGACCGCGCCTTGTCCGTGAAAGTGTGGCCAAACCCCGCCGTCCAATCTTTGCAAGTAGAAAGCGATGAGACCCTGTTAGAGAGCGTGTCGGTTTTGGGCTTGTCTGGCCGGGAGCTTCACCGGCAGACCGTTTACGACCACAGATGCCGGATTGACGTGTCACGGCTGCCGGCAGGGATGTACCTGCTGAAAATCACCGGGGACGGGAACACCTGGTATGAGAAATTTCTGAAATCAGGTTACTAATATTAAAACAAAGACAAATGCAAAAGAAACCGGTCATACTGCCATTTCTGATGTTCTTGCTCCAACCTTTGCTGTTGCTGGCACAGTCGGGGTGTGACCTGTTCATTAGTTCGAGTTTCGATTCGGACTGCCTGCTGACCGGCTACAACGGGAATCGCCATCTGTTGGATGAGGATACGAGCGGTTGCTTTTTGGCATGCAGAGGGAATACGGTAAGCTACACGGCGGTTTGCGACAGTGCGGTTTCTTATACTTGGAATATCATGGGGGCAGCCATTTACAACCTCACCAACCAAAATAAGACAGCTGTTGTGACATGGGGATCCGGTGAGACAGGACAAATCATTGTCACAGCGGTAACCTCAAGCAACAACACCTGCTCCGCAGAAGCCTGCGTGCAGCTGATGGAGTCTCCGCAGATTGGTTCCGCCACCGTTCCCGCATACTACTTTGACCAGAATGGCCTGAAAACAATTGAAATCTGCCTTGGGGAGACACTTGAGCTGACGGATATGAGTTCTGCGGGAGCAACCCCGCTGACAGGTTATAAGTGGGAAACCCCTGCCGGAAACTTTTCTACTCCTTCATGCGCTTTCACCGTATTACAAACCGGAACTTTTATCCTTCTACATGAAATTCAAAACGAGTGCGGCTGCAAAGCAACTGAAAGGATTGTCGTCAGAGTGGTGGAACCCGCCCATCTGCGGTTGTCCTGTTACGGCACGGTTTGTGAGGGAACAGTCGCCAAATATCATCTGGAAACCCCTATCTGTTCCCAGTGCCAATGGTATGTGGAGGGTGGCTCTTACGTGACAGGAGGCAGTTCGCGAGACCTCATTGTCCACTGGGGTGCTCCAGTCTCCGGTTACGGGGTGATAGCCGTGGACGGCAATTTCTGCAATGCCTGTAACGCGCAGCTGTCGGTGAAAATACCGGTCATCACAGACGGTACGGAGATTTCCGGCCCTGATGTGATCTGCGTGGGCGATATCCAGCAGTTTGGGCTGCCGCTTTGGGGTGCCACTGATTACCAGTGGTACACCTCCAACACCAACGGGATACAGTTATACAACACCGAATCTCCGAATGAGATTTTGGCAAAATTCACCTTGCCGGGACAGTATTCAATTTCCGCCGCTTACGAATGTGCGGCTCTTGAGTGCGGCCTGTTCCGCTCCGTAAAAACCATCACCGTGAAGGATACCCTGCGCATTGTGTCCGATGATGACAAACTTTGTGTCGGGTCAGACGGGATATTCACCACCAACTACGGCGACGACGTTTCTTGGAAATTGTTCGGACAAAACGGACAGTTGATTTATTCAACAGCGTCCAATGCTTTGGCATACACGTTCTCCAATGCAGGCCAGTATAAGGTGGTGGCATTCGGGGCAGACTACTGCAACGAGGCCGAATTTTGGGTCACGGTAATGGACAGTCCGCCGGCCCTTACAACCACAGATGGCCCGCATGCGACCTGCCTGAACAGTGCTATATTGCTGAAAGGCTCTCCCACACATCCCCTGTATTATTTGGAATGGAAGCCATTGTGCGCAGCCAGTCCGCAAGAGGGCAGCACGGTCACTATCCATTACGAAGATGAGATTTGCGATGTGGCTGTCTATCAGGTGGACCGGGAGTACGGCTGCCGTTCCGCCGCCTATATCCATGTGGTGGATACGTTCCAGTTGCTTCCCCATGGACTTCCTGCCATAACCAATGTCTGTCCGGGTGACATAATCTGTTTCGAGGTTCCAAATCAATCATCTGATGTCCTGTACGAGTGGCGCATGGAACCGGTCAATGCAGCCACTGCCTTAGAAGACTTTACGCAGCCTCACGTCTATATCCGTACAAATCATCTGTCAGACTCCTCCTCTTTCACAGTGGATGTCATCTTGTTACGGAAATACTGCGGTCTCTCCGAGTGGCGCGACACCGTGCAGCTTTCGGTCAACAACCTTCCCCCGCCAGCGTTAAGCTATCCTGACATCGTGTGTCAGAATGAAGTGCTCCCTTTCGCAGCAAGTGCTTTGCCTGTTCCCGGAACCTCTGTATGGAGTTTCCCGAACAGAACGTTGCAGGGAGATACGGTGTCGTATATGTTCTCATCCACCGGTCTCCACACATTCACCTATACCTACCAGCCGGACGCGGATTGCGACCCGTTCACCTTTACCGGCAGCGTATATGTTGTTGCAAATCCGGTTGTCACCATCTCCCGGCACGGGGACACCTTGAGCGTCCCCGCCCAGCCCAATGTGCATTATCTATGGACACATGGCAATGACACCCTCAGTGCCTCATCGTCCTGCTTACTTGTAGGCGACGGAGTGTACTGCTGCCAGATTACAAGCACAACACCGCCATACTGTAGTGCAATTTGGTGCTATCGCATCGGTGACGGACCTGCCACAGATTCCTGTCATACTATCGAATTTGATTCTGCATTGGTTTCCTGCAACACTGCTGTAATTACGGCAACAAGCCCTGCCAATGCCACTTTTACCTGGGTTATTGACCCTGACATCGGCAGCTGCTTCACTAATTATTCAACAGAAACCACTACAGCGTCTTTCATTTCCACAGGGAACTATTATGTGGACGCACGCACCACTGTGGACGGCCAATGTTACACAGGAAGAAAATATGTGACCATTCAGCGCGTGCCTGAAATTAAACTGACCTACGACTGCGACTCGGAGCGGATAGTGGTGCATGACCTCTCGCAGTATGCCGACAGTGTCATTCCCGACCGTACGATTGCACTGAACGGGAATTACTACTCCACCCTCCAATCACCGAATCTTGTGGCGTATATTCCTGCTGTCGGATTTTCGGCCGGCACTTATACAGTTACCATGACCATGACAGACCAAGGATGCGTATGTACAGATTCCATACATTATGTGCCAAAACCACAAATTACCAATATCGAAAATTGGACGAATTTTTGTGCAGGGCAACCTGTGCAGCTGCACGCCTTCGTTAACGGTGCCGAAGGCCTATGGCTATGGGACTACGGTGACGGATCATACGCAATGGATGGCACAACTTACCATACATTTTCACCAGGTGGTGCATCTTATGATGTCACGCTAACTGTACATAATTCTTTGGGGTGTACAACGTCACTATCGAAAAACTTTTTCATTGTTCAATACAATTTAGATGGAGAATTGTTAGCACTGGGAATGGACGTTTGTCCAGGCACAGCGAGGACTATAGAATACAATAACCTACAGCAACAACCTTTTGGTTATTATTGGTATAGTTGGTATCAGGATGCAACTTTCCAATATACAACTGTCAACTATCCCTATTATCCCACTTTCGAGACCGGAAACTACAAGGTAACCGTCGTGGATCAGGACGATTGCTGGTTGGAGAGCATGCGCAACGTGGGTTTTCTCACCGCACCCACAGCCAAAATAACGGGCAACACCTCCTACTGTCTTGATGACGAGGTGAAGCTGTTCGGCAACTCGGGCGCGAGCAACACGTATGCCTGGAGTGTCACGGGCCCGCAATCCTTCAATTTCGCAACGGCAAATATCGCGTTCACGCCGTCACTGTCTGGGGATTACCTTGCCGTGCTCGCCGTCACCAGCCCTGACGGATGCGTGGCTTCGGATTCCTGCATGTTCACCGTACATGCCCAACCCGCTGCGCCGGCTATCTCTTCCTATGGCAACGAGTGTATCCACCATCCGCCGGTGGGGGTCAAATCGGCCAACGGCCAAAGCCTGTTCTGGAGCAACGGTTACCACAGCCCCATCGCCTACTACTACACCCCCGGTTATCTGACCGCCTACTATGTTGATGACTCTACCGGCTGCCCGTCCGCAAAGGCAAACAAGTTCATCCCTCCTGCACCCGATTACGATGCACTGCTTACCGGCTGCTATGCGAAATGCCCGGAGGATCTGCCTTTCTATATGCATCTCAACGGTTTTTACCCGAATTATAGCGGTAATTTCCATTGGAACTGGCATTATGGTAACACCATTGACACTTCCGGTTACTCAATAGCCCCGTCGCTTCCCGTGAGGGATATAGGAACGTACCAGATGCGAACCACGTATGGGAACAATTGTCTTTCCGTTTCCCCCACGTTGTCCATAGAAAGCACGACGGAATGTCTATGTGACAGCGTAACCGTTTATGCCAAAAAGAATTGCGTTCCCCATTACTGCGATTTGAATTTCCAAATGTATGTATTTATCCATAACACAAGCACCACCCAAACTCTCAGTTTCGACCAAGTAACAGCCCATGGTGGCACCATTTTGAGTGTCGCCACCCTGCCCGTCACAGTCGCGCCTTCGAGCGAACAGGTAATTGAGGTTTTAGTCAAACTAACAGATTTTGAGAACGGGTATGTGGAGTTCGCGTTGACAGACTCGCAGCACCAGTGTGTCAAACGCTTCACCGAACACTTTGACTGGAATGAGTGTGTTGATAACAACTGTCAGTTCGGCGGCGCATATGCAAATTTCTTGTCGGGGCTCAGTTCTCCGCACCAAGGCTTGTATTTCCATGTGCAGCTGGCTCTGCCCGTCGGCACGACACAGATACTTGATTTTTGGAGTGACCCGCCGCAGATTCTCGCCGCAGACTATAACCAGACGGGGTTCGTGAATGCCCTGCTGATGCTCAATTACGGGCAACTGACCCAACTCGTGAACAGTCATGGGTATATTTGCTTCCATGCCATTGTCTGTGTCGGGAATCATAGCCTTTGCCATGCGACATACTGTCTGCATCCATGGGATTTTTACACCCAGATTCCCGATGATTTCCGGCAGTTGGCAGATACCATCGAAATTGATTCCACCGCAGAGACGGAAAGAAATCTTCAGATACAATCCGATTCGTCCCCCGGCAAGCCCTGGCTCGCCCCCAATCCCGCCCGCGACGAGGTGGCGGTGATGGGCATTGAGCCCGAGGAAGTGGCCGAGATTACCGTCCTCACCATGCAGGGCCGCCAGGTCGCGAGCTACCGCAACGACTACCGCTTCAACGTCAGCAGGCTGGCTAAAGCCTCCTACATCGTCCGTGTGATCACCACAGACGGGAAGGTGCATTATCTGAAGCTGGTGAGGCAGTGATTGACCATTGACTTTGACTTTGACTTTGACTTTGACCATTGACTTTGACTTTGACCATTGACTTTGACTTTGACTTTGACCATTGACTTTTGACTTTTGATTCTTAGGCAATAAACGTAAAAGATAAACGTTAACTTCATACCTTTAACCCTTAACCCTTAAACAGTAAACGGTAAACAGTAAACAGTAAACGGTAAACCATATATGAAAAGACTTGTAATTATCCCAACTTACAAAGAAAAAGAGAACATCGAGAACATTATCAGGGCGATTTTTGGCCTGATTGATGTCCACATATTAATTATTGACGACAATTCACCGGACGGCACGGCGGACATTGTGAAGTCTTTGATACCCGAGTTTGACGGGCGGCTCTTCATCGAGGAACGCTCCGGCAAGCTGGGGCTCGGCACGGCCTACATCCACGGATTCAAATGGGGATTGGCACGCGGCTACGACTATTTTACTGAGATGGATGCCGACTTCTCGCACGACCCGCACGACCTGCAGCGGTTGTACGATGCTTGCGAGAATACGCCCGCCGATGTCGCGGTTGGCTCCCGTTACTGTCAGGGAGTCAACGTGTTGAACTGGCCGATGGGCCGTCTGCTGATGTCGTATTACGGCTCCGCATACGTGCGTACGGTCTTGGGCGTGCCCGTGAAGGACACCACCGCCGGCTTCGTCTGCTACCGTGCCGACACCCTCAATGCCATCGATTTCGACAAGATCAAGCATATCGGCTACGGCTTCCAGATTGAGATGAAGTTCACGGCTTGGAAGCTGGGCTTTAAGATTGTGGAGGTGCCTATCATCTTTAGGGACAGGACGGAAGGTGTCTCCAAGATGAGCTCCGGCATCTTCCGCGAGGCCATCTTCGGTGTCATCGGCTTGAAAATCCGCAGCTGGTTCCGGAAATGGGAACGTGTCGACAACCGCGCCAAATTAATTAAGAATTAAGAATGTTGGTGGTGTTGCCTCCAATATCAAAAGAATTTTTCCTTGATCGGTCCCGGAGGGACAACACGTGCGAAGCGCAATTAATCCCACACAAGGCGATAGCCGCAGTGTGGGGCGTGAAAGAAAAAGAATATGGAATACTATATCGCAAAGACATTTGCTGGATTAGAAAACGAGCTTTTCAAGGAGTTGCACGCGTTAGGTGCGAAGAATTGCGAGAAGCTCAGTCGTGCCGTGGCCTTTGAGGGCGACTTGGCGATGATGTACCGCGCCAACTACTTCTGCCGCACGGCGTTGCGTATTCTTTGGCGGCGCAAACAGTTCACATTCAAGAGCAACCGCCAGTTCTACGAGCAGATTTTCGACTTTCCTGCCGAGGAGGTGCTTTCGCCTGACGGAACGTTGGCGGTGCACGCTACCATCGTCGATTCCATCTTCAATACGCCACTTTACGCTTCCGTGCTGGCCAAGGATGCCGTCTGCGACCGTTTCCGCGACAAGTTCGGCCGCCGCCCTTCCGTGGACAAGGACTATCCCGACGTGCAGTTCCATCTCCATGTTTATAAGGATGAAGCCCAGCTGTTTCTGGACAGTTCGGGCGAGTCGCTGCACAAGCGCGGCTACAAGGTGCGCAACCATCCCGCGCCGCTCAACGAGGTGACGGCCGCCGCCATGATTCTCAAAAGCGGTTGGGACGGCACCTGCGACTTCATTGACCCGATGTGCGGCGGTGCGACGCTTTCCATCGAGGCGGCCATGCAGGCCCTCAACATCCCCGCCGGCTTCTACCGTCGCGAATACGGCTTCTACCAATGGAAGAATTTCGATCGGCAGCTTTGGAAGTCTGTGCGTGACGAGGCCGATATCAAGGATGATGTGACCATCAACCTCTACGCCTCCGACATAGACGGACGCTTCCTCGACATTGCCCGTGCCAACGTGCAGAAGGCTCGTTTGCAGGACTTTATCGTCACGGAACGGCAGGACATGCGCTATTCCAATCCAGAGAGTACGCCCTCCGTGGTGATGATGAATCCGCCTTACGGCGAGCGGCTTTCCGTGGAAGACATAAATATGTTGTATCAGGAAATCGGCAATGCGCTGAAACAGCGTTATGCCGGCTGCAAGGCGTACATTATCAGTTCCGACAAGGAGGCTTTGAAGCGCGTGGGACTGAAACCGTCGCGCAAATGGCCCATGCTCAACGGCTCGTTGGAGTGTATATTCCAGGAGTACGAACTTTTTTCCGGCGACCGCAAACAGTTTGTCACCCAGAAAAAAAGGCAAGCATGAGGCGTAACATTCTCATATTGTTAATGTTACTGGCTGTCGCGATAGTCGGTCGCGGGCAGAGCAAGTATAGCAACGAGTTCTTGTCGTTGGGGCTTGGCGCGCGCGGGCTTGGCATGGCGAACACAATGTGCGCCATCACCGACGATGTGACCTCCGCCTACTGGAACCCCGCCGGGCTGACCCGCATGGACAAGCGTTACCAGCTCGCTCTGATGCATGCCGAATACTTTGCCGGTATCGCCAAATACGACTACGGCGGGTTGGCCTACAAGATTGATTCGAACCAGTCGGTGGCGTTCTCCTACATCCGCTTCGGGGTGGACAATATTATGAACACCACGCAGTTGATTGACGACCAGGGGAATGTGGACTATGACCGCATCACCTATTTTTCCGCTGCTGATAACGCCTTCTTGCTGAGCTATGCGTATGCATTCCCGCAGGTGCCTGGGTTGTCGGTGGGCGCGAATGCGAAGATTATACACCGCAAGATCGGGCAGTTCGCGAAATCGTGGGGCTTCGGGCTCGACTTCGGGCTGATGTACAACCGCAAAGGCTGGCAGGCGGGCCTGATGCTGCGCGACGGCACCTCCACCTTCAATGCATGGCGCTACTCGCTGACCGACGATGTGATTGCCGTTTTCGAAGAGACCGGCAACGAGATTCCGGAAAATGACCTCGAACTGACTGTCCCTGCGCTGCTTTTGGGCGGTGGCAAGACCGTCCATTTCGGGAAAGGTTTCCACGGAACCTTCGCATTGGGTCTGGACTGCACCTTCGACGGCAAGCGTAACACCTTGATTAAGAGCAATGTCATTAGCATAGACCCGCATTTCGGGATGGAGTTCGACTACAAGAAAATTGTGGCGTTGCGGATGGGCATCGGCAATTTCCAGCGCGAGCCTGACTTCGACGGCAAGATGAAGACCACGCTGCAGATTAACTTCGGCGTAGGGGTCAACATAAAGAATGTGGTGGCCATCGACTACGCCTTCACCGACTTGGGCAACCTCTCCATCGCGCAGTACTCGCACATTGTCTCGTTGAAAGTGAACATTGACAAATTCAAGAAATAGTTTACAGTTTACAGTTTACGGTTTACAGTTTACAGTTTACGGTTTGCTGTTGACAATATACGGAAAATGAACCATAATCCCTTAACCCTTAACCCATAACCTTATGTCAGACCCCCATAAAATTACAATCCAGAAATTCCCGTTTTCGGAGTCGCAGTTCATGCAGCGCGTGAAGAACGATTCCGCGTTTACCTATAGTAGAGAGGAGGAGTTCGCAATGCTCAAGACCATCTTGGGTAGTGTTGACCTGACCACCTTGGAGGGCACAGACAATACCGAAAAGGTGACCAAGCTCTGTGAAACAGCGGTTTCCTTCCGCGATGATGCGCGAGGCATACCTGCAACCGCGTCCGTGTGCGTCTATCCGCGCTTTGTGGCGTTGGCGAAGGAGAAACTGCAGGGCACGGGCGTGAAGGTGGCCTCTGTGGCGGGTGCCTTTCCAGCGGGGCAGCTGCCGATCGAACTGAAAGTTGCCGAGGTGGAATACGCTGTAAGGCAGGGCGCGGACGAAATCGACATGGTGATTTCGCGCGGTGCCTTTCTTGAAGGCCGTTACCAACTGGTCTACGACGAGATCTGCGCCATCCGCAGGGCTTGCGCTGGCAAGGTGCTGAAGGTGATCTTGGAGACCGGCGAGCTGCAGACTCCACAGAACATCTTCCGCGCATCGCAGTTAGCCATCCACGCTGGCGCGGACTTTTTGAAGACTTCCACCGGAAAAATCGCCGTAAACGCCACTCCTGAAGCCTTTTGGGTGATGATGTTCGCCATTCGGCAGCATTTTCAAGACACAGGCAAGAAAGTAGGCATCAAAGTCGCGGGCGGCGTCTCCACCCCCGAACAGGCCTACACTTACCTCCACATTTGGCGGCAGAATATGGGCAAGGAGTGGCTCACACCCGAACTTTTCAGGGTAGGCACAAGTCGCCTCGCAGGAAAGATTTCCGAAAAAATTCAAGATTTTTTTGTATAAGTGTTGGATTATAAAGAAATTATTGTATTTTTGCAGCCCGAAAAAATCGAGGCTTAAAAAAGGCAAACCAATTATAAATTCAAACTTTAAAAACACATTAAGATTATGACTAAAGCAGAAATTGTCAACGAAATTTCCAATCGCACCGGTTATGAAAGAAATAGTGTGCAAACTATCGTCGAGGCTTTCATGGATGCTGTGAAGAAAACCATGATCGACGGCGAGAATGTCTATTTGAGAGGTTTCGGCAGCTTCATCGTGAAGCACAGAGCTGAGAAGACCGCCCGCAATATCTCCAAGAACCAGACCATCACCATCAAGGCTCACAATATCCCTGCTTTCAAACCTTGCAAGGATTTCGTTGAGGCTGTCAAAAAGAACACAAAATAAGTCAAACATCAATATTTTTTATTATGCCTAGCGGAAAAAAACGTAAACGTGCGAAAATGAACACGCACAAACGCAAAAAAAGACTAAGAAAGAACAGACATAAGAACAGATAGTCTTTTCGCGGTAAAACAATGAAAACTAAATGATTTACACGTAAGTCATTTAGTTTTCTTATTTTTGGATATGGAGAATAAGCAAGAAGAAAACACTAAAGAGATTACTAAAGAAATCATCATCACTTCCCATACTAATGAGGTGCAGGTTGCGCTGTTGGAGGACAAGAAGCTGATGGAGATTCATACGGAAAAGTCGTCTGCGCAGTTTTCGGTGGGCGACATCTACTTGGGGAAGGTGAAGAAGATCATGCCCGGCTTGAACGCCGCCTTTGTGGATGTGGGCAGTGAGCGCGAAGCCTTCCTGCACTACCTCGACCTCGGGGTGAACGGACGTACCATTAACGCATTCGTCAGTCAAGCCATCACCACAGGCAAACGCAGCATCAGCCGCGTGCAATATTTGGAAGAGATTCCCAAAAACGGCAAAATCAGCGACGTGATCACCTCGGGCCAGCAGATTATGGTCCAGGTAGCCAAAGAGCCGATTTCCACGAAAGGACCGCGTATTACCACTGAGATTTCCTTTGCCGGACGCTACCTTGTGTTGGTGCCGTTTAGCGATAAAGTATCTGTCTCACAGAAGATTAAGAGCAGCGAGGAACGCAAGCGCCTGCGCACAGCGGTGCAGAGCATCCGTCCACGCAACTTCGGCATAATCATCCGCACCGTGGCCGAGCACAAGTCTGTGGAGGAACTCTCCGCCGACCTCGACATGCTGCGCTACCGTTGGGACACCACCGTGGAGAACCTTTTCGCCTCCAAGGCACCCATGCGGCTCGCCCAGGAAGAGAACCGCGTGGCTTCGCTGCTGCGCGACTTCCTCAACGATTCGTTCCATGCCATCTATGTGGACACCCCCGAAATGTTCACCGAGGTGAAGAACTACCTCCACATACACGCCCCAGAACAGGAGTCCATCGTCAACCTATACAAGGAAAAACGCCCGATTTTCGACTACTTCAACGTCGCCAAGCAGATCAAGGGCTCGTTCGGCAAGGTTGTGACCATCAAAAACGGTGTCTATCTCATCATTGAGCACACAGAGGCCATGCACGTCATCGACGTGAACAGCGGCAACCGCGTGAAATCCTCGCAGACACCGGAACAGAATGCATTGAACACCAACATGATAGCGGCTCAGGAGATTGCCCGTCAGCTACGCTTGAGAGATATGGGCGGCATCATTACCATCGACTTTGTGGATTTGCACGACCCTGCCAATAAGAGCACGCTGAACAAAGCGATGGCCGAGTTTATGCGCAACGACAAGGCGAAGCATACCATCCTGCCGCTCAACAAGTTCGGGTTGATTCAGATTACCCGTCAGCGCGTGCGCCAGGCCACCATCATCGAGAACACGGAGGTCTGCCCGACCTGCAAGGGAACCGGCAAAATCAAACCTCCGATTGTCATTGAGGATGAGATTGCCAATGCTCTCGACTTCTTGTTCGACAAGCAGCACGAGCCCAAGATCACCGTGGTGGCGCATCCGTTCGTGCAGGCCTACCTTACCAAAGGATTCCCGTCCATCCGGATGAAATGGTGTTGGCGGTATAAGAAACACATCCGCATAGTGGCCAACCAGAGCAGTCGCCTCACCGAGGTGCACTACCTGAACGAGCACGGCGAAGACATTATCCTGTGGAACGAGCCTGCCCGCGATTAGCCATGACGGACGTCCCTTCGGAAATTATGACCAAAATGGAGCGTTTCTGTGCCTTTCAGGAACGCTGCGAGAAAGACGTGAGACGGAAGCTCACGTCTTTCCATTTATCAGAAAGCCAAGAAGATATGGTTGTTAAGTTGCTAAAAGACAACCATTTTCTTGATGAAAACCGTTACGCGGAGGCGTTTGTACGCGGCAAGGTGCGCGTGGGGTGGGGAAGGCAGAAAATCGTGGCGGCATTGCGGGCGAAAGACATCCCGTCCGAGTTCATCGACCGCCACTGCTCCGCCATCCCCGCCGCCGACTACGAGGCGACGCTCCGCAAAGCCATCGAAAAATGGCGCCGCACGCATCCCGACGAGACCCCGAACAGCCCGAAGCTGGTGCGGCATCTGCTGTCGAAAGGGTATGCGATGGGGGAGGTGATGCGGGAGTTAGCAGTTAGTAGTTAGCAGTTAGTAGTTAGCAGTTAGTAGTTAGCAGTTGGTGACGATAGAGCACAATTATATTAAACTACTTCCTTGAAAGCCCTGTAAGGGCGTCGTATGCCAACCCAGGGTGAACGGAGTGAGCCCTGGGGAGTGAAAAGGGTGTGAACGGAGTGAGCCCTGGTGAACGAAGTGAGCCCAGAGAGGAAAGCGGTGATGAAAATATGTACAATATGAGAAATATGAAAAGAATATTGATATGTGTGGCAATTGGGGTTGTGGTGTTGTTCGTTATCGGTTTTATGATGGCGAGCACGTCATGGTCGGAATTGCAAGCCAAGAGGGAGGTATGGGCGCAAGAAAATGCGGACGGCCCACTCGAAATCCCCACGTACACCAGTGCGCGTGCGCATTCGCAACAGATTGAGCACAAGGCTTATACGGTAGACTACAACGAGGAGTGGCGGTTGGCGAACTGGGTGGCCTATTCGTTGACTGCCGACCAGACCAAGGGTCCGGTGGAACGCTACAACAAGTTCGACGCCGACCCGCAGGTGAAGGGCGCGACGGCGCAGTGGTGGGACTACAAGCACACCACCTACGACCGCGGTCATCTGGTGCCCGCCGGCGACATGAAGTGGGACGAAACGGCCATGCGCGAGTGCTTCTACTTGAGCAACATCGCCCCGCAGGACCATACCTTCAACGAGGGCGACTGGAACTATCTGGAGAACCGTGTGCGCGGTTGGGCCAACTTCTTCGGCAAGGTCTATGTGGTGTGCGGCCCCATCGTGTCCGAGCATCCTGAAACGATAGGGGAGAACTGCATCGCTGTCCCCGATTCTTTCTATAAAGTCGTGCTGTGCGACATGCGTGGCGAGTGGAATGCCATCGGCTTCATTTGTCCCAACGACCCCACCCATCACAACCTCTCGCATTATACCCGCACTGTCGACGAGGTGGAACGCATCACCGGCATCGACTTCTTCCCGCTGCTGCCGGACGATGTGGAGAATCGGATAGAGTCGGGGCTTGACTGGGAAGCGTGGAGGATAAAAAAATAATAGTTAGCAGTTAGCAGTTAGTGGTGGGGGGTGATGCGGGAATTCGAGATAATCCCGAAAATGATGCGAAAACGGAAAATAAATTTAATAATCGATTGTTAATTTTTTTGCCTGTAAATATTGTAGCATGTTGGTTTACAGGAAGATAAAAATTTCCAAAAATCCTTAGCGAGGAATGTTTTTTGTAGTATCTTTGCGGCGTTATTTTATATCATAAACGAAGCAAGATATTATGCAAAAGAAGGATCCCATTGAAGAGGCCCGCAGATATGTGACCAACGCGGAAGAAATCATCAAGAAAGCTGAATATGATCCCGAGACGAAGTCTTATCTGGACAACAAGTACATCAAGACGGCTGGCAACATCCTGTGGAACGGCTGCCTTGTCGCCTTGGAAGCGCTCCTGCACGTCCGTACGGGCAAAGGGCGTCCCTCCATTGAGAAGTACAAGGAAGCTGCCGGCAAGCGCGACCGCACGTTGTTGAGGCTCATAAACGCCGGGTATGACACCATGCATTTGTGTATGGGCTACGATGGCGTGCAAGGAAAGAAAGTCTGTGATTCAGGCTTCGAATACGCCAACGACATCATTAACCGCTGCGCGATGATGCTTCCGGCGATGGTGTGCGCGTGACCATTTCGGGTTACTGACGGGGACGGAATCTCCCAAACCGTAGTAGTCGACGCTTCCAAACGTTGTATTGGACCTGCCCCAGACTTACCATAGAGTTACCCCAAAGGAAGGGCTTCTTTTAGCCATTGTCGGATTGGAGTTGCACTGGATAGTAATCCGAAAAAAATCGTATCTTTGCCGCCCTAAAAAAAATCAGCAACCTATTGTGAAAAAGGAGAAGAACGCAGAGGCCGAGGATGCCTTGGTTGTCATAGGCGCGCGCGAGAACAACCTTAAGGATGTGTCACTTACGATTCCGCAACAGCAGCTGGTGGTCATTACCGGGCTGAGCGGGAGCGGCAAGTCGTCGCTGGCCTTCGACACCATCTACGCCGAGGGACAGCGCCGCTATATGGAGACCTATTCCGCTTATGCCCGCCGCTTTATCGGCAGCATGGAACACCCCGACGTGGACAAGATTTCCGGCCTCAACCCCGTCATCTCCATCGAGCAGAAAACCGTGAACAAGAACCCGCGTTCTACAGTGGGTACTGTCACGGAAGTGTATGATTTCCTGCGACTTCTCTACGCCCGCGTGGCCGATGCCTACTCCTACAACACCGAGGAGAAAATGGTCCATTATTCCGAGAAGGAACTCATCGACCTGATCTTGGAACGCTACAAGGGCCGCTCTATCACGCTGCTCGCCCCCGTGGTGAAGCGCCGTAAGGGCCACTACCGCGAACTTTTCGAGAACATCCGCAAGCAAGGTTTCACCCGCGTGCGCGTGGACGGCGTGATGAAGCCGCTGATGATGGGTATGCAGGTGGACCGCTACAAAATCCACGACATCGAACTGTCGGTGGATAACCTCACCGTGTCGGACTATTCGCAGAAGCGGTTAGCTAACAGCGTCCAGATTGCGATGAAATACGGCAAGGGCGCCCTCATGATTCTCGACAACGAGTCGAAAGAGGTGAAGAACTACAGTAAGTTCCTGATGTGCCCCACCACGGGTATTTCCTATCCCGAGCCAGAGCCCAACACATTCTCGTTCAACTCACCCTACGGTGCTTGCGAGTACTGCAACGGCTTGGGCAGCATCACCGAGGTGGACATTGACAAGGTGATCCCCGACAAGAACAAGTCTATCAAGGCGGGCGGTATCGCCATTATTGGAGAATACAAGAACACGCTGCTATTCAGGACGTTGGATGCGCTGGCTGAGAAATACGGTTTCTCGTTGTCCGACCCTATCAAGAAGTTGTCGGAACAGCAACTTAACGCCGTCTTGTACGGTACCACGGAAATCCTGCATGTGAAACGCGAGGTTGCCGGGCTTTCGCCGATGCGCAAGACCTTTGAGGGCGTGGTCAACTTTCTTGGCAACCTCAATGAGGAGTCCATGCCGGCGTCGTTTAAGAAATGGATTGCCCAGTTCGTGAATACCATTCCCTGTCCGCATTGCCACGGCGCGAGACTTCGGACCGAGTCGCTGCATTTCCGCATCCAAGACAAGAGCATTGCCGACCTCGCCCATAAAGACATGGTCGAGTTGTTGGAGTGGTGCCGGAAGATTCCTGTGCACCTTGATCCTTCCAAACGTCACATTGCCAGCGAAATCCTGCGCGAGATCACTTTCCGTCTCGAATTTCTCTGCAATGTGGGCGTGCAATACCTGTCGCTCGACCGTTCCTCGGCGTCGCTTTCCGGCGGTGAGGCGCAACGCATCCGGCTCGCCACGCAGATCAGCTCGCAGCTCGTCAACGTGATGTACATCCTCGATGAGCCGAGCATCGGGCTGCACCAGCGCGACAACCACTTCCTCATCGATTCGCTGCGCAGTCTGCGCGACATCGGCAACTCCGTCATCGTGGTTGAGCACGATCGCGACATGATGAAGGCCGCCGACTATATCGTGGACGTGGGCCCTGCGGCAGGCGAGTACGGTGGCGAAATCGTAGCGGCGGGAACCTACAAGGAAATTCTCAAAAGTGGCTCGTTGACAGCTGATTACCTCAAAGGGAAGAAGAAAATCAAAGTGCCGAAAACCCGTCGGAAAGGTAATGGCGAGTGGTTGACCGTGATCGGCGCGACAGGAAACAACCTCAAGAACGTGACCGTGGAGTTCCCGTTGGGTACGCTCATCTGTGTGACGGGCGTGTCTGGAAGTGGCAAATCAACACTTATCAACGAGACACTCTATCCGATTCTGAATCAATATGTTTACCGATCCGAGAAGAAGCCGCTGCCCTACAAGGAAGTGGCTGGTATAGAGCGTCTCAACAAGATTATCGACATCAACCAGCAACCCATCGGGCGTACCCCGAGGTCGAACCCTGCGACCTACGTGGGCGTGTTCGACGACATCCGCAAGCTTTTTACCCAGATGCCGGAAGCCAAAATCCGTGGTTACAAGCCTGGAAGGTTCTCCTTCAACGTGTCGGGCGGCCGCTGCGAGGAGTGCAAGGGCGCGGGCGTGAGGACCATCGAGATGAACTTCCTGCCCGATGTCTATGTCACCTGCGACAAGTGCGGCGGCAAACGCTACAACGACGAGACGCTGGAAATCCGTTACAAGGGCAAGTCCATCAAGGATGTGCTGGATATGGATATCCACTCGGCCATCGAGTTTTTCGAGAATATCCCAGCCATCGTGCGCGAGCTCAAGACCATGGATGATGTGGGACTCGGTTACCTGAAATTGGGCCAGCCTTCCACGACGTTGTCCGGAGGTGAGGCGCAGCGCATCAAGTTGGCTGCGGAATTGTCGAAGAAGGATACTGGCAACACCTTGTACATCTTGGATGAACCGACTACAGGACTGCATTTCCAGGACATCGCCATCCTCCTTGACGTGCTGAACAAGTTGGTGGAGAAGGGCAATACGGTCATCGTGATCGAACACAACATGGATGTTATCAAGATGGCCGACTGGATTATTGACATGGGTCCCGAGGGCGGTCGCGGCGGCGGTGAGGTTGTGGCGGTCGGAACACCGGAGGAGATTGTCCGTCAGGGAGTTGGCTATACGGCGGAGTACCTCGCGAAAGAGTTACCTTGATGAGGTGGTGTGGAGACGCGACATTTTGCGTCTCGCGTGTCGGACATCACACCGCGCTCCGCTTACAGGATATTGTTTGCACTGCGTGCATGTCGCCTTTCCAAGTTGAAAAGGTATGGTTGAAAATGCGCCATTGATTTTTTTTTATGGCTTTGTGCAACCTTTTCAGATTTTTCCGTCTTATATAAAAATATTGTATCTTTGCGGACTCAAAAATCGAGTGATATGCTACACGTTAACAGTAATGAAGAGACCATTGCGGCTAGCCCTGAGAAAGTCTATCAGGTGCTTACGCAGTTTATGAACAATGACAAGCTGAACCAGATTCCAGGGTTGGACGGTCTGGAGACTTTCGAGAACGGCTGCCGTTTCAACGTGCAGGGGCAGGTGAGTTGCCAGCTGACCATCACCGAACAGGTTCCCTACAGTCGCGTGGCGTATAAGGCCGACACCGACAAGCCCGTGAGTGCCGAGGTTGCGTTCGACATTGTGCCGAACGGCGACGGCAGTATCCTGAGAGGAGCCGCCGACATACAGGTACCGTTCTTCCTGAAGGGGATGGTCAAGGGCGCCGTTGACAAATTCATGGGCACGGCGATGCAATACCTCAAAACTGCCATTGAGAACAGTTAGTATGGAATACACGATCCAGACCGACAAGCTGGTTAAAAAATACAAGAACCGCACGGTCGTCAATGAGGTTTCCATCAACTTCACGCAGGGCGAGATTGTGGGACTGCTCGGACCAAACGGCGCGGGCAAGACCACCTCGTTCTACATGATTGTGGGACTGATTAAACCTTTCTCGGGTCGCATCTTCTTGAACGACAAGGATATATCGGATGAACCGATGTACAAGCGGGCGCAGATGGGCATCGCCTACCTGCCGCAGGAGGCGTCGGTGTTCCGGCAGCTGACCGTGGAGGACAATATCCGTGCTATTCTGGAGTTCAGCGGCATGAGCAAGGCCGAGCAGAACGCGAAGCTGGAAAGCCTGATTGCGGAGTTCAACATCGAGAAGGTGCGTCGCAACAAGGGCAACAACCTCTCCGGCGGAGAACGCCGTCGTGTGGAAATTGCCCGCTGCCTTGCTTCCGACCCCAAATTCATCCTGTTAGACGAGCCTTTCGCGGGGGTCGATCCCATCGCCGTGGAGGACATCCAAGGCATTATCAGGAAGCTGAAAGACAGGAACATCGGTGTTGTCATTACTGACCACAACGTTCATGAGACACTCTCCATCACCGACCGCGCCTATCTCTTGTTCGAGGGCAGTGTCCTCAAGGCAGGCACTGCCGAGGAACTCGCCTCCGACCCCATCGTCAAGAAGGTCTATTTAGGCTCGAACTTCGAGCTGCGGAAGTGATAAGACAATATGCAAAAGAAAAACCACTAATCTGTAAGATATTCCTTAAGCAGTCCCGAAGGAACAAAACGCGCGAAGCGCAATTAACCCCAATAAGGGCGAAAGCCGCAATGTGGGGCGGAAGAAGAAGAGAATACGAAGAAAAAATAAATGACAATATGAAAAATAATCATCTATTCCAGACAATCATGATTCTCGCGGTGGCGGTGCTGCCGTGGCTCGCGAGCGCACAGGTCAAGCAGGTGTACAAAGTGATCGATTTCGACACGAAGCAGCCTATAGCGGGCGCGACCACCAGCGTCTACGGCCAGAAAATCACCACCGATGCCAAGGGCGTGGCTGTGGCAAACCTTCCTGCCGACAAAAAAGACGCCTATCTGCTGATGGAAGACTGGAAGAAGGAAGGTTATATGACGGTGGGCAGGATGCCGGAATCGTTTTTCAAGCGGTTTCAGACCAAAGACACCATCAAATATTATATGGCTGACAAACAGGCGTATTTAAAGGATGTGCGGTTGATGTTCGACTCATTGTATCGCTTCGTCTATGACACGGTCGTCCGTTACGCGGCGAAGGTGTACATGGATTCCATCGCCAAAACGCCCGATCAGACCAACGCGCTGGCACAAGAATGGCTACGTTCGTTCTGGTCGCTGGACCCGATGGCGAAACCTTGTATGTCAGATGCTTACGACATTAGCCGTTACGGATGTTATGAGTATGACAAGCTTGCATCCGAAGAGATGAAACGGTTGTTGACCTCTTCCGATGTCGACGACTTGAAGAAAACCACATACGGCAAAGTACTGGAGGTGTTGCGCTCCGGCGATGTCAACAAGGCGGTGGAGATGGCCAAGGAACGGGTGGATACCGCAGGCAACAGCCGCGAGAACCTTGAGTGGACCGACTTCTACCGTTGGTTGCGCAGGTTGGACCTTTCCACTATGGATGATTCCCCAGCGAGCGATTATACCGGCCAGCTCTATCGGAACCATTTCAATCCGTTGATCTACCAGAACTATATCGAGGATTTGAACATAGACCAACGCTATGACATGGCGGATTCCATCATCAAGATTGAAAGGGGAAACAACAAGGAACCGCGATTCGAAGTCGAGATGGTACCCAGCTACTTCCGCTATATTCTCGTAACACCTGACAAGGCCAAGCTGAAAGCACTTGCCGAACAGACGCTTGAAACGGCCCTCAAAACATACCGCGACTATCCATGCAGGGTTATCTTAGGCGACTTATACTGGAATTATAAGAACCTCTATTTCGTATATGTTACACTGGAGGACAGCGTCTCGGCCACCCGCACCATCGATAGCTCCCTGGCCAACATTCAGAGATACCTTGACACTTACTACACGGATGATGATTACGCTCGAAACCAAAAAATCATCTCTACCTATCAAAGTCTGCTTTCCACGTTGAGCTTTAATCTGGAATATATCCCGCAAGAAACTGTAAACCAATTGTATACAGCGATTTATGACGCGGCGAAGGCCAACTATGACGCTGATAAATCAAACCTGATGTTGAAGTTGCAGTTGGCCGAGAATGCGTTGGAGTGGCTCAAGAATGTGGACGAGGGATCGGATGATTCCACCGCTGCAAAATACACCGAGATTCTTGAGATGCTCGTGGATTTGGAGTCGGAACTCGCGCAGGAGCTGCCGGAATATTACGCCGTGCAGAACATCCAGGTCGCGTCGCAGTATATGGGCGATGTGGTGACCCGTGGGGCCGACAGCGAAAAGATGCAGCAGGCCTTCCGCAAGTATGTGCGCAGTTTCGACGCGGTGAACACCCTCTATCCCAAGGTCTTCATCAACGTGTATCTGCGTCTGAACGCCGTGATGGAGGATTACATGGCCGGTACCCAGCAGACGGTGCTTGCCGCCGATCTCGCCGCCTTCAACGACCGCCTGTTCAGCCTCCGCGAGGACAACGACCCGCAGAAGATTCTGGTTGCCAAGGCCGAATATGCCAATGGAATCGCCGAATCGCTCTACCAGTCGGAGAGTTATGACGAAGCCATCGGCTACTACTTGCAGGCCGACGAGTATTACAAGAAGGCCATCCCGAACGATGAACAGCTCTGGCTTCCGTACTTGAACAACTACCTGCAGATGGGTGACGCGCACCTCTTCCAGAACCAGTACGACAAGGCTGTGATGACTTACCAGCAGATTCTGGACTATGAGTCACAGATTCCGGCCTCCATGATGCCGCAATACATTACGATGAAGGGTTCTGTGAACTACTACATCGGCGATGTGTATAAGGCTACTGGCGATTACAAACGCGCTGAAAAAGAATACAAGACAGCTGAGAAATGGTACAAGAAGGCCATTGCCATGGGCGATACCCTGGCATACCAGACCTTGGGCGAGATGTATTGGGGCAAGGGAGTGATGTACTACCAGCAGGATGATTTGAAACGCTGCAAGCAGGCGTTGGAAGTTTCGGTCGCCAACTACGAGAAATGCAAGACGGACCGGATGTTGACCCGTTACGAACGCGCCAAATCGACGCTCGGTGCTTTTTATGAGATGGAAGGCAACGATGAGAAATACTACGCCAACCTGAAAGGTCTCATCGAATTTTACCGCAAGTTCGTCGATGCTGACGAGGATTACGCCGTCGAGCTGGTGCAGGGAGCCGAGAAAATGTTGAACAGCGGGAAGATTACCCAAGAGGAGATGCTGACTTACTCGCAGGACCTCATGGACGGCCTTATTGCGCTGAATGACGCCGGTCGCGACGTGGACCTCCCGTATCTGCGCGGCCTGTTCAACCTTGCCCGCGCGAACGCCATGAACGATTCCATTGAGACGGCCATCCGCCTCTACCGCGACTGTGCCACGATGAGTGAATACATGTTTGCCGACACCGCCATGGACACGCACAAGGGCAATATGGCGGAGATTTACCTCAAACTGGCCCTTTGCTATGAGAGCATGGCCGAGGACATCGACACCGCGCATTCCGAAAACTGGTATTTCCGCGCCATTGACACCCGCGACTCGCTTATCGACCTGATGAAAGAACTCAACGAAGACGGGGATATCAATCTTACCTATAAAACGGCGGTGCAGTACCGCAAAAACGGCGGCCTGTTCTACAAGCTGGACATGGTGCCTTCCGCACAGGACTATTTCGACAAGTCCACCGATTTGCTGATGATGCTCTACAACAGCGAGTACAAGGCCGAGGTGGAGGACGAAGTTATCCAAAATTACTTCCTCAAGGGTGTGGTTTACTACGATAACGACGATGAGGAAAACGCAATCAAATACCTCCGCAAGGCCGTTGAGTTCGGCGAGCGGGTGGAAGCGGACAACTTCTCCCCTTACTACTTAGCCGCAGCCTCGCAACTCCTCGAGATTCTTGAAAAGGACAAATCCGCCAATGCCGCCGAGATTGCCAAGCTGACAAAGGCGGTGAAGGCGATGTCGAAGAAGTTAAAATAGGTGGTTATGGGATTTTGTGGAGACGCGAGCTCTTGCGTCTCTACACCCTGTTCTACATCATTCATAATTAAATGAACCAATATTCGCACACGTTTACAGTCACTTGTCAGGACATGAACAAGGACTACCGGCTTAGTCCCCATGCGGTACTCCTCTATTTTCAGGAGAGTTATGCACGATTCATGGGATGTCTGAATATGGCTGCCTTCGATCTGGTCAAGGAACGTCGGATGTGGATTATCACGGAGATGAGTGCCGAGATGATGCCGGTCGATACGTTCTGGGGTGACGACATTGTGGTGACTATCTGGGTCAGCGAGATTACGCCGCTGCGGGTCTATGCCGACTACCGCGTCACCAACGCCGACACAGGTGTGATGATAGCCCGGGGTTCGAGCTGTTGGAACCTGATGAACGCCGACACGCGCAAGCTGGACGACACCGCCATCGTCGCGCCACGTATTACCGCGGTGCCTGAGCTGATGCTGGGCACACACAAGAAGATCCGCTTCCCGAAAGATGGCGAGGTGCTCAAGCGGGTCAACCATACGGTGAACCAACTCGACCTCGACTTCAACGGGCATGTCAACAACCGCAGTTACGTCAACATCGCCATGCTTACCGTGCCCGATGAGTTCATCGTCACCCATCGTACGCGGAGTTTCACCGTACACTGGCTGCGGGAGACCTACCTTGGCGAAACGCTGACCTGCACCCTTTATGGTCTTCCCGACGGCACATACATGCACAAGCTTACCCGTACAGACGGCACTGTCGCCGCCGAGATTCTATCCGTTTGGGAGCCTCTGACGAGCACGGTGGATGTGTCGGAGGTTGCGAAGAGACGATGATTATGGATACTTTCGGAGCACACTATCGCCTTACCGACTGGGGCGACACCCACGGCGACGCATTGGAGGGCCTCATCGAAGGCTGTCCGGCGGGACTATGTGTGGATATGGGCTTCGTGGCGGCAGAACTGAATAGGCGAGCCCCGAGCGGGGATTCGCTTTCCACGAAGCGGCAGGAGAGCGACCGCGTGGAGTTCCTTTCCGGCATTGTTGACGGCGTGACCACCGGTGAAACCATCCGCTTTAAGATTCCCAACGAAGATGTAAAAGTTTCGGGAGCAAACCGTTACGTGCTAAAACCGTCGCATGCGTCCTACACGTACATGCGCAAGTATGGCGTGACGGACAACGAGCAGTGCGGTCGGGCGTCGGCGCGGCAGACGGTATGTCGGGTTGTGGCGGGCGCCATCGCCAAGTTGTGGCTGCAGGATAGGGGTGTGCGGATTACCTCGAAAGTGGTCAGCATGGCGACGCCCGCACGCGAGGGCGACTCTCTGGGCGCGCTCGTGGAAGGTCGCATACAAGGGCTCCCCGCAGGATTGGGAGAGCCGGTCTATGACAAGTTTTCGGCACGGCTGGCCTACGCGATGCTCAGCATCAACGCGGCGAAGGGCTTCGAATACGGGCTGGGTTTCAAAGCGGCGGAAATGTCCGGTAGCGAATACCATGACGTGCAGAACCCCGACTTCTCGTTCCGCACTAACCACGACGGTGGTATCCAAGGCGGCATCACCAACGGTGAAGACATCTACTTCCGCGTGGCGTTCAAGCCGATTCCGTCTGTACGTTACGATAGGGAAACCGTTGATTTCGAAGGAAATAAGGTGATTATGCGAGGCTCCGACCGCAACGATCTCTGCGTGGTGCCGAGGGTGCTTCCTGTGGTGGAGGCCATGGCCGCGATGGTGACAATGGACTTTTTAGTTAGCAGTTAGTAGTTAGTAGTTAGTAGTTAGTAGTTAGTAGTTAGTAGTTAGTAGTTAGTAGTTAGTAGTTAGTAGTTAGTAGTTAGTAGTTGCCTGCTACTTTTGCCTAACATTATTTCCCGATACAGAATTTGCCGAAGATATTATTGAGAATATCGTCGGTGGTGACCTTGCCGGTGAGTTCGCCTAAATCGTGCAACGCCATGCGCACGTCTTCGGCCACAAGGTCGGTCGGTATCTGTTGTTGTAGGCCTTTCTCGGTGCGCTCAATGGCGGCGAGGATGCCGTTCAGCAACGCCTGATGCCGCTCGGAAGTGAGTAACGTGATGTCGCGGATGTTGTTTTCGTTGACGAAAGAATCGATTTCGTTGAGTACCAATTCTATGTTTTCTCCTTTCTTGGCAGAGATGTTAATGGCTTTTTGGGGACATTCGGATTGTTCCGGAACCAAATCTGACTTATTCCTGATAAGGATGATTTTCTTGTCATCCAAATCCATTGAATTTGTCGTTTTTGATAGTTCCAGCTCAATTTCGTGGCTGTTTTTCCTTGCATCGGTAATCCATAGGATGACAGCTGCACGGCGAATGGTGTCAAGCGTTCTTTCGATGCCAAGCTGCTCAATAGCGTCGCCAGATTCGCGGATACCCGCTGTGTCGATGAACCTGAACAGGGTGCCGTTGAGCATAAATGTGTCCTCGATGGTGTCGCGGGTGGTGCCGGGAATGTCGGACACGATGGCGCGTTCTTGTTGAAGTAGCGCATTCAGCAGGGTCGATTTTCCCACATTGGGCTCGCCTACAATGGCCACGGGGATGCCGTTTTTCAGCATCGTTCCCCATCTGTAGCTTTGGAGCAGCCGGATCACTTCATCCTTTATGTGCGCAAGCAGGTCGAGCAGGGCTGTGCGGTCGGCGAATTCCACCTCCTCTTCACTGAAGTCGAGTTCCAGTTCCAACAGTGACGCCATCCGCAACAGTTCCTCGCGCAGGATGGCCATTTTGTCGGAGAGCTCGCCCTGTAGCTGTTTCATGGCGGCGTGGTGGGCGGTTTCCGACTGCGCCTCGATGAGGTCGGCGATGGCTTCCGCCTGCGGTAAATCAAGCTTTCCGTTGAGAAACGCCCGTTGCGTGAACTCGCCCGGCGCAGCCATACGACAGCCGTTCTTGATCAGTAACTCAATGATTCTCTGTTGGATATAGATTGAACCGTGACAGCTGAGCTCCACCACATCCTCACCCGTGAACGAGTGCGGCGCGGCGAACTTTGTTACCACCACTTGGTCCAGCAACGAATAATTCCCATCTACATTATCATAGATAGAAGCAAATTTCGCTTGATTTGCATCCAAACCAGCGAAGCCAGACTTCTCCGAAAAGAGTTTCCCGGCAATGCTGAACGCCTCCGGACCTGAGACTCGGATCATCGCCGTCGCCCCCAATCCTGCGGGCGTCGCAATCGCACAGATCGTATTCATAATCATGGTCGGGTCGCTTAACTGCTAACTGCTAACTACTAACTAAAGTAAGGAAATATCCCCTTTCCCCTCGCGCACCACCTCGATTTCTCCGCCGGTGCAATCGACCACGGTGGAGGGGGTGTTGTCGCCGTAGCCGCCGTCGATCACGATGTCGACCTGGTCGCCGTAGCGTTCGTAGATGAGTTCTGGGTCGGTGGTGTATTCAATCACCTCGTCGTCATCCTTCACGGAGGTGGAGAGGATGGGGTGGCCGAGCTGGCGCACGATTTCGCGGATGATGTTGTTGTCGGGGATACGCACGCCGACGGTCTTCTTGTTGCTCTGCAGCAGTTTCGGAACGCTGTTGTTGGCCTCCAAAATGAAGGTGTAAGGTCCAGGCAGCACCCGCTTCATGGTCTTGAACACGCTGTTGTCCAACGGTTTGGTGTAGTCCGAAAGGTCGCTCAAGTCATGGCAGATGAACGTCAGCGCATCTTTCTTCTTCTTCTCGCCGAGGATGGAGATGATGCGTTCGATGCTCTTCTGTTTGAAAATGTCGCACCCGATGCCGTAAATCGTGTCGGTCGGGTAGATGACGATGCCGCCGTCCCGTAAACACTCCACTACGGTGTTCACAGCCTTCGGATTCGGGTTTTCGGGGTATATTTTCAACAACATAGTTTACGGTTTACGGTTTCAAGTCACAAGTCACAAAAAAAAGAAGGGTAAGCGACTTATATCGCATCGCTACAACCTTAATGCCCTTGCTACATTCCTGTCCTGGGGGAGTTATAAGGGAGCAGATCGTATAAGACTTACCCGCCGCAAAAATACAATTTTTTCGTTTCGTTTGGCTAATAGCCCAAAATTTTCAGCATCGACTTGTAACTCTGCTCTTTAGCGAACAGCTTGGTGCAGATTTCCCCCTCCTCATCGCGGTAGATGATGATGTGTTTTGGCGCGGGAGTCATGCAATGCTGTATTCCGCCGTAGCCGCCGAGGGCGTCCTGGTAGGCGCCGGTGTTGAAGAGCCCGATGTACTGGATGTCCTCAGGACTGTCGCCGGCGGGGTAGTTGGCGGAGTCGATTTGCGGGAGGAAGACGGCGTTGAGGTGCGAGTCGGAGTTGTAGTAGTCGTGGCTGTCGCAGGTGAGCCCGCCCATGAAGACGCGTTCGTAGGCCTTGTCCCAATTGTTGATGGCCAGGATGATGAACTGCTGGTTGATGGCCCAAGTGTCGGGCAAGGTGGTCATGAACGAACTGTCGATCATGTTCCATAACTCCCTGTCGTTTTGGCGTTTCTGCTGTAGCACGGAGAAAAGGGCGGCGCTGGCCTCGCCCACGGTGAAGGATCCGAATTCGGTGAAGATGTCGGGCTCCTGCACCCCCTCGCGGTCACAGATGTTTTTGATTTGTGCCACAATCTCCTCCGCCATGTACTCGTAGTCGTAGTCGAAAGAGAGCGAGTTCTTGATGGGGAATCCGCCGCCGATGTTCAGCGAGTCGAGCTCGGGGCAGATTTTCTTGAGGTCGCAGTAGAGGTTCACGCACTTGGTGAGCTCGTTCCAGTAGTAGGCGGTGTCCTGGATGCCCGTGTTGATGAAGAAATGGAGCATCTTGAGTTCGTAGTCGGGGTTGTCCTTGATTTTTTCGCGGTAAAACGGGATTACATCGTTGTAGCGGATGCCGAGGCGTGAGGTGTAGAACTCGAAGCGAGGTTCCTCCTCGGAGGCGATGCGGATGCCGACCTTGCACTTCGTGTTGATTTTCTGCTGGGCGAGCAAGTCGAACTCCTTCTTGCTGTCGAAGACAGGGATGGTGTTGATGTATCCTTTGTTCAAGATGTCCACGATGTTGTCGATGTAGATCTGCCGCTTGAAGCCGTTGCATATAATGTAGTTCTCCTTGTCGAACAGGCCTGCTTCGTGCAATGTCTCAATCAGGTTGATGTCAAACGCGGAGGAGGTCTCGATATGTACGTCGTTTTTCAGCACCTCCGACATCACGAACTCGAAATGGTTGCTCTTGGTGCAGTAGCAATAATGGTAACTGCCTCTGTAGTCGGCTTTTGCGATAGCCACGTTGAACCATCTCTTCGCTTTCTGGATGTTGGCGGAAATCTTCGGCAGGTAGGTGATTTTCAGTGGCGTACCATATTGTTTAATAATGTCCATCAACGGTACTTCGTTGAATAACAGGTTGTTGTCTTCCACGTCGAACTCCTCCTGCGGGAAGTCGTAGGTTTGTGAAATCAGGTCGATGTACTTGGTTTTCATCTTTCCGGGTTTTTGAAATTAAAACGCGGCAAAAGTATATAAAAAAATAATACGGATGATCGGAAAAAATCAGATCCGGGTGAGTCGGATCGGATTTTAAATTTGGATTTAAGTGAGTCGGATTGGGCGTTGGTGCAGTGTTCGGGAAAGGTGGCGATGATGCGGTGGATGTGACGATGTCTTTCACAGCAGGATCACACAGGCGATCTGCCATATTGTGGGTTCGAAGTCGAAATGATAGACGGCATCGCCCCAGCGGTCCTTCTGCCGCAGGGTTTGTCCGTCGAGGTAGTAGAGCGGTGCACCCCAGCGGTCTTTCTGGCGGATGGTCTGCCCATCGAAATAGAGCAGGGGGGCACCCCAACGGTCCTTCTGCCGCACCGTCTGCCCGTCGATGTAAAACAGCGGTTGCCCCCAGCGGTCCTTTTGGCGAACCTGTCTTGCCGCCGCATCGTACCAAAGCAATGGCTCGCCCCAGCGGTCTTTCTGTCGGATAGTGTTGTCCTGCACATAGTACAGCTTCGCGCCCCAACGGTCCTTCTGATAGACGGTCTGGGCGTGTCCTGTGGCGGCGAAGATCGCGACGACGGCAATGATGACGGATATACGTTTTTTCATGCAGCAAAGATACGTTTTTTAGACGATAACCGGGACAACGTGGGACAACTTTTTAATGTTTCGAAATTCGGTTTTTTTTTGCTGGAAAAATTAACAATTTCCAAGGCTCCCGACCGATGCAGAGACGCAAAAATTTTGCGTCTACACCGCTCTGACACCGCTCTAACACTGGTCTAACACTGGTCTAACACTGGTCTAACACTGGTCCAACTCTATGGTAACTCTATAGTAACTCTATTCAAAATGCACAAAGTCGTCCTATTTGTGTAATATTTATCATGCTACATCATCGATATAATGTAATTTTATTTTTGTCGGGGTTTCTTTTGAATTGGCAATATTTACAAAATAAGTATTTAAATCAACTCGCGTCGGTAAAGACAGTGTTTTTGTCGCTTCTTGAAGGGGGGGCCGCTCTCTCACAGCGTTCGCGGCGGAATGGTGCGCTTTGCGATTATTTACAACAGTCGCATTGCAATCCTCGCGCAGGCCTTCGCGTCGGCCAACGCATGGTGGTGGTTGGTCATCGGGCAACCGCAGGCCTCTGCCACGGTGTGCAACTGGTGGTTGGGCAGGCGGTGGCCGAAGTGGCGGCGCGAAGCCCGGCAGGTGCAAAAGAACTGGTAGTCAGGGTAATCCATCTGATAGACGCGGAACACGGCCTTGAGGCAGCCCTCGTCAAAGGGACTGTTGTGCGCCACGAGGGGCAGTCCGGCGATGAGCGGCTCTATTTGCCGCCACACGACGGGGAATATGGGCGCGTTGTCGGTGTCCTCGTGCGAGAGACCGTGCACGCGCTGGCAGAACCAGGCGTAGTAGTCGGGTTCGGGATGGATGAGCGAGTAGAACGTGTCGGTGATGACACCGCCGCGCACCACCGCTACGCCCACGCTGCAGACGCTGCTGCGCTGCCCGTTGGCGGTCTCGAAGTCTATGGCGGCAAAATCGGTCATACTATTGTTTGTTTATGATTAAATGCACCAGTCATCACCTCCATTTCATCTTTGGGAATGTGATGATGGGCTGCAATGGTTTGCCAGTGGGATACGACTTCTTGCGTTTTTTCCATGATGGATATTGCGGTGGATCTTGTTAAACCCGCGAAAGGAGCCACTTCCAAAGCTAACGTAAAGTCGAGGGCATTGTCGTTCTCGTTGATGTTAAGGCTGAGCCCTGTGCCATAATTTTGCGGATTGAGGTCGTATGCGGGCGACAGCGTCCAGCCCTGCGGCGTAAGGAGAAAACCGTGATTGCGTAGATGGTCGTCGCAATTGGACACCGCGATGTTGAATACGATCCGCTGCCAAAGTTCCAGAAGATTGTCCTGTACATGACAGCAGTTCCGGCTAATCCAGTCAAACAGTTCCAGATAGCTGCATCCGTCTGTCGCTCCGTCAGCATACCCCAGCATGGTCATGGCGGAAGTAAAATGGATGCGGCGATTGCGGATGTCACGGTCAAAGCGGCGAGTCATGAAAGTGGCATGTCTCCCAGACAGCGTGCGTACTTGAAATGGAGCCACCCGAATGCCGCATTGCTGCGCCAGACTCATGGTTACCGCCTCCCATGCACCGACATTGGTCTTGTCGTTCCGACTCGGGAACTTTGCAATCCACAGATGATCGTCGGCATCCCGAACATTGGCCTTGGGACGTGCACCTCCGAGTGAGGATCCCGGTGCCAACAGCATCACAAGCCATTTGTTGACATCTTTGTCTTCATCCGTTTCTATATGGTTTACCGCCATTTCCAGCTCTCTCAAAGAGGAAAACGGTGGCGTTGAAAAGCGAGCGTCATTGTCCAAAAAATCTCCATCGGGTGAACTTTTCATACGCAATGCTCCCATGCGGCATTCATCGAACACCCCTAACAGATAGTCGCTTTCTTGTAAATGTTTGCGATTCCGATTCTCGTCGCGGGCGCGGATGCCTTCCCGTCTGTCCAGCAATACGCGTCCCCAACGGTCGGGTGACGAGTCCAAAAAGATGCCGAAATTGTTTTTATCGTCTGGAAGATATTGTTTGCCGGAATAGAGCTGCAGGTCGGGGTCAAGCAATTTTCCTTGATGACGGGTCAGCCATTCGTCAGTGAAAGAGAACGAAAAGACCTCCTTTCCTCTCAAGGCCTGTGCCGAGAGAACCCCTACCAGTAAAGGTCGTTCCGTGTATGCGTCGTCGAAATAGATGTAGATGTCTTTATTCATGTTGCGGCATGTTTTCTGTTTTGATTTTGGTGCTGCGGCGGCGCACGGTCAAACCGGCATCCTGAATCTTGCGGCCGAGCACATCGTCCTTGGCAAGGAGCAAGAGATCGTCATGGAGTCCCAACACTATGAGTACGCGAAAATAGGAGCCCAAGGCGACACCTTCGTCGCCGTGCTCGATTTTGATGACGGTGTTGCGTGAAATGCCGGCTCTTTCGGCCACTTGTTCCGTGGAATAGTCACGGCGCAGTCTCGCCAATCGGATATTTTCCCCCAAAGTGTCCAGCATTCTCTTATATTTGGGCAATAGCGGTCTTTTCATGAATTTTCTTTTATAATGTTCAAAATAATGCGCAAAAATACAAATTTTTGTTGAATATTATGCACGTTATTTTTTTATTTAAGACAGGCAAATGGATGGTTCCATCAATATGCTTTTATTTGCCAATGGATGCTCTATGCAACAATGATGGTTACGCTATCGGGTCCCCGCAGTACTTCCGCCGCAGGCACTTCGCGCAGTGCAGTCCCATCCAGACCTCATCGAACTGCTGCATGGCTTGACGCACCAGCTCGGGTTCGTCGGTGAGGAGGCCCGCCTCGAAGTTGCGGGTGTTGGCCCCTTTCATCCCGATGCCTGCGCCGGTGAGGTTCGCGCTGCCGAAATAGACCACGCTGCCGTCGAAGACCAGCATCTTGAAGTGGACCCGGGGGCAGAGCACCCGTTCCAGCCCTTTCGCCAGCGACGGGTATTTGTCGAAGTCCTCGCGGAAGGCCGGACCCGGCTCCTTGGCGTGGATGAGGCGTACCTCCACGTCCTTGCGCACTAACTGCGCTAGTACGGCGAGGAACGGCAGTGTGCCGTCCCCGACTTTCACGTAGAGGTCTTTGATGTCGGCGGTGCCAATCCACAGCGACTTCCTGACGGAGGCCACTCGGGAGAGGACAAGGTTGTAGTGGTCGGTGTTGGAGATGTAGGTGATCATAATATAAAAATGTCAAAGTCGTTCTAACCAATGCGAAAAGAAAACATCGTTGACCGAGTATTCAGTACGGTGGAGGGTTTCTACTGCTGCAAAGATACACATTTTTTCCAAATTACACAAAAGGTGTAATACAAAAGGTGTAAAATGTTTTTTGCAAAGTCACTCCTCGAGACTCACCGGCTCGGCGATGAGGATGCCGAGGGTTATTTCTTCATCCACTATTCCTCTTGGATGTTTTGGTGGTTTTAGTCCAATCGTTCGTAGTTAAACCAAGCTTTCGTGGCATTAGCCTTCTTATAATCAAAGCCATATCGGTCCATATACAAAGCAATGATTTCTTTGGCTCCGTTGTAGAATGGATCTTGAGTGTGATGTTCCGTCGTGACAATAATCTCCATTTCTGGAATCAATACGGTGTTGTTTGCTCTTTTGATTGTCTTTGGGGTGATTCTGAAGACTTTACTCATAACTTTTCCCCTGATACGTGTCGGGCGCAACTGTTGGTGTGCAGCAGCCGACTTTGCGTTGTCTGCGTGCTCCCGTTGGTGCAGACCAACCGCACATAATAGTTGCCGAATGCTATCTCGGTGGGATTCCACCGCAGCCAGATGCCGTTGTCCACAATTTCGTCGTTGGGCGCAATCTCCATATATTCCGGATTCAATGACTTCATCCGAATGGAGACTTGTGAGCCGTTGTTGTACTCCACGCTTTCCGGCTCGAAGCGGTTGTCGTCCATAAACATCTCGGCAAAGTCGAAGAAGGACTCCGGCGGGATGATGTGATGGCTGGTCTGGAGTACGCGGGTGATTTGCCGGCTGTCGGTGCTGCAGGCATCGTATTTAGTGACGCTACTGCCGCCGTACTACGAAAACATCTCCAAACGATTGGTGAAAAGTCCGAAACTCTATTTCAACGACACGGGACTGGCATGCTATCTGTTGGACATCGAAAGTCCGCGGCAGCTTGCGCGCGACAAGATGCGGGGGGCATTGTTCGAGAACATGATGGTAATGGAGGTCATCAAGCACCGGTTCAATCAGGGAAAGGAGGACGGCGTGTTCTTTTACCGCGATTCCAACCAGAACGAGGTGGACATTCTGCTCAAGCAGGAGGGTGAAATCACTGCCATAGAGGTGAAATCCTCAATGACCTACCACCCCTCGTTTGAGAAGACACTGCGCCATCTGCCAGAGTGGATAAAGACCCCGGTCACCAGCCGTGCCGTGGTCTATGCCGGAGATTTTGAAAATGCTGTTGGTGATGTCAAATTGGTGAATTTCAATAATTTGAGCAGTGTTCTTTAATTATATCTAGCACTTTTTTGTGTTATTGATTTGTTGTTGGAAAAAGTTACAGTCGCCTCATAAATAATGTTGGAAAAACGGATAATTTTAGTATTTTTGCCGTTGAAAAAACGGACAAATTATGATTAAGAGAAAGATTGACAGGTATTTAGAAGAATATTACGCTTCAACAAAGAAAGCCCTTTTAATTACAGGGGCTCGGCAGACCGGAAAAACCTACTCCATCCGCCATTTTGGGAAATCTCATTTCGAAAGCATGGTGGAAATCAACTTTCTTGAAATGAATGATGCTGTGCCTGTCATCGCAACCGCCAAGAGCAGTCGCGATTTGCTGCTACGCATCTCGTCACTGACCACGCAACCGCTTGTCAAGGGGAAGACATTGATTTTTTTCGACGAAGTGCAGGAATGCCCTGAAATTGTGACTGCCATCAAGTTTCTGGTTGAAGAAGGAAGCTACAGATACATTATGAGCGGCTCTCTTTTGGGGGTGGAACTCAAAGACCTGCGTTCAGAACCAGTGGGTTACATGGATGTCAAGGAAATGTTCCCTTTGGACATGGAAGAGTTCTTCACGGCTGTCGGTTTGAGTCAAATGGTCATGGACGAACTTCGGGATGCCTGGGAAAACAAACGTTCTGTGGACGAATTTGTCCATGTCAAATTGATGGAGTTGTTCCGTCTGTATCTCATCGTAGGCGGAATGCCGGCGGCTGTGCAAAAGTATCTGGATTCAAACAATCTTCAGGAAGTCCTTGCCGAGCAACAGGCCATTTTACGGCTCTATAAGCGCGACATTGCCAAATACGACAAGAAGAACAAACTTTATTTGGAAGAAATATTCGACTTGATTCCTTCAGAGCTTAACGCGAAAAACAAGAGATTTATACTGAAGAATCTGAACGAGAACGCAAAATTCTCACATTTTGAAAACAGCTTTATTTGGTTGAAGGAGGCGGGTGTGGCATTGCCTGTCTATAATGTGGAGGAGCCTGTCGTCCCGTTGAAGCTGTCCCGTTCTCGAAATCTGTTCAAGTTGTTCCAGAACGATGTCGGTCTGCTGGCCAGCCAGTACGCCGACGGCATTCAGCTGCGATTGCTCACTGATGCCAAAAGCATCAATTTCGGCTCCGTTTACGAGAACGCCATCGCACAGGAGCTGTCTGCCCACGGGTTCGACCTCTATTATTTCAACAGCAAGAGACAGGGCGAGTTGGATTTTGTGATTGAGAAGAACGGGGTTGTCTTTCCCATAGAGGTGAAGTCCGGCAAGGACTATCACCGGCACAATGCCCTGTCCAATGTAATCTCCAACCAGACCTATCAAATACCGGAAGCTGTTGTCTTCAGCAACGAAAATTTCAGTCAATCTGAGAAGGTGATGTATCTTCCCGTCTATATGGCAATGTTCGTAGAGAAGCAGCCTTCCGTTGACATCACCTATAAGGTGGATCTGTCGGGTTTATAATATGAACCAATTGGTGCGTCTTTACCGGTTTTTCACACACCTGACGGAACGCACGGCACACGTCATTTGGCGGTTCTCGCTCAAATCCTGGCCCTATGCGCGGGGCACCATTCCGCTAGTGACGACAGGAACTGGCGGAATCGCCTACATTCAAAGACAAAGTTCCATAAAACAGGTGGCGCCCGCAGACCTACAGCCTGCCTATTGACAGTGATCAGTGAATAGTGAACAGTAATCAGCAATCTTAACACGAAAAGGCACCCCGTCAGGGGTGCAGGGCTTGGTAGAATGACGTGAGCACGGGGGATGCGCACGCCGTTAGGTGTGCGGGGAAAGGGATGGGAAAAAGCCTGACGTGAGAGTAATGTGTAAAAGTGAGGACAACGCTTTAATCTAATAATGTTTTGTCTGTGATTTCAACAACATCATCAATCACAACAACAGTAGCGCCCCTTTTTACCATGCTTAAATAAAAAGCAGGAACTACTTCGGTCAGAAATAATTTATATCCTAAATCTTTACATGCTAAAAAAATGGATTTCAGCATTTGCTTCCCAAAACCACGACCTCGATATTGTTTATAAATAAAAATGTTAGTTACTGAAACAATTTTATTGTCTCGATCAATGACTGCTCTAAATACTAATACTGGGTTCGAGTCGGCAACAGCCTCTACTTCGTTACAACTGCAATAAATGATGGGATCTATATTGTCAGAATTGTTTACGACAATGTCGTAGATGCACTTTTCAATATATTTGTGGATAAAATATTCCTTAGGAATGACATCTGTCTCAAGTTGATCTGTCTCAAAAAAGTGTCTGTATAGATGTCCGTTGTCAAAAACGATTTCCTCGCAATCTCCTTTTTTCGTGTAACGATCTATTACAAATCCACCTTCAAATCTTTCCCCCAGAATACCATCATCGTATGGAGCAAATAGTTGATTATGTCGGTTGAAATCCTCATCTTCGTGATATTTATCAAGAATTCGTTTCATAAAATATGCTATTACAGACTAAATCTTCATTGGGTATTTCTAATTCTTGTTATATCCAAAATTTCCACGAGTAAGAAGGACTTCTTTCCAAAAAGATTCGCGATTAATAATTGTATCATCATCTGTTTTCATTGAGCGTAATTCTAAAATGGCAAAATGGAAATTTTTCCTAGCATAGTCAAGTCCATTTTTAGTAATTAAATCAACCAACTCATCGTTGTATCCGTGCCCTGTCAAGATGTATGTGCTCCATCGTGACCAAATTCCATTATCGCCATATGCTGACCCAACATATTTTTTCCCATTACTTTTGTCAACTATCAAGTATATTCCTTTAACATTTTCCAATGCAACTCTCCAATCAATTTTCTGATTCTTGACAATTAACTCTAATGCTGAAAAATCAATCCTGATATTATCATATCCTGGAAAATCTTCACCTTCATATGGCTTTTGCAAAATTTCTGAAACAGAAAAATAATCAATAAAACTTTCTAGTAAAAAAGCTCTACCTCTGAGTCCTTGATATCTGTAAAAATCAACGACTAATCGGCCGATTAAACTCTCAAATTGATTTGTCAGTTCAACTTCATATCCTTTGGATGTTTCTTGCCAATCATCCAAACGTTTTACGACTTTGAAAATCCCACCAAATACATATTTGCCTGGCCTATGATAATCGGGAATCATTCCTAAAATGTATTCTCTGTTAAAATCATCTTTGCCGCCTCTCCACTCGTTCCATGATTTCCATTCTTCCGGATCTCTCGCGAATACATCTAACGGATGTTCGTAGCCGTTATATGCGGATAAATGAAGTTTGTACTTTTTTTGTTCTTCCTTAGGAAGACGAAACAGATCATTAAGTTTAAATTCACTTTCCATAATCTTCATAAGAGCTTCAATAAATAATTCTTAGTCGAATTCTCCAAATCCTGCCGAAGCCCATTAAACAGAATCCGAAGAAAACGACCCGCAAAATTACATTTTTCCACTTTCACTCCTTCCCTTTCGCAAAAAAATCTACAAATCTCCCAACGGACACCCAAACCTTCCCTTCATCTCCCGCAAAATCTCGCGGAAGGTCTCCGGCAGGCGGGACCACATCTGGCGGGCGATTTCTTCCGGGATCTCTTTGTAGTAGGCTTCGGCGATGCCGCCGGTGATGCAGGCGAGGGTGTCGCTGTCGCCGCCGAGCGAGACGGCCAGACGGACGGCGGTCTCAAAATCTATGGCCGCGAAGTTGGTCATATCAGAGGTTTACAACAAAGGTGCCATATAGATCGGCAGGTATGTGATGCTATCCACTACCTTATAGTCCGCAGCATGAAGTACCGTGGGGGTCGTTATATAATCTCCAAACTTCTTCATGCATTTTGTCAAAGATGACAGTGTGTAGTTCTTGCCGCTTTTGACTTCTACAGGTCGGATGTTGTGGCGGCTGGTAACCTTTTCTTTCTGGAGCAGAAAATCAATTTCCATACGGTTTTCGGCCTCTTCTTTGTCGTAATTGCTGTAGAAAAACAGTTTTTTGTCGGTCGCTTTGAGCATTTGCGCCACAACATTCTCCACCAACATCCCCTCATTGATTTCCAGTTTTTCGAACATCAGTTTCTGGTAAATCTCATTGCTGACGATGCCTCTGGCGTTGAAAGCTAACGAGATGAGCAGCCCCGTGTCGCAGAAGTAGCATTTGAGTGTGGTGCGGTCCTCGTTGAGTTGCAAACCGATATTCGGCGCAGTGGTGTTGTAACAGATGTTGACGATGCGGGCGTCGTCGAGCCAGAAGAATGCACTGTCATACTCCCGCATCCGGGCTTTATCCTTCAAGGCGGACAAGGTGAATTTCTTTTCGTGCTTTTGGAGTTGGCCGGGGATGGCATCATAGATGGCCTCAACGCGGGCCAAGGCAGAACCGGCATATTTCTTGATGTCGTTTTGGTAGAGACGCAGAATCCGCCGTTTTACGGCATCCACTTTGTTGAAGTCCTTTGATTGGACATATTCGGCCACGGCTTGCGGCATACCGCCTACAATCATATATTGGCGGAAGTAGTGCATTGCATCTCGATGGAAGTCCCCCATGGGCTTTTGTTGTTCAAACTGCTTTTGGATGTAGGGCATCAGCACCTCGTTTCCCATAGCCCAGAGGAACTCCTCAAAATCCATCGGATACATGTCGATACCTTCTTCTTCAGAAGGTATGACAATGTTCTCCACGTTTTTTTTGATGAAAATGAGCGAGCCTGTTTCCAGATAGTCGAAACGGTGGTCGGCGACCAACGTTTTGATGGCTTCTCGGGCACGGGGACATTTCTGCACTTCGTCGAAGATGATGAGCGACTTGCGTGGCGTGAGTGTCTTTTTGTAATGGAGCTGTATGTTTTGAAGGAGTGTGTCCACATCCTCCAGATATTCATCGAACCAGGACTTGACTCTGGCCGGTGCTTTGCTGAAGTCAATCATGATATAGGAGTCGTACTCGTTGCGGGCAAACTCCTCGGCGATATAGCTTTTTCCGATACGTCTGGCACCCTCAATGAGCAACGCGGTTTTACCATCCTGTTCTCGTTTCCATTGTACTAATTTGTCATAGATTTTCCGTTTCATAAATCACGTTTCCTAAGTTTTTCAAATAGGTGTTTCTACACCTTTCCAAGAATTTTCGAGGCTGCAAAAATACACATTTCCGCGATTTTTGAAAATAATTTTTTCTACAACTTTTTCCCTTTCCCCCGCCCAATCTTATCCACAAAACTTTCACCCCACACTCCCCTTCAGCGGATACCCCCAATCCCTCTCCATCTCCCGCAAGATCTCGCGGAAGGTCTCCGGCAGGCGGGACCACATCTCCTTTACGATCTCTTCAGGGATCTCTTGGTAGTAGGCTTCGGCGAGGCCGCCGGTGATGCAGGCGAGGGTGTCGCTGTCGCCGCCGAGCGAGACGGCCAGGTGGATGGCGCTCTCGAAATCCGTGCTGTCGAGGAAGGCGATGATGGCCTCCGGCACCGTGCCCTGACAGCTCTCCTGAAACGTGTACCCAGGACGGATCTCCTCGCAGGTGCGGCTCAGGTCGTAGCCGAAATGCGTTTCAACGTACTCTTTGATTTCCGCTTTGGTCTTGCCGGTCCTGCCCAGGAAGATGGCGGCGGCCACGGCCTGCGCACCCTTGATGCCCTCCGGATGGTTATGGGTGATGGAGGCCGAAATCTCCGCCACCCGCAGCGTTTCCTCCAACGTCTCAAACGCCCAGCCCACGGCACTCACCCGCATCGCCGAGCCGTTGCCCCACGAGTTGTAGGGCACGCGCTCGCGCCCGCTGAACAGCCATCGGTAGAACGACCCGCCATAGCCGCCAATCGGGTTGGGATATTCGTATGCAAAGCGGACCATCGAGGCCTCCAACTCCTTGTGGGTGTGGTGCTCGTCGCGCAACAACCAGTCGGCCACCGCAAAACTCATAATGGAATCATCAGTGAATTCACTTCTCTCCGAAAACAGAGGGAAATCGGTGGTTTTGATGTTGTCGAATTCGTATATCGATCCGACGGTGTCTCCTATTATTGCTCCTAACATGATGTCTTACTTTTAGTTGTTCTGATTTGAAAAATGAATTCTATGAATGGGTCTGACGTGCAAAATTACAATATTTCTCCTTTACTGCCAGGTCTCCCATCATCGCGACAGCGTCGAGCGGAATCTCTTTCGCTTGATTGCGAAACCTACCTCCAATCATCCTGAAGTTTCCCCTCCATACGGTTCCACTCGTCAGCGATTTTCTGCTTGTAAACAAGGGCCGTGCGGCCGCAGTTGTTCTCGTGCAGCAGTAAGGCTTTGATGAGTTTCAGATCGTTGGTGAAGTCGGATACGGAAGATTTGGTTTCGTCCAGCATGTCCATTCCTTTTGCAATTTAATTAAAGGCGGGAATTCGATCCCGCCCTTCGTTCTACTTCTTCGGCACGAACACGTAGGTCTTGTTGCCTATCGATTTTGCGGTGCCGCCCATCTTGTGCGCTGCGTTCATCAGTTCGCCGGACGTGGAGTACGTCTGGCTCATGCCGTTCGGAAAATTTAATGTGTACATCATCATAACCCTGGTACGTGTCGGGCGCAACTTTTAGTGAATACTGAAAACGCGGCAAAGATAGGGCAGGGGTGTGCCAGTGCGTGGCATAGTGGAGACGCGGCCTGCGTCTCCACGGTGGGGATGTCGTCCCGATGTCCTCGCCCGTATCAGTTGTTCTTGTTGATCAGATTCACCACCACCTTGACCATCACATCCTTTTCCTCAGGATTGCTTTCCGCAATCATCAGGGTGAGAGCCACCAAAGTGTTGTCGGCGATGCGCTTGCTGCCGTCTTCGTGATAGAGGATGCCGTTGTTGTTGAGGAACCAAAGGAACAGTGTGGCGGCGATGCGTTTGTTGCCGTCGCTGAACGAGTGGTTCTTGGTGACCAGATAGAGCAGCATGGCCGCTTTCTCCTCCACGCTGGGATAAAGGTCGTTACCGTCGAAGGTTTGATAGATTTGGCCGATGGAGCTCTTGAAGGAACCGTCCTTTTCGTTGCCGAAAAGGGGGCTGCCGCCGAATTTCTCCCGCAAAGCCGCGATGGCTTGCTTCGCGTTGTCGTAAGTAGCCTGAAATTTCTCCTCTTGTGTAGTGTCAGCTACCGCCAACCGCTGATAGTCGTAATTGTCGAGCGTGTCAAGCGCGTAGGTGTAGTCAACCACAATGTCGAACAGCGCTTGGTTTTCGTCGTTTTTCAGCAACGGCTGGTTTTGGATAGTCCTTCCCAACATTTGGACGAGCTGTCGGAGTTCGCCAATCTGTTTTTTTCGGATCTTTTCATTCACCACATAGCCGTTGATCAGATAGGCCTTCAGCACCGTGTTCGCCCACTTGCGGAAATCGACACCCCGCTGGCTCTTCACGCGGTAACCAACGGAGATGATGACATCGAGGGAGTAGAGCGTAGTGGGTTTGTACTTAGAAAAAGTATTATGCATAATTTGCATATTACTATTCTTGTCCAGTTCCCCCTCCTTGAAAACGTTGCCGATATGTCGAGCGATTACCGACTGGTCTTTTTGGAACAAGTTTGCCATTTGGGCTTGAGAAAGCCAAACGGTTTCGTTCTCTAAACGTACGTCAATTGCTGTTTTGCCGTCTTCGGTGTGATAGATAACAATTTGTTCTTCAATGTTTTTCATATTCTTTTTGTTTTTAATGGGCGATGCGGCAAATATAATATTTTTTTTTGTTTTCTTTTGTAAGAATTTTTTATTTTAAATTTCTTACCGATACTGATACGGTGAGACACGTCACGCTATCGGCTCCGAGTAGAACCCCCGTCGTTATTATCCTATAGCAGCCGCATCGCAATCTTGGCGCAGGCCTCTGCGTCGGCGAGGGCGTGGTGGTGGTTCGTCATGGGGCAGCCGCAAGCTTCGGCCACGGTGTGCAGCTGGTGGTTGGGGAGCTGTCGGCCGAAATGGCGGCGCGAGGCGCGGCAGGTGCAAAGGAACGGATAGTCGGGATAGTCCATCTGGTAAACTTCGAACACCGCCTTGAGACAGCCTTCGTCAAACGGGCTGTTGTGCGCCACTAAAGGCAAACCCTCAATCAACGGTTCGATTTGTCGCCATACATCAGGGAACACCGGTGCGTTGTCCGTGTCCTCGTGCGTGAGACCGTGTACCTCCTGACAGAACCAGGCGTAGTAGTCGGGTTCGGGATGGATGAGCGAGTAGAACGTGTCGGTGATGACGCTTCCGCGCACCACCACCACGCCAACGCTGCAGACGCTGCTGCGCTGCCCGTTGGCGGTTTCGAAGTCTATGGCGGCAAAGTCGGTCATAACAAGCTGGCGGATACTAGTTTTTTTCTATGCGGCAAAGATACGTTTTTTGGACGACAACTGGGAGAACTTTAAGTTGTTTCGTGACCTGTCAATCCCACAAATGCCTGAAATACTTGCAAAACAGCTCGAGTCCTTCCGAAACGGTTTTGTCCTCTTCTTCGGAGAGACTCTGCACGTACTTCATCAACTCGAAAGCGTCAATCATCTTTTGGATGGCGTTGTTCCATTGGCGCATATCTTGGAAATCGTCTGGAGCACCATGCTTTTTCAAATCCCTGAACGATACGAGGCGAGGGGCAATCAGCCTAGCTAAGGTGTTCTCGGTGTTCCACACTTCCTCAATTGGGTAATCGTGTTTGTGGCTCCAGTTCGCGCTGTCGGCCACGTTATTCTTCTTCGGATTTATTGCTGTCCGCTAAAAACAAAAAATAAGTTTTTCGTAGTCGCAACCCTTTGTAAACCAGTGTGTGCGATTTCGAGTGACAGTTCCAAGCCCCTCCCCTAAAACTCCAGCTCCAGTTGTGGA
>Ga0247609_10000428_pt1 | contig 59392 bp, 48 predicted proteins | sample 172DNAGHGlowgp2_FD_193487 | JGI IMG/M metagenome (GOLD analysis project Ga0247609, IMG submission 193487) | Sheep rumen microbial communities from Palmerston North, Manawatu-Wanganui, New Zealand - 1728 DNA GHGlow gp2 | ecosystem: Host-associated > Mammals > Digestive system > Stomach > Rumen ... | reverse complement strand
AGGCTCTTGGGACGGTTATCCGTTTGACCAAAACTATATAAAGGAACACACGACTCTTCATGTGCCGGCAAGCTCCTTGGAGAAGTACAAAACCGCTTTGCGCTGGAGCGATTTCTGGAAAATCGTGGCTCTGCCAATAGAGATTAACGAGACCACCTTCCCCGATGAGTATTTCCGCAACTGGGTGCTTGCCCAGCCTTACGGTCAGGATGGCGTGCTGACTGACGAAGAGATTGCAGGTGTTACAAGAATCTATTTAAACATTTATGGTAAAATCCATAGTCTGAAAGGAATAGAGTACTTCACGGAATTGACAATTCTGGGATGCACTGCAAACCTGTTGACAGAGCTTGATGTGTCAAAATGCACCAAGTTGACACATTTAGAATGTGACTGGAATCAGCTTACTGCACTTGACGTGTCGAAGAACACAGCACTGACAACCCTGATTTGCGGAGCAAACAAGCTTACAACGCTTGATGTTTCAAATAATACTGCTTTGAACGAATTGCATTGTTTTAAGAATCAACTGACAGAGCTTGATGTATCGAATAATGTCGAGCTGACAAATCTGAACTGTCACGAAAATCAACTAACTGCGCTGGATTTGTCAAATAATACAATGCTTGAAGATGTGTGGTGTTCCCAAAACCAACTGGTAACACTCAATGTGTCGGCATGTGCTATGTTGAGATACTTGAGATGTTACGAGAACAGACTAACAATGCTTGATGTGTCAGGATGTTCTGCTTTGAAAGACTTGATTTGCATGAACAACCAAATAAAGGGCGAAGCTATGGATGCATTGGTGGAGAGTTTACCGACCGTAGGCAGAGGAGGGAGTTTAGGTGTCATCAATCACGTTAACGAGCAGAATGTGATGACCAAATCACAGGTTGCAGCTGCCAAAGCCAAAGGATGGTATGTTTATCATTATAACGACAAAAACCAATGGGAGAATTACGAAGGCAGCGATGACGGCACTAGTATTGGAGAAATAAAAAATGAACAAATAACAATTAAAAATGCTGGCTACGACATTCAAGGCCGCAAGATTGCGAAGCCCCAAAAGGGCATCAACATCATCCGCCACGCCGACGGAACAACAAGAAAGGTCTTAGTAAAGTAGAAACTTCTTGGTAAATTATTTTAGAAAGCCCTCATTCCTTTCGGATTGGGGGCTTTCTACTAACAATAACTTATGTTCTTAAATTTACCAAATGTCTTCAGGTCTTTCGGGGTTGTCGTAAACCTCCTTCGGGCACCATTCCATGTAGTCCATGTAGAACTCTTTCTGCTCGGAGTCGAGGACGGACTTAACACGCATGTAGTAGGTCTCGTTGGGGTCCAATGTCTGGCGGGTGATGATGTAGCGGAGGTTTGAGCTTCTGTTTCGTTCTATGTCGCCACTGCTGCCATCTGCTGTGACTGACTTTGCACCCTTCATGACACCATTGTTGCGCAAACGCTTGTCCACCTCGATGTTGTAGTCATCGTCCTTGCCATCTGCTTCATAGCCTACATTCATGCTGCCAATCGGTCTTGTCAGGTCAACAGGAATGCCTGCTGCCGGCATCTTATTCGGATTTGAACCAAAATAGAACTGTTGGATGCCTCGGTCGCCATTGGGAAGCACTTTGTAGCGGAGCTCATAGGTGCCGCGGCGGGGTACTGGAGGCAGTTTGAAAGTAATCTCAAAACGTCCTTTGGCTTTCATCTCGTCGCTGTGCAGGTTACACCACTGGTAGTTGTATGCATTCAGATAGACAAACAGCGTCTGGTTGTTCATCTGCATGTTTTCGAAGTAGTTGTAAATCCACGTGGCGGGGATATAGACGTCTTGGTTCTTCTCGTCTCCAGACTGTTTAAGGCGGATGTCGTTGTTCATAGCCTCTGGGAAGAGAGCCATTCCATCGAAGCGCAGCCTCTGTTTTGCAAGGTTGTCACGCACTTTGTCGTTATATGAGAGGGGTGCATCTATGGGATAGATACAGCAGTTGATGATGTCGTTAAGAACTGCGTGCTCAGGGTCTCTGTCAACCAAGCAACCTACCTTGTCGGGGTCGCAGCTGAGTTCGTGCAGCACTTCCCGTCTGTCCTGTTCCAGAACGGGGAAGCGGTTGAGGTAGATGCCGTTACTTTCCTTGCTTTCATAAATTTTCAGGATACGGCGTTTGCCCATCGTGGAGTAGATTTCATACATCGGGATGGTGAATGTCTGCCTTGTGGCATCATAGCCAAACTCGTTTCGGTGGAAGACAAGACGGTCTGCAGGTGTGCGGAAGGGCAGGATGTGATAGGTTGTCCACTGGTACAGCAGGTTGTCCTCGCTCTCATAGTTCTCATCTGTCACAAACTGGTCGTCATCCGAATATTGGTGATGAGACACGATCCACTGAACCAGTTGTGGGAGCAAAGTGGACGAGGGAGCTTTCGGGTCAAGTCCTTGCTCACGCCAGAAGGCATCTGTTTCTGAGAAGACCGTAAAGCCATAGAGGCGGTGGCGTGGTGTCCAGTTGTCGCCATTGGGGAAGTGTCCGTCGATGTAGAGGTGCATATTTTCGGGCAGTTCACCTCGCAGGTACAGGTTCTCATAGACTTCGTCACGTATCTTAGAGAGTGTGTCCATGAGTCCGCAGGCTTGTATAGCCTTTGCCATCACGAGGAAGCCTTCTTTCTGCTCCTCAAGCAGCTGCTGGAAATAGAAAGCAGCTGTGATGTCTTTTGGAGCGATAACTTTCTCCACTTGATGTATGATGCCATTTGTGGCAAGTATGTCGCGCTCTGTAAGGCTGAGGGGACTTGTGTTGTTGATGAAGATAGAGTCCACACCTTTGTAGCGGACAGACAGTCTGCGGTCGTTCATGTTGCTCAGCGGGAACTCTGTGCCAGTCTCCTGTGGGAAGTTGTTCACTTGGTAAGCCTCCTCGTGGTCGCCTGAATCAATAATGGAGTTGCAGACAATCACTCTGAAGATGGAGTCACGTTTCTGCTCGCTATAGAAGGCATCCCATGAAGGTGCGCTCAAGAGTGAGGGGTCTTCCTCGTAGAGCTCTTCCAAGTAATTGCTGATGGCTTTGTTTGTCGGGGCAAAGACAGTATAGTGTCCACGTGCCGTAAGCAGTTCACCAACAGTACTTTTACTCCTAATCGAGATTGGTGTGAGTTTCAGAAGTTTGACATATTCGGAATAGGCTTCGTGCTTTTCCAAGTAAGTCATCACACAATCAGCCTTGAAAACATATCGGGCCGAAGTGTCTATGTTCTCTGTGCAACTGTAGAGAAGAATAAGGGTGAAAGATGTAAGAAGAAAGATGTATTTTTTCATAGTCGTTAGTTTTCACTGCCACAAAATTACAAAAAAACTATGAAATACAACAAGGAACTAAGAACTTTTTTGTATCTTTGCAGAAAATTTTGAAATAATAAATAATATTATATGAAAGAAGAGAAGAAAACTGCAAAAAAGAAGGCAGCCAAGAAAAGCACAAAGAAGCTGGAGAGCATTCTCGACTTGAACGCAAATAATATTTGGGATTTAGACGAGTTTGCCATCTCGGAAGCATGGGAGCGGGAACGTGCTGAAGAAGACTTCAGCATAAGCGAGGCTAAGCTTCTCAATACAATAAGACTTGCTTTTGAGGTTGTTCACTATAATCCGGAAGATGAACGTGCGGTGGAGAAATATGAAAAAGGTGGCTGGGCAAAGCTGACTCATTGTAAGGTAGAGAAAGGATGTGTTGCAATTCGCCGAAAAGCTATTGAGCGCATCACAGACCTCAGCTATGAGAACATTCGCCACATCTCTACATCCATGCTTCTTGAGCTTATAGACCGCAACTTCGGTGGTGGTTGGGACTCAATAGCCCTTGCCATTCGCGATATTATTGAGACGGGCTTTGAGATAAGTACAACCCAACTGCCTGCAAGCCGCATTCATGCTCCTGGCGGTACTGTCGAGAAGAAGGTGGCACAAGGCTTTGACGTCCTCGAGATTCCAAAAGGAACATGGGTGGAAGCCATCTTTGCCAAGAAGAAAGATCCAGTCGAGAAGATTCACATGGACATACTCGAAAGGCAATATGACGAGGACGGCAATCCTATTCCTCTGCCAGACGAGCTGGATATGGCTGATGAAAATGAAGACGAAGGACTGGAGAATGACGATACCTACTTCAGCAGCCTGACACCTGAAGCTGACGTGAAAGACCTGGAAGAGGAAGGCCTCAACATTGAGGACGTCAACGAAGAGGAAGAGGAGTAAGCCTTACCTTCTGCGGAATTCAGCACAAACAATACCAGTACAAACGGCTACATTGAGGCTCTCAGTAGTCGAGGAACCTTTAGGGAAGTTGGGAACATAAAGTCTTCTGTTGACAAGTTTCCCAACTTCTTCGCTTATCCCATTGCCTTCATTTCCCATCACGATAATGCCATCTTGGGAAAGCTCTTCATTATAGATGTCTTTTCCATCGAGGAAAGTGCCATAGACAGGCATTTTCGTTTCCTTAAGCACTTCTGGCAAGTTGCAGTAAGAGACTTTCACCCTTGCCAAAGCTCCCATGCAGGACTGCACACACTTGGGATTGTAAACGTCTGCTGTACCTTCAGAACAAAGCACGTGATGAATGCCAAACCAGTCGGCTATGCGAAGTATTGTGCCCAGGTTGCCCGGGTCTTGAACACCATCGAGAGCAAGGACAAGCTGGTTTTCAAGTGAAGATAGCTGGAGCTTCTCCTTGGGAATCGGAAAGACAGCCAAGACATTTTGAGGCGTCCTGAGCAAGCTTGCACGCTCCAGTTCCTGCTTACTGACCTCGTCCACTTCCTTTATATTATTAATAAGGTGTAGGTTCTGACTTAGCCAATCCTTTGTTGCTGCCAAATAGAGTGGAGTGGAGTAGGGAGCATCTTGATGAGCATCTTGACATACGTCGAGCTTTTGGTGAGAAGCTTGACATACGTCGAGCAGTTCACCCACAAGCTTTGGTCCTTCTGCCACAAAAGCATTTTGCTGGAGGCGATACTTGCGCATCTCCAATGACTTAATCCACTTAATACGTGCCTTGCTAATCATGATAATGATGCTTACCTGAGTGCAAAGGTACGAATTATTTTTCACTTTCACTTTCCACTTTTCACTTTTCTTTGTATCTTTGCACCATAAATGGGAAAATGTAAATTCATAAAGCCCCTTTTTTTGTTTGGCTTCCTCTTGGTTTTAAGTGGATGCCACACCTCGCGTTTCATTCCAGAGGACAGTTATCTCTTGACTGGAACAAGCATCAGCAGCGAGGATAAGCGGGTGGCCACAGATGAGCTTCAGGCCTATATGCCACAACGTCCAAACAGCAAGTGGTTCTCCATTTTTAAGGTTCCTCTTGGCATCTACAGCCTTTCGGGCAGAGACAGCACAAAGCGCTTCAATCGTTTCCTCAGACATCTTGGTGAAGCACCAGTCATCTACGACAGGGAAAGAACCATTCAAGCCTGCAACAACATGCAGCTCAGTGTCCGCAACAATGGCTACCTGAATGCAGAAGTGCTTTTGCTGGAGAAGGCCAAGAAGGATAAGACAAACAAGATAAAGGTCTTCTACCGCATTATTCCTCATGAGCGCTACCACATCCGCAACTTCTCTTTTCAGGTTGAGGATGAAGTTTTGCAAAATGCACTCGACAGCCTTGGCTACAAGCCTGCTATGGCCATGAATGATGGCAGAATCAAGCCTTACAGCATAAATGAACTCGATGCAGAGAGGAGCAGGCTTTATGGCTTGCTGGTGGAGAATGGCTACTACAAGTTCAACAAGGACTATGTGCATTTCCGTGTTGACACCACCCTTGGCAGCCATCTCGCTGATGTGGAGATGATAGTCAGGAAAGCTGCTGAGAATAATGACTCGCTTGACTTCACCCATCACCAGTACCATATTGGAAACATCACCTACGACTTTGGAGAGCACAAACCTTTCTTGCGCAACAAAGTGCTGAGAAACGCGACTGCCATTACAACTGGAGGCCTCTATCGCGAGAAAGAGATGCACGAGACTTATGCCCGTATGTCAAGGCTCAGTGCTGTGATGGCTTCAAATGTGCGTATCAAGGAAAGAGAGAACAATCAGGACACACTGGATGTTGACATCTCCCTTTCTTCCAACAAGCGTAATTCCTTCAGTGCTGAGCTTGAGGGCACAAACTCGGCCGGAGACTTTGGTGCTGCTGCCAGTCTTACCTATAGCAATCGCAATCTGTTCCGAGGCTCTGACCTCTTCAATATCAAGCTTCGTGGAGCCTTCGAAGCTATTAAAGGACTGAGTGGATATACCGACCAGAACTTCATTGAGTACAGCATAGAGTCTGGCCTTACCTTCCCTGACTTCAAGCTACCTTTCCTGCGCTCTGCTTTCCGCAGAAATGCCCAGGCAACTACAGAGGTGAATGTGGCTTTTGACTCACAAGACCGTCCGGAGTTTCACAGAAGAGTTTTGACAGGTGTGCTGCGTTACAGGTGGTCAAAGAGGAACCGTCAGCTTCAGCACAGGTTTGACCTTCTGGACCTTGACTATGTCTTCATGCCTTGGATTAGTGATACCTTCCGAGAGAAGTACCTCAGTGACCCGCAGAACAGAAATGCCATTCTCAAGTACAACTACGAGAACCTGTTCATCATGAACTGGAACTACCACTTCAATTATACTTCAATGCCGCTTGGAGCCTCTGCTAGCAACTATGGCACAAATGCCTACACAATCCGTCTTGCAATTGAGACCGCCGGCAACCTGCTATATGGCATCACAAGTGGCTCAAAGACTCAGCAGAATGAAGAGGGAAAGTACACGCTCTTCAATATTGCCTATGCCCAGTATGCCAAGTTTGACTTTGCTTTTTGCAAAAGCTTCCTCATCAACAAGAACAATCACCTCGCACTTCATGCAGCATTTGGAATAGCCTATCCGTACGGCAATTCAAGCATCCTTCCCTATGAAAAAAGATACTTCAGCGGAGGTGCAAACAGTGTGAGAGGCTGGAGCGTTCGTGAGCTTGGACCAGGCAGTTTCCAAGGTACAGACGGACGCATAGACTTTATCAATCAGACAGGTGACATCAAGCTTGACCTCAATGCAGAATACCGCACTCACCTCTTCTGGAAGATAGACGGAGCAGCCTTCATAGATGCAGGAAACATTTGGACAATACGTGACTATAGAGAGCAGCCAGGAGGACAATTCCAGTTTGATGAGTTCTGGCGCCAGATAGCAGTCTCTTATGGCCTTGGCCTGAGGCTCAACCTGGGCTTCTTCATCCTGCGCTTTGATGGAGGCATGAAAGCTGTGCATCCAGCCTATACAGACAGCCACAGACACTTCCCAATCACACATCCCAAGTTCAAACGCGACTTCACCTTCCACTTCGCAGTGGGAATGCCTTTCTGATAATGAAACTCTCCATTCTCATACCAACATACAACTTCGACCCAAGAAAGCTGGTCCAGGACCTTCAGGCACAATTGCCAGAGGATGCTGAAATCCTTGTTGGTGATGATTCTCCTCCTCATAACATAGGCCGTGCAGCCAGGCGAAATGCCCTTGCCAGAGAAGCAAAAGGAGAGTGGCTGCTCTTCATAGATGCCGATGCAGAAGTCAGAAGCACGTCTTTTTTGGCAGACTACCTTGCTTATGCTGATGGCAAAATGTTCAATAATCATAGTTCAGTATTTAGCGTTTTCTGCGGTGGCACAGGCAATCTCCCCACTTGTCCACGTCCAGAAGCCAAGCTGCGTTATGATTATGAAGTGCAGGCAGAGAAAAGGCTGACACTGGCTCGTCGCAGAGCTCATCCCTATGATGGCTTTACAACCTTCAACTTCATGATACGCAGAGACTTGTTCCTTGACATTCTCTTTGACGAAAGCTTGAAGCAGTATGGCCACGAAGACACACTTTTTGGCTTGGAACTCAAGCGTAGAGGCATCCCCGTCCTCCACATCGACAACAAGCTAACCCATTTGGGACTTGAGGATGCAAAGGATTACCTACAAAAGACAGAAACAGCTCTCAGAACCTTATCTCAGATGAGCCAAGAACAGAAGCAGAACGTTCGAGTCTCAAGGCTTGCAGAAAAGCTCAATCACTGGCACCTCTTGCCACTAACCTCTTACATCTTCCGTCTGACCTCTTCCCTCATAAAAGCAAATTTGCTCGGCAAACATCCTTCTCAGCTGCTCTTTGCATTCTACAAGCTTGGATATTATGCAGAGAAGACTTAACCCAATCTTCTTGCCTTGCTGTCAACTCCACGCTGTGTTTGCAAACTTGACACGTTATCTTTGAGATTTAACACGTTTACTTTGGCATTTTAACACGTTAACTTTGGCATTTTAACACGTTAACTTTTGCATTTTAACACGTTTCGTTTTGCCCCAATCCACGTGTCGATACTTTTCCTAATATTAAACCTTTGCCAAGATAACGTGTCACATATATAAATATATATACAAAGGTTCTATTATGCGCAGGGTCCTCTCTTTCTTGTTTTCTTATTTCCTTTTTATCACTATTTCCTTTGCTGAAGGTGTTACTCAGTTAGTCAATCCGTTCATGGGTACTACAACTCTGTGGACGCCCGAGGAGCTTGGATTTGTGCCCAAGCCGGGTGAACGGCAATGGGGCGCTGAAGCCTTTCCTGGTGCAGCTCTGCCGAACGCGATGGTGCAACTTACTCCTGTCACAGCCTATCGCTCAGGTTCGGGTTATCAATATGAAGACAGCCTGATTTACGGCTTCGCTCACACGAGCAAGGGACATTGGAACCTGCTGCATCTCCCCATTCTGCCCGTCACGGACGAGGGCAAGCCGACGCCTCAGAGCTATGCTTCGACTTACGGTCACGACAAGGAGGAGGCGCATCCCGGCTACTATCAGGTCTTCCTCAAAAGATATAATGTGAATGTGGAACTGACCACCACGCTTCGTTGTGGCTACCATCGCTACACCTTCCGTAAGGGCGATAACCGTGGCGTGCTCATCGATATTGCCCGCTCCAATAATAATCCGCGCAGATGGGAACTCAGACGTGCCCAAGAGAATAATGCCATTGAAGGCTTTCAGGACGGTGAAGGTCGCATCTACTTCTATGCCGAACTGTCGGAAGACATAGAGAGCGTGACGGAAGTGGGCAGACCTAATAGGGAAGAAGGAGGATGGACAAGGAACGACGGCAGGGGCAGGAACTTCAGCCGTCCCATCGGAATGGTGAAACTGAAGAAGCCAAAAGGCTCGAAACCCCTGGAACTCAAGATAGGTTTCTCGTTCGTCAGCATCGAAAACGCGAAGGAAAACCTCGAGGCAGAACTGGCAGGCAAGAGCTTCGAAGCCGTCCGCAAGGATGCCGACAAGACATGGAACGACATCCTCAGCCACATCCAAGTTGAGGGTGGTACTGAGGCCGACAAGCGGATGCTCTATTCGACTTTCTACAAGACGTTCCTCTTCCCGCATCTCCGCACGGACGTGAATGGCGAGAGTGCCGTCGAGGGCTCATCAGGCCAGAAGCTCGGCTTCAACTACTACACAAATCCCTCGTTCTGGGACACCTATCGCAACAAACTCATCCTCTTGGGTATGGTAACGCCCGATGTGGCCCGCGACATCATTCGCAGCTGCATCGTCAGGGGTGAGGCACGAGGCGGCTATATGCCCACATTCTTCCACGGAGACCACGCCAGCACCTTCGTGGCTGGCTCGTGGCTGAGAGGCATCAAGGACTTCGACCTCCAACGTGCCTATGCACTCATGCTGAAGAGCGCTACGGTGCCGGGAAGAGGAGGCCGTCCGTATCTGGACGAATACCTGGAGCGCGGCTGGATTTCGGAGAAGGATACCGTGAATGTCCCGACTGGAGACGAATACAAAGGCGCTGTCACAAAGACACTGGAGTTCGCCTACGACGACTATGCGACGGCCCTTGTGGCTCGCGAGCTTGGGGATAAGGCGAACGAGCAGTTGCTCCTGAAACATTCGCAGAACTACAAGACGCTCTTCGACCCCTCGACAGGTTTTTGGCGCGGTAAGGTTTTACGTGATGGAAAGGGCGTTTGGATAGAGGATTTCCGTCCGAACTACCCGTATTACCAGTATCAATATCGCGAAGCAGATGCTTGGAACTCGCTCTTCTTCGCGCCTCACGACCCCACGGGAATGATTGCGCTCTATCCCTCCAAGCAGGCTGTAGAGCAGAAACTCGATTCGCTCTTCACCGTGAAGAACGGCGGCTATCCAGCCTTCAACTGCACAGGCTATCTCGGACTCTATTGTCACGGCAACCAGCCCGGCCACAGCATACCTTTCACTTATTACTTCATCGACAAGCAAGAGAAGGCTCAGCACGTCCTTAACACCTTGATGCACAATTACTACGGCATGGGAAAAGAAGGCCTGGCTTATGCAGGAATGGATGATGCAGGCGAGATGTCGAGTTGGTTTGTGCTCAATGCAATAGGCATCTACACCTATTCGCCGGCAGATCCAGAATACATCGTGACGGTTCCGCTCTTCGATAAAGTGCACTTTACCCTCGGGAATGGAAAGTCGTTCGACATCGTCAAAGAGGGTAGTGGCGAGAAGATAAAGCGCATTACCATTGGCGGAACCACGCTACAAGGCTGGTTCGTCAAGCATTCTGACCTGGCTGAGGGGAAGGAGCTTCGGGTAGAAACTTATTAAGCATCAGGCAACCAACCAGCGCACTCGCAATTGTGCCGCAAAGGATGCCCAACTTGGCGTCGTTCAGCAGGTCGGCATGTTCGGCAGAGGGATAGCTCAAAGCCGCCATAAACATGCTTACAGTAAAGCCTATTCCGCAAAGCATACAGATGCTCGCAAACGATTTCCAGTTGGCGTTCTCGGGCATTTGCATGAGGCCCAACTTGATGCCAAGCCACGAGAAACTCAGCACACCACAGAATTTGCCGATTAGCAAACCGAGGAATACGGCCAAACCCACGCCCGAGAAGAGACTCATCAGACTCATTCCTGCCAGGTTCACGCCCGCATTTGCGAAGGCAAAGAGCGGAATGATTTGGTAGTTGACAGGCATTTTCAGTACGTCCTCCATGTCCTGGAGCGGGCTGACGAGATGGTCCGAAGCAGACTCGACGCTCTTCAGCAAAGCGATTTCCTCGTCGCTCAGCACAACGGGCTTGTTGCGGTCCGCACGCGTAACGACAGTCGAGGGGAAATGGTCTAGCTGATGACGGATGCGCTCGATGTAGAACTTCGTGCCCCTCGGAATGTTGGCAGGGATGCAGAAGGCAAGCACAACGCCTGCGATGGTGGCATGGATGCCGCTTCCAAGCATGAAATACCAAAGAACGAGGCCCGTATTGAGATAGAAGGCTTTCGTGCGAATGCCTCGCCAATTACCTATGCAAAGCACTACAACAGTCAGTGCTGAAGCAAGCAGATACCAAAGGTTGAGGTTCTCGGTATAGCGGATTGCAATGACGATGATGCCACCCAAATCGTCCGCTACGGCCAGGGCTGCAAGGAATATCTTCAAACCGATAGGGCAGCGCTTGCTGAAAATACTCAGGCAACCCAACGAAAACGCAATATCCGTTGCCATTGGAATCGCCATGCCTCGCTCCATGACCGGGTCTTTCGGACAGACTAGATAGAATACTATCACGGGCAGAATCATGCCTCCACAAGCTCCTATGACTGGCGCAAGGGCTTTTTTTATGCTCGACAACTCGCCGCAAAGTACTTCTCGCTTTATCTCGAGACCAACACTCAGGAAGAAGATGGCCATCAGGAAGTCGTTGATGAAGGCTCCCAAATGCATGGCATGCCCGTTATGGCTGAACAGATTGAAGCCGCCAATACTTAGACTTACGGGCAGTTCCCAGAACTTCCGATAGAGGTCGCCCCAAGGTCCATTCGCTATGATGAGGGCGGCAATGGTGGCTATTACGAGAAGTACGCTACTGCTAACGTACTTGCGAAGCATGCTGATAAACGGATAATTGTTTTCCATATTGATTGTTCCTACAATAATCGAGTGCAAAGTTACTGCTTTTTTCATTAAGATGAATGCAGAAAACGAAAAAATTGTGTATCTTTGCATGAGAAATAACCTTATTCGACATGAGATACACCGAATTAGGCAAGACAGGATTGAAGATATCAAATCTTTCCTTTGGTGCTTCTTCGCTTGGAAGCGTTTTCCACGAAACCAAGGAGCAGGAAAGCATCAGAGCCGTAGAAACTGCCATTGAAGGGGGCATCAACTTCATAGATGTTAGCCCGTACTATGGTTACTATAAAGCAGAGACTGTTCTTGGGAAAGCTTTGAAGAGGATTCCTCGCGACAAGTATTTCCTCTCCACAAAAGTAGGGCGTTATGGCAAGGATGGTGTCAATTCTTGGGACTACTCTGCAAAGCGAGCTACAGAAAGTGTTTATGAAAGTATGGAACGTCTCAATGTTGACTTCATTGACCTTATCAATGTGCACGATATTGAGTTCCAAGCCTCAATGCCTGGCGGTTTGCAAAAGGTTGTGGATGAGACACTTCCTGCTCTTGTTGAACTGAAGAAGAAAGGTGTTGTCGGACATATCGGCATTACTGATTTGCAACTCGAGAACCTGAAGTGGGTGGTGGAGCATAGCGAAGGAATGGTGGAGAGCATCTTGAACTTCTGTCATTATTGCCTGAATGATGACAAACTTGTTGACTTCCTGGATTATTTCGAGAGCAAAGGCGTGGGCATCATCAATGCTTCTCCGCTAAGCATGGGACTGCTTTCTTCCCGTGGAGCACCAGCTTGGCATCCAGCTCCAAAGCCTTTGGCAGAAGCTTGTGCGAAAGCAGCAAGGTATTGTGAAGCAAAAGGTTATCCAATTGAGAAGCTTGCCATACAGTACTCGGTAAGCAATCCTCGCATAGCAGGTACATTGTTCTCTTCAGCTAATCCGGAGAATGTGAAGCACAACTTAGCATGGGCAAACGAGGAGCCTGACTGGCAACTTGTGAATGAAGTGCAGGAGATAATTGGCAACCAAAAACGTGTCAGTTGGTGTAATACTTAAATTTCTATTTACAATCTTCAATGATTATTGATGCTCATAGTCACCTTTGGCTGAGGCAAGACACACAAGTTGATGGCAAACCAATCAAGTCTCTAAAGAATGGCAGAAGCCTGTTCTTTGGTGATGAAGTGCAGATGTTACCGCCTTTCATGATAGATGGCGTGAACTCTGCCGAGGTCTTCCTCTCGAATATGGATTATGCACAAGTTGGGGCTGCTGTAGTAGTTCAGGAACTTATTGATGGCAATCAGAATGACTACCTCAGCAAAGTACAGCAACAATATCCCGACCGCTTCTTTTGCATGGGAATGGCTTGGAACCTTGATGAAGCAAAAGCAGTTTGTGATGCGGGCTTGAAGGGCATAGCTTTCCCTGGACACCGTATGAAAGAGTCTTTGCTTGACCTCATGCCTGTATTTAAGCTTATGGAGGAGAAAGAACTTGTCCTCTCGATGTGTTTGGGAGATGATGAACATCAGATTGCTGAGATGAAGGAGGTGATTAAGGAATGTCCGAAGCTTAAGGTGGCAATAGGTCATTTCGGCATGGTCACGACGCCTTCCTTCAAGAGTCAAGTCCTTTTGGCAAGATGTGGCGAGAATGTTATGATTGAATCAGGTGGCATCACTTGGCTCTACAACTCCGAGTTCTATCCCTATCCTTCAGCAGTTCGCAGTATAAAAGAAGCAGCAGAATGGGTTGGCATGAACCGCTTGATGTGGGGTAGTGATTACCCTCGCACCATAACTGCCATAACTTACAGAATGTCATACGATTTTATATTAAAAACAAAAGAACTAAGTGAACAAGATAAGGCAATCTTCTTAGGTGAGAATGCTCTTCGCTTTTATGGCTTCAAGAATCTGCCCGACTTGCCTTATATTAAAAATATGTCAGAATGAAAGCAATACAGATTACGCACAATCAGGAGTACAACATAATAGAATTGCCACGCCCTGTGCCAAAGGCGGGAGAAGTCTTGCTCAAAGTTCAATATGTAGGCTTCTGTGGCTCGGACATAAACACCTTTATGGGCAGGAATGCAATGGCTTTGAATCCTGTTATTCCCGGTCATGAGATAGGTGCAACGATAGAAGAAGTCGGAGCAGATGTGCCTACGAGTCTCAAGCCAGGAATGGTGGTGACTTGCAATCCCTATACAAACTGCGGACAATGTGCAAGTTGCAGAAACAGAAGATTTAATGCTTGCCAGCACAATGAGACCTTAGGTGTTCAACGCGATGGTGCTATGCGTGAGTACATTACTTTGCCTTGGCAGAAGATAATACCTGCAGGCAATCTTCCTGTCAAAACATGTGCATTGATTGAGCCTATGTCTGTTGGTTTCCATGCAGTTAGTAGAGGTCAAGTCACTGATAATGATGTTGTGATGGTGATTGGCTGTGGAATGGTGGGGCTTGGCGCTATTGTGCGAGCCTCACTTCGTGGAGCTACAGTCATAGCGGCAGATATAGATGATGCAAAGCTTGCTTTGGCTAAGGAACTGGGTGCGGATTACACTGTAAACACTAAAGAACACTTTGTTCTCCCCATAGATGGGAAATTAAATGGTGTTTCTCCTTCGGTAATTATTGAGGCCGTTGGTTCTGTTCCCACTTATCAGATGGCAATAGAGCAAGTTGCTTTTACGGGCCGAGTGGTTTGCATAGGTTATGCCAAGAGCGAAGTGCTTATGCAGACAAGGTTCTTTGTGCAGAAAGAACTTGATATCCGAGGCTCGAGGAATGCTTTGCCAGAGGATTTCGAGGCAGTAATCCGTTATCTTGAGAGAGGAACTTGCCCCGTAGATAAGCTGATAACAAAGGTCATCAAACCCGATGAGGGGTTTGAAACCCTTCGATGGTGGAGCCAGAACCCAGGCAAAGTGTTCCGCATTCTCATGGAAATGTAAGGACACCTCCAGCGTAAATCCTCAACTATCCATACGTCGCTGTCCATTTAAGCACGCTAAGTCGCTCAACTCAACACGTTAAAATCATCAACTTAACACGTTAAAATGTCAAACACACTGTGTTGAAATTGCAAACGAAGGCTTTCTCGTGTCTTTTCTTTGTCAAGTAGAAAACTTTTTGTAATTTTGTTGCGTAATTCAATAAAACCTATCGATTGATGAAACGAATCATTATCTTTTGGGCACTCCTTTGTGCCATCTTTACCTGCAAAGCAGATCAGCTGACCTTGAACGACTTGACTGGTGGAACTTACTCTCAGCGAGGCATATATGGCGTGACGCCTCTGCTCGACGGAGAAAGCTATAGCCAACTTGCTCCTGGCGGTAAGCAGATTGTGCGCCACAGCTTTAGGACGGGCGAACAAACTGAGGTCCTCTTCGATGTGGACAACATAAAGAACCGCGTAAAGCTTGACCGCATCGATGGCTATCAGATGAGTCCAGACGAAAAGAACATCCTCGTGCAAACCCAAACGAAGAGCATCTACAGACATAGCAAGACGGCTGAATATTATATATATAATGTAAAGAACCGCACACTTGCTCATCTTAGCGAAGGAGGGCCTCAGGAACAACCCTTGTGGAGCAAGGACGGCACGATGGTGGCCTTTGTGCGCGAAGGCAATCTCTTTCTTGTGAAGCTGCTCTTCAACAATAGCGAGAGCCAAATCACAAAGGATGGGGAGTTCAACAAAGTTATCAATGGTAAGCCGGATTGGGTGAACGAAGAGGAATTCTCGTTTGCCCGCGCCTTCGACTTCAATGCCGACAATACGATGATTGCCTGGATTCGTTATGACGAGACTGAGGTTCCGATGTTCAGCTTCCCTTGGTATAAAGGTATGAACCCTGAAAAGAAAGACTATGCTCAGTATCCCGGCTCGTACGATTACAAGTACCCGATTGCCGGAGCAAAGAATAGTGTTGTGAGCGTGCACAGTTTCGACATCAAGAGTCGCGTTATCCGGAAGATGCAGCTGCCTATCCCGACAGACGGTTATGTGCCTCGTATCTTCTTTACAGACGATGCTGAGAAGCTTCTCATCCTTACTCTCAACCGTCATCAGAACCAGCTCGACATCTATCTTGCCAATCCTCGTTCAACGGAATGCCGAGTTATTGTACGCGAGCAAGCAGAATGCTATGTGCCTGAAGATGCGTTGACCACGTTCAGCACCATACCCGGAGGTTTTGTCCTGATGAGCGACCGAAGCGGCTACAAGCATCTCTATCTCTATGACTTGAACGGCACGCTTCGCCGACAACTGACGAGCGGCAACTATGAAGTGAAGGCCTTCTATGGTTATGACAGTAAGACTGGTAACACGTTCTTTGCAAGCAATCAGGAAAGTCCGCTTCGAAAGAGTGTTTATAAGAGTGATTCGAAGGGAAAAGTGACACGCCTCAGTACTTCTGCAACTGGTACGAACACAGCCATTTTCAGTTCTGGCTGCCGTTACTTCATGAACACTTGGAGCGACCTCAATACACCCTCTGTCACGACACTTTGTGATGCTTCTGGCAAGACGCTCAAAACTCTCGAGGATAATGCTGCTCTCCGTCAGAAACTTGCAGGTTTGAGACTTGGCGAGCGCAAGTTCTTTACCTTCACCACAACAGACGGCATTCAGCTCAACGGCTTTATGGTTTTGCCTGCAGACTTCAACGCAAACAAGAAATATCCTGTCGTGATGCATCAGTATTCAGGTCCAGGCTCTCAGCAAGTTGTGGATAGCTGGAATGCAGGCAATATGGGTGGCTGCCTCTACGAGCAATACTTGGCTCAAGAGGGTTTCATCTCGGTATGTGTTGACGGTAGAGGAACTGGAGGCAGAGGCCGTGACTTCGAGCAATGTACTTACCTCAAGCTCGGGCAATTAGAGAGTCACGACCAAGTAGAGGCTGCCATCTGGCTTGGCCGGCAGAGTTATGTCGATAAAGACCGCATTGCCATTTGGGGCTGGAGCTACGGAGGATTCAATACCTTGATGAGTATGAGTGAAGGTCGTCCCGTCTTTGCTTGTGGTGTGGCAGTTGCAGCTCCTACAAGCTGGAAGTATTACGACACCATTTATACAGAGCGCTTCATGCGTACGCCTAACGAAAACGGCGATGGCTACAACGTTTGCCCAATCAGTCGTGCATCAAAGCTTAACGGCAAACTCTTGCTGGTTCACGGTATGGCAGACGATAATGTGCATTTCCGCAATGCAGCAGAATACACAGAAGCGCTCGTTCAGGCAGATAAAGACTTCCGCGAACTGACCTATACCAACCGCAATCACAGCATCTATGGAGGCAACACGCGCAATCATCTTTTCCGCCAGATTACGCAGCACTTCAAGGAGATGCTCGATTAACGATCTGACATATTGCAAACAATAAAGCCCCCTGAAAAATCAGAGGGCTTTTATTTTGCGGAAATGTGTTTTTACAGGTCGTGATGCAGAAGGCGGTATTGCGCCATTTCCTCGTACTTCGTACCAGGCTTGCCGTAGTTGGCAAAGGGATAAATGCTGATGCCGCCACGAGGAACGAAGATGCCAGTCACCTCGATGTACTTGGGTTCCATCAAGCGGATGAGGTCCTTCATGATGATGTTGACGCAGTCCTCGTGGAAGCTACCATGATTGCGGAATGAGAAGAGGTAAAGCTTGAGGCTCTTGCTCTCCACCATTCGCTTGTCGGGCAGGTAGCTGATGCGTATCTCTGCAAAGTCTGGCTGGCCTGTGATAGGACACAAAGCCGTGAATTCAGGGCAGTTGAAGCGTACCCAATAGTCGTTCTCGGGATGCTTATTCTCGAATGCCTCCAGCACGTCGGGATTGTAGTCCTGTGGTATCTTGCTCTTCTTGCCAAGAGCCTTGAGTCCTTCCTTCTCTCTGTTTTCCATATTATTAGGCTTTACTTTCCAAGTATTTTTTGAGGCCTTCGCGACGAAGTTTGCATGAAGGGCAATGTCCGCAGCCGTCGCCCACGATGCCGTTGTAGCATGTTAGCGTGCGATAGCGAATCGTGTCGAGCACCCCAAGCTCGTCGGCAAGTGCCCAGGTCTGCTGCTTGTCGAGCCACATCAGAGGTGTGTGCAGACGGAACTGTTCGTCCATCGCGAGGTTGAGCGTCGTGTTCAGGCTCTTGATGAAGCCATCCCGGCAATCCGGGTAACCGCTGAAGTCTGCTTGCCCAACGCCCGTTATGACGTCGTAGATGCCATGATTGCGTGCATAGATGGCAGCGACAGAGATGAAGAAGAGATTCCTTCCAGGCACGAATGTCGTGGGGTAGGGGTCGCCTTCTTTTCTCTCTGTTTCAATCTCGAGTTCTGTATTGGTCAGGCTGCAGTCTGGACTGAGTTGAGAGATGAAGCTGATGTCCATGCATTCCCAAGGTACGCCAGCCTCTTCGCAAAGTTGCTTTGCTATCTCAACCTCCTTAACATGCCTCTGTCCATAGCGGAAACTGAGGGCTCGCACCTCGTCGAAATGCTTGAGAGCCCAATAAAGGCAAGTTGTGGAGTCTTGTCCGCCGGAAAGAACTACAAGAGCGTTGGTCATAATGCAAAAAATGAATCAGTCTCCTACGGCCTTAATGTATTCTGCCCAAAGTGCGTCTGTCGTATTCTCGGGCTTGTCGCCAAGAATGTGCTTCATTGCTTTGTCCCAACTCCAAGGCTTGAGCTCAGCTGCAGAGCGGTTGAACTTGCGGATAAAGTCCTTATCCTTATTGAGTTGTAACCAGTAGAGGAAATAACCCGTTACGCGATAACCTTTGCGCCAAGAGTCTCCGCGCGTGCGATCTTTGCTGCTGAAGTCCTGATCGAAGCATCCGCAAGCCACACGAACTGCATCGGCAAGACCTTCGATGAAGAGCCAGTACTCACTCTTGCCATCATACTGTCCGCAACCTTCAGGAGAAAGCTGGTAAGCATGAGTCAACTCATGATAGAGAACGCCGCGAGTCTCATAGTCGAGGCGCAAAGTGTCGTTACCTGCGAAGCAACGCTCAATCCAATTCGTAGAGTAACGGATGCCTACATAGTCGCCGCTGCCATACTTTTCGCTGATGCCGTTGTAGTCCTTGATGGTATAGACGATGCGCTTCAGGCGAGGCACATTCGGGTCTTTCGGCCCCCAATAGAGTGTCTGCAGCACGCGAAGGGCATTCTCTTGAATGTAGGGAACAGGATTGGGAATGATGCTGTGATAAATCCTTGAGCCTTCACTTTCGGGAGCTTCATCGTGGAACTCAACATCTCCGGGATTGTAGTCCTTCCACTTCTTCTCCACCTTGATCGGAGCGTGGTACTTAGTGTCTTTGTAGATTGCTTGTGCTTGCATGCCAAAAGTAATAGCAGCTGCTGCGATGAGTGTGAATGTACGTTTCATCTAGTTATTCTGAATTAAGTGTTAAACGTTTTGCGAGTGCAAAGGTATAATAAAAAGTTTAAAGTTTAGAGTTTAAAGTTTAGAGTTTATACTTATTTAAGGTAATTTAAGTTAGTTTCGTTATAGGTTCGGCAGAATTGCGTTCTGCGGCGAGGGCTTTTTCGTGGTCTTCGAGCTGAACGGAGAGTCGTGCAATTTGCATCATCGTGTCGTTTCTTTGCTTGGTCAGGGTTTGCTGCTTTGATGCGATACTTCCCTGAATGTCAGGCGATTGAGTATTGCAGCGGCCATCTTCTGTATCGAGGGCGATGATGCGGCTGTTCAGGTCTTCCACCTTTGCTTGGCAGAGCAACATGTCCGTGCTGATTTGCTTCAAGTTGCTTCGAATCTTGCTCCAATCTTTGCCATCGACAAAGACTTCGTCGAGCTCGCCTTGTTGTACAGGTGGATGTTGCAGGTTGAAGGCATGCATCCAGAGGTCGAGCTTCTCGTTCAGTTCCTTTTGTTCGCCTTCAAGCCTTTCAATATGTGCCAGATAGTAGTCGTGTCGGCCTTGCATAATGTCATTGTCGTGCCGGATGACTTTCATCTTTTCGCGCTCGTCTTCGTAGAGTTCTTGGGCAGATATTACGGATTGTAAATGCTTCTGGTGCAAAGTCTTGGCATCACGTTCTGGAATTATTTGTTGATATGTTTTCTGGTTTTCAGCCTTTCTGCCTTCGAGGTTTTCTGCCTGCTTTGAGATGACTTGTAATGAGCGGGCAAACGCCTGCAACTGAGTTTTCATGCCTTCCAGGTTTGTCTTTTCCACATCGAGGGCAGCTTGCTTCGTCGTAATCTCCTGTTCTGTAGCGAACCAATCGGTGCAGAGTTTCTGTATTTGTTCGTAGAGTTGCTCAGGGCTTCTTTGCCAAACGGAATACCAATCTTTCAGGGTAATTGCAGCCTGCATGTTTTCGTAGATGCGTGTGAACTGCTTGTTGACACTTTCGAGCTGAATGCCAGTCTGTTCCACTTCACGGCTTAGCACTTGCAAGCCTGTATTGAGTTCGCTGAGTCGCACGTTCACCTCGCTCTTTTTCTGCTCCAGCTTCTGCAGCTCTTCGCTTATCTTTGCGATGCTGCTTTGATGGAAGGTGAAGGTCTCGAGCTCCTTTTCGGCCTTTTCTGCATCACGGCTCACGTTTTCGATGAACTGGCGGAGCAATGCTGTTCTGGCGTCGAGGTTTGTGCTTTCGGAGCATTCAATGAAAGTTGGGTCGAGATCGGCATAAATTTTCCACTCCTGCACGTCTTCGTTCTGGCGGATTCGAATGGCATTAAGTGCTTCCTCTTCGGCACTGAGCTGCCCCTTCGCAGTTGCCAGTTCTGCTTGCATTTCAGAGAGTTGTTGAGCTTTTGCATTGGACTCAGAAGCCAGCATCTCGTAGTCGGTTTTCATCTCTCCGATGAGTTTGCTCTGGTCGAGCATTGTGTCGCTATGATAAGGATGATGTGTGGCTCCGCAGACCGAGCAGCTCACGCCTTCTTTCAGGTCGGCCCGAAGCTGGATGATGTCCTGTCCTTTACTCAGCAGATAAGTGTATTCCTTTTCCTTGCAGAGTCTCGAAGCCTTTCCTGCCTCGTCTTCGAGCTGACGGACATTATCTTCCAAATGCTGGATGTTCAATCGTAGTTGCGTCACCTTCTTGCTCTTCTCTTCAATGCTCTCGTAGCCAGTACTGATGCGCTTCCAGAGTGATAGGGCAGAGCGCAGTTGTCCGCGACGTCCTTTCAGTTGAAGTGCCCTTTCCTGAAGCATCAGACCGTCCTGACCTTGAATGTATGAGCGGTGCATACTCAGCTCTGCTTCGGCCGTTTCAGTCTGCGAAACGAGGTCTTGGTACTGACCGAAAGCCTTTCCCAGCAATTCGTTCTCCTCGTTCTGTCGTTTGATAGCTTGCTGGCGTTTCAGCTGAACGTCTGTGCGGCGCTTCGCCCTGTCTTCCAGGTGCCTGAGTTGCAAGAGGATTGCTTCGCCGTGCTTGAGCATATTCTCATGAATCTCCATGCTCTGACGCTTTGAGCGAAGCTTTTCGAGCTCGCCAGAAAGAGCCGCTGTTGCCTTTTCTTTCTCGGCTGTCATCGAGGAAAGTACGGTCATCTCTTCCTTAATCTTATTTTGATAGTCGAGCAGGAACTGGATCTCGGCATCGATGGACTCGTTGGCTCCAGTCAGATGATAAGCTGTGCAGACGTGGTCGAAGGCATTTTGCAGGTTTGTGGTGGCATTCCTAAGTTGTTCACGAGCTTGTCCTTCGCGCTTCTCCTGGTCGGCCATCTTTTGGCGGTTCGCTTCGGTTTCTCGCTCCAAGACAGATAGTCCGCGCTTGTCCCTGCCAATCTGGTCCTTCACGACCGCAAGCTTCTGATAAGTGCCGTGAATGCCCTCGAATTGGTCGTAGCGCTCTAGCATGCTCAAGTCGTTCTGATAGATGGCTTTCTGCTTGCCAAGCTCGAACAGACGTTTCTTTTCGCGTTCAAGAGCCATATTCGTCTCGTTGAACCGTCGCAACCATTGTTGCTGAGCTTGCAGACGTCCGAGGCTCTCTTCGAGCCCTTGCAACTTCGTCTCTGCCAAGCGCTTGGCATCTTTCACGCGTTGCAATTGCGTTGAGTTCAGGATGCGAGAATCGCGTTTCATTCTTTCGTTCGTAACCAGTTCCTCGAGGTTGAAGTTTATCCCACCATCCGCCTGCTCTGGCAGTTCAATCCTTACTTCCTGACTCTCTTGGGGCTGCTTCTCAATAGGAGTTCCCGGGTTCGTGCTCTTGTCTTTTTTCTTAAAGAAATTCATTGTCATTCAAATTTGCCTGCAAAGTTACGAAAAAAAGTTAAGAATTAAGAAAGGTGCATCAAGATTTTTAACGTGTTACGCTGGCCATCGTAACGTGTAATGTTTGGCATTATAACTAGCTGTGCTTCGAATCACACTGCAAAGGTACGGCGTTTTTTCTACGCTGCCAAATTTCAGCACTCGAATTGGGGCGTTTTTCAGCACGAATTTGAGCGATTTTTGCAACCAACTGAAAATCAGGCCTGTACAAACGTACAAACCGTACAAGCAAAAAAAAGGATACACGTTGGTTCGCTATTATATATTATTATTAATAATTACATTACTTAACTATTATATATATTTAATTGCACTTCTGTTTGTCTCAAAATCGGTTGTACGTTTTGTGTGGTTGTACGGATTTCCTTTTTCTGCGTCATGAGGTCAAGCCCGTACAAACCGTACAAGCGAAAAAAAGACAGGTTGGTTTTGCTATCTCGGAATTAATTCGTAAATTTGCACGCAAATTTGAATAAACGAACAGATTATGGCTCAGAAACCAAGTATTCCAAAAGGTACGCGAGACTTCGGTCCAGCCGAAATGGCAAGGCGTAACTATATTTTTAATACGATTCGCGAGGTCTATTCCCTCTATGGCTTTGAGCAAATAGAGACTCCTGCCATGGAAAACCTCTCAACCCTTATGGGAAAATATGGCGAAGAAGGCGACAAACTGCTCTTCAAGATTCTTAATAGTGGCGATTTCCTTCGTGGAATCAGCCCAGACGACCTTGCAAACGGCGCAACTGGTCACCTCGCAGCTCAACTTTGCGAAAAGGGCTTACGATATGACCTGACCGTTCCCTTTGCGCGTTATGTCGTTCAGCATAGGGAAGAGTTGACCTTGCCGTTCCGTCGCTATCAGATTCAACCGGTTTGGCGTGCCGACCGTCCGCAGAAGGGACGCTATCGCGAGTTCTATCAATGCGATGCAGACGTGGTTGGCAGTGACTCCCTGCTTTGCGAAGTAGAATTAATGCAGATTATCGATACCGTGTTCCAGCGATTTGGCATTCGCGTCTGCATCAAGATCAACAACCGCAAAATCCTTAGCGGCATAGCTGAAATGATTGGTGAGGCCGACAAGATTGTGGACATTACCGTTGCCATCGATAAGCTCGACAAGATAGGGCTCGATGCCGTGAACGAAGAACTGCGCGAGGACGGCATCAGCGAGGAAGCTATCCAGAAGCTTCAGCCCATCATCAACCTGAGCGGAACGAATGCTGAGAAGATTGCCACAATGCGCGAAGTGCTGGCCGGCAGCGAAGTGGGGCAGAAAGGCATAGACGAAGTGGAATACGTCATCTCTAAACTCTCAACTCTACACTCTCAACTGGAATTAGACTTGACCTTGGCTCGCGGACTCAACTACTATACGGGCTGCATCTTCGAGGTCAAGGCGCTGGACGTTGAGATTGGCAGCATAACAGGCGGCGGCCGATACGACAATCTGACCGGCATCTTCGGTATGCCTGGCTTGAGCGGTGTTGGCATCAGCTTTGGCGCAGACCGAATCTATGATGTCCTGAATCAGCTCGGCCTCTATCCCGAAGCTGTCACGACCGCCACACAACTGCTCTTCATCAACTTCGGCGATAAGGAGACTGCCTACTCTCTTCCCATCATCGCCAAGCTTCGCGGACAAGGCATCCGTTGCGAGATATATCCAGATGCCGCCAAAATGAAGAAGCAGATGCAGTACGCTAACCAGAAAGCGATTCCTTTCGTCGCTATGACTGGCGAAACGGAAATGGCCGCAGGAAAGGTGATGCTCAAGAACATGACAAGTGGCGAACAACAGCTCGTTTCGCCTGAAGAACTGGCAAGCAGCATTCTTTGAAATTTGAAATTTAAATTTTGAATTGATGGTTGCCCTTTATCTCATACCTGTTACGCTTGGCGAGACTTCGATTGAGCAAGTCCTGCCTTCGTATAACCATGAGATTATTATGGGCATACGTCACTTCATCGTCGAAAACATCCGCTCTGCCCGTCGCTTCCTTCGACAGACAGATAGGGAGTTTCCCATCGACGATTGCACGTTCTTCGAGATGGGCAAACATGCAGACGAAAAGCTTTTCAGCCAGTACTTGCAGCCATTAAGAGAAGGCAAACCTGTTGGCGTCATTAGCGAAGCAGGTTGTCCAGCCGTTGCAGACCCGGGAGCTGATATCGTCGGCATTGCTCAAAGAGAAGGCTTGCGAGTCGTTCCACTTGTGGGACCAAACAGCATGATTATGGCCGTTATGAGCAGCGGACTTGGTGGACAAAGCTTTGCCTTCAATGGCTATCTGCCCGTCGAACCAGTTGACCGCGCAAAACGGCTCAAGATGCTCGAGACAAGGGCTTGGACAGAGGGACAAACGCAACTCTTCATCGAAACGCCTTATCGCAACCAAAAGATGTTCCAGTCGCTCCTCACCAGCCTTCGTCCACAAACACGACTCTGTATTGCAGCCGGCATCACAACCAAGGACGAATATATCCGCACCCTTCGCATCACGGAATGGAAGAACACGAAACTGCCAGACCTGAGCAAAGTGCCGGCAATTTTCCTAATTAACAAGTAATGAAGTACTCAATCATAGTTCCCGTATATAATCGTCCGGACGAAGTCGATGAACTGCTCCAAAGCCTTACAGAACAGACGCTCAAGGACATGGAGGTCATCATCGTTGAGGATGGTTCGAGCCAGCCTTGCGAGAATATCGTCCATCGCTATGCCGGCAAGCTTCAACTTCGTTATTATACAAAAGAGAATAGCGGACCGGGGCAGACGCGAAACTTCGGAGCAGAGCATAGCCAAGGCGAGTATCTCATCTTCCTCGATAGCGATTGTGTCTTGCCTCCCGACTTTCTGAAAGTGGTTGACGAAGAGCTGAAACGGAAGGATTGCGATGCTTGGGGCGGACCAGACAGGGCTCACGCAAGCTTCACAAATGTGCAGAAGGCCATCAGTTACAGCATGACTTCGTTCCTCACGACTGGCGGCATTCGTGGCGGAAAGAAACAAATGGACAAGAAGTTCTATCCGCGCTCGTTCAATATGGGCATTCGCCGCAGCCTTTACCGTCAATTGGGCGGTTTCTCGTCCATGCGTTTCGGCGAGGATATCGACTTGAGCCTGCGCATCTACAAAAGCGGAGCGAGTTGCCGTCTCTTCCCTGAAGCATGGGTTTGGCACAAGCGTAGAACCGACTTCAAGAAGTTCTTCAAGCAAGTTCACAATTCAGGAATTGCTCGTATCAACTTGATGAAAAGGCATCCGGGAAGCCTTAAACTCGTGCATCTCTTGCCAGCAGTCTTTACGATTGGAACGTTCCTTTGCCTGTTGCTTTTCCTCGTTGGACTGTTCTTCGCAGGCATCGGGCTTTATACTGGCTTTTTCGGTGGCACAGGCTGTAACATGGGACTCATCGTCGCTTTCTTGGGCGCAGCATTAATACTCCTTGCTTTGTTGCCTCTCCTGCTCTTCTCGTTGCTCGTCTTTATCGACAGCTCTATTCGAAACGGCAGTATTAAGATAGGAATCCTCTCCATTTGGGCAAGCTTCATTCAGCTCATCGGTTACGGCACAGGTTTCATCCGTGCTTGGTGGCTGAGATGTGTGTGTGGCAGAAACGAAGAACTACAGGCTTTCAAAGAGAATTTCTACGAATGAAGACAATAAAAGACTGGGCTCCAGAAGACCGACCGCGCGAAAGGCTCCTTGCAAATGGAGCTGATACGCTGAGCAAAGCCGAGCTGCTTGCCATCTTGATTGGAAGCGGTGTGCCAGGCAAGTCGGCTGTCGATATTATGCGAACGATGCTTTCCGATTATGGCGACAGTCTGATGAATTTGAGCAAAGCTTCCGTTCAGGACTTGATGCGTTATCCGGGAATAGGCGAGGCGAGGGCTGTTACGATTGTCGCGGCTTGTCAGCTTACCAACCAGCGCCTCAAGGAAGCCCTTCCTCAACGCATGCACATCAAGACTTCTGCTGATGCCTTCGAATATTTCCGCCCACGAATGCAAGACCTTACCATTGAGGAGTGTCATTTGCTTCTACTCGATCAAGGCATGAAAGTCAAGAACTCCGTTTTGCTTAGCAGAGGAGGCATAGCAGGAGCCTCAGTCGATGTGCGTTGCCTGTTGCGCGAAGCTCTTCTGGGCCAAGCTGTTGCAGTCGTGCTTTGCCACAACCATCCAAGCGGAAGGACCCAGCCAAGTCGTGATGACGACTACCTTACCAAGAAAGCTGCCGAGGCTTGTAGTGCCGTCAGCATCCGCTTCGTAGACCATATCATCTTTGCTGGCGATAATTATTATAGTTATCAGGAAAATGGAAAACTCTGAACTAAAGATGCAAGAACGGGTTATTGAAGTGTTGAAGACCGTCTTCGACCCTGAAATACCTGTCAACATATACGACCTTGGGCTTATCTATCGCATAGAGTTGAGCGAGGACAACACAAAACTTAGCGTCGATATGACGTTGACTGCGCCCAATTGCCCTGCTGCCGACTTCATCGTTGAAGATGTCAGGCAAAAGCTCGAAACGATTACTGGCATCAAGAAGGTCGAAGTCAATCTTGTCTTTGAGCCAGAATGGGACAAGGACTTGATGAGCGAAGAAGCAAAAATGGAACTCGGATTCCTTTAGTCATTCAAAATTTATAACTTCAAAATTCAAAATTGAAACCTATATATTTTATAGCAGATGCTCATTTAGGCAGCCTTGCAATTCCGCACAGCCGTCAACAGGAAAGGCGTCTCGTTCGCTTCCTCGATGAGATTAAGGACAAGGCAGGAGCCATCTATATGCTTGGCGACATGTTCGACTTCTGGTTCGAGTATCAAACCGTTGTGCCGAAAGGCTACACCCGTTTTCTCGGCAAAATAAGCGAGTTGACAGATATGGGCATCGAGGTGCATTACTTTACCGGCAATCACGACATTTGGTGCCTCGACTACTTGGAAAGGGAATGCGGCATGATTCTTCATCATAACGCGCTCACGCTTGAACTTGGCGACCAGACGTTCTACCTTGCACATGGCGACGGCTTGGGCGATAGGGATTGGAAGTTCAAACTAATCCGAAGCATCTTCCACAACAAAACATGTCAATGGATGTTCCGTTGGCTACATCCTTATTTTGGCATGAAGTTCGGCCTTAACTGGGCAAAACATAGCCGCATAAAGCATGATGCTGGAGGTGGAGAACCACCTTATCAGGGCGAAGACAAAGAGCCATTGGTTATCTTTGCGAAGCAATACTTGAAAGAGCATCCCGATGTGGACTTCTTCCTCTTCGGGCATCGGCACATCGAACTTGACCTCGCCTTAACCCGACAGACGCGTATGCTCATCCTTGGTGACTGGATAACGCAGTTCACCTATGCTTATTATGATGGCGAGCAACTCTATCTGGAAAGCTATACAGAAGGCGAAGACCATAAATAAATTGTATATTCGCACATTACACACGCTAACTTCGGAAACTTAACACGTTAACTTCGGAAACTTAACACGTTAACTTCGGAAACTTAACACGTTAACTTCGGAAACTTAACACGTGAAGCTTTAGCTCGACGCAAGTCAACTTCGGAAACTCAACTCAATATGATACCAAAGTTGGCAGGAAGAGTGAGGATAAGAGATTCGTCAGAATTGAACGGCATGCTTACCTTGTTACCAGTCAGCATATTAGTTATTGGTTTCTTTGTCTTTGCTTTAATGCCTGAGAACTCAAAGAAATGCTTGGGAATGTTGAGCGAAATGTTCTCTTCTCGTTCGGAAAAGTTGGCTACGACTAACGCGAACTTCTTCCCCAAATGGCGGATAAAGGCATACTGTCGTTGGAGATGCGGATTGGCATACATCAGGTCGTAGAAGCCGCCTTCAGCAAACAAGTGTTGCTCTCTAAGTTGAAGAATGCTTTGATAAGTCTTTTGCAAGGCAGTTTCCTCTGCTGTCAGCAGTTTGCCATCAAAGCGACCTTTGTTGCGCCAGCGTCGGATGCTGGGAACACTCCAATAATCAAAGATAGTGGTTCGTCCGTCAAGTCCGCTAAAACCTTCTGCATCCATACCTCTTTCGCCGAGTTCCTGACCAAAGTAAAGCATGAAAGGACAAGGCATGAGGCTGCTGATGAGAAGTGCCGGCAAAGCTTTCTTGGCGTCACCTAACAGGAAATCGCTTGCAAGACGCTGTTCGTCGTGGTTCTCCAAGAAGTTGAGCATCTTGCCTCGTATATCATCAACCGATTGCCAACAAGATGTGATGCTTTGTGTGCTTTGACCTCGACAAACATTCAGCAAAGTGTCGTAAAGCCCCACTTTATCATAGAGGTAATCAAAATGGCCCCGATGAATGTAGTCGCGATAAAGGTTTGGATTGTAAACTTCTGCTATGAAGATGATTTCCGGATAAGTTTTTTTTACCTGTGGCAACGCCCATTCCCAGAACTCAACTGGCACCATCTCGGCCATATCGCAACGGAATCCGTCGATTCTCTTCGAGGCCCAATACATCAGGATGTCAAGCATCTTGTGATAAGTGTTTGGGCCATAGTTCAGCTTCACCGTTTCGTACCAGTCATCTTTCGATGGCATAGAGGTGAACCTGTCGTTGCCTGTTGCTTTCGCAGGAATTTCCTGATAGGTGCTTCCCTGCAAGATGTTGTCGAGACAAAGCGGTTCTGGCAGATAGTAGAAGTTGTTGTCGGGCGAGTAAGGGAGTGTTGTGTCATCGTCCTCACCAAGGTCTCGAACACCTTTTGGCTTTGCATCCGAATGATACTGACGGGCAACATGATTGGGCACGAAGTCGATGATGACCTTCAAGCCTGCCTTATGTGTCCTGTCAACAAGTAGCTCGAACTCACGAATGCGCTTTGAAACGTCTTTCGCTAGGTCGGGGTCTACGTCATAATAATCGCGAATGGCATACGGACTGCCTGCTTCGCCTTTCACCACATCAGGGTTGTCGGCAGGAATACCTATGGCAGAATAATCCGTCTTGCTTGCGTGCTCGATGATTCCTGTGTACCAAATATGCGTACAGCCAAGTGCTCGGATCTGCTCCAAAGCCTTGGCTGTAAAGTCTTGCATCAGGCCGCACCCATTCTGCTGCTTGGTTCCATTTGGAATGCAGTTTGCCTTATCGTTACCGAAAAGGCGGGTGAAGACCTGATAGATGGTCATCTTACTGGATGCCTTCGATTGTAATGCCTTCGATGCCTTTAGCAATCTTGGAAATCATTCCCTGCAAAGCACGACCGGGACCACATTCTGTGAAATCTGTTGCACCTGCGGCAAGCATATTCTGAACCTCGTAAGTCCAACGAACAGAGGCTGTCAGCTGAGCAATCAGATTCTGCTTAATCTCGGCTGCATCTGTGTGAGCCTTAGCATCTACATTCTGATAGATGGGGCAAGAAGGTGTGTGGAATTCGGTCTTCTCAATGGCTGCCTGAAGCTCATCCTTAGCAGGTTGCATGAGAGGACTATGGAAAGCACCGCCAACAGGCAGTACCAAAGCACGCTTTGCACCAGCTTCCTTCAGTTTCTCACAAGCGGCGTTAATCTCTTCAACATTGCCGCTGATAACCAACTGCCCAGGGCAATTGTAGTTTGCAGGCACGACAACTCCCTTGCCTTCTGCTGTTACCTCGGCACAAACCTGCTCTACAGTCTCATCGGGAAGGTTGATGATTGCAGCCATAGTGCCAGGTGCGGCTTCGCAAGCCTTCTGCATCGCCATTGCACGAGCATGCACGAGACGAAGTCCGTCCTCAAATGAAAGAGCTCCAGCAGCTACGAGAGCGCTGAACTCGCCAAGGCTGTGACCACCAACCATATCGGGTTTGAAGGCATCGCCCATACAGATTGCAGTAATAACACTATGCAAGAAGACGGCAGGTTGGGTAACTTTAGTCTGCTTCAACTCCTCTTCGCTACCCTCGAACATGATGTCTGTGATGCGGAAACCAAGTATCTCGTTGGCCTTTTCAAAGAGTTCCTTTGCCTTTGGATTGCTTTCATAGAGCTCTTTACCCATGCCTGTAAACTGTGCTCCCTGACCGGGAAAAACAAATGCTTTCATATGATATCTTTTGTTACGTTATTCAAAATGCGCGGCAAAGATACAATAAATTATTCATATAATAGCAATAAGTATGCAACTATCTCTTCGCGCGTACATTATTTATTGATATAGGTCATTACAAACCTTACCATTCATCCACTTTTTGCACTTTTCTAAATTTGTCGAGCTGCTTTTGTAAACGTGCCAAATGCTTTGCATACTTAGCTTCAGACACTACGTTGTGAAGCTCGTTCGGGTCACGTTTGAGGTCGTAAAGCTCGTCATAAGCACTGGCAGCATTCTTCGGATTATAGAAGTGCAAAAGCTTGTAACGTCCATCACTCACGCCATCATGCCGCATGACATTGTGTTCTGCCGGACAATCATAGTAGTGATAGTACAGATACTTGCGCCAGTTCTTGGGAGTTTTGCCTTTGTGCGACATAATTGGAAGCAGCGAAGTGCCAACCATTTGCTGGGGCTTTTCAGCATCTGCAATGTCGAGGAACGTCGGAGCAAAGTCGATGTTCTGCACCAAAGCATTACTCGTTTCGCCACCATTCATGCCTGGAGCGTAAACGAGTAGGGGAGTGCGGAACGACTCTTCGTACATGAAACGCTTGTCGAACCAACCATGTTCGCCCATATAAAAGCCTTGGTCGCTTGTATAGACAACCATCGTGTTGTCCATCAAGCCGTTAGCTTCCAGATAATCAAGCAACCTTCCGACCTGTTCGTCTATGCTATGAATGACGCGCATATAATCGCGAATATAACGCTGAAACTTCCATTTAAGCAAGTCATCACCTTGAAGATGCTGAGCCAACATGGCTTCATTGCGAGGATTATACACCGACTCCCACTTCTCTCTCTGTTCTGGCGACATACGGGAAAGCTGATAACGGAACCCGTCACCATTTCGTTCGTGCGTATAACCCATGCCTGGCTTTATCTGCGTGACTTTCAGGTCGTAGCACATCTCCATGTCTTTCGCAATACTCATCTGCTGTTCATGAGCAGCACGACCTCTTGTGGCGTAGTCATCGAAGAAGGTCTCAGGCAAAGGAAACTCGATATCTTCGTAAAGCTCAAGCATATCAAGTGGCGGCATCCAGTTCCTGTGTGGCGCTTTATGATGGACGAAGAGTGCAAAGGGTTTCGTTCTGTCGCGCCCTTCAAGGAACTCTATCGCGTGGTCTGTAATGAGGTTCGTAGCATAACCTTTCTCTACGACATACTTGCCGCCACTTTCCTTTGAGCGGAACTTCGGGTCATAATAGTCACCTTGACCAGGAAGGATGCGGTATTCGTCGAAGCCTTTAGGCTCGCAAAGCATGTGCCATTTGCCAATCATACATGTCTGATAACCTGCTTGTTGCAGATATTGACTCACGAAAGGCGCGTTCTCATCGATGGGACAATCAAGCGTCCTTTGTCCGCTCTGATGGCTATACATGCCAGTCATCAGGCAAGCACGGCTGGGAGTACTGAGCGAGTTCTCAACATAAGCCCGCTGAAAGAGCATTCCTCGTTCTGCAAGCCGGTCGAGATTGGGCGTTGGAGCTTGCTTGGAGAGCTGATGGCCATAAGCGCTAATGGCTTGATACGAGTGATCATCGCTCATGATATAGACAATGTTCCAACGCTGAGCTTGAGCTGAAGTAACGGCACAACTGCCAAGCAAAAATAGTGAAAGCTTGTTCATGGTATATCTTTTCTTCATTTCTTATTATCTACAGTTTTAAATTTCTTGTACCATGCGTTCTTGTGCAATGGCAATCTCTTGCATTATTCGCGTTACATATGGTATTACTATATGGCATTCCTGACGGTTCTCGATAAGGTTAAGGAACTCCTGGAACTCGTAGCTGAGTCGATGGCGACCTGTCTCGCTCTTGAAAGTAACTGGTTCTTTATCTTTCAGGTGCAAGGTAAAGGAGTCCATAATGCTCACCGAACCGTGCACTTCAATGTAACCTTCCTCGCCCTGAATGCAGCCATAAGAGAGTCCGTCGCTGTCCTTCGATGCACTTAAAACTGCAAGAGAAGTGGGGTAGTGGCAGAGTAGGGTACCACTTGTATCGATGCCATTGAAGCCCCGATTGCAGTCGTAACGAATGGTTCGAGGCGGTCCAAAGAGCGCAATCGTGAAGCAAAGATTATAGACATTCAGGTCGGCAAGCGTGCCTCCAGCCATTGCAGGGTCGAAGACAGGCGTGAGTTCGCCCTTGAGATAACGGTCGTAACGACTGCTTCGTTGAGCATAGTTGCAATGAACCATCCTTACTTTTCCAATCTGCGGCAAGACTTCCTGCAGTTTACGGAACAGCGGCATATACAACAAGGAGAATGCAGGCAAGCAATAAACACAGCGAAGTATCGCCATATCAACCAGTTCGTCGGTTTCAACTCGATTGACGGCAATGGGTTTCTCTACAATGACATTCTTATCAGCCATCATTGCCTGGATGGCATATTCATGGTGAACATGGTTGGCATTGGCGATGTAAACGAAGTCTGCCTCAGCTTCTTGAAGCATTCTCGCGTAGTCCGTATAGACGAAGCCTGTTGGAGCATAAGCTTGGCAAAGGTCGATAGCATGTTCCACACTGTGTTTGCGAGCATAAATGCCAGTTACTTCGATCTTGCCGGCAAACTCTTCATGCAGCATTCGCATGACTTCTTCGGCAATCTTTCCTGTTCCTGCAATCGAAATTTTCATAATCAAATTGTTTCTTTCTGCAAATTTAAACAATTTCGGAGAAAGGACAAAACAAATGTCGAAGAATGTTGTTGAATATGATGTCAAACATCTAATTGATAGACATCTGCTGCTGTTCAATTCGTTCTACCATGTCTCGCTGCAAAACTCAGCACGCTACGTTCGTTATACATACATGTATCTATAATTATACATACATGTACATTTAATTATACATACATGTATGTATAATCAACATAGCCAGCGAAGTTATATAAGCTATCATTTTATGACATCAATTTCAATGTGGCGAGTAAACGTAAATATTGTTGCGCAGTTTCTACTAAACATAACGTCCATTATCATCACAATACTTGATTCTTATACATTATATAATAATAAAGGCAATGCAATCCTTGCTTGGATGCATTGCCTAATATGGAGTTTGATAAATATTCGCTTAGTGGTTTGCTTTACGTCAGCTTAGATAATTCCAAGTTCTTTGAAGACTTTCTTCAGCTTCACAACTGATTCGTCAACTTGTTCGCGTGTGTGATTTGCCATCAAAGCATATCGAACAAGTGTGTCCTGCGGTGCACAAGCTGGCGGAATCACAGGATTGATGAAGACGCCTTCGTTGAATGCCTTTGCAACAGCCATGAAAGTCTTATCTGTGTCGCGCACATAAAGTGGAATGATGGGACTCTCTGTGTCACCAATCTCGAAGCCTTCTTCGCGGAAACGCTTAAGTGCGTAGTTCGTTACACTCCAGAGAGCTTCGAGTCTTTCTGGCTCATTCTGGATGATATGAAGTGCCTCGCGAGCTGCAGCTGTGGCTGCTGGCGTACAACTTGCGCTAAAGATATAGGTACGAGCCGTATGCCTGAGCCAGTTGATGACACTTCTGTCTGCTGCGATGAAACCGCCGATGGAAGCCAAACTCTTAGAGAAAGTTCCCATGATGAGGTCGACATCTTTAGTCAGTCCAAAGTGGTTGCAGACGCCTCTACCCTGCTTGCCAAATACACCGATACCGTGAGCCTCGTCTACCATAATGGCGACGTTCTGATATTTCTTCTTCAGCTCGACGATTTCGGGCAGTTTGCAAAGGTCGCCTTCCATGCTGAAGACACCATCTACGACAACCAGCTTGACACGTTCAGGCTCACACTTCTGGATCATCTTCTCGAGGTCATCCATATCGTTGTGCTTATACTTGAGCTGCGTGGCAAAGCTGAGACGACGGCCATCAACAATACTTGCGTGGTCGCGGTCGTCGCAGATAACATAGTCGTTACGGTCAACAAGCTGACTGATAACGCCGCTATTTACGGTGAAACCTGTTGCAAAGCAGAGCGCCTCGTCCTTGCCGACAAACTCTGCCAGTTCTTTCTCGAGCTGAACGTGAATGTCGAGCGTGCCGTTGAGGAATCGGCTTCCTGCACAACCGCTGCCGTATTTCTGCATAGCTGCGCAACCAGCATCAATGACGCGTTGGTCGCCAGTCAAACCTGTGTATGCATTCGAGCCAAACATCAGCACACGTTTGCCTTCCATGATGACTTCTGTGCCTTGTTTGCCTTCTATCTCTCGGAAATAAGGGTAAATACCCTGCGCCATGAACTCCTGTGGGAGCGTGTATTTAGCGCATCTGTCTTGTAATAATCCCATGTACGTTTAAATATGTACGAAGTACAATTTATTATTTTAGCGCTGCAAAGGTACAAAAAAATAATTGAACATTGAACAATGTACATTGAAAATTATTCCTTATTCCTTAATTCTTTAACCTTTTAACCATTTAAGCTTTTAACATATTCACTTTTTTCGTATCTTTGCAGCGCGATATATGGAAAAACGGACAAAGATAGTATTCATCGTCAACCCTATCTCGGGAACTTCGGACAAGCAGCATATCATCGACCTTATTCCGAAGTATCTCGACAGCCGTCGCTTTGAGTGGACTATTTGCAAGACTGAGCACAAAGGTCATGCTGCAGAGTTTTCAGGCAAAGCGATAGAAGAAGGCGTGAATATTGTTGTGGCTGTGGGCGGAGACGGCACTGTCAACGAGGTTGCGCGAAGCCTGATTCATACAGACACAGCCCTTGGTATCATTCCTTGTGGCAGCGGCAATGGCTTGGCTCGACACCTTTATATTCCGATGAACCCTGATGGCGCTTTGCAAGTGCTTGCCGATTGTCACATCGAGAGCCTCGACTATGGTTTGATTGACGATGTGCCTTTCTTCTGCACTTGTGGTGTGGGGTTTGACGCTTTTATCAGCGACCGTTTTGCCAAAAGTAATCGTCGAGGCTTGTTAACTTATATCGAGAACACGTTGAAGGAAGGACTTAAGTACAAGCCTGACACGTACGAGATAACGGTTGACGGAGAAAAGCAAGTCTACAAAGCATTCCTAATTGCATGCGCCAATGCAAGCCAGTATGGCAACAACGTCTATATAGCCCCCCATGCAAGCATGAGCGATGGACTAATGGATGTTACTTTAATGGAACCATTCACGGTTCTCGAAGCGCCTCAAATAGCCATTCAGCTCTTCAATAAAACCATAAACACGAACAGCCGCATCCGTTCATTTCGTTGCCAACAACTGCACATCAAGCGTTCTGCGCCAGGTGTCATACACTTCGATGGCGACCCGAAGGATGCAGGCGAAGAACTCGATGTAAAGCTTGTGCCGAAAGGAATCCGTATGGTCGTCAATACACGCGAACAAGCCTATCTTCCTCCCCTACTCCGCACGTTTGCAGACTTCTATCATGGTGTGAACGAAGAGATTACAAGCTTTGGCGCTGACCTCAAAGCCGACTTTATGGAAAGTGGACGACGCATCAGTACCATCAACAAGGAACTTCTTCGAAAACTAAGGAAGAAGCCTTAATTCCTTCTCGAAATTTGCTGCAATAATCTCCTTCTTTTCCTGAGTCAAATCAGCTTTTTCTAATGCGAGTTGCAAAGCTTTGATTGCTTTTACCTTAGCTTGTTGTTGTCCCATCTTCACACCACTTCGATAAGGCGTGGATGGAAGCAAAGCTCTATTGAAGTTTCCGTCGCTCATTCTTAACTAACTGTAACCTTGCTTGCTAAAGCCTTACATTTGTCGCGAAGCATGTCTTGTGAGACATTAAGACTATCCCAACATACCACAACACCCATTCTACGACCAACATGAGCCACTGGTTTACCGAAGATACGAAGGTCAGTCTTCGGAGCTTCACACACTTTCTCGATGCCCTGATATTGAGGATTGTCAGTTTCGACGGGTGAGAGAATCACAGCAGAAGCTCCTTGCCGATAAAGTTCAATCTCAGGAATGGGAAGCGACAGGACTGCTCTTGCATGTAATTCGAACTCGCTGAGATTCTGTGTTCCTGCAAGCGTAACCATTCCCGTATCATGAGGACGAGGACTGAGTTCGCTGAAGATGACACCTCGTTGCTCACTTACGAAGAATTCTACGCCCCATATACCGGAACCAGTTAACGCAGCTGTTACCTTCTTTGCCATCGCCTGGGCTGCTGCCAAATGCTCTGGCTTCATTACTTTTGGCTGGAAGCTTTCGCGATAGTCACCACCTTTCTGAACATGTCCGATAGGTGCACAAGTGAGTGTTTCGCCATTATCTTGGGTGACAGTAAGCAGCGTAATTTCATAGTCGAAAGGTATAAATTCCTCGACAATCACTTCCATGATGTCGCCTCGACTGCCTCCGCAAGCACAAGCCCAAGCCTGTTCAAGTTCATTTGCGCAGTCAACTTTGCTCTGTCCATGTCCGCTACTGCTCATCAAAGGCTTGATAATACATGGGAAACCTATGATAGAAGCAGCTTGCTTCAGTTCATCAAAGGTGCTTGCATAACGATAATCCGCTGTTTGCAACCCGAGTTCTGTATGAGCGAGCTCGCGAATGGCTTTGCGATTCATTGTGTAATTGACCGCACGAGCACTGGGAACTACACGGATTCCTTGCTTTTCGAACTCATAGAGCTTCTCCGTCCTGATAGCTTCTATCTCAGGAACTATGATGTCGGGCTTCACTTCGTTGACTGCCGCAACAAGTGCTTCGCCATCGAGCATACTGAAAACACGGCATTCGTCTGCCACCTGCATAGCCGGAGCACCTGCATACTTGTCGCAAGCAACTACGTATTGTCCTAATCTTTGACACGCTATCACGAACTCTTTACCAAGCTCTCCTGATCCCAAAAGCATTATCTTTTTCATAATTTTCTTATTACCTTATAATCCTTATTATCTATTTATTTGTCTGTAAACCTGTCCTTCCCCCAACACTTTTCCATTTGTGCCCGAAGCTTATCTTCCGCCGGATTGTTCTGTGGATGCCAGAAACGTTGGTCTTTCAACTCGTCGGGAAGGAACTGCTGAAGAACGAAATTACCTTCATAGTCGTGGGCATACTTGTAACCCTTGCTGTAACCCAAGTCTTTCATTAATGTCGTGGGAGCATTTCTAAGGTGAAGAGGAACTGGTTGATTGCCGGTCTCCTGCACTTTTTGAATAGCATCGTTGATGGCCATATAAGCAGAATTGCTCTTCGGACTTGAGGCAAGATAGACTGTTGCCTCAGCCAAAGGAATGCGACCTTCAGGCCAACCGAGTTTCATCACAGCATCGAAAGCTGCATTTGCTAACAGAAGGGCATTCGGATTAGCAAGTCCAATATCTTCACTTGCGCTGATAACCAGTCTTCTTGCTATGAATGCAGGGTCTTCCCCACCCTCTATCATTCGGGCGAGCCAATAGATTGCAGCATCTGGATCGCTGCCCCTGATGCTCTTGATGAAAGCTGAAATGATGTCATAATGCATTTCGCCATCCTTGTCGTAAGCAAGCGGATTCTGCTGCAAGCAATTGGTGACAATCTCGTCCGTTATTTCGATGTCTCCCTCTTCTGGAGCCGACTCGTAAACAAGCTCAAGTATGTTAAGCAGCTTACGAGCGTCACCTCCGCTGAAACGCATCAGCGCGCTGGTTTCTGTGAAATGGAATACACGTTTGCACAACTCGACATCATGCTCAACTGCATAGTGAGCGAGCTGCATTAAATCCTTTTCTTCAAGTGGCTTCAACGTATAAACTTGGCAACGAGAAAGCAGCGGACGAATCACTTCGAAAGAAGGATTCTCCGTAGTAGCCCCGATAAGTGTGACAACACCTTGTTCCACAGCTCCAAGCAAAGAGTCTTGTTGCGACTTGGAGAAGCGGTGGATTTCGTCGATGAAAAGTATCGGATTATTCTGGTTAAAGAATCTCGTCGAGCGAGCCTTCTCAATAACATCGCGAACGTCCTTAACCCCACTCGTCACTGCGCTGAGTGTATAGAAAGGAACTTCCAGCTTACGGGCAATAATGCTTGCAAGTGTAGTCTTCCCCACTCCAGGAGGTCCCCAGAGGATGAAACTGTTAACGTGACCGCTTTCAAGCATCTTCCGAAGCACCGCACTTGGTCCCACCAAGTGTTGTTGCCCGATATAATTGTCGAGCGTCAACGGACGCATTCTTTCTGCTAAAGGTTGCATAACGCCTGCAAAGATACGAAGAAGCATGCAAAAACACAAATAAATTCGTGCTTTTTCGTATTACCTTTTTAAACTAGTCCTGAGGAGTTGCCAAACTTCACACGTTAAGTTGCCAAACTTCACACGTTAAGTTGCAAAACTTCACACGTTAAGTTGCGAAACTTCACACGTTAAGTTTTACACATCCACTTGATATTCTTATTCATTATTTGTTATTACAATTACAGATTGCCATATAACAAAAGAAAGCCCGAAGTAAACTTCGAGCTCTCTTATTATAATAGAATAATGTCTTACCTTGCGCTTGTGAACTCGTCGAGGAAGCGAACGTCGTTCTCGGAAAACATTCGGAGATCCTTCACCTGATATTTCAAGTTCGTGATGCGCTCGATCCCCATACCGAAAGCATAGCCTGTGTAAACTTTGCTGTCGATGCCATTTGCCTCGAGAACAGCAGGATCTACCATTCCACAACCAAGTATCTCGAGCCAGCCGCTGCCCTTACACATCGAGCAGCCCTTGCCTCCGCAGATGGTACAGCTGACATCCATCTCGGCACTGGGTTCCGTGAAGGGGAAGTAGCTTGGGCGAAGGCGTATCTTCGTCTCAGGTCCGAAGAGCTCTTGGGCAAAGAGAAGGAGCACTTGCTTGAGGTCTGTGAAGCTGACATTCTTGTCAACATACAAGCCTTCAATCTGATGGAAGAAGCAATGAGCACGTGCACTCACGGCTTCGTTGCGGTAAACACGGCCAGGGCAAAGTATGCGAATGGGCGGTTGCGTCTTTTCCATCACACGAGACTGCACGCTGCTGGTGTGGCTGCGAAGAATGATGTCGGGATGCGACTCCACGAAGAACGTGTCCTGCATATCGCGAGCAGGATGGTCGTCGGCAAAGTTCAGACTGCTGTAAACGTGCCAGTCGTCCTCCACCTCAGGGCCTTCTGCCAAGGTGAAACCAAGGCGGCTGAAGATATCGACGATTTCATTCTTGACAATCGTCAGGGGATGACGTGAGCCAAGAGCAATGGGATAAGGTGTCCTGGTGAGATCAATGGCCGAAGCACCTGTGGCAGCAGCCTCGCCGGCACCTTCCTTCAGAGCGTTTATCTTGTCTTGAGCAAAGTTCTTCAGCTCGTTGATTTTTATACCGACTTCTTTCTTCAATTCGGCCGGAACGCTTCTGAAGTCATTCATCAACTGGGATATCTCACCTTTCTTGCTCAAATACTTGATTCGCAGAGCTTCTGCCTCCTGAGCATTCTTTGCTTGAAGTGCAGCAATTTCCTGCATCAACTGTTCTATTTTCTGTAACATAAATAGCCTTTATTTCTGTTTTCGCGTGCAAAAGTACAAAATATTTCTTAATTCTTAACTCTTAATTCTTAATTTCTTTGTAATTTTGCAGCCGATTTAGTCGTTAGGTTGCAGAATGAGCACAAAGTGTAAGGGAATTTGTCTTGTTGTGGCTGTTATGGTTGCGACACTTTTTTCGTGTGGCAACAAAGTCAGCGAAGCGAATCTGGACGGACTGGACTTGTTTCAGGAAGACAGTATTCCCGTAGATACTTTGACGAAAGAAGAGGAGGAACTTGGGCTGACAGAGGAGAAGACACCTCTGTTCGACGGCATCTTCAACGACTTCCTTTTTGCCTACCTTCACAGCCCAACCCTTCGAGAGGAACGTACTGCAAAGCCTCTGCGACTTGAGCACACAGAGCGACCTGCCGAGATTCTTGAAGACTTCAACCCTGAGTTCGAATTCAGTTTCCTGTCTGGCGATTACTTCACAACCCTTTATGGAAACGCCTCGCAAATGCGTGCAGAGGATGACGAGGAACAAGAAGAAGACTCGATTGTCAGCTTGCAACGCATCAATCTCAATGATGGAACGATTCGCAACTTCCAGTTCGTTCGTGAAGAAGGCAGGTGGAATCTTGAAGCCATTCATGAAGAAACCTTCAACGACGACGCACTCAACGACTTCCTCAGCTTTTATGCTCGTTTCTGTTCCGACAGTCTTTTCCAAGCTCAATCGATAGCCGATCCGCTTCACATCGTGATTCAAGACAACGAAGACGAGGACGGAAGCATCAACGGCATTATTGACGCTGATCAATGGGAAACGTTCTGTCCGGAAGTTCCAAGCGGTATCATCTCGAACATTCGGAAGGGTCAGAGCTATGGAGGCAGGAAAATCGTGCTGAGAAAAAGCGGTCTTTCGAACGGCTTGCAAGAGATATTTACTTTTACAAAAGAACGAGGCAACTGGCGTCTTACAAGATATGAGAATTGAGAACACTTTCGGAATTGAGGCAGAAGCTAGTGCAGTCATCTACTACGACTCGGAAAAGGGACTGATTAAAACAATCCAAAGGCTTCGCGCATACGACGACAGCATCCCACTCTTGCTTGTTGGAGAAGGTAGTAACCTGCTATTTCTCAGTGACTATAAAGGTTTTATCTTGAAGTCTAACATTAAGGGGTTTACCGTTAAGCAAGAGACGGAAGACGATGTGCTTGTTGAAGTCGGTTCGGGCGAAATATGTGACGAGTTTATTGAGCAAGCCATCCAACATGGTTGGTACGGGATGGAGAACCTTTCTCTCATTCCTGGTCAGGTCGGAGCCGCAGCCGTGCAGAACATCGGAGCTTATGGTGTGGAGGCTCAAGACGTGATTGAAGAGGTGAAAGGCATCGGTCTAAATGACGCCGAAGAACGCATCTGGAAGCAAAAAGACTGCGGGTATGGCTACCGTCAAAGTATCTTCAAAGGCGAGTTGTGGGGCAAATATGCCATCACACGTGTTACTTTCCGCCTCAAAAAACACTTCGAGCCGAAACTTCAATATGGCGGTCTTGTGAAAGCTATCGAGCAGGCCGGACTCTCGAAAGACACTCTGACGGCGGAGCAATTGCGTCAAGTCATCATCGACATCCGTCGAGCCAAGCTTCCTGACCCAAAAGAGCAAGGCAACGCAGGCAGTTTCTTCAAGAATCCTGTTGTGCCGAAAGAGCAGGCAGAACGCCTTCTGTCCGAGTATCCAACGATGCCTCACTACCCAGCCGAAGAGGGAAAAATCAAGTTGGCTGCAGGTTGGTTGATTGAGCAGGCTGGCTGGAAGGGCAAAAGCCTCGGTCCTGCTGCCGTTCATGACCGTCAAGCGTTGGTGCTCGTAAACAAGGGCGGAGCTACAGGTCACGATATACAACGGCTTTGCGAGGCTGTCAAGAAGGACGTCAAAGAGCGTTTCGGTATAGAACTTGAACCGGAAGTCAACTTTATATGAAGATTACTTTCCTTGGCACAGGCACAAGCATTGGCGTACCGCAAATCGGTTGCCAATGTGAAGTTTGCAGGAGCAACGACCCTCGCGACAAGCGTTTGCGGGCTTCGGCACTCTTCGAAGAAGGCGACACAAGACTTCTCGTGGACTGCGGTCCCGACTTTCGCGAGCAAATGCTCCGTATTAAGATGGCGAAGCCGCTTGATGCCGTCCTTATCACTCACGAGCATTACGACCACGTTGGGGGTATCGACGACCTCCGTCCATTTACTTTCGACCGCAATCTACCCCTGTTTGCAGACGATTATGCCTGTCGTCACTTGCGTCAAAGACTGCCCTATTGCTTGGTTCGACACACGTATCCGGGCATTCCGAAGCTGGATTTGCACGAGATTAAGGAAGGTGACAAGATGCAATTCGGCGAGCTTGAAGTAACCGCGATTCGTGTCATGCATGGCGAGTTGCCCATTCTTGGTTACAGGATTGGCAATGTGGCTTACCTAACGGACATGACCGAGTTGTTCGACTCTTCACTTCCTTTGCTCGAAGGCATCAAGTTGCTCATTATCGGAGCCTTGCGACATACACCTCACAAGACGCACCAAACCGTTGAACACGCCATTGATTTCAGCCGAAGTCTGGGCAACATTCCGACCTACTTCATACACATGTGCCACCAAGTCGGCCTGTATGCAGAGGAAGAACAGAAGCTTCCTTCAGGCTTCCACTACGCCTACGATGGATTAGTTCTCGAGGTGTAAGTCAAAACTTAACACGTTAAGTTCGTCGACTTAACACGTTAAATTGCTCAACTTAACACGTTAAAAAAAATTTTTAGCACGTCGATTTTTTCAATTTGGCACTTCTAAATTGTTAAATAGGCTTGGCTAAAGATGCTTCCATACGTTAATAAAAAGAAAAACTTATGTTTTCTTTTTGTTGTCTGCGCGCTTTTTTGTATTTTTGCACCCGCTAATAATATATAATATGGACGCGAAGAAAAGCGTAAAACAATATAAGCCTGCGAGCAAAACTCCTGCAAGGCGCAAAAAGAAAGAGCAATCCGGTTGGGCTCGTTCGCTCAGTTGGTTCCGCTCTAACATTAAGGACAACGAAGACGTTGACCCGAAGAAACGTGTCGAACACGGTGATAATCTGCGTTTCGTATGGGGCGCAGTTCTCGCCATTCTTTCGTTGGGAATCCTTATTGCCCTCGTCTCTCACATCTTTACGGGTGCGGAAGACCAGAAGTATGTCACGAGCGAATCCTATACGGCGGCAAATTGGTTGGGGCGTTGGGGCTATGAAGTTGCTCATTGGCTAATGGATAACACCTTTGGTGTGTCAAGCATTCTCATCCCTGTTCTCATGCTTGCAACAAGCATTCGCATCATGGGATTGGCAAAAGTAAGACTTCATCTTTGGTTTCTCAACTGCATGATAATCATGGCTTGGGTCTCTGCCTTTGCCGCTTACATAGTGCCTTTCATCCCTGGAGCCCAGAACTCTTATATCCTTTGGGAAGGCATGATTGGTCAGAACGAATTGCATTTCCTCAGAGAAAAAGTGGGAAGTTTTGGCACGCTGCTCATCTTCGTTCTTTCTGCCCTACTCTATCTCTTCTATCTCAGCGATGAAGCCATCACTTTTATCCGTCATCTTGTCGTCAGGAAGAAAGATGAAGAAGCCGAAATAATCGAAGTGGAAACAGAAGCAGAACAAGAAGCTTTCACGCCTTTGATGCCTGATAGCGAAGACGAAGGCCCGAAAGAAGAAGAGGAAGAGGAAGTTGAAAAGCCTATCCCATTCTCGGATGAAGCCACTCAAACCGCGACTACCATTAGCTTTGACGATGATCCGTTGGCTCCCCTGAAAGGCTTTGAAGAGCAAGAAGACGAGGATAACATCACTGTTGTTGTTGGTCAAGACCCGGAAAAGGCGAACCTTTCCGACGGAAGAGCCCTTGAACCTTACGATCCGAAACTCGATCTGGAGAACTACAAATACCCCACAATCGACCTCCTCACCCATTATGATAACACGACGAATGCTATCGATATGGAGGAACAACGCAACAACAAAAACCGCATCAAAACGGTGTTGAGCAACTTCCGCGTCGAAATCCTCGACAACACGAAAGCAACCATCGGTCCGACCATCACGCTCTACGAGATTACGCCTGCTCCTGGCATTCGCATCAGCACGATTCGTAACCTAGAAGATGACATTGCCCTGAGCCTAAGTGCCCTTGGCATTCGTATCATCGCTCCCATTCCAGGCAAAGGAACTATCGGCATAGAAGTACCGAACCTCAAGCCTCAAATGGTTTCGATGGAAAGCATTTTGAACAGCCGTAAGTTCCAAGAAACGGATTATGAGTTGCCGATGGCTCTTGGTAAGACCATAACAAACGAAGTCTTTATCGCAGACCTGACCAAGATGCCGCACTTGCTTGTGGCTGGTGCAACAGGTCAAGGCAAGTCTGTAGGCTTGAATGTTATCATAACTTCATTACTTTATAAGAAGCACCCTGCCGAGTTAAAATTGGTGATGATTGACCCGAAGAAGGTCGAGTTCAGCCTTTACGCGCCAATAGTTAACCATTTCCTTGCACAAGTTGAGGGTAACGAAGATGTGGAAGAGCCCATCATAACCGACGTCAACAAGGTGATTCAGACACTAAAGAGCCTCTGTATTGAGATGGACCAACGCTATGACCTGCTCAAGAAAGCCCATGCAAGGAACGTCAAGGAATACAACGAAAAGTTCCGCGAACGCCAGCTTAATCCGCAGAATGGACATAGGTTTATGCCTTATATCGTTGTCGTTATTGACGAGTATGGCGACCTCATCATGACTGCAGGCAAGGAGATTGAGCTTCCTATTGCTCGTATCGCTCAGCTCGCAAGAGCGGTTGGTATCCACATGATTATCGCGACTCAACGTCCTACGGCTAACATCATTACCGGTACCATCAAGGCAAACTTCCCGGCTCGAATGGCGTTCAAAGTCACAACAGGCGTTGACAGTAAGACAATCCTCGACCGAACCGGAGCAAATCAGCTTGTTGGCAAGGGCGATATGCTTTTGATGACAGGCTCAGAACCTGTTCGAATCCAATGTGCATTCATCGATACGAATGAGCTTGAAGACATCGTTCATCATATCGCAAAACAGCAGAGTTACACGTCTCCCTACCTCTTGCCAGAAGTTCCGCTTGAAGGAGAAGATGACAGCAGCTTGGGTGATGTAGACATGACGCATCTCGACCCGATGTTCGAGGATGCAGCACGCATGATAGTCAGCGAGCAAAACGGCAGCACAAGCATGATTCAACGTAAGTTTGCTATCGGTTACAATCGCGCAGGACGCCTGATGGACCAGCTCGAGAAGGCTGGCATCGTAGGCCCCGCGAAAGGCAGCAAGCCCCGCGAAGTGCTTTGTGTTAGCGAAGAACAACTGATGATGATAATGGATAACCTACGTTAAACATGAAAAGATGAAATATATAAAAGTTAAAGTATCATTATGAAACATATTGCATTTCTCCTCTTTTTTTACCTTTTTACCTTTTCACCTTTTCATCTTTTGTTCGCTCAAGATGCTATGAAGGTGCTCGATATTGCAGCCGACCGCATCCGTAAAGCAGGGAACGTCAAGATTGAATACAAGGCTGGCGTCTTTCATGGCGGCACAGAAACAGCTTCTTCTGCTGGCACAATGTGGTTACAGGAAAGCAAGATGAAACTCGATGCAGATGGTATAAAGACATGGTACAATGGAAAGACACGTTGGTGCTACGTAACAGAAGCAAACGAAGTCAACATCGACGAACCCAACAAAAAAGAAATGGCTGCCATGAACCCCTACACCTTCATGAACATCTACAAGAAAGGCTTCAGTATGACCGTCAAAGAAACAGCTTTGCGAGGTGAAGCAGTTTACGAGGTGTATCTCAAAGCCAAATATGCCAAAATGGATGTTAAAGAAGTTTATGTTGATATTCGCAAGAGCGACTACCAACCCCTATGTGTTCGCGTTCGCGAAGATAAGGATTGGCAACGCGTAAGCGTTCTCAACTTCAAAGGAAACATCAACCTCAGCGACGACTTCTTTACCTTCAAGGAAAGCGATTATCCGAATGTTTTAATCAATGACATGAGATGACAAACTATACTAAACTTCTCATAATAGGCAGCGGCCCTGCTGGTTATACAGCAGGCATTTATGCAGGTCGTGCTGGTTTGAAACCAATCTTGCTCGAAGGACTTCAACCAGGTGGACAACTAACCATCACCACAGAAGTTGAGAACTTCCCCGGTTTCCCCGATAGCGTTGATGCAAACGAACTGATGGACAACATGCGAAAGCAATCAGAACGCTTCGGCACACAAATACTTCCGAATATTGTAACAAAGGTTGACCTCTCGTCTCGTCCTTTCCACATTACTCTTGATGATGGCAATGAATGGACTGCCGACTGTCTCGTCATCGCAACAGGAGCAAGTGCAAAGTATCTTGGTCTTAGCGACGAACAGAAATACCTGGGCAGAGGCGTCAGTGCCTGTGCAACCTGCGACGGCTTCTTCTACCGCAAAAAAGTGGTGGCAGTCGTTGGTGGAGGCGATACAGCTTGCGAAGAGGCATCGTACCTGGCCGGACTCGCTTCGAAGGTGTACCTCATCGTTCGCAAGCCCTTCCTTCGTGCCTCAAAGATAATGCAGGAACGCGTCTTCAACAACGAGAAGATCGAGGTCCTCTTCGAGACAAACACACTTGGCCTTTACGGCGAGAACGGCGTCGAAGGTGCACATCTTGTCTTCCGCAAAGGGGAAAGCGACGAGAGGAAGTACGACCTTCCCATCGACGGCTTCTTCCTTGCCATCGGACATCACCCGAATAGCGAACTCTTCTCGCCTTGGCTCAAGACCAACGAAGAGGGCTACATCATGACAGAAGGCGACTCTCCCCGTACAAATGTGCCTGGAGTCTTTGCCGCAGGCGATGTGGCCGACCCGCACTATCGCCAGGCAGTCATAGCCGCCGCAAGCGGAGCGAAGGCTGCGATGGAAGCAGAAAAGTATTTAGCACAATGAACAAGTACCAGCTGTATAGACTAATCTGCAAGAATGCCGACCTGAAAGAAGAGCGGCACCCGATGCTCGACAAGAATCGCTTCATGAAGTTCCTGATGGCTTTTATGTGGCTATATTATGCCGCCATCCTGATCTTCATGGGCGTCGTGATGGCGATGGGCATGAAGAACAGCTACAATGGAGTGGCAGCATTCCATGTCTTCGACGGCGGCTTGCTTTACATATTGATAACAGACTTCTGGGTGCGATTCATCCTTCAAGAGACGCCGGCACAGCAAGCACAGCCCTATGCCTTGCTGCCTGTCCGCAGAAGTTTCCTGATGAACGTCTATCTCACTCGTTCCGGCCTTGCCTGGGGCAATCTTTATTGGTTCTTCCTGCTTGTACCGTTCGGGCTAATCGCCATTGCCGTTCCTGCAGGCTGGATTGCTTTCTTTGGGTGGTTGCTCGGCTGGTGGCTGCTTTTGGTTGCCAACGGCTATGCCTATCTCTTCTGCCGAGCCCTTATCCTGAAGCACATGGCTTGGCTGCTTTTGCCTCTTGCCATTCACGGAGCCTTGCTTGCCATCATGCTCGTGCCCGACAAGAACCCACTCGACATGCCCTGCACCCTCTTTATGTACGACTTCCTGCAATGGAAGTTGTGGCCCTTCCTCATGGTTGGCGCTCTCATTGCTCTGTTATATTGGGCTAACTACAAGCTGCAGATGGGAATGGTGCACGACGAGATAGGAAAGAAGGAGGAGAAGGAAATCAAGCACGCCACGCAGTTTAACTTCCTGAACCGTTACGGCAAGCTTGGCGAGTACCTGAAGCTCGAGGTCAAGCAAAGGCTTCGCAACAAGACGGTGCGCATGAGTTTCCTCGTCGGCTTGTTCATGATGGTGCTGTTCAGCGTCATCATGTACTTCAGCGATGTGTACGACAACAATTTCATGCGCTCGTTCATTTGTCTTTACAACTATATTGTCTTGGGCATGATGACGCTCGTGATGATTATGTGCTACGAGGGGAACTACATCGACGGCTTGATGAGTCGCCGCGAGAGCATACTGCAACTGCTCACGGCCAAGTACTACTTCAATGTCGCGCTCTTGCTCATTCCGCCCATCATCCTGCTGCCCCTGATGATAATCGGCAAGATGTCGGTCTGGATGAATGTCGGCTACTTCTTCTTCACGGCAGGCGTGCTCTACCCTCTCCTCTTCCAGATGGCAGTCTACAACGACAACACGCTTCCCATGAACACAAAGATAACAAGCAAGCAGGGCAACACGGCTCAGCAGATTGTCAGCATCGTCATCCTCTTCCTGCCGATTGGCTTGGAGAAGGCAGCTACGGCTATACTTGGTGAACCCTGGGGATATGTCTTCCTCGCGGTTTTCGGCATCATTGGTGTGGCGACTCATCATTATTGGCTACGCAACGTTTATACGCGATTCATGGCACGCCGCTATAAAAATATGGAAGGCTTCAGAGCTTCGCGCAACTCATAGTTCTTAATTCATAGTTCAGTTTATATGGATATTATTATTAAAGACCTCAAGAAGACATTCGGCGAAAAGGTTGCCGTCGACATACCAGAACTCACCATCCACAGCGGTGAACTGCTTGGACTTGTTGGTAACAATGGTGCAGGCAAAAGCACGCTCTTCCGTCTCATCCTCGACCTTATCAAGGCAGACACGGGAACAGTTCACATGAAAGACAGAAAAGTTGACATCAACGTGGCCGAAACAGAAGTTTGGAAGGATTGGACAGGAGCTTTCGTAGACGAGAGTTTCCTCATCGACTACCTGACCCCCGACGAGTACTTCCAGTTCATTGCCCGCCTCACCGATACGAGCGACGAGCAGTTGCAGGAGTTCCTTGCGCAGTACCAGCATTTCATGGCAGACGAGCTTGCAGGACAAAAGAAGCTCATCCGCACTCTCAGTGCCGGCAACAAGCAGAAGGTTGGCATCATGGCTGCTATGCTCCTGAAGCCTCAGGTGCTCATCCTCGACGAACCCTTCAACTTCCTCGACCCCAGCAGCCAAAATGCCATCAAGCATTTGCTGAAGAAGTACAACGAGGAAACTGGCGCAACGATTCTCGTCAGCAGCCACAACTTGCAACACACCGTCGACATCAGCGAACGTATTGTTCTCCTAGAGCATGGAAAGGTTATTCATGACATCGACAACAGGGAAAAGCAGGCACAGAATATCCTCGAGAACTACTTCGAGATAAACGATTAAACGAATTATGAGAAAGATACTCCTATCCATTGTTGCAGCTTTTATGATGCTCTCCACGGCATCTGCACAGCTCGACTTGCGCATACTCAATCACCTTTCTGTAGGCGCAGAAGTCGGCACAATGGGCTGGGGAGTAGATATCAGTGTGCCCGTCACGCATTTCGTTGACGTACAAGCAGGCTTCTCCATGATGCCAAAGATTGGCATCAACACCTCGCTTGGTCTCAATCAAGCGTATCCTGAGATTGATAGAATACCTGTTAGAGGCAAGGCATTGATGAAGAACGGCAAACTTCTTGTCAACGTAATGCCTATTCCTTTCCTTTCCAGTTTTCATGTCACAGCAGGTGCATATATCGGACCGGAAGAAATCATGGGATTGTACAACAAAGAGTCCCTTCTCAATGTTGCCCAATACAATTCCCTGCATCCTGACGAAAAGCTTGGATTGGCCTTGGGAGATTATGTCCTTGAACCTGACGCAACAGGCAATATCGACGGAAAGCTCAAGGTCAATCTCGTGAAGCCCTACGTTGGCATAGGCATCGGCCGTGGCGTCCCCAAAGGTAGGATTGGCTTTAAGTTCGACATAGGTTGCGTCTTCTGGAACAAGCCAACAGTGTACTGCAACAACAACGAAGTGTTAGATACAGATGCAGGTGGCAAAGGCCAGGATGCCATGAGAATCATCACAAAGTTTAAGTTCTACCCAGTCATGAACTTCCGCCTATGCGGAAAGATTTTCTAATAAACTGTAAACAGTTAACCATCAAATAGCAAATGAAGTCGGTACCTCGCGGCATTCCTTGTTTGACACTTACAATAGCGCTTTTCGGCTATCTGTCCTCGGTGATGGGCTTTACCAACATGCTCAATACGATTATGCGGACGGCTCATGATTTGTTGCTCAACACGGTATTCTATCTCATGGCAATGTGTGTGCTGACTGGAGCTTTGAGTCGCATTTTCAGCGTCTTTGGTGTTGTTGACTTGTTACAAAGGATGCTCAAACCCGTGCTTCGCCCACTATTTAACCTGCCTGGCGTCTCTTCAGCCGGAGCCTTAATGACTTTTCTGAGCGACAAACCAGCCATCATTTCTGTCGCAAAGAATCCCCTTTTTGCCCGTTACTTCAAGCGCTACCAGCACATCAGCCTTGTGAACTTTGCAGGAAGCTATGCTATGGGCTTGCTCGTCATCGTATTCATGATGGGACAGGGCTTCTATACTGAGCCCTTTTACGGACTTATTGGAGCCATCATCGGAAGCATCATTGCCACAAGACTAATGCAACGGCTCGTGCTCAAGGAACATCCCGAATACCGTGAAGAGGATGTCCTCCCTGCACAATTGGAGGAAGAGGAATCTCGCACACCTTACGAGACTGTGCCCGACGACCCTCGCCAGACACTATTCGTGCGTGTGCTTGATGCGCTTCTCGATGGCGGCAAGAGTGGTGTAGAGGTTGGCCTCGCCATCATTCCTGGCGTACTCATCATCTCGACGCTTGTCATGGTCTTCACTTTCAGCACAGATCCTGCAACGGGAACCTATACCGGAGCCGCTTATCAGGGAACAGGACTTCTGCCCTATTTGGCTGGTAAAGCTGACTTTATTTTCCAATGGCTCTTTGGCTTCAACGCGAGCGAACTCGTCGCTTTCCCCATCACAGCACTCGGAACGGTAGGCGCTGCACTTGGTCTCATTCCTGAGATGATGAGCAAAGGCATCATCGACAGCAACGCCATTGCTGTCTTCACTGCAATGGGCATGTGTTGGAGCGGCTTCCTCAGCGCCGATGCCGCCACGCTCGACTCGCTTGGCTATCGCCACTTCATCTCCCGCAGCTTCACCTGCACCTTCATTGGAGGCATTGCAGCAGGCATCATCACGCACTGGCTCTTCGTTCTCGTCACCTATATCATTACATTTTTGTAAAGATAATCGAAAAGAGCCAATTAGCAAATTGTCATGCAATCTGCCGATTCTCTTTCTTTTCGCTGTTTTTGCACACTGTCAAAGAAGACGAAAAAAGTGCCTCAAAACGTCAAAATTGTTGGCGTAACATGCGACGATTCCAAACGTCGCACGCGGAAATTGCAATCGCAGCACGCTGTGTTTTATTTTTCGCCAGCGGAAATCAGGCAACTCAGCACGTCAAAAAGTGTGCAAAAAAGTACGAAATCGACCACTTTTGCTAAGTGGAGTTTACAATCCGGAATTTTTCATCATGAAATACGAATTGTAACTAGTTAATTATCAGTATGGTTTCGTTTTCAGCGCTTTTTACCTAAAAAACGAGCAAAACCATACACGAGCCCATTTTCGTCGATTCTAGGGCGTTCACTAAAAACACAAGTGTAAGCATTTCTCCTCATTTAATTACATTTTGTTTAATGTTTATCGACAAGTTTACTATGTAAGAATTCTGTCTTTTTGTCCATTAAGAAAAGATTTCAACATACGACTTCAATCAAATTTCATGGCTGCTTGAACTATAATTATGCTCAGGCACAGGCGGAAGGCCTTGTCTATCTGCATCTTCGGTTGGAAAAAATCAAATAAATTTGGTTTTTCGCTTACTTATTCGTAACTTTGCAGCCGTTTATATATAATAAGGTATTAAACAAAATGGAATTAGCAACAAAATATAGTCCCGCTGAAGTCGAGGGAAAATGGTACGAGTACTGGATGAAGCATAAGCTCTTCGCGAGCAAGCCCGACAGCCGTGAACCCTACACGATTGTCATTCCGCCACCAAACGTGACGGGCGTGCTGCACATGGGCCACATGCTCAACAACACCATTCAGGACATCCTGATTCGTAAAGCTCGCCTCGACGGGAAGAACGCTTGCTGGGTGCCCGGAACAGACCACGCTTCGATTGCTACTGAGGCAAAGGTTGTAAATCGTCTTGCAGAGCAAGGCATCAAGAAGCGCGACCTCACGCGAGAGGAGTTCCTGAAGCACGCATGGGCTTGGACAGAAGAACATGGCGGCATCATCCTCAAGCAACTTCGCAAACTTGGAGCAAGCTGCGACTGGGACCGCACAGCCTTCACGATGGACGAAAAGCGCAGTGAAAGCGTGCTCAAAGTCTTCTGCGACCTCTACGACAAAGGTCTTATCTATCGTGGCCTCCGCATGGTCAACTGGGACCCCAAGGCCCAAACCGTGCTCTCGACCGAAGAGGTTATCTATCGCGACGAGAAGTCGAAGCTGTATTACCTGAAATATTATGTTGCAGATGCCGACGTGAATCCAGTTGCGCCAACAAATGAAGAAGGCGAGGTTTTGCATAAGGATGCCAAGGGCTACTATGCCGTTGTTGCTACCACGCGTCCAGAAACCATTATGGGCGACACGGCAATGTGTATCAACCCAAAAGACCCGAAGAACCAATGGCTTCGTGGTCACAAGGTCATCGTGCCGCTGGTTGGCCGCGTCATTCCCGTTATCGAAGACCGCTACGTCGATATCGAGTTCGGTACTGGTTGCTTGAAGGTGACGCCAGCTCACGATGTCAACGACTATCAGCTTGGCAAGACACATAACCTTGAGACCATCGACATCTTCAATCCCGACGGCACAATCTCCGAGCAGAGCCCTCTTTATGTTGGAATGGACCGCATGGATTGTCGCAAGCAAATCGTCAATGACCTCGAAGCAGCAAGTTTGCTCGAGAAGGTCGAGGACTACGAGAACAAAGTGGGCTACAGTGAACGCAATCAGGACACAGCTGTCGAGCCACGCCTTTGCAAGCAGTGGTTCCTTTCGATGAAGCATATGGCCGACATCGCCCTGCCACCCGTGCTCGAAGGCAAACTGAAATTCCATCCCACGAAATACGTCACGACATATCGCAACTGGCTCGAGAACATTCAAGACTGGTGCATAAGCCGTCAGCTTTGGTGGGGTCATCGCATTCCTGCTTACTTCATCGACGGCGAAGATGAAGAAAGATTTGTTGTTGCCCTCACTCCAGAAGAAGCCCTTGCAAAGGCTCAGGAGAAGTTCGGCAAGGATATCACTAAGGACATGCTCCATCGCGACGAAGATGCCCTCGACACTTGGTTCAGCTCATGGCTTTGGCCTATCTCGCTCTTCGACGGCATCAACAATCCCGGCAACGAAGAAATCAGCTACTACTACCCCACCAGCGACCTCGTGACAGGACCCGACATCATCTTCTTCTGGGTGGCTCGCATGATTATGGCTGGCGAGGAATACATGGGCGACATCCCCTTCCGCAACGTATACTTCACGGGCATCGTGCGCGACAAACTTGGCCGAAAGATGTCGAAGTCGCTTGGCAACTCACCCGACCCACTCGAACTTATCGAGAAGTATGGAGCCGACGGCGTTCGTATGGGCATGATGCTCGCCGCTCCTGCTGGCAACGACATCCTCTACGACGACGCCCTCTGCGCTCAGGGTATGGCTTTCTGCAACAAGATGTGGAATGCCTTCCGTCTAGTCAAGGGCTGGGACGTGAGCGACACAATCGCTCAACCAGAGGCCAATATCGCTTCTATCAAGTGGATGCAGGCAAAGCTCAACGACACATATGCCGAGATTAACGACCTCTACAGCAAGTATCGCTTGAACGAAGCTCTGATGGCTGCCTTCAAACTCTTCACAGATGAGTTCAGCGGTTGGTATCTTGAGATGATAAAGCCTGCTTATCAAACACCTATTGACAGCAAGACGCTCGAAGCAACGCTCAACATCTTCGACCAACTCTTGCACATCATACATCCCTTCATGCCCTTCATCACGGAGGAACTTTGGCAACACATTGCCGAAAGGAATGAAGGTGAATCCCTGATGGTTTCAGTTTTCAAGACGGCCACTCCGACGAAGGATGATGCTGAGCTCATCGCTAAGGTTGAGGAGATGAAGCAAATCGTGAGCGGCGTTCGTGCCGTTCGTCAGAGCAAGAATATTTCGCCTCGCGAACCTTTGGCTTTGCAAGTGATTGGTGCCGCAAAAAAGGGTGTGACCAGCATTTCTGCCCTTGCTGCTATTATCGAAAAGCTTGCAGGACTCAACAAAATTGAGCCTGTTGCAGAGAAGACTGAAGGCACACAGGCATTCCTTGTCGGCACAGACGAGTACGCAGTACCCATTGGCAACCTGATTGATGCGGAAGCAGAACGCGCGAAGGCTGAGACGGAAATCAAGCGTCTGCAGGGCTTTATGGCAGGTATCGAGAAGAAGCTCGGGAACGAACGCTTCGTGCAGAATGCACCAGCTCAGGTCGTCGAACTCGAACGCAAGAAGCTCGCCGATGCTCAGAGCAAGATTGCCGCCCTTGAAGCCACAATCAAAGCATTAGGATAATTTGCAACAAAAGAAAAGCAGGGAACTTCACCGATGAGGTTCCCTGCTTTTTGATTATATTGGCTCAACGCTTTTATTTCTTTATTCTATCCCAAGTGTTACTCTGTGAAGCATCGATTGCGAAGAGTATTTCATAGGCTTTGTCCTTCTCTTCGCGTGTGCCTTTCTTCTCAAAGATGTTGACAAGTTCGTCACGTTTGTACTCGGTAAAGAGTTGAGCAACCTTCGTCATGTTCTTTGCCTTATTAGCTTCTTCGAGAAGGTCGAGAGCATCGGCTATGGCAGCACGGGCACTATCAGGAACTTCATACATGCGGTCGAGGCCTTGACGGTGATAAATATAGTTGAACTCGCGCATACATTCCATCGAGCCGTCGATGTAGTCGCTCAACAAGGCATAACGATTGCTGCTGTCTCCAAAAGGCTTCCATCCAGGGAAGCCCATGCTTTCGCCTGCTGTCGCGATGTCCTCAGCGATGTGGAAGCAATCGGTGCCCCCCATTGGTGCCATCGTGTCAAGGTCCATACCAATTATCATATAGGCATAGTAAGCGAGGAGCGCCACAAGGTTGTTGTCGATTTGGTTAGCCTGATACTCAAGCTGGTCGAACTCACCAAACTGGAAAGTAAAGTCAACGTCGTTAACGGAATAGGCAACCGTGTTGTATGTGCTGCCATAAACCGGACGCAAGCTGTTCATGAGTAACGTGCACTCGAAGGTATTCTCGTCCTGAGTGTACTTATTGACCGTGATGTTGAAGTTGCATTGTATCTTCTCGTTCTCGCGGAAAGGAATCTCTGTCCACTTGTGGTTGTTGAGGAAGTCGGTAAGCTTTTGCTGCAAAGACTCGAACACCTCAGTTCTTGTGCCCTCAATCTTTGTTGAGTTAACAGTCACACGGGCCTCAAGCTCTTGGGCTTGCATGGCACATGTATATATAATGAATAATGTAAAAGATACAATAAACTTAAATGCTTGCATTCTCATGTTATCTCTTAACTATACATTCAACTATGTCTTCTGCAACCTCTCGCTTCGTCTTAGTGTCGTATGCTGTAAGACCATTATGGCGATCAATGATGGTCACCTTGTTCGTATCAACGCGGAAGCCTGCGCCCTTGTCCTGAAGACTGTTAAGAACAATGAGGTCGAGATTCTTGCGCTCCATCTTGTCCTTAGCATTCTTCAGTTCGTTGTCTGTCTCAAGCGCAAAGCCAACAAGTACTTGCTTCTTTTTCTTTTGGGCGCCAAGAGCAGCGGCAATATCCTGCGTTGGCTGAAGCTTGATGGTCAAGTCGTCGCCCTTACGCTTTATCTTCTTATCGGCAGTCGTCTTTGGCGTGAAATCAGCAACTGCTGCGCAAAGAATGGCAATGTCAGTTTTTGGGAAATGCTTCGTTGCTGCCTCATACATCTGCTGAGCACTCTCAACATCAATGCGCTTAATGTTAGGATGGCTTGTCTGCAACATCACAGGACCACAGATAAGCGTCACCTCTGCACCTTGTTCAGCACATACCCCAGCAAGTGCAAAGCCCATTTTACCGCTACTATAGTTGCCGATGAAGCGAACTGGATCAATCTTCTCGTAAGTGGGGCCAGCCGTGATGAGCACTTTCTTGCCTGCCAGTTTCTGCTGCTTAGCGAAGTATTGTTCAAGCACTTCAACAATCTTCTCGGGCTCTTCCATGCGTCCTTTGCCTTCCAGTTTGGAAGCAAGGAAACCAGTTCCAGGCTCGATAATGTGGTTGCCGTAGCTCTGTAACTTCTGCAGGTTGGCCTGAGTTGAAGGGTGAGCATACATATCGAGGTCCATAGCCGGAGCAACAAACACAGGAGCTTTCATGCTTAAATATGTAGTGACAAGCATGTTGTCGGCTATGCCATTTGCCATTTTTCCAATAGTGCTTGCCGAAGCAGGAGCGACGAGCATCGCATCTGCCCAAAGCCCAAGACTCACATGAGAATGCCAACTGCCATCTCTTCTGTCGAAGAACTCACTGACGACTGGTTTCTGCGTCAACGTAGCCAACGTGAGAGGCGTGATGAACTCCTTTGCTGAAGGCGTCATCACAACCTGCACTTCGGCTCCTTTCTTGATGAGAAGCCGAGCAAGGATGCATGCTTTATAGGCTGCTATGCTTCCTGTTACACCAAGTACTATCTTCTTATTTTCCAGCATATTTAAGCGCAAGACGTTCAAGTGTTTGTTTCGTATTCATGGTGAAGTCACCTTGAAGCATCCAAGCCTTATAGTTAGGGTCTTTCTTGAGAACATCCTTTACAGCTTGACCTTTGTATTTGCCGAAGTTGATTACCTCGACGCCTTTATCGTCATAAACGAATCGGCAGGCAAGGTCAACACCTTTTTGAATCTGGCTGAAGTCGGCAAGATATGCAACATCATTCTTCAGGTCATCATATCTGTCGAGTTGAGCTTCGAGCACTTCAAGCGTGGCTCTTGTGTCGGCCAATGCGCTATGAGCATTCTCGAGATTCTTCCCACAATAGAACTTATAGGCAGCCACAAGTGTACGCTGTTCCATCTTGTGGAAGATGTTCTGCACATCTATCAGCTTCTTCTCGTTGACGTGGATGTCGATACCTAGCAAGGCGAACTCCTCAGCTAGCATCGGCACATCGAACTTGTTGCTGTTATAGCCAGCTAAGTCGCAACCCTCGAATACCTTCGCCAGTTCTTCAGCCTTCTCTGCGAACTTGGGACAATCTTTGACATCTTTGTCTGTGATGCCAGTCACTTCGCTCGATTCCTTAGATATATGCATGCCAGGATTGAAGCGAAGTGTCTCTGCCCTTTCGTTTCCATTTGGCTCGAGGCGAATGTAGCAGAGCTCTACGATGTGGTCCTTGCCAATCGTCAAGCCTGTCGTCTCGAGGTCGAAGAAGATGATTGGCCGCTCGAGATTGAGTTTCATTGTTTAATCTTCTACGCGCATCGGCATCAGCAGCATCAGCACCTCGTCTTCCGGGTTCTCGTCGGCGGGACGAATTACACCAGGACGGCTTGGGTCGGCCACTTCTATTTTGAGCATTTCGCTGTCAAGAATGCCTGCTATCTCAAGCAGGAATGTGCAGCTGAAGCCAATGCTGATGGGGTTGCTCGTGTATTCGCAAAGGATGAACTCCTCAGCTCTTGTCGCATATTCATTGTCCTGACCGGTCAGCTTGATGTTGTTGTTGCCCAGTTCGAGCTTAACAAGTCCGCTGCTCTGGTTGCAGAAGACGCTGACACGCTTCAGGGCACTAATCAAGGCTTGACGGTCAACGCGAGCTGAGAAGGGATTGTTCTCAGGAATAACGGCATTGTAGTTCGGGTAACGACCTTCGATGAGGCGGAAGTGCATCACCATATCGGCAGATGAGATGGTTGCCTTCTCGTTGTCGAAAGCAATCGTGATGTTTTCTTCTTCCTTCGTCAGGACAGCTTTCAAGATAGCCGACACCTTCTTCTGCAGGATGAAGCCTGCTGTCAGACCACTCTTTACGGTGCGGTTTGTATTGCGTACAAGTTTGCGACCATCTGTGCCAGCGAAGACGATGCTTTCAGGCTTGATGTCAACATAGATGCCGTTCATCACCAGACGAATCTCGTCGTTAGCAGTAGCGAAGAGGCAACGATTGATACCATTAAGCAGAACGCTTGCAGGCAGTTCAATGCGAGTTGCATCATCGCCAACAGTCTTTGCCATTGGATAAGGCGCAGCGTCCATAGCCATCACAACAAATGAACCGGAGTTGTGAACGACCTTTACCTCCTGCGTATCAGGGTTGTAACCGATGTTAAGAGGCTGTTCTGCGAGTTCCTTCATCGATTCGATGAGCGTCTTTGCAGGGATGCAGAAGCGAGCGTCGCCAGTTTGTTCGATTGTGGGAACGGTTGTGATGAAATACTTCTCACTGTCGGAAGCTGTGATGGTAATAGTGCCACCAGCAACATCGAGCAGGAAACAATCCAGAATAGGCATAGAGTTCTTGCTTGCCATCACTTTGCTGGCAGCAGTCAAACGGCCATAGAAAGCCGTGCTTGAAACTTTGAAATTCATATTATTTTAAGTTATGTATATATTTTCGCACGACAAAGATATGTTTTTTCCTTACGATAACAAAGAAAAGACAAGAAAAAAACACGCAAAAAGAAAAACTTTAAACTCTAAACTTTAAACTTTAAACTTTATTTTGTACCTTTGCAGCCAAAATCATTAAAACAAGACAAACAAATGGAATTAACAGGAAAGATTATTGCAGAGTTCAACGAAAGAGGTGGTGTTAGCAGCAGAACTGGTAACGAATGGAAGGCTAAGTCGTATGTTATAGAAGTACCTGGAGACTATCCTCGCAAGTGTGTCTTCGACGTTTTCGGTGCTGACCGTCTTCAAGCCTTCAATATTCAGATTGGCGAAACGCTGACAGTTCACTTCGACATTGATGCTCACGAGTATAACGGACGCTGGTTCAACGACATTCGCGCCTTCCGTATCGATCGCGGACAAGCAGCTCCCACAGCCACGACTGATGCTGCTCCAGTTGCTCCGACAGCCGCTCCTGCACCTCAAGCCGTTTCAGAAGCTCCAGCTCCTCAGGCTGAGGCAGCTCCCACGATACCCTTCGAGGCACCATCAGCAACGGACGACCTGCCGTTTTAGTCCACAGTTCATAGTCCATAGTCCATAGTTGTTTTTCACACAGACACAAGGCGCAAGCCAACTATGAACTCATAACTATGGACTATGGACTTTCAAGGCTCC
>Ga0247609_10000427_pt1 | contig 59439 bp, 44 predicted proteins | sample 172DNAGHGlowgp2_FD_193487 | JGI IMG/M metagenome (GOLD analysis project Ga0247609, IMG submission 193487) | Sheep rumen microbial communities from Palmerston North, Manawatu-Wanganui, New Zealand - 1728 DNA GHGlow gp2 | ecosystem: Host-associated > Mammals > Digestive system > Stomach > Rumen ... | reverse complement strand
AACAGCGTCGACTGCGGCTGATGGAAATTGGTGATGAGCATCTTCACAATCTTGTAGTTGTAGCCCGGGGCAATGATGATCTGCGTGGAGGAGTGAAGAACGGTTTCGCCGTTCTCGTCATACCACGTCAACAGATTCTGCAAAGCCTTCATGGGCGCAATATTGGCAGCCTGTTCGTAAGGCTCCCATTGATGAACATGGAGGGCTTCGGCTGAGAGACCAGGATTGGTTTCCAGTTTCAGACCCATATAATAGAGACTTTCGAGCGTGCGGACGCTGGTGGTGCCGACGGCAATCGCCTCACCATTGTGTGCCAACAGTCGCTCAATCGTATGGCGATGAACGGCTATATACTCCGTATGCATCGGATGTTCGCCAATCGTCTCGCTCTTGACAGGGCGGAAAGTTCCTGCGCCGACGTGCAACGTCACCTCCTCGCGCTCAATGCCTCGGGCGTCGATGTCGTTCAGGACGCGCTCAGTGAAGTGCAGACCAGCTGTCGGAGCCGCCACGCTACCCTTAATCTTCGAATAGACGGTCTGATAGGTCGTCTTGTCGCTCTCCTGCGTCTCGCGGTTCAGATAAGGCGGAATGGGCAGTTCACCCATCACGTCAATCACTTCCGCGAAAGAAACATTCCCAGTCCATTCGAATTCGATGAGCTGGCTCGTGCCGACCTCACCCTTGCGCGTGGCACTAACTCTTAATTCTTCATTCTTAATTCTTAATTCCCTTGTCAGCGCCCCTTCCTTCCATTTCTTCTGATTACCCACCAGACACAGCCACGCGCAACGCTTCGTCTGCTGGAACATCTGTTCGTAGTCGGCTGGCTCGGCGGGCTCTAACAGGAATATCTCGATGAGGGCTCCCGTTTCCTTGCGGAAGTGCAGTCGTGCCTGGATGACGCGCGTGTTGTTCATCACCATCAAAGCCCCCTGCGGCAGGTGTTTGGGCAGGTTGTAGAACACATCCTCCCCCACCTCACCATGCTTATACAGCAACAGCTTCGAGTGGTCGCGCTCTGCCTTCGGAAACTTCGCAATGCGCTCGTCAGGCAGGTCGTAGGTATAATCGCTGATATGTATTTCTTTCGTATTCATCGTTTACAACAGTTTCAGCAACGCCTTGACGACGGCAAAGAGCAGCGTCAGGCAAAGCACGGCAATGGGAATGTCGCACATCTGGCGCGTATAGACGGCCGGACGCGTAATGCGGCAATAGCCTTTGTAGACGCAGAATCCGACAAAACCGCCCCAAATCAGTCCGACGGTAATATCTCCGGGATAGTGCACGCCCAGATAGAGCCGCGTATAGCAATTGATGAGCGACCACGCCACGAGGAAGATTGTCAGCAGTCGCTGACGCATCAGCAACGACATGAATATCGCTATGGAGAACGTGTTGGCCGCATGAGCCGAGAAGAATCCGTATTTTCCGCCGCGATAGCCGTCAACGGTATCAACCAGCATGCCAATTTCAGGGTCGCGACCAGGGCGCCAGCGCGCGACAAGGGGTTTGACGATGGTGTCGTCAACGGCTCCTGCCAACAGCACACATGCTCCGGCAGCAGCCAGAACGAGCAGGATGTCGCGAACGGTGCTATTGCTTTTCAGCACGACATAAAACAACGCCAGATACAGGGGAATCCACGTCTTGGCATTGGTCAACGTCATAATGATCGTGTCCATGAAGAGCGAGTCGCTGCCATTGAACCAAAGCAGCAGTTGCTTGTCAAAATGAATCAGTTCTTCCATATCATATTACTTCTATTTCCGATACTTCCAACCAGCCTTCCTTGCCGTCAGCCACACGAATCTTCCGCCATTCACGCATGGTTGCATCAGTCACCGTGACCTTCGTTCCTTCGTGCAGGATATACAAGTCGGTGCCATTCTTCGACGGCGTACTCTTCACATTGACTGCCGACTTGATGACGATGGCTCCCGTGCGCTGCGTCAGGTTGCGCTTCTGCTGCCAGGCAAAGAGATTGCTCGTCAGGAACACAAGCAACAGCAGGATGCCGCCGAAGAATCCTATCTTGCGCAGCCAGATGCGGTCGGAGAACAAGTAGAACAACGCTAGTACGATGGCAATAATCAAAGCCACAAGAGCCGTGCGAGCCCAACCGTCGACACTCATCACGTTGACCAGCGAACGGTACCACGTCACAAAGAACATCTCCGACTCAGGCGTAATCTTGTCGATAGTCTTCGAACGAGCCATCTGCAAGTTGAAGCGTATGTCCTCGTCGCCTGGCGACAGCAACAACGCACGCTCGTAATTGAGCACGGCTTGCGTCATCTGATCCATACGATAGTAGCAGTTGCCGAGATTATAGTAGAGGTCGGCACTGACGCCCTGTTTCAGCAAGGCCTCGTAGTCCTTGGCCGCCTGCTGATAGCGTTCCTGCACATAGGCGCTGTCAGCCTCCGCCTTCGTGACGGCCTGCGCAGCTAGTGGCACGAGCAACAGCAGCAATACAGCCGTCAACGGTTTTGTATTCTTCCCTTTTTTCATCGTCGCAGCAATCTGCGTAATGGCAGTCATTGCCGCATCATATACCTTATTCATATTACCTGTAGCGTCGCCCGGCGCATAGCGTGCAAACTCACATTCATCGAGCGCACCGATAAACTGGCTGATGGTCTCGCCGGAAACATTGTGCGACTCCAGCTGCTGACTGATATTTTCACGCGAAAGCTGTTCGACCGGCATGTTGAGCTTGTCGCCAACGTAGCCCCAAAGCGCGCGCAGCACCTCGTCGTAGAACTCGTTCTGCTTGCCACCCGCCATCAGCTTAGCAGCCTTCTTCAGTCGCTTGGTGGCTACCTTATTCGCCTTGCCTGCACGCTGTTTCACGATGTCGGCATTCTCGATAGCACGCTGACGGAAGATGATGAACAACGAAATGAATCCCAACAGCAGCACCGCCAGACTCACCCAATATTCCGTAGAGGCAAAGAAGAATTCATCGATGCCGCGCTGGCGGGTTTCGCCAGTCTTGATGTAATGGATGTCGCTGTTCAACTGCTTGATATCCTCCTGCCCGGTATAGGTCGCCGTAGCCGTGCCACTACCCTTTTCCACATGGAGTTTGAACGGCTCGGTCTTCACCGTCTTATAAGCGTTGGCCTGCGTGTCGAAGTAGACGTATTCAATGGCAGGAATCTCGAAATCGCCCTGATGACGTGGAACAGCGAGGAAGTCGTAGATGATGGAGCCTTCAAGACCGTTCGTCGTCAGCTGGGTCTTGTCAGTGACTTTGGCGTCGTAGTGGTCGAAATCCTTGGGGAATTTCACCTCAGGCTGCTTCAACAGCTTCATATTGCCGACGCCTGAAACCACAACACGTAACTTGACGGGGTCGTTGGCCTTCACTTCGTTCTGGTCCAACTGGGCAGAAATGGAATAATGGCCGACACCCCCTGAGAATCCTGCCGGACGCTGCGGTAGCGGGTCTACCTGAATGGTAATTCCAGGGGCTTTGATTTGCTTCTTCACCTCGACATAGCCGGAACCGCCGTTGAAGAAGGCCTCGAAGGGGTCGACGTTGCGGTTCTGCTGCACGACAATTCCCTCGTAGGTAATGCTGGGAATCTCCAGCTTTCCCGTCGTCTGCGGGAACACGACATATTGCTGCCACGTGACGGTCTTATAAGCTCGGCCGTTGAGAGTTTCTATGTGAAACTGCTTTTCCTGAGGCAGGGGAACCTCGCGCGAGTAAAAGCTCTTCAAGTCGGCCATCTTACCATTCAGCTGGGTCAGTCCGACGAGCGTGTAAACCTTATACGTCAACAGAATGGGCTCCTGTTCGCGGACGTGCTGCTTCGATGCCGTCACCTTAATGAACAGGTCGCTGCCGGAAATGGCACTGCCGGCATTGCGGATTTCTCCCGTGCTGCTCTGCTGATGGCCGCCGCCCTGTTGTCCGCCCTGCTGAGCCTGTCCGCTCACCTTGATGTGCAGTTCGTTCGACGTGATGCTCCTGCCGCCTACGGTTACGTGGGCAGCAGGAATGGTAAACGTACCGTTCTTATTAGCCGAGAGGATATAGGTGTAGGTGATGCTCGACGAACTCGATGTATGGCCGTTGACCATCTGAAAACTCGACTGCTGTGACGTCGACGGACCCATCAACACGTCGAAGGCGTCAGGGATGTCGCCTGCGCGGAAACCTTTTGCGTCGTCGGTGTTCACCGTATAGCTCAAACGGAATTGCTCGCCCACAGCAACCTGTGCCGGAGCGCGACCTGTGAGCGTCTGACCTATAGAGGTGAGAGGTGAGAAGTATGAGGTGAGAGATATGACCATCAATAGCAGAAGCCTTGACGGTGTAGATATATTTTTCATATGCGGTAGCAAATTATTCACTTTTCACTATTCCCTTTTTACATTAACTTACCAGTTCTTTTCCAGGCGGCGCTTCTGCGGCTGCTGCTGAGCCTTCTTCATGCGCTCCTGTGTCTGTTTCTCTTCCTGCATGGCAGCATTCAGCAACTGCTCGGCATTCTCCTTGCTCATCTGCTGTTTCTGTTGCTGCTGCTCTTGCTTTTGCTCGTCCTGCTTCTGCTGCTGTTGCTGCTGCTTCTGCTGGTCTTGCTTGTCTTGATTATCCTTATTATCCTTATTTTGCTGGTTCTGATCCTGCTGCTGGTCTTGCTGCTGACGCTTGCAGAGTTCCAAGTTGTAGCGCGTCTCGTTGTCGGTAGGATTGTTGCGCAACGCTTCCTTATAAGCTTCAATGGCTTCGCCGAACATCCTGTGTTGCTGACAGATAACGCCCATGTTATGATAAGCCTGAGCACGGCGCAGTGGATTAGTTTCCAGCTTGGCAGCCTTCTCCAACTGGGTGATGGCGAGCGAGTCCTTACGCTGCCCCATCAGTGCATTGCCGAGGTTATAGTTCGCCTGCGGATTCCGTTCGTTGCGTTCTACCGCCTTCCGATACGACACCTCTGCCTCTGCCACATTGCCCTTGCGATATTGCTTGTTGCCCTGCCGAATCATCTGCCGGTCGGTCTGAGCATTAGAGGTGAGTGGTGAGAGGTAAGAGGTAAGAGAAATGAACAAGAGCAGAATGAGGCGGGTTTTAAACAACGACAAGTTCTTCAGCATCGGGTTCTTGATTTCAAGGATGCACACCTCCAATATCAACAGCAACAGCACGATGATGGCCACAGCCTGGAACTGCTCGTCGTAGTCACTGTAAATCGTAGAGGATGTCTCTTTCTTCGCCAACTTGTCGAGCTCGTTATCCAACTGCTCCTGCGCATTGGTATTGTTCTCGACGTGGATATAGGCGCCGCTGCCGGCATCGGCCAACTGGCGGCACATGTCCTCGTTCAATGCCGACATCACCGTCTGACCGCTATTGTCCTTCATATAGTCGCCATTGCCTGTAGGAATCGGAGCGCCATTCGGCGAACCGACACCGAGCACATACGTGTTCATACCTTTCTCCTTAGCTTCCTTGGCAGCTTCCAGCGCACCGCCTTCGTGGTCTTCGCCGTCGGTAATGACAATGATTGCCTTACCGATGTTCTCCTCCTGCGTAAAACTATGCGAGGCCATCGAGATAGCCGCGGCGATATCGGTGCCCTGCGTGGGAATCATGTCGGGCGTGATGCTCGAAAGGAACATTTTTGCCGAGACGTAGTCGCTGGTAATGGGCAGCTGCACAAAGGCATCGCCGGCAAAGACAATCAGTCCGATTTTGTCGTTGGTGAAGTGGTCAACAAGATTTTCCACCATCATCTTCGCACGATCCAGGCGACTGGGCGTGACGTCCTCGGCCAGCATCGAATTACTGATATCCATACAGATGATGGTCTCGATGCCTGTACGCTTCTCGTGACTGATTTTCGTACCTAACTGCGGACGCGCCAAGACAACGATGAGCAATGCCAATGCCGCCAGCAGCAAGTAGAACTTCACCATCGGACGGAATCGCGACACGTCGGGCATCAGCTGGCGAACCAGTTCAAGGTCACCGAACTTGCGCAGCCGTTTCTTCTGCTGACGAACCATGAAAAAGCGTATCAGCGCCAACAGGGGAATCAGCACTAATAAATATAGGTATATGGGGGCTTCGAATCTAAACATTTCTTCTTACGGTAATTTTCTGAATATCGTGATGCGGAGCAGCAATTCCAGCAGCAACAACAGGACTGCCGCCAGTGCAAAAGGCTGGTAAGCCTCGTAGCGACGGCTGAATTTCTTGACGTTCAGCTTAGTCTTCTCCAGTTTGTCGATAGCTTGATAGATGTTCTGCAACTCGCGGTTGTTCGTGGCACGATAGAAGTCGCCATCCGTTGCTCCGGCAATGTCGGACAGCGTCTTCGTGTCAATCTCAACAGGCAGGTTCACATAGCCGGGCAGACCCGTTGCCGAAGGCGGGAAGGGCGCAGTGCCTTTCGTGCCGACACCAATCGTGTAGACGCGAATGCCCAGACTCTTGGCAATCTCTGCGGCAGTCATCGGCGAGAGGTCGCCGCGGTTGTTCGAGCCGTCGGTCAACAGAATGACCACGCGGCTCTTCGCCTTCGAATCCTTCAAGCGAGAAACGGCATTGGCCAAACCCATGCCGATGGCTGTTCCGTCTTCGATGCCGCCGCCTTGCGGACCGCGCGCTGCGATGTCGGTGCGCACGTTCTGCAACAGACTCAGCAGCGAGCTGTGGTCGGTAGTCATCGGACACTGCGTAAAGGCCTCACCGGCAAAGATGGTCAGTCCGATATTATCGTTTGGACGGCCTGCGATAAACTCTGCTGCCACCTGCTTGGCGGCTTCTATACGGTTCGGTTTCAGGTCTTCGGCCAGCATCGACGTCGACACGTCCATAGCCATCATGATGTCAATACCTTCCACCGTCTGGTTTTTCCAGGAGTTCTGTGTCTGCGGACGCGCCAGGACGCACACCACGAGCACGAAGACCGCCATGCGCAACAGGGGCTGCAGAGGCATGAGCGTCACTTTCCACGAACGCGGTGCGAAGCGATAGGCATTGGTATCGCCAAGGCGAATCGTGGGCTCGGCCTTCTTCCTGTACATCAGATACCACACGAGGTAAGGTATCAGCAGCAACAGCAGTAAAAAATATTCTTTATTGGCAAACTCCATTTTAACTCAACAGTTGATATACATTATATATAACATAGCAGAAGAGCACCGCTGCGACAACGGCAATCACTGCTATCACGGCCTTCAACACGCGACGCTCCTTCTGCGAACGCTGATCGGCGGCAGAAAGCACAGGCTTCTGCACCTCTTCCGTCGGCTGGTTCTCGAGCTTCGTCTGGTTGATGAAATCGATGGCACTCACGAGGTTGGCGTCGTTCTCGTTCACCAGCGTAGAATATTTGGCGAACTTCACCAGGTCGGCAGTGCTAAACAGCTGGCGCAACTCGTCCAGACTCTGTTGGTCGCCCTGCGACATCAGGCGTTCGATAATCTCGCTACTGGTCATTTCCATTGCAGAGAATCCGTAACGCTCCTCAATATACTTACGCAGCGTCTCGGTCAGCTTCGTATAGTATTCTTTCTGGTCTTCCGACGACACCATCTTGTCGGCCTTGATTTGCTCAATCTCCTTCATCGCCTTCTGATGAGGCAGCAGGCGGCGCACAATCTTGATATGGGTGATGATGGGCTTGTTGTCGCGCAACCGCAAGTAGAGCCAGTATCCCAACGCCAGCAACAGCAACAACAGCACGCTCAGCCAAAACAGCAGGCTCCAGTCGCTCCACTGGAAGGGACTGTCCTGCACATCTTTAGGTCCGAAGAAGGCGTTCATCTGCGTCGTGTCAACTTCCACCTCTACCACTTTTAGTGCCAGCTCCTCGGTTTTCACCTCCTTGCCGTTGACCTTGACCACAAATGGCGGCAGCGGATAGAGGTTGCCGTCGAACGAGGTCAGAATAATCTGCATCGTGTTCCACGTCGGATGCTGCGTGTTGATAACCTCAACGCCCGGCACCACCATCTGTCGCGCCTTCAACTGGGGCCATTCTATCTTGGCTCCCTCGTCGGCATCGACAGTCAGCATCACCTGCGCCTGCTCGCCTATCATCATTTCAATAGGATTGATGACAGCTTTAACGCTTGCTTGCGCCATCGCAAGCAACGTACTGATAATCAACCCTATAAAAATCAACGTTCTTTTCATCAGCTTCTTTGTTTAAACAGCATCAGCAATGCCTTCACGTAGTCCTCATTGGTAGCAATACTGACCAGGTCGACATTACTCTTGTTCATCGTTTCGCGCAGCACTTCCTGACGCTGGCGCCAGTACTTTTCATGAGCCTGACGCAGGCGTTTGCTCGACGTGTCAATATACTGCTCGTAACCCGTCTCGGCATCCACCACGCGCATCAGTCCGACATCGGGCAACTCGCGGGCGCGCTGGTCGTAAACCTGCAAAGCCACTACGTCGTGTTTGCGGTTGGCAATCTGCAGGGGCTGCAGGAAGTCCTGACGGTCGTAGAAGTCGCTCAGCACGAAGGCTGTGCAGCGACGCTTCGACACGCTGGTCAGAAACTCCAGTGCCTGCTTCACGTCCGTACGCTTCGACTGCGGATGGAAGTCCAGCATTTCGCGGATGATGTAAAGGATGTGCTTGCGGCCTTTCTTGGGCGGGATATACTTTTCTATGCGGTCGGAGAAGAACGCCACGCCGATTTTGTCGTTGTTCTGGATGGCCGAGAAGGCAATGGTAGCGGCAATCTCCGTCACCATGTCGCGCTTCATCTGACGCTGCGTGCCGAAATCCAGCGAACCGCTGACGTCAATCATCAGCATCACCGTCAGCTCGCGCTCCTCCTCAAACACCTTCACGTAAGGGCGGTGGAAGCGGGCGGTCACGTTCCAGTCAATATCGCGGACATCATCGCCGTACTGATACTCGCGCACCTCCGAGAAGGCCATACCCCTACCCTTGAAGGCGCTGTGGTATTGCCCTGCGAAGACGTTCGAGCTCAGCCCGCGAGCCTTAATCTCAATCTTCCGTACTTTTTTTAATATCTCACTTGTTTCCATATCGTTATCTAGATGTTCTAGAATATCTAGAGTTTCTAGAATCAGGGCACTTCCACTTTGTTAATTATCTTCGAGACGATTTCCTCGCTGGTCACATTCGAGGCCTCGGCTTCGTAAGTCAGTCCGATGCGGTGGCGCAGCACGTCGTGAGCAATGGCGCGAACGTCCTCAGGCACCACATAGCCGCGACGCTTGATGAAGGCGTAGGCGCGGGCTGCCTTGGCCAAATTGATGGAGGCACGGGGCGAACCGCCGAACGATATCATGTCCTTCATATCCTTCAGGCCATAGCGGTCGGGATAGCGCGTGGCAAACACGATGTCGGCAATATACTGCTCAATCTTTTCGTCGATATACACCTCGCGAACCACCTGACGGGCTTTCAGAATCTCGTCGGAAGTGGTTACGGGACGCACCTTCGGCAGCGATTCCTGGATGTTCTCGCGGATAATCTTCTTTTCCTCATCGATGGTCGGATAGCCGATGACCACCTTCAACATGAAACGGTCCATCTGCGCCTCGGGCAGCGGATAGGTTCCTTCCTGCTCGATAGGGTTCTGCGTGGCCATTACCAGGAAGGGGTTCGGCAGTTCGAACGTGTCGCTGCCAATTGTCACCTGCTTTTCCTGCATGGCTTCCAGCAACGCACTCTGCACCTTCGCCGGAGCGCGGTTGATTTCGTCCGCCAGCACGAAGTTGGCAAACACGGGGCCGCGCTTCACCTGGAACTTTTCTTCTTTCTGCGAGTAAATCATCGTACCCGTCACGTCAGCAGGCAGCAGGTCGGGGGTAAACTGAATGCGGCTGTACGTCGCGTCAATCAGCTGAGCCAGCGTCTTGATAGCCAGCGTCTTTGCCAGTCCCGGCACACCTTCCAAGAGGATATTACCATCACTCAGCAGACCAATCAACAGCGAGTCCACCAAATGCTTCTGTCCTACAATCACCTGATCCATGCCCGAAACCAAGTTCTGCACGAATCCACTCTGTTGTTCTATCCGAATGTTCAATTCACGGATGTCAATAGCTTCTGCCATAGTCCTATTTTCTTTATTATATACTCAATTTTCGTTTTCTGAGGTGCAAAAGTACTCATTTTCCAGCTTATAACGCACATTTGTACATCTAAATAATATTAAATTAAGTTTTATTTTGTACCTTTGCCACGGAAATAACAAAAGATTAACTATCGCTATGGATATCAAACGCATCATGTGCAACCCCCTGCAGGAGAACTGCTACATCGTCAGCGACGAAAGCCGCGAGTGTGTCATCATCGACTGCGGAGCCTATTACGACGAAGAGTGCACGGCCATTCAGCGTTACATCACAGACCAACAGCTGAAACCCGTACACCTCCTCGCCACACATGGTCATCTTGACCACAATTTCGGCAACGTTTTTATTTACAAAACATACGGCTTGAAACCCGAGATTTGCGAGGGTGACAAAGAGTTGCTCGAAAACCTGCCACAACACGCCCAAGAGCTCTTTGGCATGAATATCCCCGACGAACAGCCACCCATCGGACGTTTGCTGAAAAATGACGACATCATCACCTTCGGCAACCAACAGCTGCGAGTCATCCTCACACCCGGTCATTCCCACGGCTCAGCCATCTTCTACAGCCAGGCGGAAAACGTCGCATTCTCCAACCAACGTTCACAGTGTGGCGTTGCATTCTCAGGTGACACGCTCTTCCGCATGAGCATCGGCCGAACCGACTTCGCCGAAGGCAGCTGGACGGACATGGAGCAAAGCCTCCACACCATCGCCGCCCTCCTACCCCCCGACACCCTCATCCTACCCGGCCACGGCCCTCAAACCACCCTCTCCGACGAACTCGCCCACAATCCCTACATGAGATTCTAATCACCTTCCCTGCTGTCCGGCGCTCTGCTCCCTGCTGTCCACCCGACACTTCCCTGCTATCCGCCGTTCATCAGGGAGCAAACCGCCGAACACTACCGGGCAGAATCACTTCTTTGCAGACATCTTCGCCAGAAGTGAGTCGGGATGCGCCTTGGCGTACTCTTCCAACGAAACGCTGTTCTTGCGCGCCTCCGCCATTTCCGCTTCACGCTTCGCGTCCGCCGCCTCGCGCTCCGCCGCAATGGCCTTCTGCTCGGGACTGTTCTCGGCTGCCGAACAGCCGAGCACGCGCCCGCCGTTCAACGCCCCGCCGCCACCGCGACCTGCACCGCCCTTCTTCGCACGCTCCAGACGCAGCTTCGCGGCCTCGTTGTCATATTGGTAGCTTCTATTCTCCCAATTTTTCAGACGCATGGCCGTGTTCCACGTCTTTTGCATTTCGAAGAGCATCTTTTTCCCCGACCGGTTCTCCTGCGCCCAGTAGTTATAGAAGTTGTTAATCATCTCGTGATCAAACTTGTCGCCAAACGCCCTGCACTCTTCCAAGAAAGCCTTCTTACGAAGCGGCAACGTTTCCTTAAGACTCTTACGACCGCGCTTCTTCCTCGTCCGGGCGGTAGCCTCACCTTCAAAACCAGCTTCAGCATCGCGTCCTACGATAGATAGATTTTCTGAAACTTTTTCTTTATTTTCTTTTTCTAGTGTAAGGGGGCTGGGGGAAGAGGTTCTTTTGCTTTTCCTTGTTTTTCTGCTCTTTAAAGTGCAGCGCACCCCAAAAAAATTACGCAGCCTCTTCTGCTCCGCACCGACAACAGCCTGTTCGGCTTCATCCATCTTTACAAATATGGAAGCGGCCATGTACTGGTGACGCAACGCCTCATACGCAAGCGTCCCCACACTGTCACTACTGATACCACTGATTCTCAGCAGTTCATCAATATCTTTCTCAATCTGCTTCACGTCGAAGTTTATGTTCTCGACGTCCTGTTTTTTCTTACTGTTTTCAAAATTCATTTTTTTAATGTGTCGAAAATTGCCTCTCTTGCACTACCACGGTGATATAGATTGGCGTTATTCATCCCGTGGCTCGGAGCCGTGCTCAGTTTTTGACTGCTGGCTAACATCTGAAAAGAATGCAGCAGAAACTCGCGAGTTCGAATTCTGCTGCAAAGATAAGGCAAAAAACCACCCCTTCCAAATAGTTTGGGGTGGGTCTGAGACTAATTCTGAGACTTCTGAGACTTTTCTTGGCAATAAAAAATCCGTTCTGAGAGTAGAACGGAGATTATTTGTTTAATTCTGCCTGAATGGCGGCTCGCAATTCGAGGGCAAACTTGGTAAATTTTTTATCGATTGGCCATTTATCAATACGTAATATCATGTATTTGTTGTAATTAAAGGTACTCGAAATCGTTCCCTCAGGGCAGTCCTGCATCTTCATCTTCAGAGGTAATGTCTTCGTACGACGCTCAAACTCAGCCTGATTCTGATAATCATAGTCATCGCGCAATACACAAAAGACAACCGCCCAAGCACTTTTTTTTGTCATATAAAAACTGACATTCTCAATGGCTCTTGCCAACACTTCGTCAGTCAGCCCTTCATGCTCATATAACATAATGTTATCAGGCATAGAACTATAGTCTACCTCCAATCCATACTCTTTTGCACGACGGCAAAGGATGTCGGTGATGATGGAAATGCGGTCTAAAATTTTAAAGAAACTGTCTATCTCCTCCTTCTTCCCTGGATCGCTAAAAGGGAAACGGTGGGCGAATTGACGCCACGACACGTCATCGTCTTTCACACAATTCCAAGTTTTCGACAACGACATGCTGGCAAACTCCCTGATGAGTTCTTCGCGCTCTACCAGCAATTCTTCCAGCGGATTAAGTGCGTCGTAGGCATTTCCTATGATTTGCCTGATACTTGGCAAAGATTTCTGATAGGCCGACAAGAACTCCAGCATGAACCGAATTTCAAAATGGTTCCGAAGCCAACTGCCATAGTTCTCATATTCAGTAGCTGGAATTCCACTGATGCGACTGCCAAGTTCCTCCCACAGCCGCTTGCGCAGCCATCCTATCGAGAACAGCGTGTTGGCATTTCTCTGCATCATTTCAACACGATGCTGCATGACAGGGGAAAAACTGACGTCGTATTGTCCAGCGTTGTTATTCTGAATCGTCATGGTTAAAAATCTCCCCAAGGATTATCGATGTCAACATCAAATTCGTACCTCAACAATTCGAATAAATATCCCATCGTCAGACTATAGTCAGATGTGTCGAAGTCAACGTCATTCTTGGCAGCCAACTTCGTTGCCTTCTTAATGAACTTACTAAAGAAATCGAAAAAACTAATAATCGTTCTGTCCTCAGAATCAGGGGGCATCATACGTAATAGCTCACCATAGAATTGATTGGCACAAACCAAATAATTGGCCTCATAATTATGAGGGACATGGCTATACAGCGAATCAATGATTATCTGCTCTGCTTCGTTAAACCCCAACTCCAAACCGTATGCCAAGTGCTCAGACATCGCCTTCAACGTTGCCAACACATTTTTAACAATAGGCTTTGGATCGTCTTTATTCCAGTCGAAAGGAACTCCACATTGCTTAATCAAAGAGTCCTGCATCACAATATTGTGGTCAGACGTCCAACCATATATTTCGTGATAGACCTTTCGAGCCTCATCAATACTCATGGTCTCCTCCGCATCAGCACCATATCTGGCCTCCACGTCCTTCTGAAGTTCAATAGGCGACTTGTGCGTCACCATATAATCTTCCATTACATCATTTACTTCACTTGCCATAGGATTTTTTGTTTCATTATGTTTCCAGTTTGCAAAGGTAACACAATTCAACCGAAAAACAAAACATTTACCCGAATATTTCCCTCCCCTTCCTCCACCATGGAATCACGAGGTTCCGTCCCCATGATTATTATTTTGTTCCCATATGTTTTTTCTCCAAATATTTTGTAATAAAATATAAAACAGGAAACATAACGAAACTTAGTAGAGTCCATGGAAAGAAGAAAAGGAAAGCATAACCACAACCTTCAATACCTTCTAAGTAGATAGAGTATATAATGGTTAGTATGCAGATGTTGAAGAAATATAAGAATATGACAGCGATACAGAATATAGATGTGGGGAGAGGAGCTCTCTCAGAAAAGAATCGTGAATTAATTATCAATTGGAGAACGATAGTTAGTAGACTGCCAATGCTTGAAATCATAATACAATCTTTAAATGGCATAAATGTAAGTTGTACTTCATAGAAAAGTATACCCATGAGACTCCCTATCAACAAAAAACATCCAATATAAATGATTTGAGATAATTGACTGAAGCGTTTCATCTGTTTTTTTATTATTTGTCCTCAAGTTAGTTTCGTCTTATTCATTTCATCTCTTATTATACCACAGCCTGAATACGGGGACTTCTAATAGATACCATCTGTGAAATCACGGAGTCGGTTCTGATCATATTTAGGAGTCCGCCAACTTTACTGTGATTTATGACTTGTTTCCTGCTGCAAAGGTAACAAAATTCGCCCGAAAAACAAAACATTTGCCCGAATATTTTCCCAAACCCTTTCCTCCGCTCTCCGCCATCAACTGCCGCACAAACCGCCGAACACTTACCGGCAGACCAATACTCCGACACTATCCGCCAATAGTCCAAAAGTATTTTGCAATACTCCGAAAGTATTGAAAAACACTCTTGCCGCGTTTTTTCTCTCCCGATTGCTACTTTTTCCGCAATTTTTCCGTTTTTCCGCATTGTATTTCAAAATTATCGTCCCATAATCTACAAAATAAAACCCTGACCACGAATGATCAGGGCTTCATTTTGATGTGATTCCTTGGTCACAGCAAAGCCGATGGGATAGGCAGCCACCATGCGCTTCAAAGCCTCGGGATGCTTCGTCATGTAGTTCTCGAGCAGGGCAATGAGCACGGAAGCACCCTGCGAGTGTCCGGCGAGGATGAACGGGCGACCCTGGTTCAGGTTCGTGAGGTAATAGTCGAGTGCGTCGGTAGCATCGAACTTAGAGACGTAGTCGATGATGGCACGATAGTCCGAACCGTGCTTCGGCATGGAAATCTGGCGGTAGAGGGGCATGAAAACGTTACAACTCTCGTCGAACACGGCAGTCTGAATCTGGCGCACCATCTGCGCACCTGAAATCATCATGGATGCGACGAGCGTAAAAAGATGCTCCTGTTTCATATTGTTTTCTATTTATAATATTGCTTATACCATTCTGCAAAATGACGGAGTCCTTCTCTTAGCGTGATTTTCGGCGTAAACCCGAAGTCGCGCTCCAAGGCCGTCGCATCAGCATACGTCGTGGGTACATCGCCTGGCTGCATGGGGACGAGCTGCTTGTGCGACTCGAAGTCAAAGTCTGAAGGCAGGACTCCTGCGCGAACCAGTTCCTCCTGCAGAATCGTCACGAAGTCCAGCAGATTCTCGGGCTGACCACCACCGATATTATATACGGCATATGGAGGAACGGGCAGGCCGTCCTCGCCTTTCTCGCGAGACGGGGCACCTTGCATCACGCGGACAACACCTTCAACGATATCATCGACATAGGTGAAGTCGCGACGACAATTGCCATAATTAAAAATCTGGATGGTACCACCCTTCAGCAACTTGTTGGTAAATCCGAAGTAAGCCATATCGGGTCTGCCGGCAGGGCCATAAACGGTAAAGAATCTCAGTCCCGTCGAAGGGATGTTGTAGAGCTTCGAATAGCAATGCGCCATCAGCTCGTTCGACTTCTTCGTGGCCGCATAGAGACTCACCGGATTATCCACCCTGTCATCGGTCGAGAACGGCACCTTCTTGTTGCCGCCATAGACACTCGATGATGAAGCATAAACCAAGTGCTGCACGGGGTTATGCCTACACGCCTCCAATATATTGTAGAACCCTATCATGTTACTCTGTATATACGCATCGGGATTCTCAATGGAATATCGCACGCCAGCCTGCGCAGCGAGGTTCACCACCACATCAAAGTGATAATCCGCAAAGAGCTTGTCAATAAGCGCCTTGTCTGCCAAATCACCTTTCACGAAAGAATAATCTATTCCAGCAGGCTTGGCTTGCTCAATCTCGCGCAGCCTGTAATCCTTCAGCGACGGGTCGTAGTAGTCGTTCATATTATCCAATCCTACCACTACCCCACTCTGCATATCTTTAAACAACCGCAGCACCAGATTCGAGCCAATAAACCCGGCACTTCCCGTGACCAATATGGTCTTTCCATTCAACTCAATTCTTTCCATATTCGTTTTATTTATATTTTGCCTGCTTTCGCTAAATCGCATGCTTCATAATACGTATCTAAACTTCCAATGTCAAACCTTCCGGCACTCATCTTCCAGGCGTGCATGGTAGTATGTTCCACCATATAATGCGCCAAGTTGCCTGGAGCATCCTTGCCACAGCCATTCTCAACAGAATGCCGCACCAAGTCCAAGTCCTTCTTCATATATATATAAAAAGGTGGAACGGCCCAGTGACTCTTTGGCACTTGAGGCTTCTCCTCCATACCAAGCACCTTGTTGTCAGCATCCAACTCTACGACGCCTGTGCGTTGCAGTCTCTCAATCGAGGGCTGCTCGTGGCACATAATGCAACTCGTTCCTTTCGCCTTGGCAAAGTCCACGAACTCCTGAAACGAGAAGAACAACAGATTATCCGCCGCAACGACCAGCATATCATCATCTATCTGCAATTTCTCCATCGCAAACAGCAAATCACACACCGCCCCTAAACGGGTTTCATTGGTCTCAGTCCCGTCATCAACAATGGTGATGGGCTTCACCCATCTACGGTCTGAGGTCTGAGGTCTAAGGTCTAAGGTCTCTTCGCCTTTGACCGAGTCCCTTTGACCTTGGTCTTTCGCCCATTGGGCGAATATCGGTGCGAACTTGTGATTCGTGATAATGATGTGCTCGTCAATCTCCGGAATCCGATCGATATCATCCAGCATCCGACCCAGAATCGTATTCTCACCTATCTTCAGCAACGGCTTCGGAAAGTTCTTCGTCAACTCCCCCAACCTCGTTGCATACCCTGCCGCTATAACTATATTCTTCATAAACCTGTGTTAACTTATTTCATAAAACATGCTTAATTCTCCAACGATTCTTTATACCACTCGAATAATTTCCGAACGCCATCCTCAATCTCCACCTTATGCGTCCAACCCAGCGAATGCAACTTGCTTACATCTATCAGTTTACGCATAGTTCCATCAGGCTTGCTGACATCGAATTCCACCGTGCCTTCAAAGCCCACGGCTTTCACTACCAGCTCGCTCAGTTCGCGGATGGTGAGTTCTTTGCCAGTACCGACATTGATATGGCAGTTGCGAATCTCACCCAGGCTGGGGATGTAACCACCACGGCCTGCGCTGTGGTTGCGGTCAACTGCACCGTCGGTGCTGGCGCCATAGTGTACTGAACTGTATTTCTCGATACCGATGATGTCGCTGAAGTTCACATTCAATAGCACATGCACGCTGGCATCCGCCATGTCTTCAGACCACAGGAATTCGCGGAGGGGTTTGCCTGTGCCCCACAAGACGACCTTGTTGTCATAGATTCCATACTTAGCGAGAACACGAAGGACTTCTTCTTTTTTAGACGAACACGGATTGCACGAATCTAACGAATCTTTTTTAGAGTCAAGAATTTGAGAATTAGAGAATTCATTTCCTGAGAGGCCTGCGCCGGTGACGCCTTCGACAGGGCGTTTGTTCAGGTCGATGGCTATCTTGTCCCAGGCTCCATCGTGAATGAGCTTGGCCAGATACACCTTGCGCATCATAGCCGGCATCACGTGCGAGTTCTCCAAATGGAAGTTGTCGTTGGGACCATAGAGGTTCGTGGGCATTACGGCAATGTAGTTGGTGCCGTACTGAAGGTTGTAGCTCTCGCACATCTTCAGGCCAGCAATCTTCGCAATGGCATACTCCTCGTTGGTGTATTCCAACGGGCTCGTCAGCAGGCAGTCCTCCTTCATGGGCTGGGGTGCATTCTTGGGATAGATGCAGGTGCTGCCCAGGAACAGCAGTTTCTTCACGCCGTGGGCATACGCCTCGCTGATGACGTTGCACTGAATCTTCATGTTCATCATGATGAAGTCCGCCCTATACAGCATGTTCGCCATGATGCCGCCAACAAAAGCTGCCGCCAGCACCACTGCATCGGGCTTCTCTTCATCGAAGAACTTCTTGACAGCATTTTGATCCGTCAAGTCCAACTCCTTGTGCGAACGGCCAACAAGGTTATTATAACCACGTTGCTTTAAATTATTCCATATCGCTGAACCCACAAGGCCGTTGTGACCAGCAACGTATATCTTAGAATTCTTATCTAACATCTTTCTGCGTTTTCTGCAATTTCTGCGGGACTATTTAACGATTCCTTTTTCCAAATATTCGGCGAGGTTGGTGCGGACTTTGGCGGCAGCACCTTCAGCGGCAACCTTGGCAATGTCGTGCTCCACCATTAATTTAACCAATTGTTCAAAACTGGTTTTAGCTGGATTCCAGCCCAGTTTGGCTTTGGCCTTGGTGGGGTCGCCCCAGAGGTTAACGACATCCGTTGGGCGATAAAAATCCTCACTAACAGCCACGACAGTCTTGCCGATGAGTTTTTCAGGTCCCTTCACCACGATTCCCTTCTCATCAAGTCCTTTACCTTCAAACTCCAGTTCAATCCCCGCATGCTTGAAAGCCAATTGGGTAAACTCACGAACTGAGTGCTGTACGCCAGAAGCTATCACAAAGTCTTCCGGCTTCTCCTGCTGCAGAATCAGCCACATGCACTCTACATAGTCCTTAGCATAGCCCCAATCGCGCAACGAATCCATATTGCCTAAATACAAACAATTCTGAACGCCCTGCGAAATACGTGCTGCTGCCAGGGTAATCTTTCTTGTTACAAACGTCTCACCACGGCGTTCACTCTCATGGTTAAACAAGATTCCTGAACAGCAATACATATTATATGCCTCACGATACTCCTTCACAATCCAGAAACCGTATTGCTTGGCAACGGCATACGGACTATAAGGGTGGAACGGCGTATTCTCGTTCTGGGGAACCTCCTCCACTTTACCATACAGCTCCGACGTCGAAGCCTGATAGATACGGCACTTATCGGCCATTCCAAGTTGTCGCACAGCCTCAAGGATTCTCAGCACACCGACGGCATCCACATCTGCCGTAAACTCCGGCGAGTCAAAGCTTACCTGCACATGACTCTGCGCTGCCAGATTATATATCTCGTCAGGGCGCACCTTGCCAATGACGCCCAGCACACTCATCGAGTCACCCAAATCGGCATAGTGCAGATGAAAATGCGGCTTACCCTCCAGATGAGCAATTCTCTCACGGAAGTCCACCGATGAACGACGAATCGTTCCATGCACATCATATCCTTTCTCCAACAAAAACTCAGCCAGATAACTACCATCCTGACCTGTAATTCCTGTAATTAATGCGGTCTTCATATCTTTCTTTGCATTATTTTATCCATATCATTTGCAAAATTACATTTTTTCTCTGAAATAGAAGAAATAATCAGGTTAAAAAATATTTATAACCAAGCCTTGAAGCAACTCCGTCGCACAATCCCATACTCAGATACTAAATATTTGCATTTTCGTTTGGTTGGTTCATTTTTTTTTCGTACCTTTGCAGCCGAATTCAGAAAAGTGTGTTTCCGTCCGTGAAGCACCCTTCTTTCCAAGAAAACAAATTCCAACATTTGAATCATTAACGATATACTGTATATTAATATGTACACGAAAGAACAATTAGAGAAGCTGCCTATCCCAGAGCTGATGGAGATAGCCAACGAGCTGGGCGTCAAAGTGTCGCAGAACGACGAACTGGAGAACGTCATATACGCCATTCTGGACAAAGCTGCCGAACAGGCTGCTGCAGGAGAACCTGCCACCAAGCGCAAGCGCACACGCATAGCAAAGGACAATAGCAAGGTGTATACCGTAAACGGCTCGGAAAGCACCACGCTGGACAAAAAGGCCACCAAGGCCGAGAAGAAACCCACGCTGGATGCCCTGATAGCCGAACAGGCTGCTGCTGAGAAAGCCGAACAGGCTGAACAGGCTGCCGCCGAGCAGACTGAAGAGAAACCTGCACCCAAGAAGCGCGGACGCAAGTCGAAGAAGGAGCAGGAGGCAGAGGCTGCTGCCACAGAATCCGCTACTGCCGAACCTACTGCTGAGCCCGAGAAAAAGAAGACAACCCGCAAGAAGGCCGCCAAGAAAGAAGAGGCAGACCTGTTTACGGAAGAGCCCGCAGCCGATGTCATTCCCGAGGCTGCTACCGAAAGTGCCGGCGAAGAACTGTCGGCCGAGATGATTGGTCAGTTGCAGGAGAAGATGACTAACAACGGCGAGAGCGAAGAGGCTCCTATAGAGGAAGTTGCCGAAGGTGTTTGGGAAGGTGATCCCGGCGACGGCACAGACTTCATCACCGTTGTCGACCTGCCCATTGAAGATCAGGCAGCCATCCCGACAGTGGACATCTTTGACCGCCCCGTAGCACAACAAACCCAGAACGAGCCCGTAGCTACTGAATATCGCCAGCCGGCACAGCCTGCTGCATTCGACTTCGGAGAACTCATCACAGGTACCGGCGTGCTGGAAATCATCCAGGAAGGCTACGGTTTCCTGCGTTCATCGGACTATAACTACCTGTCGTCGCCGGACGACATCTACGTGAACCCACAGCAAATCAGACGCTGGAGTCTGAAGACGGGTGATGTCGTAGAATGTACCGTTCGTCCGCCGCATGACAACGAAAAATACTTCGCCCTGTCGAACGTCACCAGCATCAACGGACGCAATCCGCAGGAGGTGCGCGACCGCGTGGCCTTCGAGCATCTGACACCGCTGTTCCCCGACGAGAAATTCACCCTCTGCGGCAACGCGGAAACGACGAATCCGTCAGTGCGCATTGTCGACCTCTTCGCACCTATCGGTAAAGGTCAGCGCGCCCTCATCGTGGCACAGCCCAAGACTGGTAAGACGCTATTAATGAAGGATATAGCCAACGCCATTGCAGCAAATCATCCGGAGGCTTACATCATGATGCTGCTTATCGATGAGCGTCCTGAGGAGGTAACAGATATGGCTCGTACCGTCAACGCAGAGGTCATTGCTTCGACGTTTGACGAGCCTGCCGACCGTCACGTGAAGATTGCCGGTATCGTGCTGGAGAAAGCCAAGCGAATGGTAGAATGCGGACATGATGTTGTCATCTTCCTCGACTCTATCACACGCCTAGCACGAGCCTACAACACCGTTGCTCCCGCCAGCGGAAAAGTGCTTACCGGTGGTGTCGACGCTAACGCCCTGCAGAAGCCCAAGCGTTTCTTCGGTGCTGCCCGAAACATCGAGGGCGGCGGTTCGCTGACCATCATCGCTACCGCCCTGACCGATACGGGTTCAAAGATGGACGAGGTGATCTTCGAGGAATTCAAGGGAACAGGTAACTCGGAACTGCAGCTTGACCGCATGTTGGCCAACAAGCGTATATTCCCTGCCGTCAACCTGGTACTTTCTTCTACACGTCGCGACGACTTACTGCAGGATCAGACCACGCTGAACCGCATGTGGATTATCCGCAAGTTCATAGCCGAGATGAACCCCATCGAGGCCATGAGCACCATCCGCGACCGTCTGGTGCAGACGCACTCCAACGAGGAGTTCCTGCTCTCGATGAACGGATAAGACATATAACATTTACGCACCATGCAGAGCAAGGTATTACTCATCTATACAGGTGGGACCATCGGCATGAACCGCAATCCGCACACAGGTGCTCTGGAGCCTTTCGACTTCGAGCACCTGTTGCTGCGTGTGCCGGAACTGAAGCAGTTCAACATGCAGATAGACACGCATCAGTTCAATCCGCCCATCGACTCCAGCGATATGTCTCCACAGCTATGGACAGACCTGTCGCACGTCATTGCCGACAGTTACGACCAATACGACGGATTCGTCGTGCTACACGGCACCGACACGATGGCCTATACGGCCTCTGCCCTCTCCTACATGCTGGAGAACCTGACGAAACCCGTCATCTTCACTGGTTCGCAACTGCCCATCGGACAGCTCCGCACCGACGGCAAGGAGAATCTCATCACGAGCATTGAGATTGCCGCAGCGAAGGACGAAGAAGGTCATGCCCGTGTGCCGGAAGTAGGCATCTACTTCAACGGCCATCTACTGCGCGGCAACCGCACGACGAAGCAGAGTGCCGACGAGTTCAACGCCTTCGAGTCGTTCAACTTTCCGCACCTGGTAGACGCCGGCGTCAACATTACCTATCATGAGGAGCGTATTCTGAAACCCGACTGGAGCAAACCCATGACGCCACACTTCCGACTGGACAACAACGTGATTATCTTCTCGCTATTTCCCGGCATCCGCGAAGACCTCATTCGGCACATCATCCATACGCCCAACCTCAAGGCTATCGTGATGCGAACGTTCGGTTCGGGCAACGCACCCCAGCGTCCTTGGCTGCTGAACGCGCTCAAGGAAGGTACCAAGCACGGCAAGGTGATTGTCAACATCAGCCAATGTATGCAGGGAATGGTCGAGATGGGCAGATACGACACCGGCTTCCAGTTGAAGGAAGCCGGCGTGGTAAGCGGTTATGATTCGACGGTGGAAAGTGCCGTCACCAAATTGATGTTCCTGCAGTCACACTACAACGACCCAGAGAAGGTGCGCGAAATGATGAACCGCAGTATCAGGGGAGAAATTACGGTTTAGGCTATTCTCCCCCTCAACTCGGTTATATTACTGATGCTGGTCGCGAAGCAGGTCGTTGACGGTCTTCACGGGATTGAACGTCGACAGGGGAACCTCAACGAATACGGTCGACCAGTCGCTCATGGCACCATTCCACAAGCCAGGCAATTCGAGAGCTTGCAGTTCCTTGCCACTCTTTGACTTCTGAGAAATGAAGCCCGTTGTCGGGTCGACATACTTGGGCAGGTCGAAGGCGTTGCCCTTGTAGTCCTTCACGGCGCAGACGAGGTCGACGGGATTGAAGTGTGTGCCCTTGGTGAACATCTCCATATACTCCTTGTTCGACTTGTCAATCTGAGAACTCTCAAGAATCTGCAGGCTGACGGTACCATCCTGATTGTAGGTCAGGAACGGACCACCGCCAGGCTCGCCCACATTCTTCACGACGCCACACACGCGCATGGGGCGGTTAAGCTTGTTGCGCAGATAGATGACGAGTTCGGCATCCTCCAATTCCTTGATGTCAGCCTTGCGGCAGCAGAGGTCGTTCTGCACGAAACGGATGATGTCCTCAATCTGCTCGTGAGTGTACTTGCCGGTATCCAACAAGCGCAGATATTCGAAAGCCTTCTTCTGCAGGGTGACGAGTACACCGGCAATCACCTGCTTCCACTCGACGGTATCGTCCTTCAGACGATCGGGTACAACGTTGTCGATATTCTTCACGAAGATAACGTCAGCCTCAATCTCGTTCAGGTTCTCAATGAGTGCGCCGTGTCCACCCGGGCGGAACAACAGACTTCCGTCAGAGTTGCGGAACAGCGTGCCGTCAGGATTTGCGGCAACAGTATCCGTCGAGGGCTTCTGCTCAGAGAAGCTGATGTCGTACTTGATACCATACTTCTTGGCATAGAGGTCGGCCTTCTGAGCCACCTTGGCCTTGAAGAGTTCCATGTGCTCGTGACTGACGGTAAAATGCACGTGGGCCTCACCATTACTTGCTGCATACAAAGCACCCTCAACGAGGTGTTCTTCCATTGGTGTACGAGCACCCTCGGGATAGTTGTGGAACAGCAACAAGCCCTTGGGCAACTGTCCGTAGTTCAGTCCCTCGGCCTTCAGCATGTTGGCAGCTACGGCCTTGTAGTTACCCTCGGCAATGAGCGCCTTGATGCCCTTGCCCTGATTTTTCTGGCAGGCAGCATCCAGCTCGTCGTAGAAGGCAAACTTCTCAATGTTGTCGAAATACTTCTTCTCGAAATCGGTGGTAGGAACGTCGTAGTCAGCATCCACAAAGGCAAACATGTCCTTGAACATACGGCTGGCGGCACCCGATGCGGGCACGAACTTCACCACCTTCTTGCCCTCGGCCTTGTACTGTTGCCAAGCCTCAACATACTGCTTGCGCTCAGCGTCAGACGGGGCTACGATGCCCTTACCGATAGCTGCTGCGGCCTCCAATTTCAGGAAGGGGAAACCAGTTTTAAACTCACCTAATTGTCTCTCGATTTGTGCCTCAGAAATACCTTTCTGAGCCAACTGCTTCAGGTCTTGCTGTGATAACATAATATTGTTCGTTTTGATTAGTTTGTATATCTATCCTGCAAAGATACGAAAAGCTGACGAAACCGCCAAACATTTAACACAGAATTTAACGATTAATCACAAAATCGTCTCGGTCGTCCAAAACGCGGAACTTGCTGCGACGGCGTTGCAGTTCCGTAAGATCAAGATCAACGGTGAGACTTTCAATGCTGTTTTTATGACATTGGGCAAGGGCTTTGCCATAAGCGTCGACCACGACCGAACAACCGGCATAGTGGGAATGCTGGTCGTCGCCCACTCGGTTGCTGCCAATGAGATAGCATTGGTTCTCTATCGCACGGGAACGGGTAAGCAGTTGCCACGCTGACTGACGGGACTCGGGCCAATTGGCAACCAAAATAATAGCGTCATATTCAAGCGTATCAGCATAACGGCTCCAACACGGGAAGCGCAGATCATAGCACGTCAGCAACAGGAAGCGGAAATCTCCGTAGGTGACGACGATTTGCTCCTGACCAGCCGTATAGTATTCATCCTCGTGACCATAAGTAAAGAGGTGGTGCTTGTCGTAGAAAGAAACCTTGCCGCCTCGCCCGTCGACAAAATAGTGGCGATTGCGGAAAGAGCCATCTGGCAGACAAACAGCCAGGCTCCCGGCAATTGCACATTGCCGGCGCGCTGCTGTCTCCTGCATCCATAAGAAAGCTGGATTCGTCGCCTCATCGGCAGCAACACCGTGAGGTTTCGTTGCAAACCCCGTGCTCCACATTTCAGGCAATACGTAAAGGTCGCTCTCCTCAGCATTGGAGAGCAAATGGTCAGCACGGCGAATGTTTTCTTCAGGCTGAGCCCAGAGGATATCTGTCTGAAGGAGTGTAACGTTCAATATTCAAGCAGTTTAACGGATGATTTTCCCTTGAAGTCAACAATCTGGTCGATGAGGTAACAGCTGGCTTCGTCGGGCACGCAGACGGAAACATTGAAATGGAAACCGCTGGCGTCGACCTTCACAAACTCCATGTTATTCAAAACAGACTGCTGCAGAATCTGAGCAGGCACATTCTCGGCATACTGCTGTTTGCGGAAGTCACGCGAGAACAACTGGGTGGCGCCATTGAAGATGCTGAGATGGATAATATTGTCATAGTAAACATTCTCCACCTCCATGCCGTCATCATTGATGGTCTGATGGGTTACCTTATACTTCGTTGGATTGACGGCAATATACAGATGATAGCGCTGACTGTCGAAGAATACCACCGTGTCGCGCTTCAGCACTTCGGTGAGAGTTAGAATCTGGGGCTTCGACTGTTCGAACTCGTCCTTCGTATTTGTATCGTCACTCTTAACGAACTTCAACAAATCGCCATTCTGATTGCGGAACCACAACAAATGCTCGGTGTGTTTCTCTATGGGATAACGGTTGGAACCGACGAACAGCGTGTCGCCAATGACCCAAAAGCGGGCAGGCATGGAAGTACTGTCAGCATAGAAAATGGAGTCGCCCTTCATCTGGAATACTGCAGTTTCGTCGTCTTCCTCCATCCATACACCTTGCAGCAACTGCTTGGCTTCGCGGCTCTCCTCCTGATGAGATACAGGCTTCTGACCGCCACAGGCCACAAAGCCTATAGCCATCAGCAAACACATGATATGGTATAATACCTTATTCATATATAATATGAGCCTTTCTAATGCTTCTTTTTCCTATTCAAATCTCATTTCGCTTGCAAAGGTAAGAAAAAAAAATCGATTTACCTGCAAAAAATTTGGTTTTTTGCTCGCTAATTCGTACCTTTGCAGTCGTGATTGAACTACAGAGACATATAGAAATACTTCTTTTGGACAATGACTGCGTCATCGTACCCGACTTCGGAGGTTTCGTAGCACACCACGTTGCAGCCCGTTACGAAGCCGAAGACCACTTGATGTTGCCGCCCACGCGCACACTTGGATTTAACCCCCAATTGCGCATCAACGACTCGTTACTCGTGCAGTCGTATATCAATGCGCTGGACATCAGCTACCCCGAGGCTTTGCGTCGGATAGAACACGAGGTCGAAGAAATGAAGCAGAAACTCAACGAAAAGGGGTATTTTACCCTGGAGGATATCGGCACACTAAGTATCAATAGTGACGGTAACATCCAGTTTGATCCCTGCGAGGCAGGTATCCTGTCGCCCGACTTCTACGGACTCAGTGCTTGCGAGTTCCCCACACTGAAAGACGCCCGTGAGGCCAGAATGGCAGGCAACGCACTACCTGCAACCATAGAGAATGTCCAAGTTGCCGACCCCACCCTTTTGGAATTCATTGACGACGAAGAAAAGGACGAAGACCGCGCCATCCAGATCAAGATGTCGTGGATTCGCAACGCCGTAGCTGTTGCAGCTGCCGTTGTGGCATTCTTCCTGATAACGCCCCCCATTGCCAATAGTGATCTCGGCACTCGCACGATGAGCAATCTGCAGGGAAACCTGCTGGGTAAGTTGATGCCCAAGGACACGAACATGGCTTCAGCCCAGCCCGTCGTAAAGCCTACTGCCGTAAGCACCCCTGAAACTGAGGAGGCAAAGCAAGAGGTAACACCAAAGAAGGAAGACGTGAAGGCTGTTACGAAAGAACAAAGTAATACAGACCCTGTTTACTGTATCGTTTTGGCCAGTCAGGTAAAGCTCAGCAATGCAGAGTATTACGTCGAGCAGTTAAAGAAACGCGGCATAAAGGATGCAGAGGTATTTATCCATCACAATATCGTACGCGTAGTTTGCGGAACGTATAAGACCGAGTCCGAGGCATATCGACATCTGAACAAACTGAACAATGATGACGAGTTTGCTGAGGCATGGGTATACAAGAAACCGACGGACAGTACTCGACATTCAGCAGAAATATAAAATCATGAAACGTGTAAGATGCCCTAAGTGCGACAACTACATCACGTTCGATGAGACTAAGTATGTCGCGGGTCAGTCGTTGGTGTTTAAGTGCGACCAATGTGGAAAGGAATTCGGTATCCGCATCGGCGTATCAAAGTTGCGCAACACGCAGAAACAGGAGAATGCCGAGATGACGGCCGATTCAGGAGAGCGTTCGACAGAAGAGGCTCCCTGCGGAAGTATCGTGGTCATTGAGAATGTGTTCCACTACAAGCAGGTCATTCCGCTTCGTATGGGCGACAACATCATTGGCCGTTACCAGAAGGGCAACCCCATTAACACGCCGTTTGAAACCGTAGATCCCAGCGTCGACCTCAATCACTGCACCATTACCGTCAGTCGCGACAAGCGTGGGCAACTGCGTTATACGCTGTCTGACAACAACAGCAATACGGGAACGTTTGTCGATAATGTAGAACTGACTCCTCGCGAGCGACGTATCATCGAGGACGGAACGCTGTTCACCCTCGGAGCCACAAGCATCCTGTTACGGACGGCTGAGAATCAAGAAGAATAAGAATCAGATAAAGGTAAAAATAAGAATATGTTAAGAATTGCCGTACAATCAAAAGGTCGTCTGTTCGACGACACCATGAACCTGCTTGCTGAAGCAGATATCAAGATTAGTGCCTCGAAGCGTACACTCCTGGTACAGTCAAGTAACTTCCCGCTGGAGGTACTTTACCTTCGCGACGATGATATCCCACAGAGCGTTGCCAGCGGTGTGGCAGATATTGGCGTCGTAGGAGAAAACGAGTTCATCGAACGAGGCGAGGATGCCGATATCATCTCTCGTCTGGGGTTCTCGCAGTGCCGTCTGTCGCTGGCCATTCCCAAGGAGATTGAGTATCGCGGCGTCAACTGGTTTAATGGCAAGAAGATTGCCACCTCATACCCGAATATCCTGCGTAAGTATATGAAGGAAAAGGGCGTCGACTGCGAGATTCACGTCATCACGGGAAGCGTGGAAATCAGCCCGGGCATCGGACTTGCCGACGGAATCTTTGATATCGTTAGCTCTGGTTCTACGCTCGTCAGCAACAATCTGCGCGAGGTGGAAGTGGTGATGCAAAGCGAAGCTCTGCTCATCGGCAACAAAAACATGAGCAAGGACAAGCATGCCACATTGGAGGAAATGCTGTTCCGCTTTAAGGCTGTGAAGGATGCAGAGGACAAGAAATACGTCCGCATGAATGCCCCCAAGGCTCGTCTGCAGGAGATTATCAACGTACTGCCGGGTCTGAAGAGTCCTACGATTATTCCCCTGGCCGACGAGGATTGGTGCTCCGTTCATACCGTACTCGACCAGAAGCGCTTCTGGGAGATTATCGGCAAGTTGAAGGAAATGGGTGCCCAGGGCATCCTCGTTACCCCGATTGAAAAAATGATACTTTAGTGTGTTCGACGGTTTCCCGTCGAAAAAAGAAACAGTATGAAGATATATAGATATCCGAAACGGGAACTGTGGGACGAGATTACGTCTCGTCCACGCCTGGACCTGACAAAACTCAACGAGACAGTCGCCACCGTACTTGCCGACATCCGTCAGCGCGGCGACGAGGCCGTCCGCGAGTATGAACTGAAATTCGATAAGGCGGAACTGGGCAACCTCGCTATCACCGAACAGGAAATGGATGAAGCCGAAAAACTCGTGAGCAACGAACTACGTGACGCCATCATCCTTGCACACCATAATATTAAGGTGTTCCACATCTCCCAGCGCTTCGTCGGTCAGAAGGTAAAGACGCAGGAAGGCGTCACCTGTTGGCAAAAGAGCGTCGCTATCGAACGCGTCGGTCTCTACATCCCCGGTGGCACTGCCCCACTCTTCTCTACCGTCCTCATGCTCGCTACTCCTGCCAAGATTGCTGGCTGCAAGGAGATTGTGCTCTGCACACCTCCCAACAAGGAGGGCAAGGTGAATCCCGCCATCCTCGTCGCTGCCCGCATTGCCGGAGTCAGCAAGATATTCAAGATTGGCGGTGTTCAGGCCATTGGAGCGATGGCTTACGGCACCGAGAGTGTGCCCAAAGTCTTCAAGATTTTTGGCCCTGGCAACCAATACGTGATGGCCGCCAAACAACACGTCTCACTCGACGAGGTGGCAATCGATATGCCTGCCGGCCCCAGTGAGGTCTGCGTATTGGCCGACGAAACCGCCAATGCGGAATTTGTTGCTTCAGACCTCCTTTCGCAAGCCGAACACGGCATCGACTCACAGGTACTGCTTATCACGACATCGGAAGCAAAACTCAGCGAGGTACAGGCAGAAGTTGACCGTCAACTGGCACTACTACCCCGTAAGGAAATTGCCGTTAAGGCCCTCGATAACAGCCGTCTTGTGCTCGTCGATTCCGTCAACGAGATGATCAACCTCTCCAACCTCTACGCTCCCGAACACCTCATCATACAGGTAAAGGACTACGAACAACTCGCCGAGCGTGTCGTCAATGCCGGCAGCGTATTCCTCGGTCCCTACGCTTGCGAGAGTGCCGGCGACTATGCCAGCGGTACCAATCACACCCTGCCCACGCACGGCTATGCCACCGCCTACAATGGTGTCAACCTCGACTCCTACTGCCGTAAGATTACCTTCCAACATCTCACGGAAGACGGTATCCGACATATTGGTCGCGCCGTAGAACTGATGGCCGAAGCCGAACAGCTCGACGCTCACAAGAACGCTATGACAGTACGCATCAAATCAATAAAATAGTGTGTTCGACGGTTCTCCCATAGAAAAATAATAGTGTGTTCGACGGTTCAGCCGTCGAAATAAAAAAGAAAAGACAATGATGAAGCCCTTAGAACAACTGGTCAGAAAGAACATCTGGAGTCTCGCCCCCTACTCTTCCGCTCGCGACGAGTATTCAGGCAAGGAAGCTCACGTCTTTCTCGATGCCAACGAGAATCCCTATAACGAGCCTTACAACCGCTATCCCGACCCTCTGCAACGCGAACTGAAAAACGCCTTGAAGAAGGTAAAGGGCGTGCCCGAGGAGAATATCTTCCTGGGTAACGGCAGCGACGAAGCCATCGACCTCGCTTATCGCGTATTCTGCAATCCCGGTCGCGACAACGTGGTATCCATCGCTCCAACTTACGGCATGTATCAGGTCTGTGCCGACATCAACGACATCGAGTTTCGTCAAGTTCTGCTTGACGACAATTACGAGATGCATGCCGACCAGTTGCTGGCAGCCTGCGACGACCATACAAAGATCATTTGGATTTGCTCGCCTAACAATCCTACAGGCAACTCGCTCAACCGCGACGAAATTTTGAAGGTCATTAATGGTTTTGAGGGAATTGTCATTGTCGACGAAGCTTACATCGACTTCGCCCAACAGCTCTCACTACGCCAGGAGCTCGCCACCCACCCCAACCTCATTATCCTTCAGACGATGTCGAAGGCTTGGGGTTCGGCAGCTATCCGTCTAGGCATGGCTTTCGCCTCGAAGGATATCATTAATATATATAATAAGGTGAAGTATCCCTATAACGTCAACCAGCTCACCCAGCAACAGGCGCTGGAGATGTTGAAAGACCCCTACGAAATCGACAAATACGTCAAGATTCTGCTTGCCGAGCGTAGCCGTCTGATGACCGCATTCCAGGAATTGCCCATCTGCGAACAGGTGTATAAGACCGATGCCAATTTCTTCTTGGCAAAGATGACCGACGCGCAGGCCATCTATGACTACTTGGTCGACAAAGGCATTATTGTCCGCAACCGCACGCGCATCCAGCTCTGCCACAACTGTCTGCGCGTCACCATCGGCAATCGCACCGAGAACAACGAATTGCTCAGTGCTTTGAGACAATACTAGAATCTCTAGATTGTCTAGAATATCTAGAGTCTCTAGAATATCTAGTTTATCAAGCCCCATGGAACGCCTGTGGAATAGCAACTATATCAAGGTGATGATAGCGAACTTCTCGCTATTCACCGCCTTTTATTTGTTGACGCCACTGTTGCCGCTCTATCTCCATGAGACTTTCGGAGCCACCAAGGACGTCATCGGACTGGTGCTTTCCGGCTACACCATCACCGCACTGCTCTTCCGACCGTTCAGCGGATTTTTCGTCGATTCCTTTCCGCGAAAGACCGTGCTCATGGTGTGTTTCACGGCCTTCGCCATTTTCTTCACCGGATATCTCGCGGCATCAACCCTACTGCTGTTTACCATCGTCAGAACCCTACACGGAGGACCTTTCGGCGCACTCACCGTCGCCAACTCAACTGTGGCCATCGACGTGCTACCTTCTTCTCGTCGCAACGAAGGCATTGGCTACTACGGACTCAGCAACAACCTCGCAATGGCCATCGCACCGTCGTTCGCCGTCTTCATCTATGCTGAGACGCATAATTTCCAACTGCTCTTCTGGCTCGCACTCATCGTCGCCACCTTCGGACTCATCATTGACGCAACGGTGAAATTGCCACAAAAAGCTCCCGTGCAAGCAAAGCGGAAACTTTCTTTAGACCGTTTCTTCCTCCAGCGCGGGTGGCTGCTGGGCATCAACATGGTATTCTTCGGCTTCTGCTTCGGCGTGCTCAGCAACTATCTCGCCATCTACGGCAAACAGGTCATGGGCATCACCGGCGGCACCGGCACTTGGTTCATGCTCTGTTCCGTCGGACTAATCCTCTCGCGTCTGCAGGGCGGACGCGCTTTGCGCAAGGGTCTTCTTACCCACAACGCCGCAGAAGGCATGGTCATCTCGCTCGTCGGCTACACCTTATTTATATTAATGCCCACGCTCTATCAATTGTCAATTGTCAATTATCAATTGTCCATTGCCTTCGGCTACTACGGTTCCGCCCTGCTTATCGGCTTGGGCAACGGTCACATGTGGCCAGCCTTCCAGAATATGATGATTTCGATGGCTCACCACAACGAGCGCGGCACCGCCAACTCCACCATCCTCATCTCGTGGGATGTCGGCATGGGCTTGGGCATTCTCCTTGGTGGCATACTGGCCGAACTATACGGCTACGCCACTGCCTTTTGGACAGTGGCGATAGTCAATCTGACGGGCGTCTTGCTGTTCTTCCTGCGTTGCCGTCAGTTCTTCCTCGTGCGCCGGCTCTCTACCGACACCCGATAAAAAACTCCTATTTCACGGGACGAATCGCAAACGTGAAGTCATACTGCTGTACGGGCAGCATATACTGTCGCTGCGGACGTGCGCCCCATGAATTCACGCAACCCAGTCCCATCTGGCGCTGCTGCACATGCACCTGCGTCAAAGGACGCTCCACGAGGTCGCCGCTATGCTGACCCCAGCGGTGGTCTTTCCACATTCCGGCATCCAAATCTTCCACCAGATACGGCAGAGCCGAACACTCAAACGGCGCCGTGCTCTCAAACATCAGACCGCGTTGGCCGTCTGTCACCTGGAACCAACGCACGTCAGTGTGGTTGCCACTCTCCTGCGGACGGACGTAGGGGAAATATTGGTCGCTGACCGAACTCTGGTAACGTCCGATGAATTCCGAATTGTTGCGGTCGCAATAGTTTTCAACGGGACCGCGACCATAGTATTCCACGCGGTTATACTGCTTCGGCATCTGCAACTGCATGCCATAGCGGAACAGCCACTGGTCCTTTTCGTTCTTCGCCTCGTCCGAAGGCTCGAACTGTTCTCGGACAATCACCGCACCGTCTGCCGTCAGCGTATAAGTCATCGTCATGCCGCACTTCACCTCGGGCAAAGCAATCTTCGCGACAACAGAATTGTCGCTCACGGTGAGGGATTCCACCTTCATCTGCGGCTGCTTCCACTTGCTCCAGCGCTGCTGTATCCATGCACCGTAGTCGTTATCCGTCGGAGCACGCCAGAATTCGGGCGCAATGCTCTGTCGGTCAATGAGCATCGGCTGTCCATCCACGTCAAGATAGTCTATCATTCCCGACTGCTTGCCAATGGTTAGCGTCGTACCGCCTGCCGTCAGCTTTACATAGCTCTTCGTCTCTTCCTTCGCCACGTCAGCCTGTTCAGCCTTTAACTCGGGGAACTGATATTCCTGTACCACAAATTGCTGACGAGCAATTACTTGTCCGTCCTGCTTGCAGGTAAAGTTTACCGTGATTTCTTCGTCGGCATGATGGCTCAATACACGTGCCAGCGTCTGTTTCAGTTCATCACTCACAAACGCCTTCCGCTGCTGTGGAGCCACGCCTGCAAGGTCTATCACACCACCATGCTTCTTCACTTTCCATTCCAGTTGGCAACCGTCCAGCGACTTGAAGAAGTTCTCGTTATACACTTCAAACTTGCCTTCCTTCAGTCCTTTGTCCGTCAACCAAACGTTCTGATAGTAATATCCTACCTCATAAGCCGACGGATTCAGCCTGCGGTCGGGGGCAATGATGCCATTACAATTGAAATTATAGTCCGAAGCGGGATAGCGGCCGTAGTCGCCGCCATACGTAAAGATTTCCTTGCCTGTAATGGGGCTCTTGTCGCGCAATCCCTGATCAACGAAGTCCCAGATGAAACCACCTTGATATTTCGGATATTTGCGCACGAGGTCCCAATACTCCTTGAAACCGCCTACCGAGTTACCCATGGCGTGGGCGTACTCACACTGGATGAGCGGACGCGGATTGTCTGTCTTGGCATACTTCTCGCAGTCATCATAACCCATATACATCGGACAGAAAATGTCTGTCTTGCCCCAGTGACCAGCCTGTTCGTATTGCACAGGACGGCTATCGACAGACTTGATCCAATCGTAGCACTTCTCGAAATTCTCACCATAGCCGGCCTCGTTGCCCAGACTCCAGATAATGATGCTCGGATGGTTGCGCAACGTCAGTACATTCGCCTGATTACGCTCCAGGTGCATCAGTTGGAAGTCCTTGCGCTTGGCCAGCGTGCCCTCGCCATAACCCATGCCGTGACTTTCCAAGTTGGCTTCGGCCACCAAGTAAATGCCTGCTGAGTCGCAAAGATCGTACCACCGCGGATCGTCGGGATAGTGACTCGTACGCACGGCATTGATGTTCAACTGCTTCATGATGCGCAGGTCCTGACGCATACGCTCCAGCGACACCACATAACCGCCGTCAGGGTCCAGTTCGTGACGGTCTACACCTTTTATTAATATAGGCTGTCCGTTCACCAACAGCTGACCACCCTTGATTTCCACGTGGCGGAAACCCACGCGCTGAGGAATCACCTCAAGCACATTGTCGCCCTTCTTCAACGTCACGTACATATTATATAAATAAGGTGTCTCGGCCGTCCACGCCTTCACATTGGCAATGGTCTGTTGCGCGCCCGTGCCGACGGTATTCCCCTCGGCATCGTCCAAACGCACTTCCACCGTCGTACCCTTCGGCGCCTTCACGCTGACGTCCAGCAGTCCCGTGCCGTCCTGCCAGTCCTGCTTCACCACGATGTCCTCAATGTGAACCTTAGGGCGGGCATACAGATACACCTCGCGGGCAATACCCGTAAAGCGCCAGAAGTCCTGATCCTCCAGATACGAGCCGTCACACCACCGCATCACCTGCATGGCAATCAGGTTCTTGCCTTTCTTCACATATTTCGTGATGTCAAACTCCGCAGCAATCTTCGAATCCTCCGAATATCCGAGCAGTTTGCCATTCACCCACACCTTCACGTTGCTCGTGGCGGAACCGACGTGCATCAACACCTGCTGCCCCTGCCACGACTCGGGTAACGTCACCTCACGACGATATGAACCCGTGTAGTTCTCCGTCTCACCAACAATCGGAGGGTTACTGTCAAACGTCGTACACCACGCATAACCGATGTTCTTGTAAATACGGTTGCCGTGGCCGTTCAGCTCAAACAGTCCAGGCACGGGGAAATCTTCCCACGCCGAGTCGTCGTAACCCACGCGGAAAAAGTCAGCAGGGGCATCCTGATGATTTTTCACGAAGCGGAACCGCCACATGCCTTCCAGCGACAGATAGCGCGCCGAGGCCTGTTTGTTGCCAGCCTTCGCCAGTGCCTCCGTCTCGTAGGCAAAGAAGTTAGCCCTCCTCGCCTCGCGGTTCAGTTGATTCACTTGTGGATTCAACCACTCTGGCTGGTTGTCGGCTGCTGCCACTGCATTTCCTGCAGCACACGACAACAATAATGCGAAAAATAAGTTCTTAGTCATGTTTCTTTAATGTTTGGTCTATTTTGGCTACAAAATTAGCAATTATTTCTTTAATTATCGCAAAAAAACGCAAGAAATGTGTATCTTTGCAGCAGATATGGGAAAAATCATTGTAGCAGGCATTGGACCTGGCAGTAAAGAAGACATCACTCCTGCCGTACTCGAAGCGGTGCAGGAGGCAGATGCCATTGTGGGATATAAGTATTATTTCCAGTTTATCGAGACCTATGTCAAGGAAGACTGTGAGTGTATCGACACGGGCATGAAGAAGGAACGCGAACGGGCTGAACAGGCTTTTATGTTAGCGGAACAGGGGAAGACGGTGGTCGTCATTTCCTCTGGCGATGCCGGGTTGTACGGCATGGCGCCGTTGATTTACGAGATGAAGCGTGAGCGCGCGGTCAGCGGTTTCTCCGCTGACATCGAGGTCGTCACCCTGCCCGGCATCTCTGCCTTCCAAAAAGCGGCATCGTTATTAGGTGCACCCATCGGACATGACGTTTGCCTGATATCCCTTTCAGACTTAATGACTCCTTGGAATGTTATTGAGCGACGCATCAAAGCCGCCGCTGTCGGCGATTTCGTCACAGCTGTCTATAACCCTAAGTCGCACGGCCGCTATTGGCAACTTTATCGCTTGCAGGAGTTGTTCTTGCAAGAACGTTCAGCCGATACGCCCGTAGGCTATGTCCGTCAGGCTGGTCGCGAGGAGCAAGAGGTCAAGGTCACGACATTAGGCGCGTTCGACCCAGAGGATGTGGATATGTTTACCGTTATTCTGATTGGCAACTCGCAGTCGTACATTGCAGACGGCAAGATGATTACTCCACGCGGCTACTATCGGGAAGACAATCGTGAAGGCGAGAAACCCGGGCAATCCATTATGATTCAGTCCTTCAGCACCATTCTTTCGGAAATGCGGCATCCTGATGTGCCAACGTGGCGGCTTTGGCCGTTATTGCACGCCATACATACCACCGTCGATTTCAGCATGGAACGATGCCTTTGGATGGATGAACGTGCTACGGAGATACTATATAATAAGGTGGTCGACGGTAGCCTGAAACACATCGTAACCGATGTCACGATGGCTGCCAGCGGTATTCGTAAGGGTGCTTTGGAAAGACTCGGCATCCAAGTGCATTGTTACATCAATGACCCCAAAACGAAACAGATTGCAGACGAACAAGGTATCACGCGTAGTCAGGCATGTATGCAACAAGCTGCTAAAGAATTCCCAGAAGCATTATATGTAGTAGGGAATGCACCTACTGCGCTCTTCGAGATTTGCGATTTGGTACGCAAGGGCAAGATGCACCCAGCAGGCATCATTGCTGCTCCAGTAGGGTTCGTTCACGTTTGTGAGAGCAAGCACGCCATCAAGACATTGAAGCAAATTCCAAAGATCATTGTTGAAGGCCGCAAGGGCGGAAGCAATCTTGCTGCTACGCTCTGCAACGCCATTCTGACATACGACGATGCAGCACAACTAAAACCAGGACGCGACTTGTAAAACGATTACGGATTAAACGGATAATATGCAACGGTTCATCGTTATAGGAATTACGGACAATCCCAAGCCTTGGTTTCCTCCAGAAGTTCAGGAAATCATCAAGAACGGCAAAATGTTCTCTGGCGGTAAGCGTCACCATGAGATTGTAGCACCATTGTTGCCAGAGGGCTCCGAATGGATTGATATCACCGTACCCCTCGATGCCGTTTTCAAGCAATACATTTCTCTCACCTCTCACCTCTCACCTCTTACCTCTGAAATAATTGTCTTTGCCAGCGGCGACCCCTTGTTCTTTGGTTTTGCCAATACCATCAAGCGTAAAATGCCTGAAGCCGACATCGTCGTTTATCCGACCTTTAACTCCCTGCAGATGCTGGCACACCGTTTGGTGATGCCTTATCACGATATGCGTATCGTCTCGCTGACTGGACGCCCTTGGCAGGAGTTCGACCGTGCGCTCATTGAACGTGCAACGAAGATTGGTCTGCTAACCGACAAAGAACATACCCCTACCGCCATTGCCCAGCGCATGTTGGATTATGGCTATAACGGATATACGATGCATATTGGCGAACATTTAGGAAATCCCGAACAGGAAAAGGTAACTACGCTTCCCCTTGAAGAAGCCGTTCATCATGACTTCTCTATGCCCAACTGCGTGATACTCGACGGCAAAACCGTCGAGCACACGTTCCCCTTCGGCATCCCCGACAGCGCCTTTGCGCTCCTTGACGGTCGCGAAAAGATGATTACCAAGATGCCCATCCGGCTCTTGACGCTTCAGGCTCTCGACCTGCCTAAACGTCGCGTCTTTTGGGATATCGGTTTTTGCACGGGTAGTGTCAGTATTGAGGCTCGCTTACTATTTCCTCATCTCCAGATAGAGGCTTTCGAAATCCGTCCTGAATGCGAAGCCATCATCAATGACAATGCTCACCGCTTTGGTACACCCGGCATCAACATTCACATGGGTGACTTCCTCGTTTGTTGCGATGCCGTCGCCACATACTCAAGCCCCGATGCCGTCTTTATCGGCGGTCACGGCGGCCACCTCAAGGAAATCATGGCGAAAGTGCTTACCGTCCTTGCCACTGACGGCGTCATCGTCTTCAATAGCGTCACATCCCCAAAAGTACCAACCAACAGTCGTCTACTTTGGGACGAGGCCTGCGAAGAGTTGGGCTTGCAACAGGAGAAACCGCTACGTATTCAGCTCAACGACTATAACCCCATCGAGATACTTAAAGCCCATCGATAACAACAAAAACTACCATAACAATGAAAAAGAACTTATTACTTTTAGCATTATTGCTATTATCCATTACCGTAGCCAATGCGCAAGGAGAAAACAAAGAAATCGTCAGTACCACTTCCGGAAAAGTCAGTGGCATCATACAGGAGGGTACGATGGCCTTCCTCGGCATTCCCTATGCCAAAGTCGAGCGGTTCATGCCACCACAGCCCGTCAAAAAATGGAAGGGCGTAAGAGCCTGCGACCACTGGGGACCGATGACTATGCAACCCACCAATCGTCCGATGACGGAAGATCAGATGTCGGAACAGTGTTGCGTGCTCAATGTCTGGACGACCGACGTAAAGGCCAAGAAGCCCGTCATGTTCTGGCTCCACGGTGGCGGTTTCGATAGCGGTACGTCCGAATGGGATCCAGGTATGCAACTGGCCAAGAAGGATATTGTCGTCGTGGGTATCAACCATCGTCTGAACATCCTCGGCTTTCTCGACCTCTCTACGTGTGGCAAGAAATATAAGTATAGCGGCAACGTGGGGATGCTCGATGCGGTGGCTGCACTCGAATGGGTACGCGACAATATCGAACGTTTCGGTGGCGACCCCAACAACGTCACCATCTTTGGTGAGTCTGGCGGTGGCGGCAAGGTCGGCACGCTGATGTGTATGCCTAAGGCCAAGGGGCTCTTCCACAAGGCTATCATCATGAGCGGCACTATCCTCAACGTCAATACCAAAGCAATGACCGAGGAGTTGGGCGAGGCTGTGCTCAAAGAACTGGGTATCGACAAAAAGAACGTTGGTAAAATCAAGGACGTTCCCTACAAGGACCTCTATGCTGCTGGTCAACGGGCGATGGCTGCCAGCATCGGCACGCGCAAGCCTGGCACTCCGATGATGTGGGGTTTCGGTCCTACGCCCGATGGCGAGACATTGCTGCAACAGCCCTTCCAGCCCGATTTTGCCAGCATCAGCGACGATATTCCCCTCATGATTGGCACTACGTTCAACGAACTGCAACGGCTGCGTTACAATCAGAAATTGACGTTTGCTGAGGCTCGTACCGAATTGCAGCAAACTTTTGGCGACGAGACCGATGCCTACATCAGCGCATTCGTCGAAGCCTATCCGGATGGCACCGTTGAACGCTTACCGCAAGACTTGCTGAGCATCGACTGGCTCTTCCGTCCCAAAACCATCATCACCGCCGATGCGATTACGAAGAAGCGTCAGGCATCCACCTATATGTATATGTTCACCTGGCGTTCGCCACTGAACAACGGCTCCATTCACGGTCACGAGTTGAAGTTCTGCTTCAACACCCTCCATCGTGCCAAGAACGACCTTCCCTCCCCCACTGCCGACGACCTGCTATTGGCGGACAAGATGAGCAGTGTCTGGTCGCAGTTTGCCCATAACGGCAACCCCAACATCGACGCGCTGCCTGCCTGGCAACCCTATACCGCAGAGAATGGCGAATTGATGGTGTTCGACTACAACTGTCGCATCCGCCACAATCCTGACCGTCCACTCGAAGAAATCATCAACCGCCATTGCTTCAAGCAGTTGGATGCCTTTAATGCAAAGAAAAAATGAAGATTGCCATCATACAAATCAGCGAGGTAGGCAAGCCTGTCGCTGACCGCCTAATAAAAGCCCTTGGCGCTCGTCCCGTACGTCGCGATGACATCGCGACAAACTGGAAGAAGTTCGATGCCTTCGTCTTCATCGGCGCTATGGGTATCTGCGTGCGCACCATTGCGCCATACATCAAGGACAAGCACGAAGACCCTGCGGTGGTCTGTATCGACTCATTGGGCAAGAACGTCATTTCCGTGCTCAGCGGACACATCGGCGGAGCCAATGACTTGACACGCGATATTGCTGCCCTCCTTGATGCCCATGAGGTTATCACCACGCAAAGCGACAATGCCGGACTGTGGGCGCTCGACACCTTCGAGCAACGCTTCGACTGGCCTGTCGCCAGCGATATCGAAGATATGAACGACTGCATCTTTGCCTTCGTCAATCGCAAACCAACAGCCCTGTTATTAGAGGCTCGCGACGAAGGTACCGACTACTTGGAAGCCACGAAGCCCGACCACGTCACCATCATCAACGACATCAGCGAGGCCGACCCCCGAAAATACAAGCTGCTCATCATCGTGTCACCCTACAATCGTTCTGCACCCTACGGCATGCTCGAACTGCATTTCGTTCCGATGGTGGGAACGATAGGGTTTGGCTTGGCGCATCATCCTGACGACTATTATGCTATTTACGACCAGATAGATGAGGCTTTTGCTCAACGCGGCATTCTGCCTTGCGCCCATCGTTATTGCACCATCGACGTGAAAGAGGACGAGGAGTTTTGTGCGATGCTCGAAGATGAATACGACGAAGAGGTTGTCTTCTTTACGGCTGAAGAACTGGCCGCCGTCGATGTTCCTAATCCCAGCGAAACAGTTCAGAAACACGTCGGCACTCGCAGTGTCTGCGAGGCTGCCGCCATCCTCGGCTCTAATCGTGGTAAACTCATCATCCCCAAAGTAAAGGGCAAGAACTGGACCGCCGCTTTGGCTATCGACCGCCGCCACCTCTGTGAAGGTCGTGTGCTCGGCGGGAAAACCGCCGAACGCAATACTGCTCACATCGAAATCGTAGGTGCAGGCCCTGGCGACCCGGACCTCGTCTCCGTTCGTGGCAGAAAGATGCTGGAGAAGGCCGACCTTATTCTTTATGCTGGCTCCCTCGTTCCTAAAGCATTGACCGAATGCCACAAGCCTGGTGCTGTCGTGCGAAGCTCTGCCGACATGAATCTCGAAGAGCAATGCGCCCTGATGAAGGAGCACTACGACAAGGGCCATTTCATCGTTCGCTTGCATACTGGCGACCCCTGCATCTTCGGTGCCATACAGGAACAAATGGCCTTCTTCGACGCTAACAAAATGTCCTACCACATCACCCCAGGCATCTCGTCGTTCCTCGCTGCTGCCGCTGAACTACGCTCCCAGTTTACCATCCCCGAGCGCACGCAGACCATCATCCTGACCCGTGGCGAAGGCCGCACACCAATGCCCGAGAAGGAACAGCTGCACCTGCTAGCCCGCAGTCAGAGCACTATGTGCATCTTCCTCTCTGCCGCCATCGTTGACGACGTCCAGCGCGAACTCCTGCAGGAATATCCTGAGGATACACCCGTCGCAGCCTGCTATCATCTCACCTGGCCCGACCAACGCATCTATCGTGGTGTATTGAAAGACCTCGCGAAGATTGTTCACGACAATCACCTCACCCTCACCACGATGCTCGTTGTCGGCGAAGCCATTGACAACCGCGAGGGTCTCTCGGCTCTTTACGACAAGCACTTCACTCACCTCTTCCGTCATAGCGACGACGTATCGTAAAATCATGATACTGGTATTCGGAGGAACGACGGAAGGTCGCAGGGCTGCGGAGGTGCTGGAAGAAGCTGGTAGCGCCTATTACTACAGCACGAAGACGGGCGAACAGGAGTTGACGCTGCATCACGGTGTGCGCACGGACGGCGCGATGGACGATGAGGCGATGCGGCAGTTTATCCGTGAGCATGGGATACGGCTGATAGTGGATGCAGCCCATCCGTTTGCGTCAATGCTGCATCGGACGATAAGCGAGGTGGCGATTGACATGCAGATTCCCGTCATCCGTTACGAAAGAATCTATCCTCCAAGAGACCCTGATATCACGTGGATTGACGACTACCGGCAAGTGCCGACGGATATCAGTTCGCTGTTGGCAACGACTGGCGTACAGAGCATCAGCAAACTGAAGTGGATAGAGGCGAAAGGAGTAAAAGTAACATATAGGATACTGAATCGGGAGAGTAGCATCCTGTTGGCACATCAGCAAGGAGCAACGGACGAACAGCTCTGCTTCTTTGAGGACGAGACCATGCCCGAAGCCGAGGCTATTCTGCTGAAGGAAAGCGGCATTTCTGGAGGTTTTATAGAGAAGGTGGCTGAAGCACGCGAAAGAGGTATGCAGATTATCGTCCTTAAACGTCCTCAACTGTCGTTTACCAACATGGTTAACGGGCCATACGGCTTGCGGCGGACAGTAGAAAAGGTGTTGCCGGAGTTTTATCCACTGCATAGCGGACTGACGACGGGAACGTGTGCAACGGCGGCGGCGATTGCTGCGACGAGGCGGTTGCTGTATGGCGAGACAGCCGAAGAGGTGGCGGTGTTATTGCCTGATGGCGAGACAATTACTGTTCCCGTCGGTTATGGCGACGGATATGCCTATTGCGTAAAAGAAGCCGGCGACGACCCAGACGTGACGAATGGCATCGAGGTAAGGGCGAGCGTCGAAGCCAGCGAACACTTTGAGATTGTCGGTGGCGAAGGCGTCGGGCGATTTACGTTGCCTGGTTTCGATTATCCTCCTGGCGAGGCAGCCATCAACAAAGCCCCGCGTCAGATGATAGAACAGAACCTCCAGTCTCTTCTCTCACCTCTCACCGCTCACCGCTCACCGCTAAAAGTCACCATCAGCGTTCCGAACGGCGAGGCGATTGCCCAACGGACGTTCAATCCCCGTTTGGGCATCGAGGGCGGCATTAGCATCATCGGCGTTTCAGGTATCGTGAAGCCGTTCAGCGAAGAGGCTTTTATCGATAGCATCCGCAAGTGTATGGAGGTGGCGAAGGCCAGCGGTTCGGAGCGCGTGGTCATCAATAGCGGTGGCAAGAGCGAGCGCTTCGTCAAGACCCGCTACCCCGACTTGCCCCAGCAGGCTTTCGTAGAATACGGCAATTATATCGGTGATACATTGAAAATTGCCAACGAATTGGATATCAAGAATATAACGCTTGGTGTGATGTTGGGAAAGGCCGTCAAATTAGCCGCAGGAAATCTGGACACGCATAGCCGCAAGACGACGATGGACAAGGCGTTTATTCAGCAGATGTTACAGGAATCGGGCGTCAGCATTGATATCAGCGATATGACCCTGGCCCGCGAGTTGTGGGAGCGCATCCCCCAAAACAAGCGAACGGAATTCGCTTGTACAGTGATCCGCCATTGCGCCGAGCATTGCGAGCCTCTGTTGCCAAACGGGCGGCTGACTATTCTGCTGATTGACGACGACGGAACAATACACTCGCTATGACCGGCGCGCCGACAAGTGCCGTCACGCTATTCACAGGCAATGCGCCCTCAAAACCGGGCATTCGGGCGATGAGGTTACACAGCAAGGCCAGTGCTGCGCCGCACAATGCGGTGGCAGGCATCAGGATGCGATGATCAGACGTGCGGAAGATAGCACGCGTCAGATGAGGAACTGCCAAACCAATGAACATAATGGGTCCGCAATAGGCCGTAACAATAGCCACGAGGACACCGCTGCTGATGATGACCAGCATGCGACTGCAGCGAATATTTAAGCCCAGATTGGCGGCATAGCGGTCGCCCAGCAGCATCAGGTTCATGTCCTTTACCAACAGGCAGGCCAAAGGCAGCAAGATGCACATCAGTACGATGAACAACACCATCTCGTCGCCAGAGACGCGCGAGAACGAGCCCAGTCCCCAAACCACGAAAGCTTTCACGTCCTCTTCGGGCGACAGGAACTTCAGCACGCCGATGATAGCATTGGCCAAGTAGCCAATCATCACACCTATGATTAATAAGGTGACGTTGCCCTTCACCTTCTGTGAAATCCAAAGAATCAACGACAACACCGCCAAGGCACCGACGATGGCGGCAACGCTCATGGCCGCCTCGCCCAGATAGCCAAGGCGCGAGAGTGCTACACCGCCCAATTGTCCTGACAGCAACACAACGAAGGCCACGCCCAGCGCAGAACCGTTCGATATTCCCAGCACAGAGGGTCCGGCCAAAGGATTGTGGAACACGGTCTGCATCTGCAAACCACTAACGGCAAGACCTGCACCAGCGACAATGGCCGTGAGTGCCTGCGGCAGGCGACTATTGATGACGATGTTCGTCCATATCTCGTTGTCGTTGCCACCACACAGGATGCGGCAGACCTCTGCCACAGGAATACGCACCGTGCCGAGCAACAGGTTAATCACCAGCAGCACGACGATGGTTACAACCAGAATTATAAACTTCGAAACTTTCATGTTCTCTTTCTTAACAACGGATTGCACGAATTAAACGGATTTTTGATGTTGGATTCGAATCCGTGAAATCCGTTGTTTTTTACTTCAATAATCTATAGTATTTTGGGGTGTAGTCGGGTTCGACGAGTTCAGGATGGAAGATGGCCACGAAGTCCTTCAGCAAGACGTCAGGCTGGACGGGAGTTATCTCGTAGTACGACTGCTGCTTCATGTTGCAGTAGATGACCTTCCGCTCCTTGAAAGCCTTGAAGAGTTCGTTACGCGGCTCGCTGGCCTTCAACGCGTCGTACGAGAATTCGCCATTGAAACTATTGAGGATGCGCCAGTAGTCGGCATTGGCCGAAAGGGCATACATCTTCTCGAACTCCAAGTTTTCACCGCTCGTCTCGTCGTCGTTGATGACGTAGTCGGCTCCAGCATCGCGGAATATCTGCGCCAAATAGTTCTTGCCGCCCACAGCATGCCATGTGCCGTAGTGCATCTCACCACTGGTAACCGTGGGCTTTTGGCTATTGGCTGTTAGCTTTTGGCATTTTTCCTTCAGGTCGTTGTAGCGCTGTTCGATGCCGTCGAAAACATCGTTCGCCTCGCGTTCTTTGCCGATAAACATGCCCACGAACTTCACCCATTCCGCCTGGCCCAGCGGGTCGAGTTCCTTATAGCCCAGATGCGGCACCAGCGTGATGCCCGTTTCCTTGATGGCATCGTAGCCGCCACGCTTCGAAGGCGAGATGAAGATGACGTCGGGATTCGCAGCGAGCACCAGTTCGGTATCGAATTCACCCTCCATACCTATCTTGACAATCCTGCCGTCCTTCACGCGCTGGAGAATGTCCTTGTTAAACAGGTTCTTCGTGCCCGTGATGCCTTTTACCACGTCGTGAGCATCAAGCACGGTGAAGTTCGACAACTGCAACGCCGTCATGCAAATGGTGTTCTTGATAGGCACACGAACCTTCGTGTAGCCGTTAGGCACTTCCACATCGTCAGCATGTACCAAAGCGAAATGGTCGTGCTTGCCGACATCCACCAGACGGATTCCAGCGGAGTCGCGGACGGTGAAGCCCGTGGCATATTTCACGTCGATGGTGACAATGGAATCATTCGTTGCCACATCACCATCTTGTGATGTAGCTTTCTTGCCCGAACAAGCACATAAGCCAATAGCCAATAAGCAATAGCCAATAGCAATTTTCTTCATTTCTTTATCAATTATTCGTTTCAAGGCGCAAAGTTACAAAATATTTTTGTACTTTTGCACTGTAATTCAGAAAATATGCAAACAAGTATTGACCAAACACGATGGTACGACCGAATTTGGGCGTCGTTTATCTTCTTTACGCGACTGCCTTTCTGGCGACTTCACCAACCGCCGAAGGAGTGTTACAAGACAGTGGTCGAACACTGGCCGCTGACGGGATGGCTCACGGGAGGACTGATGGCCGCAACGCTATGGGTGGGCAGCATGTATCTGCCCTACATGGTGGCAGTATTGTTGGCAATCGTGGTCCGGTTGCTTGTGACAGGAGCCTTGCATGAAGACGGACTGGCGGATTTCCTTGATGGTTTTGGAGGCGGAGGCTCTGACCGCGACCGCATCCTCACCATCATGAAAGACTCGCACATCGGCACGTATGGGGTCATCGGACTCCTACTTTACCATCTTCTGTTAGCAGCAACGCTCTTGTCGCTGACACCCGTGATGGCGGCGCTGACCATTCTGGCGGCATCACCCTACGCCCGCATGGTGACGGCTCAGCTCATCATGATGATGCCTTACGCCCGACACGAAGAGGAAGCGAAGGCAAAGACCGTCTATCGGAAGATGGACTGGCGTGCAGGCGTCGGCCTCGCCATACAAGGACTGTTGCCGATGGGGCTCTATCTGTGGTATACGGGACTGCCTTGGGAAATGGTCATCTTCATTCCCTGCGTGGCGATGTATTTCCTCTATTTGCTCATCTGGAACCGGCTTCGCGGCTATACGGGTGACTGTTGCGGAGCGGTCTGTCTGTTGGTAGAACTAACGGTGTATTTAGTAGTATGTGCCCTATGAAACGCATCATATTGATTACTGGCGGCCAACGCTCGGGCAAGAGCAGCAAGGCCGAAGAACTGGCCTTGAGCCTCGCGGAGCATCCTGTCTATATGGCTACCGCACACGTTTGGGACGAAGAATTCCGTGAGCGTGTTCGCCGTCATCAGGAGCGGCGTAGTCCGCAGTGGACGAACATCGAAGAGGAAATCCATCTGAGCCGCCACGACATGACTGGCCGCGTGGTGGTCATCGACTGCGTGACGCTCTGGCTCACCAATTTCTTCTTTGCGAACGATGCTGATGTCGACAAGTCGCTGGAATTGGCGAAGACAGAGTTTGATCAGTTCACCCGTCACGATGCCACCTATATCTTCGTGACCAACGAGATTGGCAGCGGTGGCGTGAGCGACAATGCCGTCCAGCGGAAGTTCACCGACCTGCAAGGCTGGATGAACCAGTATATAGCCCAGAAGGCTGACGAAGTGATACTGATGGTGAGTGGAATTGCCGTCAAGGTAAAATAAGGACGAAATGACGTGATTACGTTACAACGACAACATGAACAGGACATTCGATATACATTCCGTTGACCGCTCGATGCAGGCGGCGATACAAGAGAAGATTGACAACCTGAACAAACCCAAGGGCTCGCTAGGGCGTCTGGAAGAGCTGGCCATGCAAGTCTGTCTGATTCAGCAAACACTGTCGCCATCGCTGGCACATCCCTGCCACTTGCTGTTTGGCGGCGATCACGGCATCGAACGCGAGGGCGTGAGCGTGTCGCCGCGCGAGGTCACCTGGCAACAGATGATTAACTTCACCCGTGGCGGCGGTGGCGTCAACATGTTCTGTCGCCAGCATGGATTCAAACTCCGCATCATCGATGTCGGCGTGGACTACGACTTCTCGGAACATTTCTCCAACACCTCACCGCTCGCCCCTGACCTTTCCATCATCGACCGCAAGATTGCCCGTGGCACCAAAAACTTCCTCTACGAACCCGCCATGAGCGAAGAGGAATTCGACCGCGCCATCCAAGTGGGTGTCGAGATGGTCGACGACTGCATCGCCGAGGGTTGCCACGTGCTCAGCATCGGAGAAATGGGCATTGCCAACACGTCGCCGTCGAGCATTTGGATGAGTCTGTTCGGCAATATTCCCCTGAAGGATTGCATCGGTGCCGGCGCCGGCCTCAACAACGACGGCATCCGCCATAAATACGAGGTATTGTCGAAGGCGGTGGAAAGGTTTTATGGGCTTAATGGGCAGCCTATTAAACCCATTAACCCCATAAAGCCCATCATATACTTCGGCGGCTTCGAGATGATTGCCGCAATCGGTGCGATGCTGCGTGCGGCCGAGCAACACCTTATTACATTAGTCGACGGCTTCATCATGACCGCCTGTGCGCTGGCGGCCACACGACTCTACCCCGCCTCGCAGGACTACATGATTTTCACGCATTGCGGCGACGAGAGCGGACATCGGATGATGCTCGACATCATTGGTGCCAAGCCCCTACTCCATCTTGGCCTCCGTCTTGGCGAAGGAACGGGTGCGCTGTGTGCTTTCCCCATCGTCGATTCGGCCGTTCGGATGATGAACGAGATGAACAACTTCGAACGGGCTAACATCACGAAATACTTCTAATCAATTGCTGCTAAGTATCCGATAGATGCGGTCTACGTCAACATACTGCCTGACGTGGGCGGCGAGCTTGTCATACTGTTCGTCCTTGAAAGCAGCGTAGCTCGGCATCACGGCGTCGTGATTCCATGCATCACTTCGACCTTTTGGTCGAAGATTCTCGAACCCGTCCAGCAGCCGCTCAATGACGGGCGCGTTATCAAGGAAACCGTGAATGTAGGTGCCGATGCAATGGTCACCAACAACGATGCTGTCGCCACTCACCTCCGCGCCCTCACTACTGTATGACACGCCCTGGTGAATCTCGTAGCCCTGACACTCGTGACCGTCGAACTGGAACGTCACCTGACGCGTGGTCTTCTCCGCGGTCATCGTGGTGCGGACGGGCAACAGACCGAGACCGGGCAGACTCGTGATGCTACCCTCGATGCCGTCGGGGTCGTCAATCGTCTGGCCTAACATCTGATAGCCACCACAAATGCCCACGACCTTTTTTCCGTCGCGATGCGCACGCTGGATGGCCTGGGCGCAACCATTGCGGCGCAGTTCCATGAGGTCGTCGAGCGTCGACTTCGTGCCGGGCAGGATGATGATGTCGGCCTGCTGAATGTCCGACGTGTTGTTGGTATAGAAAAGGTTGACGCGCGGGTCGCGCTCCAGCGTGTCGAAGTCGGTATAGTTGCTGATGTGCCGCAGCAGTACGACCGCCACGTTCACCTTGCCCTCGGCCAGCTGGCGGCGCTTCTGTTCCAACGCCACGCTGTCCTCCTCGTCGATGTAGATATCTTTGTAATAAGGTATCACGCCGAGTACGGGGACACCGCAGATGTCCTCCAGCATCCGCCGACCCTCGTCGAAGAGACGCAGGTCGCCGCGGAACTTGTTGATGATGATGCCCTTGATCAGGGCGCGTTCCTCGGGCGAATGGAGCATGATGCTGCCATAGACAGAGGCGAAGACACCGCCGCGGTCGATGTCGGCAACGAGGATGACGTCGGCACCAGCGTGACGCGCCATCGACATGTTCACCAGGTCGCGGTCCTTCAGGTTGATTTCGGCAATGCTGCCCGCGCCTTCCATCACGATGGGGTTATAGCGCGCAGCGAGGCGGTCGAAGGCGGCGCAGACCTCCTGCCTATAATCTATTCTCTCACCTCCTTTTCTCCAATAGTCGTAGGCGTCCTTGTTGCCGAGGGGCTTGCCGTTCAGGACAACTTGCGAGGTGTGGTCGGAGCTGGGCTTCAGCAGCAAGGGGTTCATGTCCGTATGGCAGGGGATGCCGGCGGCTTCGGCCTGTACGGCCTGTGCGCGACCAATCTCCAGACCCTCGGGGGTGGCGTAGCTGTTCAGCGCCATGTTCTGCGCCTTAAACGGAGCTGGCTGATAGCCGTCCTGCCTGAAGATGCGACAGAAGGCGGCGGCAACGATGCTCTTGCCGACGTCGCTGCCAGTGCCGGCGAACATGATGGGATGGAGGGATTTAGAGGTGAGAGGAGAGAGGTCAGAGGTGAGGGATGTGGGGTGAGAGGTGAGAGGTGAGAGGTCAGAGGTGAGAGGAATGTTTACAGGCGAGTATAAATGCGTATAGCTGGCCAATACATTCTTATATTTGAACACGGGCGTGTCAACAGGTTCTCCCTTGGCATCGTAGACCTGAGCGGCAGAAGGTATTCTCTCACCACTTACCTCTGACTTCTCACCTCTCACCTCTGACTTCTCACCTCTATAAAACTGCGTATAGTGGAACTCGTGGCCGCGATACTCCTTGCCGTCGAGCACAAATTGCCGGTAGCCCAGCGACAGCTTGCGGTCGGCCTTGCGCGCAGAAATCTGATAAGGCAACACACCACACATCGGATACTCTCCGTCGTCGGTCACGATGCTCTGGCAGAGATACATCATGCCGCCGCACTCTGCCACCACTCGCCCACCCCGCTCGACGAAGTCGCGAATGGCCGTGCGACAGCGTTCGTTGGCCACCAGCGCCTCCAGATGCTTCTCGGGATAGCCGCCGGGCAGATAGAGCAGGTCGACACCCTCGAACGTCGGCACCTCCGTTTCGGGGTCGAAGAATCGCACCTGCGCAAAGCCGTCAATCGTCTCCTGATACAGAAACGAGAACGCCTCCCCGTTGCGGGCTATCAGAGCGCTAACATTCTTTTCCATCTGACGTGTTCCTCCAAAAGTTTTATCAGTTCGTCACTCTCCGGCTGTTCCGAGAAGTCCAGCCCCAGGTAGCGCGAGCCCTGCTCCAGCGCCGCCGACTTGGGCAGATAGCCGAGGCACTCGACACCCAAGTCCGTGCACACCTGTTGCAGCATTTTGAAGTGCTTCTGCGACCCCACCTTATTAAATATGACGCCCGCGATGCGCACATCCTGCCTGAAGTGGACAAACCCCGAGAGCAATGCCGCCATCGAGTATGCAGCACTCCTGGCATCCACCACCAGCACCACGGGAATATCCAGCACGCGCGCTATCTCGTACGACGAACCCCGCTCGCGGTCGTAGCCGTCGAACAGGCCCATCATGCCCTCCACGATACACACGTCCGCGTCGGAACCGTAGTGCACGAACAGCTCGCGCACATGTTCCGGCGAGGCCATAAACGTGTCGAGGTTCACGCTCGGTCGTCCGCACACCGCCTCGTGGAACTTCGTGTCGATATAGTCCGGCCCGCACTTGAACGGCTGCACCGTCATGCCCTGCCGCACCAGTAACGCCATCAGCCCCCTGGCAATCGTCGTCTTGCCAGAGCCGCTCATCGGTGCCGCTATTAGAAATACTGCTTTCATCATTATTTGAATCGTATCTTTAGTCCTACCACCAGCATACGGCCGGGGGAATAGAGCGCATACTTGCGCGTCGAGGAGTCGATGCGGCGGTCGACGCGGTCGAAGAGATTGTCCACACCGATGCTCGGCTCCACAGTGACCCATTTCGCCACGTCGAAAGCGTGGGTGGTATTCAGGTTCCACAGTCCGAAGCCCGGGGCATCCTCGTAGGCGCCAGTATAGTAGGTCTTCGACTGCAAGCGGCCGTTCAGGTTGACGTTCAGCGTGTAGCGTCGCCACGTGTGACGGTAGTTGGCGGCAATGGTCGCCGCGTGTCGGATGCTACGCTCCAGCACCGTCCACTCGTCACCACTCTTGGTGCGGGCATAGGTGTAGGCGTAGTTGGCCGACAGGTTGAAGCCGCGGAACAGGTTGGCCGAGACGTTGGCCTGCACGCCCTTCACGTCGCCCTCGTCGCTGTTCTGATAGAGCGCGTAGCTCACCATCTTGTCGGCCTGGTCCTGCGTCATTTCCGGAAACTCCTGCATCAGCATCTGGCGCGTGGCATCGTCGACGGGAACATTCTCCTTGACAATCATGTCGCTGATGCGGTTGATGTAACCCGTCACGCTGACGGCAATCACGTCGCTGCGATATTCGGCATTCAGCGCGAAATAGTTGCTCTTCTCGGGCTCCAGGGCGCTATTGCCGAAACTGACTTGCGCCTTGCCGCGATTCACCGAGAAGTAGTGGTAGTAGAGCTCGTCAAGCCCGGGAGCACGGAAGCCCGCCGAATAGGTGGCACGGAAACGGAAATTGCCCGGGGCGTACATCAGCGTGGCTTTCGGTGTCAGGTGGGTGCCAAAGGTCTCGTGGTTGTTCAGGCGCAGACCGACGGTGGCTGTGGCAAACCCGCGGCCCACACGGACCTTCGCCTCATGCTGGGCATAGGCCGCCAGCGAATACACATGCTGGTCGATGTTGCCGCTGGTGGCGGTCAGGTAATCGTTGCGCCAGTCGGCTCCGAAGATGGTCGTGGAATTGGCGGTCAGACCGAGGATGGCCTTCGCCTGTCCCTCCATCGTGCGCTGCTTCTTCGACTCCACGTAGTCGCCCACGGCATGATCCTTCGACTCCACGTCGTACTCTTTGCCGTAGCGGAAGCGGTCCATCGTGAAGTCGGCCTGCAGCGAGTTCTTCTGTGTGAACTTATAGATGCCGCCAAGGTTCCAGCGCAGACCCTTGTAGCGCATCTCGTAGTCGGTGCCGCCCGTGACGTCGGGATTGGTGTCGGGGCGGTCGGTGATTTTGTACGAATAGTCCAGCCCGGCATTCAGCGCCAGATGCTGACTGGGGGCGTAGGTGAACTTCTGCCCCAGAATGCTTGCGCGATAGCCCGTAAACAGCGGTGCTATCGACCGTTGCATCTCGGTGTCCGAGCCCTTCACGTATTCCAGGTCGTTGTTGCGATAGCTGTCGGCGCGGTCGTGGGTGAACGACGTGTACGAGCCGAAACCGTCCTTATAGATGTCGAGCGTCGCGCTCTCCGTCAGCACGCCGTGACCGCTGATGCGGAGGTCGTTGGTGAAGCCGACAAGCGACTCCGTAGGCTGGTCGGTGATGATGTTGATGACACCGGCAATGGCGTCACTGCCGTATAGCGACGATGCCGCGCCGTCGAGTACCTCGATACGCTTCACACGAGCCATATTAATACGGTTCAGGTCCACATTGTTCGAGATGTCGCCCGACAGCTTCTGACCGTTTATCAGGATGAGGATATACTTGTTGCCCTGTCCGTTCAGCCGCAGTTGCGAACCCATGCTGTTCGGAGCCATCGACATCTGTGGCATCAGGCGCGTCAGCGCACCGTCGAACGTTGTGATGCCCTGCTCCCGAATCTCCTGACTGCTGATGACACTGACCGGAGTCGACGTACTTTTCAGTCGCTGGTGATGGCCCGAACCCGTCACCACCACGGGATTCAGATTATACGTCCAGTCGACCGAATCGCTCCGCTCCATCTTGTGAATCTGCGCAGAAGCGGTCATCGCTGAAAGGAGCACTATCGTCAATGTAAAAACGAACTTGTTCATCCTATTCTAATTTAACAAATCGCTGGCAAAGGTAACATCTTTTCCCCGAACCACAAAGAATAATGGTAAAAAAAGTTATTTTTTAAGCGGGCAGGACGGTTTTTCAATTACTTATTTGTACTTTTGCGGCCGTGAAAGCGACAAGGAGACAAATATCAGCAATGGTTTTGTTGGCAGTATTCCTGCCGATGCTGCTATTTTCGTCGCTCCACATCCACGAAACTCCACAGACCACTGACACTGAATGTACTGATTGCGTACACCATAGCTGCCACGGCCACGTGACGACTATGGCAACATGGGCGCACGACTGTGTGCTGTGTCAGTTCCTCACATTGCCTATACTGATAGCCGTCATGACGGCCGTCACGCTATATGCTCATGTATGTAAAAAACAGCATGCCCTGCCTTTGTGCAGCTGTCACGCCGGCGGCAGCGGCACCATCGTTACAAGGGGACCTCCGCAGCTTTTCTGATTCGGTGAAGGAGGCTTTATAACAATTACATACATTTTATTCAATCATCATTATAGAAAATGAAAGCAAAATACATCATTTTGCTGCTGTTGTGTATATGTACGACAATAGCAGCACAAAACAACGACAATAAACCATCGACAACAAACCATCAACACCATCATGAAGAGGACTCGACGGACGTCTTTTTCCGTCATTTGAACCTTAACGAAGTGACGGTAACTGGCGTGACGGGCGACACAAAGCTAAAACACGCAACGGCTCCGGTAAGCATCGTGACACCCCAGGTGCTAAGGGCTACGGCATCAACCAACATCATCGACGCCATTGCCCACCAGCCGGGTATCAGCCAGCTGACCACGGGCAGCAGCATCTCGAAACCCATCATCCGAGGCTTGGGCTACAACCGCGTAGTGGTGATTAGCGAAGGCGTGCGTCAGGAAGGCCAGCAGTGGGGCGACGAGCATGGCGTGGAAGTGGCCGGCGGCAGCGTGAACAGCGTTGAGATACTGAAAGGCCCGGCTTCGCTGATGTATGGTTCAGACGCTATGGCGGGCGTGGTCATTCTGCATCCCCAGCCCACACTGGGCGAAGGTGAGATGAGGGCCGACGTCAGTTCAGAATATCAGACCAACAACGGACTCTTCGGCTATAACCTCTCCTTTTCCGGCAATCAGAAAGGCTTTGTGTGGGATGCCCGCTATAATGACAAGATGGCTCATGCCTATAAGAACAAGTACGACGGCTACGTGCCTGGCTCGCAGTTCCGTGAAAGGGCCGGACGACTGATGCTTGGCATGAATAAGGCTTGGGGACACTCGCGACTGGTGTGGACGGCTTATCACCTGACGCCGAGCATCATTGAGGGCGAGCGTGATCCTGAGACGGGAGAACTGGAACACGAAGAGGGATGGACGGGGCATCAGTACTCAAAGTCACTGCCCTTCCAGCAGGTGAAACACTACAAACTGATGTGGGACAATTCGCTGAATCTTTCGTCAGGTTATCTGAAAGCGATTGTCGGCTATCAGCAGAACCGCCGCCAGGAATACGAAGAGAGTGCCGACGAATACGAATTGTACTTCAAGCTACACACCCTGACCTACGACCTGCGGTACATTACCAATGAATGGAACGGATGGAAACTGTCCACGGGAATCGGCGGCATGTATCAGAAATCAGGCAACGAGGGCGAGGAATACCTGATTCCAGACTACCGACTCTTCGACTTCGGCATCTACGCCACCGCCACAAAGTCGCTCGGCGACCGCTGGACGCTGAACGGTGGCTTGCGCTATGACCACCGGCGACTGCACGGTTACGAACTGATGGAGGACGGAGAAGAGCGCTTTACTGATTTCGCGCGTCATTTCAATGGTCTGACGGGCAGCATCGGTGCCGTTTTTAACGTGAACGATCACCTGAACCTGCGTCTGAACCTTGCCCGTGGCTTCCGCACGCCCAACATGAGCGAGCTGGCCTCGAACGGTGTGCATGAGGGCTCCGTCCGCTATGAGATAGGAAACCAGCAGCTAAAGGCAGAATATAGCCTGCAGGCCGACCTCGGACTCGACTTCACCTCGCGCTATGTCTCTGCACAATTAGCACTCTTCGCCAACCGCATCGACAATTACATCTTCACTCATCGTGTGCCTGAGGAGATTGAGGAAGGCTATCTCACCTACGTCTACACGCAGGGTGATGCCCGTCTGCTGGGCTTCGAGGCTGGCGTGGACTTCCATCCTGTCCATTCCGTTCATTTCTCGAACACCTTCTCGTATGTCGATGCCCAGTTGCTGCACGCTGACGAGAATACGAAATACCTCCCCTTCACCCCCGCCCCCAAGTGGACGTCGGAACTGAAGTGGGAACTGCAGCACCACTCGCACAGCACGGTGGCTCACGACCACGAGCGCCATCCAAACCACCGTTCGCTGCTCAACAACCTCTACATCGCCGCAGGACTGAACTGTTACCTGAAGCAGAGTCACATCTATAGTGCCGACGACACGGAAACCGAGACGCCTGGCTACGCCCTACTCTCACTCTCGGCAGGTACAGACATACAGCTGGGTGGAAAGAAAATAGCAGAACTCTACATCACCGCCGACAACCTGCTGAACAAGGCCTATCAGAACCATCTGAGCCGACTGAAGTATACTGACGTAAACGTGGTTACAGGACGTCGCGGTGTCTACAACATGGGACGCAATATTACGTTCAAGGTCGTTGTACCCATCAAATTGTAATCTTTTCGCCTTGCGAGAAAGTTTTTTCGTTCGGAAATGAAAAGAAAATCACAGTTTTCTTTTGCATTTCCAAACTTTTTCGTACCTTTTCGCTTCGCGAGAAGTTACTTTCGTTCGAAAATGAAAATAAATCGAAATTTATTTTGCATTTTGCTCACTTTTTCGTACCTTTGTCGGCAAATATGGCAATCTGGTGGCTGATGCCGCCTGATGTAAGGGAATCCGGTGAGAGTCCGGGACTGTTCCTGCAGCTGTAATCCTCATTAAAGAGGTCTGCTTGTATAACGCCACTGACACAAGTCGGGAAGGTAAAGCAGACTGAGGAAAGTCAGAAGACCTGCCATGAATAAAAGATAAGTACGTCCGCTCAGGAGTTAGCGGTGCGGAAATGAGAGACAATTGACAATGAGACAGAAATTGGCTTTTGGCCTTTGGCTGTTGGCTATTGGCACATGGGCGCAGACCGATGTCTGGCGTTCGGACAGCATTCAAGAGGTGGTGGTGACAGGTACTGGTACCCGTCACCTACTGAAGGATGCGCCGGTAGAGACGGAGGTCATCACGCAGAAAATGCTGAGCCAGTATGGCGGCAAAAGTCTGGAGGAAATCCTTGCAGGCCTGACGGCGTCGTTTGCCTTCAACGAGGGCGACATGGGCTCACAGATGCAGTTGAACGGCCTGGGCAACAGCTATATCCTGATATTGGTGGACGGCAAGCGTATTCACGGCGACGTGGGTGGCGAGAACGACCTCGGACTCATCGACCCTCAGAACATCGAGAAAATAGAAATTGTGAAGGGTGCGCAGAGTGCGCTCTATGGTAGTGATGCGATGGCGGGCGTCATCAACATCATCACCAAGAAACATACTGAGAGCGGCCTCTACGTCGACAACAGCACACGCTACGGCACCTATAACGACCTGCGCCAGCACAACACGATGGCATTTACCTTGGGCAAATTCAACAGCCAGACGAACTTCCAGCTACAGCGTAGCGACGGTTGGCAGAATACCGCCGAGGAATGGGCCGAGGGTGAGGTGCTGACGGACAGCAGGAACAAGACGGTGAACAAGTTCCGCAACTGGCAGATAGCCGAACGTCTGACCTATCAGCCGATAAAGGGTCTTGAGCTGTATGCCGAGGGATCGTACTACAAGAAGAATATCCTGCGACCGCAGAACGGTCGTCACCCCAGCTGCGACGTCTACACCTACGACCTGCGTTACAACAATGCCTCGGCATCGGTGGGCGGCAAGTGGAACAACATTACGCTGGACGTAGACTGGAACAAACACGCCTACTATTACGACTATACCGCCAAGCACTACGACTACGTGTTGTTGCAGGGCGAAGAGTATGGCGACCAGAACGGCGAGTGGTTCTCGGTGGCGATGTTGCCCGGTCAGAGCAAGTTGCAGAGCGACCAGCAACGTGTGATGGCACAGCTGAAGGGTATCTTCAATCTGCCTTACGAGAACACCATCAATGCCGGCGCGGAATATCGTTACGACTACCTGAAAGCTCCCGACCGCACAGAGACGGGAACAGCCGACGACTGGACGGGCGCCCTGTATGTGCAGGACGAGTTCAACTGGTTGAAGTGGCTGAACATCACCGCAGGTCTTCGTCTGGTGGACAACCATAACTACGGCTTCCGTCTGACGCCAAAAGTCAGCACAATGTTCTCCGTCGACGATTTCCGGTTCCGTCTGGGTTGGAGCCAGGGCTTCAAGACACCTACCGTCAAGGAGCTGCACTACCGCTACCTCCACATCATGGGCAGCAGTATGTTCTTCAATATCGGTAACGTCAACCTCGACCCGCAGACCAGCAACTACTACTCCGCCAACATCGAATATCGCGGACAGCGCTTTACGGCTGCCGTTACAGCCTATCTGAACAAACTCGACCATATGATAGCATTGGTGAACGTGTCGGAGAGCGAGATTCCGCCAGGCATCACCACTGCCTATATGGGTGACGGTAGTAATAAGGTACAGGCGCGCATGTATAAGAATATGGATGACGCGCGCACGAGCGGTGTTGATGTCACGCTGTCGTACCGACTGCTGCCGGAACTGACGCTGAACGGCGCCTACAGCTATCTCGACACGAAGGCCCATCTGTACGACGAGAAAACAGATTGCATGAACACGGTCATCATCGACGGCACAGCCCACCACAAATGGAGTGCTTCGGCGCTGTACAGCCATGTGTTCAGTCCCATTTACAAGCTGGGCGTAAGCCTGTCAACCCGCGGCAGCAGCAAGCGCTACTATCAGAACAACGGCAATGGCAAGGGCTACCAGATTTGGCGTATCAACACCACTCACGACTTTGGTCGCTCGGGTAAGATGTTGGCCTACAGGCTGGAGTTGGGCGTCGACAACATCTTCAACTACGTCGACCGCACCATGCATCCCTACCACTTGGGCACCAATACGCCAGGCAGGACGGTGCACGCTACCCTCACCATCAAATTCAATTACGGCAAGAGAGTTAAACAACATAATTTATCAACAAAACAAAATTCAAACAATGATGAAAACGATTAAATCATTTATCCTGGCTGCTGTGGCTATTGCCCTGGTAGCCCCCGCATTCACCTCTTGTGGTGACGATGACGACAACAAGAAAGAGAACATCGTTTCTGAGTACACCATCAACGACAATCTGGTGGCAAACAAGAAGGCTTCGTCGAAGAAGAACGTTGCCGTGCTGTTGGTGGCATTCGGTTCTACTTGGGACAATGCTTTCAAGGCCTTCGACAAGACCATTGAAGCCTACGAGGCTGCATTCCCCGAGGCTGATGTCTACATGAGTTTCTCGAGCGACATCTGCATCAACCGCGCCAGTGCCGGCGAGAACGTCGACGACAACGGTAACATCGTTCGCCGCGACTATTACGAGCCCCGCTATCTGTTGCACGCCATCGGTAAAGCCCAGTACGGCAAGATCTATGTACAGTCGCTGCAGGTTATCCCCGGTGAGGAGTTTGCTGCTGTTGTGGCCAGCGTCAAGAAGTTCATGAACAACGGTTATATTGCCGATGCTCACCTTGACGACAAGTATTTGGAGACATTGGCCGAGACCGAATCCATCTTCCTGGGCATGCCTCTGCTGAACGACCCTGACGCGGACATTCCCGCTGTTGCCCAGAAGTTGCACGCTTTGTATAAGGACGAGGCTGCCCAGGGCGTTGTGGCTTTCATGGGTCACGGTAACCCCGACAACTACGACACCTTCAAGGCTAACGTCCGCTACATCCAGCTCGAGGAAGAACTACAGAAGCTCAACCCCAACTACTACGTAGGTACAGTCGACATGCCTGACAACTACAAGCAGGATGTATTGGAGCGTATGCGCGATAAGGGCATCCTCAGTGGTAAGGTGTATCTGCACGCTCTGATGTCAATCGCCGGTGACCACGCTCACAACGACATGGCCGGTGAGGGCGACGAGTACTGGAACCCCATGAATCCTGAGAGCGAGGACAACAGCTGGTATGAGTTCTTCTCACACGCTGGTTACGAAACGATCGTTCCCAAGGTTGGCAAGCACCCACAGGGTCTGCTGGAGCTGGAAGGTGTAAGAAACGTGTGGGTCAACCACACCAAGTATGCCGAGTTCCTAGAGGACGCTTACCACAGCATGTATCCAGAGGAATAACCCCGAACCTTTTGGCTCAAAACATATACGTGTATTATTATATAAGTTAGTATCTAAGGAGATTTGTCGCGATGACAAGTCTCCTTTTCTATTCGCTCAAGATATAAAAAATGAGGGGTCACCTGCATAATCACGTGTGAGCGTACACTAAAACCGTGATGTTTTTCGTTCTTGTAAGAAACGAGATATCACAATGAATCCACAATACGAAATACTTGCCAAATGTTTGTTGCCAACACA